>Ga0187827_10004419_pt1 | contig 17323 bp, 17 predicted proteins | sample ETNtaG_39_FD_167969 | JGI IMG/M metagenome (GOLD analysis project Ga0187827, IMG submission 167969) | Marine microbial and viral communities from oxygen minimum zone, Eastern Pacific Ocean - ETNP2014_SV_150_PacBio MetaG (Illumina Assembly) | ecosystem: Environmental > Aquatic > Marine > Hypoxic...
CTGGATTCTGGATTCTGGATTCTGGATTCTGGATTCTGGATTCTGGATTCTGGATTCTGGATTCTGGATTCTGGATTCTGGATTCTGGATTCTGGATTCTGGATTCTGGATTCTGGATTCTGGATTCTGGATTCAAGATGCACGGATTCACGATTCAAGTTGCGCCGATTCAGGAATCAAGTTGCAGGATTCAAGTTGCACTGATTCAGGATTCAAGATGCACGGATTCAGGATTCAGGATTACTGACACCGGAACTTCTTCTTGGAGGATTCGCAGGATTGAGATTTGGATGCCGAGGCATCTGTCGGGAGAAACTGAATTCAGACTCTAACACCGGGACATTGATTCCGTATTAACTTTCAGAGACGCAACTCGCGTATGATGTTGGCACGAAGTGGATTCAGTACCTGGGCGGCGCCATCAGTTAATGAGAAGCAGTTTCCTGTCGAAACTTAAGATATCAACAGCGATCTAGAAATCTGTTCCGTTAGAAAGCTGTTTCGTTCTATTCCTGAAACTTTCCTGGTTCAAAGATGATTCTGCTGAGTTGTCTACTTGAATGCGCAGGGTTTGTCCTGGCGGTATGTCTCGCCATCGCTATTGGCAAACGTCTTTCGAACCTGTCTCCCATGTGGTGGGGGATTGGGTACGCGATTTTTCTACCGGTGGTTTTTGGCATTGCGATTGTGCGGAGGCTGCCGACAGCAGAATTTCATCCGGTTGTCTCCTGGATGGTAAAAGGCCGACTTGACTTTGTGTTTTTTGCCGCCGGCGTCTCGGTGATGCTGTGTGCCCTGATGCCCAAGTTAAAAAGCCCTCGACAGCGGGGGATGGTGAAGCTGCTGTTGGCGCTCGCCATCCTTTATAACTTTCTGCCGTTCGCGCTACCGGTCCTGGCCATGCCGCACCAGATGTCTCTCTCTAACCGGCTTAACAAAGATGGGGTCTGTATTCAGAGTAACGGATTCAATTGCGGCCCGACCGCAGCGGTGATCGCCCTCAGGTCTTTCGGCATTGATGCTCAGGAGGGACAGGTGGCGATCGAATCGCGCACAGCGCCGGTGATGGGCACGGATATCGTCAACCTTACCGAAGCTCTCGAGAAACACTGCCGCGGCAAACCCATTTCTTTGAAACTTGGGGCTTACAGCAGTATCGACGAAATTCGGGGTGCGGATGCTTTCCTGACCATCGTCGATAGGACTACGTTTGCCGCGCATTTCGTCACCGTCCTGGCCGTAACCGATCAGCACGTGATTATTGGCGACCCGGCCTCTGGCCTCATTGGAATGACGCACGAACAGTTTGAATCCGTCTGGCGTCACGTTGGTGTGGCATTGAATGATGAAGGCGCGGATGTCTGGCTGACCGGGGTGGACTAATTCGCCCGAGATTTAGAATTCACTGAGTCGCTCCCCAAAGTCTGGAACAGAACCATGATTGCTAACTCAGCCGAATATGTTTGCCAGGACTCATCGGGTGCGTGGAGAATCGTGGGCAGCCGTATCTCGCTGGACTCCATCGTCATCCCTTACTGGGAAGGGAAGAGCCCGGAAGCAATCGCCGAAGAGTTTCCTGCACTTTCAAGTGAAATGGTCTATGGGGCGATAGCTTTCTACCTCTGTAACAAAGAGGCGTTCGACAAGTACCTTCAAGAACAGTCGTCTCGATGGGCGGAGTTAAAGGTTCAGAGTGAAGCTCAAAACGGTGGGTTGCTGGACCGAATCCGGGCTGCTGGCCTTCCGCGGGGCGGGGCATCCTCATGAAACCGCGCTTTCTTGCGGATGAGGATCTTCGTGGTGACATCTCTGAACTCCAGCCATAGGAACAGGGTTCCCGGTTAGCCCAGCCATCCTCTTTGGGTGTGGCCAACAGGAGCGTCGCAAACGGGCCGAAAGCCGTGTCAGCAACCAGTCTATTTCTCTTCGGTTTCTGTCAGCACATGCAGAGTGGCCAGAACCGCCAGATTCAAGACTAATCCCAAGACGCCGGCATGGATGCCAAACGGGGTGGATGAAACCTGCCAGCCAAAGACCTCGTCTGGCCCAAACTTCTCGAACACCAGGAATCCAACTGTGACCACAGTTCCCACCGCCAATCCTGCAAAAACTGGTTTGGCCTTTAGAGATTTACTTTGCACGCCAAGGAAAATGGCCGGAACGAGTTGGCACAGGAGCTCCAGCTTAATTTTGATGAGCGTCCAGATAGTATCTCCAACCACCAAAGCGAGCAGAGCCGTGCCGGCCATCACTGCCCACGAAATGATTTTGCCAGCGAAGGTGAGACGCGCCTGCGGGGTGTCCGGCTTCATCGGCAGGTATAGGTCTTGAGCGACCATCGACGAAATGGATAGAAGCGCTGAATCCACAGTGGACATAATCGCGGCGACTGCGGCAGACAAGAACAGAATGAGCAGAAATTTGATCGCAGGAAAGCTGTGCGCGAGATCGCTGAGGATGATGAGGGTGATCTTTTCGCTTCCCGCTTTATCGAGTCCGGGGAACTTTGCCGCGCCGACGAGCCCGACCACGATCATGAAGAACGTCGTAAAGATCGGCATGAAGACCATGATCTGAAGAGAGCGCTTCAACGTGCTCTCACTCTTCGCCGCGAAAATGCGCTGCACCGCGTGGGGATAGATCGAGATGCCGAGGGCGATCAGTAGCAGGCGGCTCATCCACGTCACTTTTGCCTGTGCTGCGGGCGGTTTCCAGAATTGTTCGTTCTGCATGAGTTCCTCCGCCGCGCCCGACAGGCCACCGTAATGCATCTGGATGACTGCGAAAATGAGCACACAGCCAAGCAGCAAAAGGACGCCCTGGATCATGTCTGTCCAGGCCACGCTACGCATGCCGCCTAGGGTTTCGTAGACGACCATGATCAGCGAGAGACCAATGATGCCAGCCGCTGCGGAGACATTGCCGCCTGTGGTGCTTTCGACGATCGCACCGATAGCCTTCAGATTGGTCAAGACGTAATTCGCCAGCGCAATAATAAACAGCACCGTCGCCAGGTTGGTCAGAGCCCGGCAACCGAACCTGTCCTGTAAGAAATCGCCCGGAGTAATGTAATCGCGTACTCGCGAAAGCTTGAACAGTCGGGGCGCGTAACAGAGGTACGCGGCAATCACACCCATCATAAAAGTCACACTGACCAGAAATTTGTATCCGCCTCTGTAGGTCTGACCGGTAAAGCCGATCAGTGTGTTGCCGCTGTATTGGGTCGCGTAGAGCGTCATCAACAGGACAAACATCCCCATGTTCCGTCCGCTGAGATAGAAATCTGCGAGGGTATTTTCCTTCCGAGCCATCCGCCCGACCACGCCGACCAGAAGCAGCGACAACAGGTACGCGCCCATAAAGACCATGCCGCCTGTGCCGAGAAGAGCTTCTCCGTTCATTCGTTCTCCCCATCTCTTGCATCCTCTTCCCCTGCAAGAAGGGGCCACCAGAATTGGATGACGCTGGCAATAAGAATCGCATAACCAATCGTCATCACGAAAGAATAGAACGCCCAGGGCGGGAACCCGAGGATCGCTTCGCTACGGATTTCGGTAAAAAACCACGGAACGGTCAGTGCCGTCCAGACCAGGAGAAGAATGTAGATATAGGCGCGCTTCATAGAATCCACGAATGCGGAGATGTTTGATTAAGCTGAACCGATTCGCAGTATAAGCGAACAGTCCGGCAAGCAAAGACGTAATCCACCTGGAGAAATTAATGAAACACAAGCGCAGAAATTTACTGGCATTCCTGTTCCTGACTTTCCTTTATGCCCCCGAGCGCGCCATGCCCGAACCAGCAAAGCGACCCAATATTCTCTGGCTTTACGTGGAAGACATGAACGCGTGGATGGGCTGCTACGGCGACAAACTGGTGGAGACGCCGAACATCGACGCGCTGGCAAAGAGCGGTGTGCGTTTCGAAAAGGCCTTCATGCCGGCCGGCGTCTGCTCGGCGACACGGTCGGGGATCATCACCGGCACAATGCAGACGACATTTGGAATCCACAACCACCGAAGCTCTCGTAACAATGCCCGCAACGAACATTCAGAACTCGGGATGATCCACCTGCCGAATGGAGTGAAGACCGTGCCCGAGCTATTCAGGGACGCGGGGTATTCCACATTCAATAAAGGGAAGGACGACTACAACTTCGTCTACGATCGCAAGAAGCTGTACAACGTTGGCGATTGGAAACAGGTGCCGGCCGGCACCCCATTCTTCGGGCAGATTCAATTGAGGGGCGGGAAGGCGAGACCAAAGAGCAAAGTGATGGATCGGGCGAAGGTGCCGATTCCGCCTTACTACCCGGACACGGAAATCGTGCGGGATGAGATTGCGCACCATTACGACTGCGTTCTGCACACGGATGCGGAGGTCGGCAGGATTGTTTCAGATCTGAAGGCCGCCGGACGTTTCGAGAACACGGTCATCTTCTTTTTCACCGACCACGGCATGCGGCTGAATCGGCACAAACAGTTTCTCTACGAAGGCGGCATCCACGTGCCGTTGATTGCGAGTTGGGCAGCCGGCCAGGACAAACTGAAACCCGGCACGGTGCGTCCTGACCTTGTGAGCGGGATTGATATTACGGCGGCCTCGCTGGCGCTGGCAGGGCTCAAGATTCCTTCCTACATGGAAGGCCGCGATTTCTTCGCAAAGGATTACAGGGAGCGCGAGTTCATCGTTGCCGCTCGCGATCGTTGCGATTTTACTATCGAACACATCCGGGCGATTCGCACGAAGCAGTTCAAGTATTTGCGAAACTTTCTGACCGACCGACCATACATGCAGTCGCATTACCGGGACGGTACGGCGTTCACCCGTTCGATGAAACAACTGTATGCCGATGGCAAGCTGGACAAAGTGCAGTCGGCATTCTGGGCCCCCGAACGGGCATCAGAAGAGCTCTACGACCTGGATGCCGATCCACACGAGATCGCAAACCTTGCTACGAATCCAAAATACGCGGAGGAGCTCAAACGCCATCGCGGCATCCTCGAAAAGTGGATGAAGGACACCGGTGACAAAGGCCAGCAGACTGAGAGTACCGATAGTCTGCTGCAGGTGATGTATCGATGGGGAAGCCGCTGCGTGAACCCGGAGTACGCCGCCGTGCGAGAGAAATACGGTGAGATTAAGCCGAAACCGAGGAAAAAGAAGAAGAAGCGTAATAAGTAAGTAAGACGTAAGACGTAATGAGTAATGCTGAGACGGCCGATGTTGCTGTAAATGCGGCTCTGGCTGAAAAACATCGAGTACTTCCTACATCGCGCTCGAAGCCGCAGGCCAAAGGACATCGGAATTAACAATCAAACTTACTCATTACTCATTACTCATTACGCACTACTTCCCGCTCACCGCGCATCGGAAGCCGCGGGTCGCATCCAGTTTCTTCACGGGTACGCTGAACTTGTGGCCGAGTGGATTCTTCAGCTTCAGCGAAATGGCCCATGAGAATCCTCGCGCCATGTGGTTGGCGATGCCGTCACGGGTGCTCGTCCATTCCTGGACATTTCCGGCGAGATCAAAGACACCATAGAAACTTCGATCCAAAGGTGCGCTGCCGATTCCTTTGGGGGCTCCGGACTTGAGCTTCATTCCAACAACGAAGTGTTTGGTAGTGGGCGCCTCCTTCCCCCAGGGATAGCTGTTTCCGCTCGGGCCGCGGGCGGCCTTCTCCCATTCCAGCGATGTGGGCAGACGCCGACCTGCCCACTTTGCGTAGGCCTTTGCATCGTCAAGGGAGATGCCGACCACCGGCTGACGGGGGCCGTTGAAGCGTTTCTCTCCGATATATTTCGGTTTCTTGTGCCCCGACTCCGATACAAATTTCATGTACTGGGCGTTCGTGACCTCGTAAGCATCCACATAAAACTCGTCCACATGTTCCTTCTCGATTCTGCCCATCAGGAGCGAGTTGCGAGTGCCCGGTATGAACTCGCCAGCCGGAATGCGAACCAGCACGGCGCCATCCTTCTTTGAGAAGACGGCCCCGTCCTTCCTGTAAAGACCGTCCGGCAACGGTGGCGCAATCAGTGCGGTTTCAAGCTTGTCCACCACCTCCACGTCGGCTGCCTTGATCCAACCGACCCTTGCCTGGCCGTCGGTAACGACAGTGACCGCGTACCACTTGCCGCGTTTTTCCATGCTGCGGAATTCGTGCCCCTGCTCGACTGTTCCGAGCACGCGGCTGCCGAGGAAGACGCTGGCTTTATCAGTCTTAACCTTGATGCGAGTGCCTTGTGCGAAGAGGCCGGGCAAAGAGAGGAAGCAGAAGATGGGAAGCAGAAGCGGTTTCATTGTTTTCTGAATCATGCTGAATTCGTGATTGGGTGGTCTGTTCGGAAACTGTTGCACGCCTCCTGCTAAGTCAGGCTGTCACCGCTTTGGTTTTCCGAGGCTGTTGGGCAACAATCCAAAGCTGCGGCAGGCCATAGCCTTCTTCACTTAAGACGAACGATTCGGAGCTCTCCTGAAAGGATTCTTAAAGACAACGCGTTTCGGAGCACCCATGGCATTCAGACGCCACCAGAATGCTGAATAGCAGCCCGCGCCGGGGCGGCCAATTTCCTTCCCCTGATTGACGGCAACAGCAATATGACCAACGGGCCAGGCGTATTGCCTCGATATCCACCTGCTGCCCGGATGCCATGCTTCGAGCCAATCGGCTTCGTATGCTGCAAGGGCAGGTAACCACGGAATCTCCCAGTCGATGCCCGCTTCATTCAGAAACCGACTGAAAGCTACCGCATCCATCTCGTGCTTCCTGATGCCGCACGGAACAAAGGTCTCTGAAAACCTCATGAACAGATCACCGAATCGTTTGCCCATGGCCTTGCGCGTGACGGGCAGCAGTTGACGAATCGCACCCAGACGTTTGCGATGCAGTGAATTGGCAAAGAATTCAACCTGACCGCGATTGGCGGTGGCCAGCCCCAATGCCTCTTCCTTATCGAGGCCAAATGAACACCCAGCGACCGCAGGCTCTGCAAAGAATTGCTCACGCCATTTGGCAACAGTATAGAGACGGACAAGAGCCTTCTGTGTTTCCGCTAATCCCATCGTTTGTGTCGCTTGCCGATTTCTCGGGCACGGGCCAATTCGTCTGAAAGTTCATCAAAAGGCGGAATATTTTCATCCCGCTCCAGGATTATGCCTTTGACCGGGCAGCGCTCAACGACCTCGTCCATTAATCGCCATACCTCTTCCGGCGTCGGCGAGGAATGGCTGTCGACCAGCACTTCGTCACGCCAGTGCCCGCCTACGAAATGAAGCTGCACTACTTTTTCCAAGGGAATGCCATCGAGAAACTCGTAAGGATTGAAATCATGATTGGTGCTGTTTGTATGAAGGTTTGTCACGTCAAGCAGGAGCCCGCAGCCCGTGCGCTCGAGAATGGTATTCAGAAATTCTGTTTCGCTCATTTCTGCACCAGGCATCCTTACAACATAAGTAATGTTCTCGAGAACCAGCGGGACATCTATGGCTCTACGCACCTGCTCCACATTGCGGCAGATGACATCCAACGCTTCATTCGAGAACGGCAGTGGCGCCAGGTGCCCGACGTCGACCCCGTCCGCCCTTGTGAAAGCGATGTGCTCACTCCAATAGGACGGATTCACCTTGTGGATCAGTTCGGCCACCTGTTCAACGTGCGCTCCGTTAAGACCTTCCGCGCTCCTGAGCGAAAGATTCAGCCCGTGCGGTATGCAAGAAGGGAATTTGATCGAGCAAAGACATTGTCTGTTTGGGACAGGAGGTTGGAATCGGAATGCAGAAGTCTAGCTGATTCACGAAAAACGGGGCAATCGCCTTGCCGGTTAAGGATGGGAAAGCTGGGTGAACTGAACTCATCAGAAGCTATTTTTTTTCTGGCAATCAGCGTATGCTCGTTGCCGGGTCCGCTCACAATAGTGTGCTCCATGGCGCACGAGTCATTGTCTCATGCTCAGAATCCAGATCGCATTCCCCAAGTCGTTTAAGGCTCTACTTTTCATCTGGAGTGTCTTACTGACAGTGATGCTGCCGGTCTGTTCTGCCCCAGAGCCACTACCTCTTAACGCGTGGCAAGGCCCGACCATCGAGGTGATGGGCCTCAAGGGTGAGAAGAAATGTGCGACCGGTTTTCCCAGAAATGCGATCGATACCCTTTACTTCAAGAGTGAGAAGCCTTACGAGCCCGGGCTCTATCGACTGAACCTGCGAGTTCGTCCTTCACACGTCAGCGATGCCATTGCCTGGGCCGGAGGGATGCGCGTTTCCATCTCAGGAGCAGATGCTCGCACGCCGGCCGAATGGCGAGGCATTTTCTTCGGGCGCATTCATGAGCCGGAAACCAAGACGATCGAGTTTGTGCTCCCCAGTCGCCGGCCAATCGAGATTGAGCTCACGGCGTCTGTGGATGCCAAGATCTTCGAAAACTCAAAGGCCGCGAAGGAGCTCAAGACGGGCGCCGGCCCGGATCTTACCGCCGTGCCCGTTACGGACGATGCCGAAGAAGAGGACGAAGTCGAGCTCGATGTGCTTCGCTCGCCTGACACTCACTTTTACCACGTGCTCGATGGCGCGCAGCTCGAACGGCTGTCCGGCTCTGCAGTGGTCAGTGATGTGTGGGTAAACAAACTACGTTACCTGCCCGGCGAGATGCTCAAGGCGCGGGTGTCTTTACAGTCGCTGAAAAATGACACAAAAGGAAAGCTGTCGATCTTCCTGGAACACGATGTCCAGACCAGGGAGGTCGTGAGGACTTTCGATGTGGATGGTCAGCCCGCGCAGAAATTCGAGTTTGAAATCCCACTTCCAAAACGTGAGCTCGGCCACGCGCTGGTCGCCCGGTATGAATCCGCGGACGGCAAGGATATCTCTGAAGCTGCGGAGTATTTCAACGTTGCGGAGAACTTTTTTCGCGTCGCCATCCACGCGGTATCACCGTTTCACGGTTACACGTTCCGACCAAAGGAACAACTCGAGTACGACATCGAGGTCATGAAGCGCAGCTACATCAATTGCCGTGAGATCTTCTTCTGGGCCGAAGAGGACATGGTCGAGATGAGCCCGGATAAGGATTTCTGGTTCTCCGGCCAGACCTGCTACCACCTCAGCAAGGAAGGACTTAAAAACTACATCAACCTGGCCCACGAGCGCGGCATCGCCATTTCCACCTACGGCAAGTTCGTCATGTCCGGTTTTCTTGGCTGGAAGACGGCCTATGACTATCCCTTCGATCACAAGGGACAGTATTCGTATCCACTCGGCATGTGGCAGGGAGCGAGTGTGCCTTCACTGGATCGTTTCATGAACAGGGAATTCGTCGGCCCCGAACCGGCCACCGGTGGCCTGCTCCACAAAGTGCACGGGCGTCTGCCCTTCATGCCCATCAATCCTGACCCCACGCCGCACAACGTCCGCATCGCCACCGAAGAGATGAAACGTTCCGTCGCCATGTTCGGCTGGGATGGTGTGCGGTGGGATGGCCACCCTCGCGCCGGGGGTTGGCACAGCTCAACCGGAGGGGCACGAAGTGATTACTACAAGTATGAAGTCCAGCAGAAAACAGGACTCCTCGTGCGCTACTTCAAGGACATCATGAGCGAGGCGTATCCGAGTTTCCGACACGGATACAACTATCTCTCCGTGCAGTCCAAACCCTTCTACGAATGGACCCTCGAAGATTTTGAAATGGATGAGCTCTGCCGCGACGGCGGGCTGCTGATGAACGAATCCATCCGCAAAAGCTACGGCCGAACCTTCGAATGGCTCGCCCGAAACCTGCAGGTGGAGGCCGACCTCTGCCGCGAACGTGGTGGCTATCTCCTCACGTTTTCATGCGATGAAGTTTCCGCCCGCGATACCTTCGTCGAAAGTATCCTTCATTTCGCCGCGGGTAGCCGGCCCATGAGCGGCGCCGCGGAGAATCCCATTCTCAATCGGTATGCGACTCGGTATTCGAGATACGTCTTCGATGAAACGCTTCGCCGTATTGCGCAGCCGGAGAAAGTGCTGCGACCGGTGAATCGATCTTCATTGCCGCGGAGCGTCAATACCACTCCAGAATCCCTGTGGTGGGATGCCTTCGTATACGAAACTCAATCGCACGACGGCAAAAGCCAACTGGTCGTCAACCTCTTGAATCTGCCACGCGAGGAAAAGATCACCCAGGGCGGAAATGGTCCCATGACGCTCGCGCCTGGCGTTCCCGAATCGGAATTCGCTTTAACGCTTCCTCCTGATTACCAGATCAGAGGCGCGCACCTCATCGATCCATTCACACTGCAGGTTACGCCCACCGAAATAAAAGCGAATCGTTTTCGACTGCCGCCCATCAACATCTGGCAGGTGCTGGTGATAGATCTCGAGAGGCAGCCTGCTGACGCTCCTACGATCGCCCAACTTCACGGTCCGCCAAGAACGGTTGGCATCAAGCGTAAGAGCCTGAAGGTGGCCCGAAAGAAGCAGCCCTTGCTCGAGACGAAAGCTCCGATCGAAGAGGCGAATCGTGATTTCGCCGCTCGCTACCCTCAACTGGAGAAGGAGTGGTGGGTCGAGCCAGAGGAGTTCGAGCAAATCTCGTGGGCCGAACGTAACAGCAAGATTCTCGAAACGCGACACCCCATTGAACACTACATCAAGAGCTATCCGTACGGAGTCAAACTCCCTGCCGATCTGGAGCTCAAAAAGAATCCGCCAGAGTTCGGCGACATGACGCCCGAGCGGAATGGCGTGATGGATATCTTTTACGCCCGCGGCGTTCTCGACAGCAAGCTCCGGCTCTACGAAGGCTTTGCCCGCCTCGAGAAATTCAATGTACACGAAGCCCGTTTCAGTTGCGGCCGCGGCGGCACAGGTGCGTCGCTGCAATGGAATCTGCAGCCGGGACAGTTGCCGCAAAAGGATGTCATGATTTACACGGACATCACTCACGAAGGCATCGGCGTCCGGCAGTGCTATGCGCTTGTCGATTACGTGAAGGCCGGCGGCGGGGCCCTTTTCACTGGAGGCGAGTATGCATTCGGAAAGGGTCGGTACGCGCACACCGTTCTCGAGCGTGAGCTGCTGCCTCTGATCTGTGTTCAGCAGCTCGATAATCGCTACACCGCAGCGCCACATGCATTCGAGGCTGGCCCTGATTTCAAAGAGCTGGAAGTCGAGGCCGACTTTGATGCCCGCCCAGCCTTCTGGAGCTGGAATCAGGCCGCTCTTAAAGAGGACGCCGGAATCAAGATATTTCTGAGATCGGGCAATCGCCCTATCCTCGTCGGATGGCAACTCGGCAAGGGACGGGTTGCATGCCTGCTCGCCATGCATCGTGGGCAAACGATCGAACAGCGAACGGCATTCTTCGACTGGAAGGATTGGCCAAGAGTGGTCGAAGCGGTTCTAAACTGGCTTGCTCCCGAAGCATACAGAACTCGTGCACGAAAAATCGAGATAGACAGATCCCGCATGGCGAAGCTTCGCGAAGAATACGATCAGGTCTTCCTGGGCGATTCATTTGAAGAAGACGCTGATGAGGAGACGGAGAACGATCTCGACATCCTCGCGCCAGGACGCGCGGCCGGCGACAAAGCACAGACGTTGGATGTAGAGAAACTCACACAGCGAATAGCGTTCATTGAGAACCTCCTGATGGCAACGGACGACCTCATAAAACAGGGAATAAAGAATAAGGAGCAGATCGCTGAAATCGGAGCTTTCCTCGCCGAGCAGCTCGCGGCAGTCGACAACCTGCCAAATAACATTCGCTTTCGGATGGTCCAGTTCATCCGACCTCTTCCTCCGGAAGGTCTTCGGGAGGTAGCGACACAATGCATCCGCAACGCCAATCCCGATATCCGCGGGTTTGGCTATCAACTCAGTGCCATCGCTGGCAGCCCCGCGTTCCTCAAGGAAATGCTCGCCGAAGCTTCGTCGGTCGAGATCAATCCTGCCGACCGGAACCGCTACCTCGCTCTCGCCATCGCGGCCTTTGGTAAAGACGATCTGGTCAAAGAGGGCATTAAGCGCGTGGCACAATGGAATGCGAAGGAGGAGGCCATCAAAAGCAGCTACACCGGCGGAAGAGGTTTTTCGATGGCCGCTACCGAGCAGCCCTGTCTTGACCTCGAATTGGTCTACGCGCGCCTGGGCTGGCTGGCATACGTCTCGCGTAATCAGCCTGAGGCTTACGCTGCTCAACTGACTCGTGAATGGGTCTTGCTCGCGCAGCTCGATGACTGGTGCGACCGCTCCATCGGCAACATTCAGTTCAACCTGTCAAAGGCTACCGCAGGAAACAGAGCCAGCGGAAGGGCTCAGATCGATGAGTTCAGGAGGATGCGTAAATTCCTGTCGTACATGTCGCAGTCCACGGAAGACCAGGTACGCAAGGTATTCCGTGAGCACCCCCGGGAGGCCGCGAAAGGGCTCGTGAAAGCGAGATTTCTTCGAGAGCTGAAACAGGCCGTTAATCTACTCGGTGCGCTTTCGGATGCAGAGGGAAAGGAGGCCTTGAAGCTTCTGCAATCTGCCGAGCATTTATTCCTTGCGGGCTTTGCCAGGGCGCGACTGAGCGAATGACTGTTTGCGTCACTGGTCAACTCGATAGAGAGGCTCCAATCCCTGGGCAACTCGGTTAATGTTCTCCGCGGCCGCGCCTGCGCGTTTTCTGGCCGTCCCGTCAGTTGCGCCGGCTGTATGGGGAGTGGTGACCACGTTGGGCAATTGGTAGACCGGCAGCGTGGGATCCGGAGGTTCCTGCGCAAAGACATCCAACCCGGCGCCGCCTATGCGTCCCTGCAACAGAGCTTCGTGCAAAGCGGCTTCATCCACCAGCGCGCCCCGGGCCACATTAATGATGCAGGCTGACGGCTTCATCTGCGCGAGGCGCCGGGCATCGATGATGTGTCGCGTTTCAGGAGTGAGGTGCAGGTGCAGCGAAAGGAAATCGCTCTCGCTGATAACGCGGTCGGTGTCGTCGGGCGACCCCACGAATTCCGGCTGCAGCTCATTCAAAATTGGCGATTCGATCGGGCGCACATCCACGGCCTGAATCCGCATGCCGAATGCGCGGGCCCGCCGGGCGAGTTCCTGGCCGCTCGATCCGAAACCGATAATCCCGAGAACCTTGCTCTCCAATTCGTACCCCGTTGGTTTATGCAAAGTCTCCGATTGGAAATATGCCGCAGCCTCGAGGAAACGGTGGGACAACATCAGGATGTACATCATGGCGGTTTCGGCCAGCGCGACACTGCTGAACTGGCCCGGACAGTGGGCACTCACAAAACCTTTTGTCTTCAAGTAATCGAGGTCGATGTGATCGAGCCCGGTGCCGAGTATCTGCCATAGCCTGGCATCCGTGGCCGCGTCGTACATCTCCCGGGTCCCCACGCTTCCACCGACGTCCACTACGGCCTCCACACCGGCGAACTGCTCTGCGATTGGTGCAGTGCTGCCAAAGACCACGAGATCATGCTGGTCCGAAACTGCGGCAAAGACTTCCTTCTGCCAAACCGGCTCAAACGTCTCCAGCGTAAGGAAAAGAACTTTCAATCGTCTCATCTTAATTATCCTTGATTTCTTCGATGACCTTCTTGCATGCTGCGCTGAGGAACGGCTCATCTCCGCCGAATAGGATCACCTGAAATCCCTGCGCGATCTTTTCTCGAACCGCAGAGGTGTCGAAGGGCGAGCCCTGCACGCCAACCCCGGCTGGCTTTCCGGCTGACTGCGCTGCATCAAGAATCCGATGCTCAGCTTCAATGAACCTGGGGTGATCGAATTGGAACGGCACACCCAGCGAAATGGAAAGGTCTACAGGGCCGATTATGAAAGTATCAACACTCTCCACTGCCAGGATTCCATCGATGTTTTCGACAGCCTCGGCCGACTCGATGATCGGCATGAACATCACCAGATCGTCACTTCGCTCAGTGTAGGCTTCGGCATGAAGCCCATAGCCGGCTGCCCGGCTAGGGCCCCATCCCCGCGTGCCCCGCGGCGGGTAACGGCAGGCCCGTCCGCCTCGCTCCGCCTCTTCCGGGGTGTTGACAAAGGGAGACAGGATACCTGATGCGCCCATGTCCAGATACAGCTTGATAAGGTCAGGGCCGGTGGACGGGATCCTCACGATGGGAGTCGCATCCGTGCAGCCGGCACCCTGAAGTTGTTCCTGGATTCCTTTCGGTGTCTGTGGGGCGTGTTCGGAATCGATAATGATGAAGTCATACCCCGCCAGCCCGAAGAGTTCCGCGATCGCGGGCGAGCCCAGACGCAATTGTGCACCGAAAGCAGGCTTCCCGTCTCGCAGCAGTTGTTTGAAATTATTTCGCATGGTTCCGTCGCGGTGGAGATTCTCAATCTGGCAGCTATTGCAACTCTTGCGATTGTTGGTTAGGAAATCAATTCATCTTGACTGCTGAATCAGGCTTCTGAACATGGACAATCGCATCACAGTTATCGGCAGCTCGAATGTCGACTTCATCATGAAGGTGCCTCACCTTCCGGCAGCGGGTGAGACTGTTACCGGGGGAGAGTATGTCCAGGTCTTCGGAGGCAAGGGGGCAAACACGGCAACTGCCGCGTCCCGGGCTGGGGGGCAGGTCACGTTTATGACCTGCCTGGGCGATGACCACTTCGGCCATCAGATGGTGAAGAATTTTCGGGCAGACCGGATGGACACTTCCAGCATTCGGTTCCTTGATGACCAGCCCTGCGGTACTGCGCTGATCATGGTCGATTCGAATGGCGAAAATTGCATTTCCGTTGCGGCCGGGGCAAACGGCGCGTTGTCCGTCGATATGGTGCAGGACATCGAGGCCGTCATATCCGAATCCTCACTCGTCATGCTGCAGATGGAGATCCCCATCTCTGCGAATGAGGAAGTGCTTCGGATCGCTGAAGAACATGGTAGGCCGGTCCTGCTCAATTACGCCCCGGTGCTGGAAGGTATTCTCGAGCTCGACAGCAGAATTGCCTTTCTTGTCATCAACGAGTTGGAGGCTTCTACATTAAGCGGCCACCCGGTCAGCAATCAGCCGGAAGCCTCGGCAGCGGCCGAAGCATTGAGATCACGGGGGCCTAAGAACGTCCTCATCACTCTCGGTGGAGACGGCGTGGTAGCGGCAACCGATCAGGGCTTGGTTCATGTGCAGGCGTTCGAGGTCGAGCCCGTCGATACGACCGCGGCCGGGGATACTTTCTGCGGGTGCCTGGGTGCTGCTATAGTCGAGGGCCTTGCTCTACCCGTGGCAATGCGTCAGGCGAGTGCGGCTGCCGCCATCTGTGTCACACGCGTTGGGGCTCAGCCCTCGATTCCTGACCGGGATGAGATGGAGGCCTTTCTCGCACTATCTCAGGCTTGAGATAGGGCAGGTTCAGTGTGCCGCATTGCACACAGTTGTATCCAACCGGCTACGCCTCAAGACCGGCGCAGAATTCATAAGCCATTGACAAGAGACGGTTACAGGCGATTCACTAAAGGGAACGCGGCTTGCGATGAGCCCGTCCGTTCCCGGCAAGTCAGATGAAATTCAGATCAGAATCGCACGTCAGTGATCCCGACGCTCTCTGTTGTGAAATTCATCTGTGAACGTCTCAAGGAAGACCTCTGTCCGTTTAAGTGGCTGTTTCACCGCGTATTACGTTTCGAATGTCTGCTGGCATACCTGCTGCTAAGGCTCGGGAAACTCATCCACCAGGAGCTAACAATGCAGGAACGAAAGCAAACCAACCCCTCATCACCATCGCTTCAAGACGCCGCTCTGCTGGTCCAGAAACTCAGAGAGCAGGGAGCTAACGCCGTCCTGAAGGTCGAACACTTTTCCCGCATTAAATCGCTCAAGTCATGTCAGACCAGACTCCCTCGAACTCGACTCAATTGAAATCTACTTTTTATCAAACCAAGGGTTGGAGCCCGGCAATAATGAATAACAGATCAGACCAGAACAAGACCTCTGACAAGGCGAAGAAGGATCACAGGGCTTCGTTCACCTCAGAACACTGGCCGGCCGGCGTCAAGGAGAAGATCTTTGGTCTTTTCGTGAAACAGCAGGCGCGCCGCCAGTAAGTCAGATTGCCGGCCAAAACTTAAGATCCCGGGCTGCCACGGCAGCGCGGGATTTTCCTGTTCTCTGAATCCCGCCTGCAGATGCGGCACTCGAAATCATGAAGGGTGTAGACAAATGAATACATCCTCCGAGCCAGATTCTTGGCCGCGAAGTCAGGCGTTCCTCCAAGAAGAGAACTATACCGTTCGTACAAAAGGGCTTGGCGAACGGTACGGCGGTCTGGCACGGACAATGCTAAACGAAGCACATGCTCAAATAGGTCGCAATGCCCTGGGAGTGAGCATGGATTCGCCAGCGAAGGGCCGAGGGCGGACGATTCCACCACTCCCAGGTCATATTCCCAAAACTCAAGGTGATCCAATCAGGCCGAGTGGATTCAACCTTGTCTGCAGGGAGAGGCATGACGCCTCTCCCTGTTTTTGTTCTGGCTGTACTGAATCTCCATTGCAATTGGAGTATCATCCATGCCTTCGTTTGTCGCAGGGAATGAGCATGCCGAGACAATGGCGAATCAGTTTTGTGGAGGGCTTGGCCGACGCGCTTGTAGATCGTCTTGAAACCGATGCGGATTGTGAACTGCAATTAGAGCTGATGGAACTACTCGAGCGGGAGGATGACCATTCCGGTCTGTATGCGCAGAAGAAAACCAATCTGCTCGTCACAGAGAACAACAGGCAGGGCTTCTCTAAAGACCAGTTGGAGGAATGGGACGACGCAATCCAGGAATACCTGGATCTAAAAGCTCGAATGGATGCACCGAACACGCCGGAATTCCCAATCGGCACAGTGGCCTACTATGGGCCTGACGATAGGGTCACCACGAAAATCGCCGCCGGGGTGGTCGAGTATGAGGGGGCCGAGGTGATCGTAAGAAGGTGGGGTGGCTCGGACGTTACCACCAGCCCAAAAGTGCAGAAAGAGATCGAGGAATTCTTTCAGGAATACGGTGTCAAGAATGTTGGTGTCAGCGACGGCAATCTGGGCTGCCCTCACGAAGAAGGCATGGATTATCCCTCTGGCGAGGATTGTCCTTTCTGTCCATTCTGGAAGGGGAAGAGGTAGCACGGGTTCGACCCCGTGATCGGCATTGCATTCTCCGGCCCGAGCTTGATCACCGGATTACGATCTCCGTCTCCGCCACCATACCGCTGGCCACGTCCTTTGCGATGACTCGCCACCGTCCGGGTTGTGCATTCAAGGCGACGGGCAAAGAGTATGTGACAGTACCACTGAGAGCCGTCACGTTGCGTTGAAAAGCGCGCCGCTGCTTTCCC
>Ga0187827_10004421_pt1 | contig 17319 bp, 11 predicted proteins | sample ETNtaG_39_FD_167969 | JGI IMG/M metagenome (GOLD analysis project Ga0187827, IMG submission 167969) | Marine microbial and viral communities from oxygen minimum zone, Eastern Pacific Ocean - ETNP2014_SV_150_PacBio MetaG (Illumina Assembly) | ecosystem: Environmental > Aquatic > Marine > Hypoxic...
AATTCGGTAATTTCTTTACATAGCCGTAATGGATGTATTGGAGTCTGATCAGAATTAAGGATCGGCGCGCTACGAGCCAATCGTTCCTGATCCGCTTGTCTCAAATTCACCACCCACGGCGACTCCAAAGCCCCCGCAAAATCTGGTCTGCTCCCATCGGCAGCTTCATTCAATTGAGCCATCACCGCCTTTGCATCGCCGAATATACCAAGTTCAATATTCTGATTATGCCCTAATTCGGACTCATCAATATCTATCTGAATTATTCTCGCACTTGGGTTGAATCTTTTACCGTAGTTCATCATCCAGTTGAGCCTAGTGCCGACTACTAAGACAACATCAGCTTCTCTCATAGCGGTAGATCGCGCCGCGGGAAATGAAACTGGATGATCCTCTGGAATGAGACCCCTAGACATAGGAGCAGTGTAGAACGGTATATTAGTAGTATCAACAAATCGCTCGAGTTCTGGTGCCGCTCCCGAAAAGAAAGCTCCTCCACCTGCGAATATAAGTGGCCTTTCAGCTCCAGAGATTAACTCCATGGCCTTATCAACCACAGAGCCTTCGGCCGCTGGCCTGGTACGCGTTTCCGCTCTCGTGGCTTGTGATACAGAGTCTTCCTCAACTTCCTCGTAAAGAACGTCACCACCGCAGTCTATGTAGGCAGGCCCTGGTCTTCCAGATTGTGCCTGCCTATAGGCGGTACTGACAATTTCAGGATATCGAGAGGCCATCGTTGGTCTATGCCAATATTTGCAAAGAGGTTGCATGATTCCAACCTGATCGACCTCTTGGAAAGAATCCCTGCTAATTTCGTGAACTGCACTTGCACCACCAAGGATTACCAGCGGCGCGCAGTCAATTGCCGCAGTGTACACTCCTGTTATTAGATTGAGCGTTCCTGGACCTGAAGCCGCGGTTATAACCCCTGGCTTCCCAGTCACGCGAGCGTAGGCATGAGCTGCAAACGCGGCAGCCTGTTCGTGCCTAAAATCGATGGTCCTGATTCCGAGATCTTGACACTCCATGACGATGTCAAAGTCAGGCCCTCCCATTAGGTAAAATAGGGTATCGACTCCTTCTTCTTTCAAGGTCTTTGCTATCAGATAATTGCCCGTAACTCTTCCCATTTTGGTATTCTCCACGTCAAGAAAGTATTTTCAATCATATGCAATACTGAAAGATCTAAGTCATATCTGTGGCTAGGTTAACATAGAGCTTCATAAACGCACAGATAGCCCCATATGGTTCCATTTTAGAATATAAGGAGACCGACAAATTTAGCTAAACCTAATGAGGGCAAACCTACATATATATCGGTTGCACTTATGGAAATAGAGCCATAAGCCATTAAGTACCAAGAGGACTTCATCCGTATCAGATGTAATGCTCGCTACGAGACATTTATGATTTAATACATTATTTTGACAGCCTACTGGAATCCAATTCTCAACGTCTTCTTAAGAAAGTGGAGCTTGAGTGTTGGACCGGGCGTTTAATAACAGGACCTTAAGAGTTTTGAGCCCGAATTGAATAAATCCGTAAAGTCAGGCGCCCTTTTTCTTGAGTTCTTTCAGAGCATAAATGGCCGCAAATCGCTCCGCTGCGGCCTTGCTTGGGCCGGAACCCCTACCCTTGGTAACACCGCCGACAGAAACTTCTGACCAAAAAGTGGGCGCATGGTCAGGGCCTGCATTTTCCGTAATTGTGTATACCGGCGTTTCACCAAATAAAGATTGCGTAATAAGTTGGTACTCAGTCTTGGGGTCCTTCTTTACCCCGGACGATTTGGCGACTTTGATTTCTTCTGAAAGCCACCTTTTGACTACATCGCATGCAGCACGAAAACCTTTATCAACGAAAACTGCACCAACCAGTGCTTCGAAAGCTCCCGCCAAATTCGAGTCCTTATTAGTACCGCCATTATTCCTCTCGCCTTTTCCAAAGGCTAAAAAATCACCTATTTTTAATCTTCTGGCAGCACCGGAGAGTGAATGCCCGCTTACAATCTGAGAACGCAATACCGTTAGAGTACCTTCATTCAAAGCGTCATCCGTCCGAAACAATTCGTCTGCGACTGCTACGCCAAGAACGGCATCGCCTAAGAATTCAAGGCGTTCATTATTTGGGCGTGAGGGATCTGAGGCCTCATTTCTAAACGAGCTATGGCACAACGCTTCTACTAGCAATGCCGTGTTCTGGAAATTCGTTCCTAGTGATTTTTCAATAAGAGCAATATTCAGATTGCATCTCCCGCTTGAAAATCATTCTGGGTGATTTTATAGCTCATGCCAGACGCGTCCTCTATACCGCTCCTTTCGGCCACGGCGGCTGAGGGCGTTTTATTTCACCTATATAAGAACGATCAGAAAACAATCCGACAAAATGCTCGAACGCTTCCACGGATTCATTCTCAGGAGGTATAAAAGTTTTTAGATAGGCTGATTGCCCATTTTCAAATATAAATGTAGGTGTGCCGAAAGCGCCGTGAACCTCTGTTGCTTCCGTATGGTCCTTTGCAATGATATCCACAATCGAACCGTCATTAAGATCACTTTTGAATTTATTTGTATCGAGTCCGCAATCTTCTGCGACCTTAACTAAAACGTTATTGTCGTTCAAAGGTGCCCTGTTACCTCCGTGTCGTTCCCTAAGTAGCGCTAGAAAGAACCTGTCAAACGCTTCTTCTCCCTGCCTTTTCGCCGCCTCTCCAGCTATAGATGCCATCAAAGATCTAGTCTTAGTAAAATCATCTTCATTCCATACTCGCCAGTCGCCAGGATCCTGCTGGTTAATTTGTTGTAAAGAGAAATTCCGCCAGTTCAATCGAAGGCTACCTTCCCTTTCTTTCTTGACTATATCCAGCCACACGGCCGCATTGAAAACATAAGGTCAAGCAAAGTCGTAAAAAACGTCGTAACTAAGAGTAACCATTGCAATCCTCCTAAATGTGATTTCACAATTTTTTTCCACAACAGATTCTACTTATCTCTCGCCAAAGCAGTCAAAGTTGATTTACTTGCACGGTTGTAACAATTAGTTAACAATCCAGCAACAATCGGGAAACAGTGGACACTGATAATGACAGCGGAGTTAAATGTTATGAATGCTCAATCATAATCGATCATCTAAACCTTACAATGACCGGAGTATAAGTTACATCGACCGGAGTATAAGTTACATCAAGCAGCAATAGGAGTTATGCCAAATGGCAAATGAATCAGCCGAAGTCCTGAAATTAATGAAGGACAATAATTGTGACATTCTGGATCTGAAATTTACGGATCTTCCTGGGGCTTGGCAACATTTTTCAGTCCCCATTGGGCAGGTGGACGATTCTTTAATAACTAAAGGGGTCGGATTTGACGGATCAAGCATCAGGGGTTTTCAATCGATCGACGAATCGGACATGCTCATAGTGCCTGATCCCAGTACTGCGAGGGTGGATCCTTTTTACGGCGGCACAGTGACTTGTATAGCAGATATACGTGATCCCGACACAAGTGAAAGTTATAGCAGGGATCCGAGAAATATTGCCAAGAAAGCGGAGTCCTATCTAAAGTCTACTGGATATGGAGACACTTCATTTTGGGGACCAGAAGTCGAATTTTTCATATTCGATTCAGTGCAATTTGATTACGATTCTAACTCTAGCATGCATCGGGTCGATTCTGATGAAGGAATTTGGAATTCTGGAGCGGAAACAATGCTTGATGGAAAAACCCCAAACAGAGGCTATCGCCCCAGGCATAAAGAGGGTTATTTCCCAGTTTCTCCGATGGACTCCGCTCAAGATCTCAGAAGTGAAATGGTAAGGTCCTTGGTAAACGATTTCGGCCTAACTATTGAAGCCCAGCACCACGAGGTTGCGACGGGGGGACAGGCTGAAATAGATATGAGGTACGACACTCTTTTGACGACAGCAGATTCTGTGATGACCTATAAGTACGTGGTTAGAAACGTCGCGAAAAGAAATGGCAAAGTGGTTACGTTCATGCCAAAACCTTTATTTGAGGATAATGGCACTGGAATGCACACTCACCAGTCGATTTGGAAAGACGGAGTTCCTCTATTTGCAGGAGATAAGTACGCAGGCCTTTCAGACCTAGCCCTGAATTACATAGGAGGGCTTATTAAACATGGAAAAGCTCTCATGGCTCTCGCTGCTCCTACGACAAACTCTTACAAGAGACTAACTCCAGGGTTTGAGGCACCCACAATTCTGGCACTGTCAGCAAGAAACAGGTCCGCTGCATGCAGAATACCGATGTATTTCGACGACCCAGAAGCTAAGCGAGTAGAGTTCAGGTCGGCAGATCCGACCTGCAATCCCTATTTAACATTTTCTGCGATGTTAATGGCTGGTCTTGACGGTATAGAAAACGAGTATTCTCCTGGAAAGCCGTTGCAACAAGACTTATTTGCATTGTCTGCAGAAGAGACCTCTGCATTCCCTCAGGTTCCCAGTAGCCTTGAAGAAGCTTTGCAGGCGCTCGACGATGATCATGAATTTCTTCTTAAAGGAGGCGTGTTCACTGAAGATGTGATCAAAAACTGGATCACCTTCAAAACCGACAACGACGTAGATCCGATAAGACTTAGGCCTCATCCTTACGAATTTTATCTTTCTTTTGATGCTTAATATTCCATTGAATTTTCGACATATCGTAGCTTTTCTAGCGGAGGTAGCTTATCCAATTCAGGAACACTACAGGCATCATTAAAAGTTTGACACTTTTTTCACAAACCGGTAATATTTCGGCCCGACAAAGGAACGGTATCAAGGGTGACTTTGATAAAAACCACCCTTCCCTATCGGCTGCGAAATACGCCCCTGCGGCCACACGATAGGCCCTAAGGAAAGCCTGGAGATGCTGGAACGTAACAGCGAAGCAGTTGAATATGCCCTCTATGAAGCGAGAGAGAACGATGTCAAGTTCATACGCCTCTGGTTCACCGATATTTTAGGCAGTATAAAAGGATTTGCCATAACGGTTGAAGAATTAGAGAACGCTCTAACCCGAGGAATGGGTTTCGACGGTTCTGCAATAGAAGGCTATGCGCGAGCGGATGAAAGAGATCTATACGCGCTCCCGGACCCTACTACGTTCAGCCTTCTTCCCTGGCGACCTCGAACCAACGCTGTAGCGAGGATGTTTTGCGACATAATCACCCCGGATGACAAACCATTTGAAGGGGATCCTAGAAGCGTTCTTCGCCGTAATTTAGAGAGGGCGTCAGATAAAGGATTTACCTATTACGTTGCTCCGGAACTAGAATATTTTTACTTCAAGAATGGGACCGAGACGGAATTCCTGGACTCTAGTGGTTATTTCGACCAGAACACACCTAACCCCGGCACAGATCTAAGACGAGAGACAGTCCTTATGTTGGAGGAATTAGGTATACCTGTAGAGTCCAGTCACCATGAAGCTGCGCCTAGTCAACACGAGATCGACTTACGTCACACTGATGCTCTCACGATGGCAGATACGGTTATGACGTACAAGCTCGTAGTAAAAGAGATAGCAATGAGCCACGGATATTTTGCCTCTTTTATGCCCAAACCATCTTCGGGAGTCAACGGTAATGGTATGCACACCCATATGTCCCTATCGAGGGGAGACGAAAACATATTTTATGGTGATGACAATAAACATTATCTTTCGACACCTGCAAAGCAATTTTGTGCGGGACTGTTAAAGCATGCTAGAGAAATTACGCTCGTAACAAACCAATGGGTAAATTCCTATAAAAGACTAGTACCCAGCTATGAAGCCCCTACTTACGTTACTTGGGCTGAGGTTAACCGTTCGGACCTGATCAGAATTCCGTCCTTTAAACCAGGACGTGAAGCCTCTAGAAGGATCGAATATCGTGCCCCAGATCCTGCTTGTAATCCCTATCTAGCGTTCAGTGTAATGTTGGCTGCCGGACTTGAAGGCATCGAGAACGGTTATGAACTCCCAGATTCTCTAGAAAAAAACGCCCACGATTTGAGTCAATTTGAACTAGATGAACTCGGAATTGAATCCCTTCCTGGAAATCTCTGGGAAGCCATTCAGGTTACAGAAAAAAGCTCACTCGTTAAAAATGCACTTGGCCCAGATGTGTTCAGTAGTTTCATCGAGAACAAAAAGATTGAATGGGATCAATATAGTTCACAAATCTCGCAATACGAGATAGAGAGATACCTACCCACCCTGTAAAACTGCACTGGACATGGGAATTTAGGACCGATGAAAGACAGATACCGGCATGCAAACCTTCCAAAGCCTGTAAAACAAGGGCTTTATGACCCAACTTTCGAGCATGATGCATGTGGTGTGGGTATGGTGGCTAATATTAAGGGAGTCAGATCACATCAGATCGTTAGCAATGGATTAGAAGCACTTGTCAATCTCGGTCACAGGGGTGCTGCTGGTGCCGATCCAGAGACGGGAGACGGTGCAGGTATTCTCACTCAAATTCCCGACGAGTTTTTCAGGGTCGAGTCTAAAAATTGGGACGTCGATTTGCCACCTCTCGGCAAATATGGCGTAGGGATGACATTTATTCCAAACAATGATGGTTCTCGAGAGCAATACATAGCCATTGTTGAAGAGACCATCAAGGCAGCCGGCATGTCATTGATTAGATGGCGTGAGGTTCCTGTAGATCCAAGTAAGATAGGGATCCTTGCCGATGCATCAAGACCTTATATTGCTCAGTTTTTTGTTGAATCAACTTCTCATTTGCCAAATGAAAAATTTGAATTTGCGCTCTACACATTGAGGCGTGTTTTAGAGAAAGCAATCGACAATGCTCCACTGGAATATGGGGATGACTTTTACATATGTTCATTATCGAGCAACAAACTCGTTTACAAAGGTCTCATAATGGCCCATCAGCTTGAGGGTTTCTATTTAGACCTAGCAAGCGAAAATTTTAAGACATCGTTTGCCAGGGCTCATTCACGTTTTAGTACTAATACCCTTGGCACTTGGAAGCTAGCCCACCCATATCGGTTTGTCATACACAACGGAGAGATCAACACCCTGCGAGGAAACATCAACTGGATGTCTTCACGGGAAAAAGCCTTCGAATCCACTGAACAGGGAATAGAAGTTGAAAAGTTAATACCCGTTATTAAACAAGGTCAAAGTGACACGGCGTCTCTTGACAACGCCTTGGAACTCCTTTTAGCAACAGGAAGAAGCCTTGAGCACTCAATGATGATGCTCATACCTGAAGCGTGGGGAGACCATATCCCCATGGACAAATACAAGAAGGATTTCTACGAGTACCACTCGAGTATGATGGAGCCGTGGGATGGCCCTGCCCTAGTTATAGGAACAGATGGCGAAAAAGTCTGTGCCGTGCTGGACAGAAACGGGCTTCGGCCGTGTAGATATTTAGTTACTGACGACGACCTCTTAGTAATGGCATCGGAAACGGGAGTTATCGACATACCTCCTGAGAAGATCCTATTCAAAGAAAGAATTTACCCTGGTCGCATGTTTTTATTGGACGGTAATAGCGGCGAGATCATAAATGACGAAGAGCTAAAAAAAGGCTTAGCTACACGCCAGCCTTATGGGGATTGGCTCGAAACTAACAGGGTTTTCCTGGATGATTTACCGGCACCTAAAAAAATGCAACCATACGAACACGAGAATCTTAAGGCACGTCAGAATACCTTCGGATACACACTTGAGGATTTTCGTATCATCATGGAGCCAATGGCATCAACCGCTTATGAACCCACCGGATCAATGGGTAACGATACTCCCTTGGCTTTCCTATCCGATCAGAATCCAATTTTGTTCAATTATTTTAAACAACTTTTCGCTCAAGTAAGTAATCCGCCCTTAGATGCGATCAGAGAAGAACTCGTAACATCTCTAAGAGCTACACTCGGAGAGGAAAGAAATCTATTCTCTGAAACTCCCGAGCACTGTAGGCAGATTACAATACGGAGACCAGTATTGAGCAACGAGGATCTTTCCCGTCTTCGGGAGTGTGATTTAGAAGGATTGAGATCTGAAACAATTTCTATCCTGTTCGATCCAACAAAAATTGGTGGTCTCAAAGCCGCAATGGATGAAGTGCGTACTGCATCTTCAAACGCCGTTGAGGCGGGGGCCTCGATATTGATTTTATCGGACAGGGGAGTTGACTCCAAACACGCCCCGATCCCGAGTTTACTCGCTACCTCGGGTATACATCACCACCTGATTAGAGAAGGAATTAGAACGAGGGTTGGGATAGTAGTTGAAACTGGCGAAGCACGGGAGGTGACACATTTTGCTCTGTTGATTGGATTTGGTGCTGGCGCCGTTAACCCGTACTTAGCGTTTGAAACATTACAGGACCAGATAGAAGACGGTGATTTTCTTACGGAAATGTCCCCTGAACAAGCTATAGATAACTACCTTGCAGCTAGTCAGAAAGGCATATTGAAAATTATGTCTAAAATGGGCATATCCACTATACAAAGTTACAGAGGAGCCCAAATTTTTGAAGCAGTTGGTTTGAATCAGTCACTCATAGACGAATATTTCACTTGGACACCTTCGAGAGTTGGTGGAATAGGAATTGAAGAGTTGGAAAAAGAATCTGCAGAGAGACACAAATCGGGGTTCCGAATAGGTGTCGGAACAAACAATATCCCGGGTAACCTTGAAATAGAAGCAGGTGGAAACTATCAATGGCGTCGGGACGGCGAGTTCCATATGTGGAACCCTAAAACAATAACCGCTCTCCAACATGCCGTGAAAACCAACAATTGGGCGACATATGAGCAATTCGCGGATTTCGCCGACAATGAAAACAAACGATTAAGCACAATACGCGGCCTGCTTGATTTTAAAGAATTAGACAATCCAATTTCTCTAGATGAAGTAGAACCTGCATCTGAAATAGTGAAACGGTTTGCAACCGGTGCAATATCCCTAGGATCTATAAGCCGCGAAGCCCATGAAACTATGGCAATTGCGATGAATCGTATCCAAGCAAGGAGCAACACTGGAGAAGGAGGTGAGGATCCATCCCGATATATTCCAGACATGAGCGGCGATTCCCGAAACAGTGCGGTTAAACAAGTAGCTTCAGGAAGGTTTGGAGTTACTATCAATTACCTAGCCAACGCGAAGGATCTACAGATCAAGATGGCCCAAGGGGCAAAGCCAGGTGAGGGAGGTCAATTACCAGGATATAAGGTTGATGAGTACATCGGGGGAGTGCGAAATTCTACTCCTGGTGTTGAGCTAATATCGCCACCCCCACATCATGACATCTACTCCATTGAAGACCTGGCTCAGCTAATTCACGACCTTAAAAGCTCCAACCCTGATGCCCGCATACATGTAAAGCTTGTTGCAGAGGCTGGAGTGGGCACCATCGCGGCTGGAGTTTCTAAGGGCCATGGCGATGTTGTATTGATCAGCGGCCATAGCGGGGGAACCGGTGCCTCTCCCGAATCCTCTATCAAACATGCTGGCCTACCATGGGAACTAGGTGTGGCAGAGACACAGCAAGTCCTGGTTATGAACGATCTGCGAGGCCGAATCGTGGTCCAAACAGACGGTCAGATTAAAACTGGACGAGATGTAGCAATAGCCTGCCTACTAGGTGCTGAAGAATTCGGATTAGCTACGGGCCCACTGATTTCGATGGGCTGCATAATGCTACGAAAATGTCACCTTAATACCTGCTCAGTTGGAATAGCAACACAGGATCCAGAGCTACGAAAGAAGTTTGCGGGTAAACCGGAACAAGTTATCAACTATTTTTTCTTCATTGCTGAGCACCTCCGTCAAATCATGGCAAAGCTAGGAGCGCGAACCGTTGACAATATGGTTGGGAGAGTCGATTTATTGGATTCACGAGCGATATTGGATCATTGGAAAGCTAAAGGGATGGACTTTAGCCACTTACTTCACGTACCAGAAGTCCCGGAAGGAATCGCAAGGCATTGTGTCACCGAACAGGACCACGGCTTGGAGAAGGCTCTTGACAATCAACTTATTGACGAAGCTGCTTCAGCAATTGAAAAAGGCTCCGAAATTGTCATCGAAAAGAAAATAGATAACTCTTTAAGAACGATAGGTACAACACTGAGCTACAAAATTGCGAAAGAATACGGGGAGGAAGGCCTACCGGAAGATACCATCAAGCTGAATTTCACAGGTTCAGGCGGACAAAGTTTTGCAGCTTTCTTAAGCAAAGGTGTCACTATAGATCTTAAAGGAGATTCCAATGATTATTTCTGCAAAGGCCTGTCAGGGGGTAGGGTGATAATAAGGCCCCCTAAAGAATCGAGGTTCTTAGCTGAAAACAACATAATTATTGGAAATGTGGCTTTATACGGCGCAACCTCAGGTCAGTCTTTCATACGGGGTATTGCCGGAGAACGTTTCGCAGTTAGAAACAGTGGCGCTGAAGCAGTAGTAGAAGGTGTTGGTGACCATGGTTGCGAATATATGACAAGAGGAACAGTAGTGATACTAGGTCCTACCGGAAGAAACTTCGCAGCAGGAATGAGTGGTGGCGAAGCCTACGTATTAGACGAATTTGAACAATTCGAGTCGCTTTGCAATTTGGGGATGATAAATTTAGAACCCGTTACTGAAGACGCTGATGTCGAGGCACTAAGGCGACTGGTGAAAACCCACAGCGAATTAACTGGAAGTCTCAACGCCAAAAGAGTCCTAGATAATTGGGCCGATTTACTCCCCAAATTTATTAAAGTTATGCCAGTAGATTACAAGAGAATTTTGAACGAACGGAAATCCCGTGAACAGAATGTGGCTTCAGTAAATGGGTAAGATAACCGGTTTCAAGGAATTCGGCCGCAACACACCCAAAAGATTGCCGATTTCAGTTCGAGTTGGCAATTATGCCGAGTTTTACGAAGAATGGGATGAGGCGGAAGCAAAAACTCAGGGAAGCAGGTGCATGAATTGTGCAGTACCGTTTTGCATGGGAGGGTGCCCCCTAGGAAACATAATTCCAGACTTCAATGATTTGGTTTACAAAGGGTTGTGGCAGGAAGCTTTAAAGGAGTTGCATTCCACAAACAACTTTCCAGATTTTACTGGCAGAATATGTCCGGCTCCCTGCGAGGCTTCATGTGTACTAAATATTAATGAAGACCCCGTGACAATCGAGTACATCGAAAAAGCGATATCCGACCGAGGTTGGTTGGAAGGATGGATTACACCTCAACCTCCAATTGACAGGACAGGGAAAAGGGTCGCCGTGGTAGGCTCAGGTCCTGCTGGACTTGCGTCAGCACAACAACTGAATCGGGCGGGACATAAAGTAACCGTTTTTGAAAGAGACGATCGAATTGGTGGGCTTTTGAGACTCGGCATACCCGATTTCAAACTCGACAAGGTAACAATTCAACGACGTGTAGAACAAATGGAAGCAGAAGGCATAAATTTCGTTACAAATGCCAACGTAGGTAAGACAGTGTCTGTACAGGAAATTATGGACTCTAACGATGCTATTTTGCTTACAGGTGGTTCGACCGTGCCTCGAAACCTCGAGGTAGAAGGCCGTGATTTAGAAGGGGTTTACTACGCGATGGAATACTTGACACAACAAAACCGTGTCAATTCTGGGCATAGTGTCAATCCCTCCGAAAGAATAACTGCGCAGGGCAAGAGGGTGATTATCCTTGGCGGCGGAGACACTGGGTCAGATTGCCTAGGAACGGCCCATAGGCAAGGAGCTGAAATAGTTCATCAACTCGAATTGCTGCCAGAGCCACCAAACGAGAGGAGCGATGGCGATATGTGGCCAAATTGGCCAATGACGCTGAGGACTTCTTCTTCTCATGAAGAAGGCGGGGTTAGAGATTACAACATCCTCACTAAAAAATTGTCTGGGGAAGAGGGAAAATTAGGAAAACTACATGGCGTGAGACTTGAATGGGGACCGCCGGACAATACTGGCAGGCCATCCATGGTTGAAGTTAAGGGAAGCGAGTTTGAGATCGATGTAGACCTTGTTCTCCTGGCAATGGGCTTCTTACATCCAGAGCAAACAGGTATGATCGCAGACCTTAAAGTTGATTTAGATGGCCGCGGCAATGTGAAAACTGATGACAACAAGATGACAAATATACCGGGGGTATTCGCCGCAGGAGATATGTCCCGCGGGCAATCCCTAGTAGTATGGGCGATTGCAGAAGGTAGAGAAGCGGCCAGGGGCGTAGATGAGTTCTTGATGGGTGTTACCAGCCTTCCAAGATCTGCCAGTACTTACTAAATTGGTCAGAAATTTATTTTCGAATGGCGCGAAAGTAATTCATGGTAAAAGATTCTATTACTGGAGAATCGGCTCACGCTGACAATATTTTAGTCAATTTACGTAGGATCAAATATATTTTAGGAGAGATGTCATGGAAAAGTTAAGAGTTGCGCTAATATCTGGCGGCGAGCCGGACGCCGATCTGGTCCAACAACAGTTGCAGGGAATCGAACACGAGTTCGACACCTTTGTCTGTAAAAGTGACGGAGAGACGATAGAGGCGGTAAAAGGCGCGGATGTCATCATAAATCAAGGTGTACCCATGCCCCGAAATGTAATAGAGGAGATAGAAGACGCACAAGCCGTAGTGAGCTTCGGTCACGGATTTAATCACATAGATCATGAAGCAGCTACGAGCCAATCATTGATGGTAGTCAATACGGCGGGTTTTTGTACGGAGGAGGTATCTAACCACGCGATTATGCTCATGCTAGCTTGCGCCAAAAAATTAACTATCCTAAATGATCTCACTAAAGCAGGAAAATGGGGTCCGGATACCAGAACTGCGATCATGCCAATGGCCCCGATTACAGACCAGGTATTAGGACTGGTATCGCTTGGTAACATAGGCAGAGCTGTTGCACGAAAAGCGCAAGCACTCGGAATGACAGTTATAGCATATGACCCCTATGTTCAACCTTGGATAGCAAGAGAATATCGAGTACAACTTGTAGGTAACCTGAAAGAACTAGCTTCAAATTCTGACTTTGTTTCAATGCACACTCCGCTAAATAACCAAACGACAAAGTTAGTCGGAACAAGCTTTTTCAAATCAATGAAATCATCCGCTTATTTCATAAACACATGCCGTGGAGGAACTGTTGACGAAGAGGCACTTATAGAGGCGTTGAATAATAAAGAAGTAGCCGGTGCTGGATTAGATGTATTTGAAATAGAGCCAACTGCTCCAGACAATCCTCTATTCGCGATGGACAACGTAATGGTCACCCCACACTCGGCTGGAAGTTCTGACAGATCCAGAGTTGCATCTCAAATTCAGGTGGGGCAGGAAGCAGCTCGACTTCTAAAAGGTACTTGGCCTATGTCACTTGTTAATCCAGAAGTGAGATCAAAAATCGAAGCGAGACCAGTTGCTACTAGGACCTGAATTTTTCTTATGAGTAATTGAGGAAATCCCCTAATTACTCATAAGAAATCTATTCGACTGTCAGAACCAGCTTCCCGAAGAAATTTAGTGCTTCCATATCTTCATGAGCTTTCCTAGCATCCTCCAAAGGATAGGTGGCGTGAATGATACCTTGTAGTGACCCTATCCCAGCATGGTGAATAATCTGTCGCAAGTCTTCTGGTCTGCCCATAAACACACCGAACATTGTCAGATACCGGGTAAACATAGCTCCCATTTGCAATTCCGCACGATATCCCGACGTCACTCCACATATTCCGTAACGTGCTCCCAATGCGAGACTTCTGTTGACAGCATTCCAAAGATCGGTCCCTACATGATCAATAACAACATCAACTCCCTTCCCATTAGTCAGGTCCTTTATACGGTCTCCTAGATTCTCATCCCGATAATTCACGACATAATTGGCACCAATATCCAGGGCTTTTTTCATTTTTTCTTCCGTGCTGGTGGAAGCTATCACCGTGGCACCTGAGATATTACGAGCTACTTGAATGGCGGCTGTCCCGACGCCACTCGATGCAGAAGGAACAAGGACAGTCTCCCAGGATTTCAACTGGGCCGTTCTTACGAGTATGTTCCACGAGGGCATGAAAACAGTTGGGAGAGAAGCGGCCTGAACGAAATCCAGAGTATCAGGTATCTGGTGAACAGAAGTCGACGGAACTATCAAATATTCTGCATATCCCCCAAAGGCTTTAGAGCCCACCATTATGGCTCTAGAGCAAAATTCAGTCGTACCCGCAAGACAATGGGAACATTGCATGCAAGTGCCACGAGGATTAACTAGGACTCTCATACCGATTTCGAGGCCAATAACGGAATCCCCCATTCCAACGATTTCGCCGGACACGTCAGCTCCGAGAACGTGCGGTCCGTCGAAATTTATAGTAGTGCCTCTTATTCCCGCCCTCATATACAAGTCGAGTCTATTAAGTGCGCATGCTCTCACTCTAATGCGAACGTCACTAGGTCCTACTTGCGGCTCTTGAACCTCACCGTATGTAAGAACTTCTGGTCCTCCGTGCCGCTCCATATAAACTGCTTTCATTTCTGAACTCCTAGACTAAATAATCATCAGAATGTTAACTGGCTGAATGCTCTTGTAAAACAACCTTAAACTACTTATGTGAAAATACATATTCTATATATGATGGGAGTATAGTCTCGAATTCTTAACAATATGATTATCGACAGTCACACCCATTTAATTCCTCCCGATGTAATAGAGAATTGGTCCCATTACGTAAGCAGGGATGCGACTTTCGCCGAACTATTCCACCGAAGTAGCAAAACAAGTACCGCTGAACAACTTATAGAGGCAATGAACAGACATGGAATAGCTATATCAGTTGTGCTAGGCATGGGATGGACAGACAATTCGTTAAATGAATATGTAAACGACTATCTCCTTGAGTCCTCTCGCAAATACCCTGACAAGATTGTACCCGTCACGGGCATAGTTCCTTCTTCCGGGAATCAAGGAATTTACGAGGCTGAGAGATGCCTTTCGGCAGGATCAAGAGGATTCGGGGAAATTCATGCTTATTCCCAGAGTATTAATCTAATAGATTTTGACTTGATGAGCCCATATATGGTGATGCTTGAAGAATACGATTATCCTCTGATTGTGCATGGGTCGGAGCCGGTTGGTCACCAATATCCTGGAAAAGGCAACACAGGTCCAAATGTTCTCGAAAGTTTTGTGACAAAATTCCCCAACGTCAAAATAGTACTCGCCCACTGGGGAGCAGGTCTCCCCTTTTACGAATTAATGCCGGAGATATCTTCGACTTTCACCAATGTGCTTTACGATTCGGCTGCAACAACACTTCTTTATAGAGAAAAAGTGTTTGAGGTTGTAGAAAAGATTGCCGGTCCGAAACGAATTTTGTTTGGTAGTGATTATCCCTTGGTCCAACCAAAAGAGATAATCGAACAAATTATCAGATCAGATTTCAAACCTGATGTGAAACGCTTGATTCTGTCTGACAACGCTATCGAACTTTTCAGTATCGATTTTGATAAACACTTGAAACTATGACTTCTGAGTCAAAATTTAGAGTTTTTATCGCCTTCAAAGTCGATCAATAAGTAACACTACTGGCTGACGACGTTATACGACACTTAAAGGCCGCTTATCAAGAAGGGTTTAGGGCCGTAAAACCCTCAGGGTTTCATATTACTCTAGTATATTTGGGGGACATAGAACGCGGATTAATGCTTTCCACTAACAAAGAAATAACCGACGTTTGCGACTTAACCCCACCTATTAGGTTTGTCGTAAAAGGATTAGGGGTTTTCCCTAATTGGAGTAGGCCGAATATTCTCTGGCTCAGAATAATTGATCCTAAAAGGGAACTGGGTACTCTTAGAAAAGATATCGTTAAAGCAATAAGCGGTTTTGATTTTCCAAAAGTGGATTCAGTCTTCCGCCCACACATCACATTAGGAAGATTTAAACAAGAATGGAAACCTGCCGATATCCATGAATTGAAAAGAATCGCAGCATTATTAAAACAAGATGAACCTTTGCATTGAACGACGATGAATCTGTTTGTCCTGGAAAACACTCCAACAAGTAGAGGCGTTCTTTATAAACCAATATCTGAATTTAATCTAGGCGGGTAAACTAGAGTCATTTTCTCCAATCTTATAACTTGTTATTTTTGTCACAATCATGCTACGCTTCGTTGACAATTTAATAACATTTGGTGGGGTTAGAGGAGTAGAGATATGTCAGAAGATACTTGGCCTGAATGTAAGGAATGCACTAAGGGAAGCCTTTTGCCACTTTCAGATTTCGGCAGCCAAGGTGCTGCTATTCATTACAAGGCTTGGGTATGCAGCAATCCTAGCTGTGGATTCAATCTCAAGATACGAAATGGAGATGTTTATTTAAATGAACCGATAGCCAGTGGAGAATCACATTCTCCACGAGTGCGTTGATCTGGTTAGCCATAAAACGGAAACGGCCCTCTTTTTGAGGGCCGTTTCCGTTTTATGGCTAACACAACTGGCTACATTCAAGTAGAATTTTATTTACCTTGAAGAAATGTAGCGACTTAGAATATTCATTACAGACCATTGGTATCATGAAGGAAAGAAAATTCAAGCTCCTTGCCATCACACTAGGCATCGTTGGAGCTTTGTTATTAATTGTTTCCATAAGTCTATATGCATTAGGTCTGCATTCTTCTTCCCAGCTCGACAAACTTAACGTTACATCTTCTATTCCCGTATCGACTCCTGTTATACCAATTGTTGTGTCTAATACTTTGATAAAACGGGATTTAATTTCTGCTCAAAAAGTTCAGCCGACGCCAATTTCACCCAAGAAATATATTGAGGATATACCTGCTAAGGCTACGCCGCTTGCTCAAAGTATTGATTACAAAACACAGGTTCAAGATTTGGAAAATATTGAAATGGAAGAGGAAAATGGTCAGCCCCCAAATGTTGGAAATATCGACAAACTATTGAATGGATACTCATCCGGCAATTTTGTTTCAGGAATGCATCCTCGGGATTGGGCCGACCCTCGTTGGTCGGAATCCGATGAGCAAGTGAAAAAGCCTTTAGATTTTCCGTCAAACGGGAAAATAGGCGAGATGTTACCTGAAGACTTCTCAGGCAAGGCGATAAACATTCGCATACCTGCCATTAAAGTTGATTCAACCGTCGAACAGTTGGAGATAATTGAAAAAAACGGTAGGAAGGAATACGAAACCCCAAAAAATGTAGTGGGCCGGGTTCCGACAGATCCTAATATGTTCGATAGTGTCACCGGCTGGTATTTCGGTCACTTGGAGAGCCCCATAAAGAGCGAGGGGAATGTGTTTCACAATTTACCGGAAGTAGCTGATTATCTC
>Ga0187827_10004425_pt1 | contig 17310 bp, 13 predicted proteins | sample ETNtaG_39_FD_167969 | JGI IMG/M metagenome (GOLD analysis project Ga0187827, IMG submission 167969) | Marine microbial and viral communities from oxygen minimum zone, Eastern Pacific Ocean - ETNP2014_SV_150_PacBio MetaG (Illumina Assembly) | ecosystem: Environmental > Aquatic > Marine > Hypoxic...
GGTTTGTTGATGACCTCCTTGAAGCCCTGCACTCGCAGCAGGCACGACTCGGCAGATTTGTAATCGAGGATGACGACTTTGCCCCCCGCCTCGCCAAGCGCTTCTATCATCGCTTCGCCGGCCTGCCGGCCCCCGCCGAGATTATCGGTCGCGATGTGCGAGACCACCTTTGCATCGGGAGCAAGGCACGCGATGTCGGCAGTGAAGACGGGAATCCCCGCGGCATTCGCTTCCTGGATCGCCGGGCCGATAGCTTTCGAATCGCACGGGCAGAGCACGATGGCGGAAACTCTCTTTACGATGAAGTCCTTAATCTGATTCTGCTGCTTGGCGACGTCAAACTCGCCGCTGTTGACCAATACTTCGTAGCCGTGTTTGGCCCCTTCGGCCTGCATGTTGTCGGCAATCACCTTAAAGAAAGGATTGGTGAGCGTCAGCACTGAGAGGCCGATCGTGCCTTTGGTCGCTACCGGGGGTTCGACATTCTCGACCTTCGTTCCTTCACCGGTTTTCTCTGTGTCGGCCGCTATTTTCTCTGCTGGTTCAGGCGCTGGCTTAACGGCATCCTTGGGCTTGTCTCCTCCCCCGCAACCGATCATGAGTGCCAGAGCGGAGGCAAGTGCGAATGCAGAAAAATGTCTAAGCTTCATATCGTACCTCGGGTGGAATCTGGCAGATGATGCTCCCTGTCGAGTCTCGCCTCTACTGCAAACAGGGAATTTGCTCAAAAAGACCGGATCTTTCAAACTGGCCTGAGGTCGAGACTGAACGAAATTCGGAAAAGCACCCCTGCGAACGCGCAACTTTGAGACTTTTCTTCATGCCGAAAGAACTGAATTTCAAACAGGATGGCACGGACGTAGTGATCTTTGGCTAGGTTCATAGAATCCCGAGAACATTCTCAGGCGGCCGTCCAATCGCTGCTCTGTCTCCATTCACCACGACTGGTCTCTCGAGCAGGATCGGATTTGCTGCGATGGCTGCGATGATCTCATCCGCGCTGCTGTCTTTTGAGAGGCCTCTCCTTGGTTCTCAAAAGTTCGCATGACTCGATCCCGAGCTTGCCAATCAGGGATGCGATTTCGGTCGCGCCGGGCGGTTCTCTGAGGTATTCGATCACACCGGGATCGATGTTGTTGTCCTTCAACAGTTGGAGTGTCTGCCGGCTCTTCGAACGCTTCGGATTGTGAAAGATGCTGATCTGATTGCTCATCAGATCTCCTGAAAAATGTTTCCGGTTCGGTCGCGCTGGTCTTGCATCCAATCGCGGGTTGAAATATCTTACCAGTTAGCCTTCCGGTATGGAACCCGACTCCCCGCCACTGCAACGGCCTACCCCTTTTTCTTTTGGTCTGATTTTTCTCTCAAGTCAGACGCTCAGTTCGGGCAATTCAAGACATGACTAAGACGATGACTGACAAGATCGCTTCCATCGGAGGTGATGCCGGACAGATCTGGCGATACCTCTCTGAAAATGGCAGCGCAAGCCCCACCCAGCTCGTGAGAGCGCTCAAGACAACTGCAGCCAACGTGCACCGTGCAATTGGCTGGCTCGCACGTGAGGGCAAGGTGGATATCGTCCGGCAGCGGGGAATCGAAAGAGTCGTCCTGATCGAAGAGATCTGACGTCGGCAGATCACTTGACTGCTTTGATAAAGGCTGCACGAGCCTTTGCCGCATCTTCCAGGTCTTCGATCGCCATGGATCGCTCGCCGGCGTTCAGGCTCATCCCGAGAATTTCATTGTAGATGGAGATTGCGGCCCGGGTCCGGTCGAGTCCCATCTGAATCTGGAGATCCGCCAGTTCTTCGTTCTTTAGAATCTCTTTTGCGCCTTCAAGAGCAATTCCGGCTTCTTTATATTTTTTTAGGAATGCCGCCCCGCCGCTCTGGCCCGCCCCGCCCTTTTGGTTGCTCACGTAGACGAAGGCGCATACGGCGAGGAGCGTGATCGGCAGGACGAATAAGACAGCCTTAAGAAACATCCTGCTCGAGCTGGCCGGCACATCGGGGCGTACGCTCACGGAGGGGGCCGGCCGATTTGGTGGAGGCGTTTCCTGAAGCGGTGTTTCCGGGGGCGGCGCCTTCATTACAGGTACACCCGAGCCCGGCGTCTCACGGACGTGCGATGGGGTGGATTGGTCTTGCGACGCGGCGGGTTGAGGTTCGGCCGGCGCTTCCTGACTTTCAGCAATCTTTGGTGTGTCGTCTTTGTCCACCTGTTCGACAGTCGGTGGCTGCGCGAGGTCCGCCTCCTTACCGAGGATATCTTTCTGAAGTACATCGGTGCTTGGCACGTTGGGCTTCTGCCGCCGGCGAAACTCAAACTTCGTGCTCTCGACCTGGATCACGTCCCCTTCGTTCAGAATGTGGCCACCTTCGATTTTCACGTCGTTAACAAAAACGCCGTTACGGCTTTCCCAGTCATAGGCTTTGATATGGCCATCCTCAACACACAGCAGGGCGTGATTGCCTGATACGGAATGTTCCTCGAGGACAATCGTCTGAGTGACGCGACGGCCGATCGTGAGGCCCTGCTCTTCGATGAGGTATTCTTCCCCAACTGCTTCGCCCTCTACTCCAGCAAGAACGAAATCAGTCGGCGCGCTGGCCTGCGAAGCCGGCTGGCTTTCTTCTTCCGCGCCCCCCGCAGGCGGCTCCCCTTCATTGAACTTGAGCTCGGTAACTCCAAGCAGGATGAGGTCGCCGTCCTTCAAAGGTTTCTCGATAATCGCCTCACCGTTGACCATCGTGCCGTTGCGGCTGCCGAGGTCACGAACGGAGTATTTTCCGTCGTTGAACTCAATCTGTGTGTGCTGGCGCGAGAGCTCGGAATCGTCGATCTGATAATCGCACGTGCTGAAACGTCCAATCACGAACGGCGCCTGCGGAAGCGCAATTACCTCTTCTTTTCCATCCTTGTTAATCTGGAGGAACGCCATTGGAGGGATGTCGATTCACGGACTTCACGGAAGGATTCTTTCCAGGTGAGATGATGCTACCATCAGCGAAAAATCGTGTCAAAGATGACCACTGAACGAACCATTATTCACGCGGACATGGATGCCTTTTATGCATCCGTGGAACAGCGCGACAATCCTGAGTTGCGGGGCAAGCCGGTCATTGTCGGCGGTTCGCCCGAATCACGTGGGGTAGTCTCGGCAGCATCTTATGAGGCAAGGGAGTTCGGCGTCCACAGCGCGATGCCCACCGCCCATGCAAAGAGGCGATGCCCGCACGCGGTTTTCCTCCCTGTGAGGATGGAAAAGTACCAGGACGTCTCAAGGCAGATACGCCGCGTGTTCGAACAGTTCACGCCGCTCATAGAGCCGCTTGCGCTGGATGAAGCTTTCATGGACATCACCGGCTCTTTGAGGCTGTTAGGTTCGCCCAGAGAGATCGGCTGGAAGATTAAACATAAGGTGAAGGAACAGACGGAGCTCATCGTTTCCATTGGTGTGGCGCCCAATAAATTCCTGGCCAAACTGGCATCCGATCTTTCCAAGCCGGACGGTCTGCTGGAAGTCGCGGAAGCCGAGAAACTGGAGTTTCTCGGCAAGCTCGAGGTAGGACGCCTCTGGGGTGTGGGTAAAAAGACGGCGAAGGTCCTCGAAGAGTTCGGCATACGAACAGTCGAGCAATTGCGGCGCGTTCCGGTGGATGTTCTCAAACGCCGTATCGGCAACGTAGCTGAACACCTCTCCCAGCTTGCGCACGGCGAAGACAGCCGGCATGTCGTGCCAGACCACGAAGCCAAATCCATCGGCAGCGAATGCACCTTCTCGAGTAACATTGCATCCATGGAGCAGCTCGAGCCTGTCGCTCTCGCGCATTCGGAAGACGTCGCTGCCAGGGTTCGCTCGTGCGGTCTCACGGCGAAGACGGTGACGTTGAAGGTGAAGTTCGCGGATTTCACTCTCACGACTCGCAGCACAACATTGGACGCCGCGACGGACCGCACAGACATCATCGCGACTACAGCTATCGGGCTTCTGCACAATCACGACAAGCTCACAGGACGCTCCGTACGGCTCCTCGGCGTCAGTGTCTCCCAACTTTCTTCCCAGGGCGAGCGCCAGCTATCGCTTTTCGGTTCAGAAGAGGACACCAAAAGAAGGGATCTGGATCGCGCAGTCGATCAGATTCGAAAAGAGATGGGCAAAGACAAGATCAAGCGCGGGCGTCTGCTGTGAGTAGAAGATTGATTCCCAGGGAGATCGAGAGCACGGGATTTCCACGCACCCCAAAAAAACAGCGCCGATGACCGAAATCATCGACGCTGTTCGTAGGGCGAAAGAGACTCTTATCTTAATCTGGTCGCGGAGCGCCCAGACTACTTTTTAGTGAACGTAGAAGACGTTCTGCTGGACGCCGTCCGCATCGGAGTTGTTGCGGATGATGTCGGACAGGTCGGTGTTGCGAATCATCTGCTTCTCGTCGGCCGTCAGACCGGTGTCGTTCTCGAAGTAAAAACGGTCACCGTCACGGAGGCGGACGAACTGGTCAATCATGGCGACCTGGAGGAGCTGCCCGAGGGAACTGCCTGGGACGTGGTCTTCGGCAAGTGCGCCGACCCACAGGTCGATGTTGTTGACGTCACCGTAGGTGTCTTCGAGTTTCTCGGCGAGCTCGTGGTTGCTGGTGATATCGCTGAACGAGTTCACCGGGGCGAGACCGTAAGCCACTCGCGTGGTGTTGTAATCCGGCAGGCCATGGTCACGGCCGCGCTGGATGTTCAGTGCGCCGAGGTCAAGCCCACCCGATCCCGGAGGGCCGAAGAGGAAGTTGCGCACGTCATCAATCATCTTCTCGTCAATCTCTTCCATCTGCTGGGCGGCGAGACCACGGAGGACCGGGTCGATGCCACCTTCGTCGGTGATGCGTGAAGGATTGAAGAATGCGTCACGCAGCGAGAGGTTGCCGTCGGGGATCTCGTTCCCGTGTTCATCGAGACGGAGAATCTCGCTGGTCAGCATGCTGTGGCCGAGGCGGTAGAGAGCGGTGCTGAACTCATTGACGACGGCGCCGTCAAGCTCAGGGTTGTAACCCTGGTATTCGGGCAACGCATCCGTGCCGAGGAGGGCGGGCAGGAACTCGCTGTACGTGATGTTCTGCATGTAGGCGCCCACAATCTTCCTGGCTTTCTGATAAACCTGCTCATCGCTGAGGTGCGGATTGGCAGCAGAAATCTCATCGGCGAGGCGGTTGTGCTCACGGACGAAGAGGGTGTGCATGGCGGTCAGACCGGTCTGCTCATTTGCACGGACGTCACCGGCGAGGAACAGGTTGTCGCCCGGGCCGCCCGCGTTGTCGAGGCCGTCTTCGTTGAAGGGCAACAGATTGCCGTCGCTCACCTTGAGCTTGCCACCATCGAAGGTGCGGAGGGCGGCGGCACGTTCTTCGTCAGAGCCGTAAACGTTCGAGGCATCGATCCAGGAAGTGATCTTGTTGAGCTGCTGGCGAGGATTGCTTGGGTCGGTGCCCGTGCTCTCATCGTAGGTGCTGCGAGTGAGTGGGATGATCTTCCCACCTTCGCTGAACGGGTCGAAGTGAGGGTCGCCGGTCGGAACGGAAATCGGGAAGAACTCTTCCGGCTCGTGGCCAGGTGTCAGGTCGATATCGTGGTCGAGAAACTGACCCCACTGCCAGACCATGCTCGAGAGATTCCGTGCATTCGGAATGGACTCTTCCTGGTCGAGAATCACGTTACTGATGAGGCGCGGGCTGGGGCGATAGACGCCCCCCGGCGCTTCGACGAGGTCGCTGTAAGCCGCGGGCCCGATGCGGCCGAGCTGGGTATCAGCGCTGCCGGTCAGCGGGGCGAAGAGGTTGTTCTTCGTGCCGTCGATAGACCGTGTGTTGAGGAAGCTGAGCCCGTCGGAGCTGATGTTGACCAGGTCAGAGGTGGACTGCGCCACGAACATATCGGCCGTCATATCAGCGCTCCCTTTCTGAAGGTTGAGCTGATTGGCGATGCCGTTATTGCTGGCGACATTGCCGGACGCGGAGGCCGCAGCGGATTGCGAGCCCTGCTGCTGCTGGTCGTTATTATCCTGCGCCTGGCTGGCGTGGTTTGTCACGTTGCCCACAAAATCAGCGGCCTGGTTGGAGACAAACGTCGTGTCGACGATGTTGACCGAACCGTTGTCAGAGAAATTGCCCTGGAACCCGTTGGCATCATTGCGGGCGATCTCATTGCTGAAACCGGAGTTGGCTGTGGCACGCTGATTCAACGCCTGGCCGTGCAGGTTATTCGACTGCGCTCCGGAAAAACTGCGACTGGCCTGCATGAAGGTTGGGCCGACGCCGACGTTAAAGGGATCGTGGCGTCCACCGGGGCCGATTTCGACAGCGGTCGTATTGTTGGAGCGAGTGGTCTTGCCGGCGACCGCGTCCTGTTCGAGGTTGTTAAGGGCGGGGTCGTTCGGTTCCTGAAGGGCGAACTGCGGCTTGACGGTCGCTTCCTGATCCGCGCTCTGCCCACCGAGGTTGTTGGTGGTTGCGGTGGCGCTGGTCTGGTCAGTGATGGCGATGACGTCGCCCGGCAAGACATGGTCGGCGTCCGGGCCGCCCGCGTTAATGTCGCCGATGCGAGTCAGGTTGAAAGTATCGCCGTTTGCCTGCTGATCACTGCCAAGATTCTGGCGGCCCCAATTGCGGGCGAGTGGCGAACGTGAGGAGAGGCCGGAGTTGTTGCGGCTGACGACCGCGTGCTGGCCGAGCTCCTGATTGTGGGCGCTGCTTGTGGTGCTGTCGCCCGAGACCTTCCTTGTGACGATATGAAGGTCAGGGACATTGCCCAGGTTTGCGGGGCCGTTGCCAGATCCGATGTTGGACTGGACCGTGGCGAGAGTGTCCTGCTGCTGCTGATTCGTTCCCTTCTGGTCGAGGTCGTTATCAGCGAGGCCCCCCTCGGAGCGGGAAAACTGAAAGTTCCGCTGGAGGTCATTCGAGTTGCTGAGGCCGTTCGAATGAATATTGCTCGAAAATACAGAAATACTGTGCATGGTGTTTATGTTCCCATAAAGCCAATGACGGGATACCCGGAAGCCCCCGGGCATACGGAAGCGGTCTGATGCCGATCCGATTCAGAATTCCCCAGCACAGTGTTTCGGGCGACGTTTTTCAGTCGCCGTTTCGAGATGTCAATGCCTGCCCGCGCCCAGCCAGGGCGCTTTCGCAGACGCCTTGATTATCGTTTTGTGAATGTTGCCTTAACGCCGCCAGGGGGAGCTTGAAGTTGGTGTGATGTTTTGAGGTTTGGGCGCGTGGTAAAGGTGTGGGTTGGCGGGGAGTTAGGTGGGGGAGGGTGAGGGTTCTGAAGTGGATTCTGAGGGTTGCGGGAATTCCACTTCTCTCAGCAATTGCTGGGATAATTAAAGTTGAGTTTGACAGCAGCGCACAGAGTTCAAGGCCATCACCTTTGCACGTGGTGCCGAGAACTACGATTACGACTTCCAGGCCCCTCAAGGTCAGATGTTCACAGGGCCGTCCAACTGGTCAGGAAGTGAACGACCATTGAGTTGTCTATGCGTTAGCTGAATGTTGCAGGCTCACATTCACTCGGGAATCGATGAATCATTGGCCTCCCTCTTCGGCTGCAGTGCCATGCTGACGGCATCCGCCAGACCCTCTCTGCTGCGGATCAGAGGCAGCCTCTCTCTGAAGATCTCGAAACCAGGCTCATCCTTGAGATAGACCAGGAACTGTTTTCGGAGACTGTTGAGAGCGGTCCTCTCGCCGAGATATGCTTTGAAATAATCGAAGTGACTCAGGATGGTCTGCAGTCGCTCCTCGGATGACGGCAGGGCATCCGGTAGTGCCATTGCGGGGAACTGGCTTCTCTTGATTTCCTCGAGAATGCACTGGCGAAAGATCCACGGATTCCCGATGGCGTGGCGGCCGATCATGATCGCATCACATCCAGTGCGCTCCAGCATCTCGTGCGCATCCTGCGCGGAGAATATATCGCCGTTGCCAATGACCGGGATGGTAACCGCCTCTTTCACCTGCCCGATCAGATCCCAATTCGCGTTGCCTTCGTAGAACTGGTCGCGGGTACGGGGGTGAAACATGAGCGCGTCGACGCCGCAGTCTTCGCACATCTTTGCCACCTCGATGGCGTTCACGTTCTGCTTATCCCAGCCTGCGCGCATCTTCACAGTGAGCGGCATTTCGAGGTCAGGCCGAAGCCGCTGGAGAATACTTCGCAGCACATCCGGATTTCGCAGCATGGCCGAGCCGCTGCCGCCTTTGATGACCTTCTTCACGGGGCATCCGCAGTTCAGATTCAGGATGGTAGCGCCGTAATCCTGAATCATGAGCGCGGCCTTCAACATCACGTCGGCTTCCGTGCCGCTTATTTGAACCATGACTGGGTGTTCGTCCGGCAGGAATTCCATGAGCTCGAAGGATCGTCTACGGCCCTTCGCCAATTCAGTGCTGCTGACCATTTCCGTAGATACAAGGGCAGCGCCTTCAGTCCGGGCGAGAATCCGATAAGGCAGATTTGAAACGCTGCACATCGGCGCAAGCAGATAGCGATTGCGGATCGGAACGCCGGCAATCTCGAATGACGCGAGGGGAAGATCGCGCCACCAGGCACATCGCGCTTCGAGATCGATGTTGGCGAAGTGTTCTTCGTCCAGGATGTGTCCAACTGCTGCGAGGCTCATCAGGATTTCCCAAACATGTACATACCAGCGTGCTTCCACCAGAGGTAGACGATCACAGCGATGAGACCAGAGATCACACACAGGGAAAGTGTCAGGAGTTCTTTTGAAACCCTCTTCCGGGTTTTCACTGGAGTCTGTTGCTTTTTGCTCGCGGATGCGGGTGCCTTCGTGGTCGTAATCTTCCCCATTTTGGATGGCGCATCACTCGGAGCATCCATTTCGGTGGTCCTCGAACCTGGCGGATCGGACGGCGCCACATCGTCAGGCTGATTCGCTACAGCGCCGGGATCATCAGCGGGCGCGGTGTCGTCTTCTGTGTCAGCAGTTCCTTCTGATCTCATGTCCAGGCAGACAAGCTCGGATTTGCTTCGAAGATAAAGGAGAGCATTGGCGAGAGTGGGCACTGTCCAGCAGGTGCCGCGAAGCACTTGTGCTTCGGCCACGGGCTCGAAGCCATTCGGGGACGCGGGCGCAATCAGCAGATTACCGCGCTCATCCAGCGTGATGAGCTGACCGCCTGCGAGAATCAGAGTGCCTTTGCCGGGGTCTTTCTCCTTCCACAGCTCACGACCGGAGCTGAGCTCGATACACCCCAGCCCGCGGCTGCCGAAATACCCGTAGAGGTAGCCGCCATGAAGCACCGAGGTGGATTGCGAATTCGAGAGCCGGCCCTGGCCGTACACTTCCTCAGCCCGAGCCCGGCCTAAGCCGCCGGAAATCTTCAACAGTTGACCCTCTCGATTGCTTGCCAGGAACAGTTTGCCATCCGGCCCCCAGATGGGAGTGGGGATATTGTGGTCGTCATTCAGAGCGTGCTCCCAGAGTTGCCGTCCTGTCTCAGGGGCAAGGCCGACGGCAGACGTGCGAGTAAGAATGACAAGCTGTTTCCAGCCGCCTGCAGCGCCGAGCGCAGGCGACGAATAACTCGGCTCACCTTTGACTGCTCGCCAGAGCAAACGCCCGGTGCGCGTATCCAGAGCAACTCCGCACGCGCCCTCACCACCGGAAATCAGAAAGAGCCGATTGCCATCGACAACCGGCGAACTGGAAAGCCCCCACTGTGGTATCTCAGCACCCACGACATCACGCATGTTCACACGCCAGAAGGGACGCCCCGTCGCCAGGTCCAGGCACATCACTGAACCCATCGCCCCATGCGAATAGACACGGTTACCAACGATTGCGGGCGTGCCACGTGGGCCATTACCGGAGTTCTCCTCAAATATGGCATCCGAGTCAGACTCCCATTCGCGGTTACCGTTCCCAGCATTGAAGCAGAGCACCTTCTCGCGGCCATTCTCCGCGGCCATGGTGATCAGGCGATTGCCGGCAACCACGATCCCTGAAAAACCTGCACCGATCCGCGTCCGCCAGAGCTCCCGTGGGCGCCCGCCTGGGAATTCTTCAGCCAGATTCGTCTCCTTCGAGATCCCATTACGATTCGGCCCAAGCCACCAGGGCCAATCCGCCGCAAGGCAAACATCCGTAGAAAAGAGAAACGAAAACAGAAGCAGACAGCGGCGCATTTTATTCTTGAACCTTCCTGAATTTAATAACCAAAGATTAATGTCCTTCCTTGCGCCAGCGGATTAGATCTTCACGCATGACGCCGGCATTTGGGAACGCTGGGTCACGTTTCAGGATGTACTCCACGTGATCGGCTGCTTTTGAAAAATCCTGGGCATCGTTCACCAGCTTTACGACCAACTCGTATCGGGCTTTGAGCATTCCATCGCCACGCCTCAGTTTCTCCGGGATCTCGTTAAGTAGCTCGTGGGCCTCTTCCAGCCGCTCCTTTCGAATGAAGAGGAGTGCAAGATTGTAAGCCGGTTTCATGGCGGTCGGATCAAGTTTAATGGCCTTGCGATAATTCTCTGTTGCCTCCTCCTGGTTTCCAAGACGCTCGTAACAGAGCCCGAGATTTGTCAGCGTTTTTGTGTTCTCTGGCTCAAACGATAGCGCAGATTCATAGAGCTCACCCGCTTGCTTCCACCTCATTTGCTGCACGAGCGCGTTCGCAAAATTCAGAGGGATTTCCACATCGTAAACGCGTTTGGAAATGGCATCGGCGTAAAGATTCTTCAGGTCATCGACGCGGCCCTGAAAAGCATAGACACCGCTGAGTCCTACCCAGGCAAGATTGAAGTCAGGCTTGATTTCCAGTGCCCGTTTGTATTTCTCTTCCGCTTCCTTCAAGCGTCCCTCTCTCGCGTACAGATGGCCAAGATTGTAATTTACCTTCACGCTGTTTGGGCTGACCTTCTCGGCGTTTTCAAACAGGGATATGTTCGTTCGCCAATCTTCATTGCGGATGAATGTGCGAACGGCAAAGAAAACTGAAACGGCCACCACAGCCGCGATGATTCCCTTTCTGCTGGCCGGCCCTTTCCAGACGCTTTCGACCTTTTGCCCGGCCCAGCCAAGCGCGAGGCAGTAACCAAACGAAGGCAGGTAGAGCAGCCGCTCGCCAACCAGCGTGCCAATAGGAATGAAGATATTTGCCGTGAGGCTGAATGTGATCGCAATAAAGGCGAGGCCAAAAAACAGGACATTCTCCTTCTCAAAACTCCAGTAGAGCAGGCCAAAGTAGATGCCCAGCACAAGCAGCGTCAGCAGATTTCGTGGGTCTTTGATGGACAGCAGAGGGATCTGATTGAACGAGTAATCCGCAGACAGAGAGAAAGGCCACATCAGCAGGCGGGCATATTCGGTGAGCAGATAAAAGCGAGTGAGCCAGCGTTCACGAAACGGTGCAAAGGCCATCGGATTCTCGACATCCGTGTAAGGTACCCGCATCAGCTCCCCGACTGCGAGATGGCGAATGAAAAGATACGCAACGGCCACCACTGCCAAACAGAGATACGGAGCGAAAAGAGTTTTCTTCCCGTGGTCTCGCCCCTCCGCGACGGAATCGTTCGGTTTTCGAAGCGAAGCCGGACCATCAAACACAAACACCCAGTCATACAACAGCACGGCCCCCAACAAGGTAATCGCGCTCTCCTTGGAAAAGACGGCGGACAGATAGCACGCGCTCACTGCGGCCAGCAGGCGCGTTCTTCCGGTCTCTCGATATTGCATGTGCGCCAGCAATCCGAGCAAGAAGAAACAGGCGGCCAAGACCTCCGAGCGGCCCGTGATATTGGCAACGGCTTCCGTATGCACCGGATGCAAAGCAAACAGAACCGCAACCGCGAGAGCCCACTGCCAGGATTCGAGAAGCCGTCCGCACACAAGAAAACAGAGCAGCGAGCAGCAACCGTGCAGGACGATGTCCACAAAGTGAAACCCACCTGCCCGCAGGCCACCAATGCTGTAGTTGAAGGCATAACTCAGAATCGTAAACGGCCGGTAAGATCCGATGTGCTTTGGATGCCCCTTGGGCAGACCGCCTACATCATGGCTGAACACAGCGCCGAGATTCAGAGCGCGAATATCCTTGTTGTTCACGACCAGCCGGCTGTCGTCGAACACAAACTCGTTTTCGAGCGTGTTCAGATAAACCCCGACCGCGAGGCAGAAGACGAGGGCGTAAGACCACTTGGGCATGGGCGGAATGAATAGAGAATTAATTCGGAACTTCTGCGCGTCGCTCGTTTACTGTGTTTTTCCCACGGATGTCCATCCCGCGGATACAGAAGGATATTTCTTATCCTGGGGCTGGCTTGCCATCCGCTGTAATTTCCATCGTACGGCTGGCAGTCTGCCTGCCGCACGACTTCACATGAAGTTCTGCTGCCGCGACTTCGGCTTCGCCCTTTGACAATTCCAGGCAGGCGGTTAACTGCTCTCGCAACAGATACATCGCCGCAAATCCAGGCAAGCTTGTTACACTCCGTGCCGTTTGATTCTGCTGAGGTCCGATTCGGAGCCGCTCATGAGCGTCACTTTTATTGGCCTGACCATTTTCTTTTTCGTGAACTTGCAGGGGGCAGATCTCCCTCGGCCGGACGATCTCCTCTTCGAGGCATCTTTTGATCGCCTGACCGCGTTTGCGGATTTTGCCAGGGGCAGCCCGGATTCCACGCTGGAGGCGAGCCTCGAGCTCCGAGCGAAGCCGGGCGTCGCTACTGCTCGAAGACAACGAGAAATGCGCATACGCGGCAAAGGGCAACCTCAATGCGAATGGCGGCACGATCTCGTTCTGGGTGAAGCCCGCCAACTGGAGCGATAAAGACGGCCGCTACGTCTGGTTCTTCAACTTCAGTGGACGAATCAAGGGCACGAAGAAGGGGTTCAATCTCTCTGTAGATAAGTCCCATGCCGCGGGTACCGTGCGTACCGTTCTGCAAATCGGCAGTCGCGCGAGAGACCCGGACCACAAGGTGTTCATCGCCCTTGGAAAAGCGGAATGGAACACTGAGACCTGGCACAAGCTCGACGCGACGTGGGACTCCACGCATCTCGCAATTTATGTCGATGGCCGGCTGAGCAATCGGCAGGAGATGCCCAACATCGCCATGCCAGAGTTGGAGCGAGCCAGAATTGTCCTCGCGCAGCAATACACGGGACCAGATATCCATGTGAGGAGCTTTAAGGATCGGATCTACCTGGATGAGGTCGAAGTATATTCAACGGTCCATCCGCCAGGCAGGATACTCGAACGTTATCTGGCAGACCGGCCTGATGTGAGCTCGGAACTGCCGGTGCCTGAAGTCATCGTTCCCCGCGGGGCCCTTGCCATCGGAGATGGGCCTAGCTGGCCGAAGGCATCACAAGTCCCAATCCTGGTTAACATTCGTAACGCATTCCCACACACGCGGCGTTCCAGTGCCGCCATCAGTTACACCGACGAGCATCTCTTCGTCGGGCTTTCGACCGAATCGCCGAAAGCGCCGATCGCAGATGCCACCGAACGTGATGGTAAGGTCTGGTTTGATGATGCATTTGAAGTGTTCCTGTTGCCCGGTGAAACGCCGACCCCGCACTTCTTTCAGTTCATCGTGAATTCCAGGGGCACGCTGCTCGATACAAGGGGAAGAAAGATTGTGTGGAACGGACCAGGCATCCGTGTCTTCCCGAAGGTTGACAAACATAGATGGTGGGCCGTCCTGAAGATCCCATTCGCTGACCTGGAAACGGCGCCGCCGAAGCCCGGCGATGTGTGGCGTGCGAATTTCTGTCGAAACTGGCATCGCCCCAGGCCGGCCCATCCAATCTACACCACTTGGTCGTACGGCGGCCCTTCCTATCTGAGCCGGCCCGACCGCTTTGGGAGAATTCGTTTCGGCCAACGCGAAGCAGCCGGGCTGAAGATTGAGAAAGGCCTGACGAACGGCAACCTGAACGTGACCGCCACGAGCACGTTGCCATCAAAAGCTTCGGTAAACGTGCGTGCGAAGGATGCGGTCCGATTTACCCAAACCAGGCAAGTGTCTGAAAACGACAAAGCAGAATTCCATCACCGAATACAAAAGGCCCGGCTCGGACATCTGAAGGCAAGAGTGGAGGACACAGCCGGAAAGCTCCTGCAGAGCTACGAGGTGAGATTTCTCATCAAGCAGCCGATTGCAGTGACCTGGATTCCGGACGTTCCGAACAAACGCCTCCAACTCGATATGGATTTGAAGAACCTGAACGAAGAGTGGAGGACCGACATCAGAAAGGGAAGTACGAAACTCAGTCTCAGTACAAAGGGCCAGACAGTGGTGTGACCGTTTCACTCAATGGCTTGCTCGCAACGGCATCTCTGCCATTCGAGTTCACGCAGGGAACACAGAGCATTGTTTTTCGGTTGGAATCGCCCGGGCGAGAGCCCTTCACGGTCGAAGAGTCGATCGAGATACCCGCGCTCGATTGGGTCGGCTCTGCAGTGGGTGTCACGGACAATGTGCTGGAACCGTGGACACCACTCGAACTCGACCAGGGCTCGGTGCTCTGCTGGGGCCGGCGATACCGATTCGACGGCCCGTTTCTGTCGAGTGTCGAAAGCCAGAAAAAGGAAATGCTGCGCGATGGGATACGGATGACTCTGAAGACGGAAGGCAGATCGGCAATTCTGAAAACCTCGGCAGGCACCGAAACCAAGCTCAAACGTGCGAGTCGTCTTGAACGAAGTGGAACGGCCATCTTCGAGGGCACCTCCCTGGAAGCAGAATGGGAATCCTGGTTGGAATACGACGGCCTCGTCGTCTCCACCATTACACTCGTACCACCGAAAGGTGGCATCGAAATCCAGACGCTCGATCTGAATATTCCGCTGGTGCCGAGCCTGAAGTACATCCGCGGCGCGAGGAAGAGCCCAAACCGTATGGACTGGAATGGCCGGGAGTGGCGCAGTCACTTTGAGCCATTCATCTGGCTGACGGATGAAGACCGCGGGTTCCTTTATTTCTGCGAATCCGAAGCGAACTGGATCTATGCTCGCGGCGAGCAGGTGACTGTTGTGCGGGGCGGCGACGATGCCGGAATTAGATTGCGCCTCATCACACGTCCAACGCGGCTGACCAAACCGGTCCGGTATCAATTCGGTTTCCAGGCCACACCGGTTAAGCCACTGATGACCGGCTGGCGCGAAATGAATTTTGGGCCAGGCCTGCCCATCAGACACCAGACCCATCAGCCCTGGATGAATGGTTACACAGATAAGAACGGGCTCTGGACCGCCCCCAGACCGGATGTGATCACCAAATTCGACATCGAGCGGCACAACAAAGGAGTGCTGACGTTTTTCTACGCCACGACGAGTTGCACGCCAAACAACCACCCCACTTATCATCTGTTCCGCAAGCTCTGGAACAGCCCATACCCCGCGCAATTCGGCCCTTACCAGAATAAGGAAAGCCGTTTTCGTCCAGCCACGTCTCCTTACCATCTCGTTCCCGTCTGTCCGGGAGCCCCGACTTTCGTCGACTATGAATTGTGGCTCGCGAAGCGTTTCCACGAACAGACCGGCGCCATGGCCTTTTACACCGATACTGATGGAATATGGCCGTGCGAAAACCGCTCCCACGGTTGCGGGTTCGAAGATGTTTTCGGCAAGAAAGGCGTCTCTTATACGATTCTGAATAAACGTGAATTCTCCAAACGCATCGCCGCGCTTTGCAGGCAATTCAAACGGGACGGCGAACGCGGTTACTGGATGACTCACTGTCATTCCAAGCTCGTACCGCCCGTGCATTGTTTCGCCGACTTTTTCTGGCCGGGCGAGGAATACACGCACCGCCTTTACGGAAACAGGTGGTATTACACGGACACGATGGACGAACTTGACTGGCGCGCCCAACTGAACAGCAACGTGGCCGGCCTCCCGCACATCTTCCTCCCTGAATTCAAACGCGGCACAAAAGACCCCACCGACATCAACCAGCCCCAGCCGACGGAAAGCCTGCTCGCCATGTGCGCAGTGAACGACATCAATACTTCAGCGGCCTACTGCCACCTGCCAACAATGATCGATTGGTGGTCCCTGCGAAAGAAACTGAATCTGAATTCCGGAAAGTTTATCGCCTACTGGCGCGAGGACTGCCCGGCAAAGGCTATCAACAAAAAGGCCCGCGCTTCGGTTTACCTCTGGCCGAAAAGGGCAGCAGTCGCCCTGGCAAACATCAGCCCGCAGAAACAGTCAGTGAAGTGCAAGCTCGACCTCGAAAAGATGGGCCTGGCCGCAAAGGTGAAAGCGGTCGACATGAGATCCGGCAAAAGCCTGGAGATCAAGGATGGCGTGATAGAGACTCCGATTGCCGCGCGGAGCTTCACGTACGTGAGCCTCGGGTTGTGAGAGGAGTTGAATGGTGGTCTTGAAAGGTAAGCAGCGCCGAGGCACCGCAAGTGCGCAGACACTCTGAGACCTGTTGAATCTCTCACACCTCCCACAAAAAAACGCCCGCCGGTGTATTCACACCGAACGAGCGTTTCTTGGTGGAGCATTCCATTGCCTATTGATGGGTATCCGGCTCGAGGAGGACATGGATCATGGCTTCGATCTCGTCTTCGCTCAGGTCGCCGGTGATGTTTGAGATGATGGAATCGATCCGTTCATCGAACTCCACACCTGCGTCATGTTCATCTTCGAAATTATGGCCGTCTTCGAAGAATTCTTCATCAGGCTGGGTCGATATCGTTGTTGATCGAGCTTTTTCTCGACAGACGTAATCAGGATTCACGATCCACCATTCACGATTCACTCTTCACCATCCTCTCTTCGCCATCCACCTCTTCCACCCCTTCATGTGCTGACGAGAAAGTGATGGGCCGACGGGCGGAGCGGTCGACCGTAAGCCTGAAGATGTCGAAGCGATTATATCCTCCGGCGACATCATGAATCTGCTTGGGCTCTACGCATGCCGAGATATCGATATCCGCGTAAAGCAGGGATTCCTCGTCCTGCACTATCTCACTGACCGGCAGCCCGCCCGGGCCCGTGACCAGCGATACGCCCCGCGGGCTGGCATCCAGTACCTCGCCAGCCTCGGCATTCAGTGCGGACAGCTCATCCCAGGCGGCCTTGTCGAGAAAGGCGGAAGCGACTACCGTAAATAATTTGCCTTCAAATGAGTGGGCACCGGCACGGGTCTGAATCGCCTGCTTCAAATCGTATGTCCCCGCGTCCTCCGGTGAATGGGTCGGCCAGATGGGCGGATAGGTGGCGAAGTGAACCTGCTCTCCCTGCGCAATCAGAGTGTAGCGGGCAAGCGGGT
>Ga0187827_10004426_pt1 | contig 17309 bp, 13 predicted proteins | sample ETNtaG_39_FD_167969 | JGI IMG/M metagenome (GOLD analysis project Ga0187827, IMG submission 167969) | Marine microbial and viral communities from oxygen minimum zone, Eastern Pacific Ocean - ETNP2014_SV_150_PacBio MetaG (Illumina Assembly) | ecosystem: Environmental > Aquatic > Marine > Hypoxic...
ATCCGAGCTGTGTGACTCTTTTATGTAGTGCTTCAAATGCAGGTTGAAAAAGCTGCGTGTGATCAACCAAGACTGGCACATCATTAAGGGTGGATAGTTCGTTCAGGTGATTTGCTGTTCCTATGTCTAAACACAGTGGTTTTTCTACTATTGACGGTATACCAGAAGCGATAAAATTCTCCAGTATTTCAGCGTGAGTGTCCGGGGGCGTAGCGATAATAGCCCCGTCGATATCCAATGTAGCAAAGTCATGCCAATCAGAAATTACTTTGATACGGTTTTTATAGTATCCGTTTCTAAGGCTGGTAGAAGCGACCCATTCGATATCGACGCCTTCGATATTTTCGGCGGTTTTTATGAATCGTTGTCCCCAACGACCGACTCCGACAAGACCAAGTTTTAATCTTCTTCCCGTAGACAAATCAAAGCTTAGAAATGTAGTGTTCAGCTGCCCAATTGATCGATCGTCTTAAACCTTCGCTTAATGACACTGTAGGTTGATAAGCTAAGTGTATACTGGCCTTTTTTAGATCTGGGCAACGTCTAACCGGTTCATCACTAGGGTAAAAATCTGGGTGTTCGGTAAATGTTTTCTTAATTTTACTCCCCAAAACTATTTCCATTTGTTCGGCTAGTTCACTTATTGTGATTTCAGGATGATCGTTGCCGATATTATACGGTTCTCCTGGTACCCCATCCAGCAGCACCCGCAGGAATCCATTCAAAGCGTCCGTTGAATAGCAAAATGTCCTGGTCTGAGTACCAGGTTTATATATGTTCAAAGGTTTTCCGGACAGTGCTTTGCTTAAAAATTCAGGGATTACCCTGTAGTCGTTTTGCCTCATGCCGGGACCATAAATGTTAAATGGGCGAACTATTTTAGTGGGTACTCCAAAGTGGCTTTGGAATACTTTACAGATGGTTTCACCTAACCTTTTAGATTCGTCATAGCAGGCCCTCGAGCCTACACAAGATAGGTTTCCGGAGTAGGATTCATTTGTAGGAACATGCTTACAATCGGGGTCTCCGTAAACCTCGCTCGAGCTGAAGAATAAAAAACCTTCAACTTGTTTCTCTAAAGCTAATGTTAAAAGGTTCTTGGTTCCTACGGTTGCTACCTCCATTGTTTCAATCGGAAATTTTGCATAGTAGAAAGGGCTTGCGATTCCCGCAGCGTGGATTACATAGTCAATTGAGCCGCTGTAGTCGAAACCTTGAATAACGTCTACATTTAAGTATTCTACATCGGTCTTACGCTCAAGCTTTTCCTGTCGGGTATTCGTAATCAGGTTATCAATCGCTACTATCTGGATAGGTTCGTCAGGTTGGATCTTATTTAAATAAAGAAAGAAATCTATTAAATATTGCCCAATGAAACCCTGTGCACCACTAATTAGAATGGTTTTGCCTACTAGCCGATCAATATAGCTCGCACCTAGTAAATCATGAATTTCCTTTATGTCACTCTCTAAGAGGTAATCGTTATTCATTTAATGCACTGATATCTTTGGCACAGGTACGATGAAATGTCCACCATTTTCGAGGTAAGAAACATTTTGTCGGATGATAGATTCTGCGAAATTCCAGGCGAGAATGATTAAGAAATCTGGATGGTGATCTACAACCTTTTTGTAACTGAACACTGGGATGTGATTACCGGGGGTGAACAGGTTCTGCTTTAACGGACTGTCATCTATTATGTATTCAAGATAGGGAGCTAGTCCAAATTCATAAAGCAAAGTAGTGGCTTTAGCCGGGGCGCCATAACCAGCAATTGTCATACCTTTTGATTTAATTTCCTCCAATAGTTGTGAAAGCTCATTCTTGAGAACATCAATTTTATCTGCTAAGGAAGCGATGGATTGCTTTTTGTGCAAACCGAGTTCACTTTCAGCATGTAGTAGTTCGGCCACATTATCTCTAACAGCCTTTTTCCCGCTCGCTTTTTGAACAGTTACTCTTAACGATCCTCCATGGCTAGACACCTCTATGGCATCGATGATTTTCATACCATGTCTATGAAAAAATTTTGTCAAAGGTTTTAGGGAGTGATAGGAAAGATGTTCATGATAGATAGTATCAAATAGGTTTTTTTCTACAACGTCTTTCAAATAAGAAACTTCGAAAATAAATATGCCATCTTCTGTCAATAGGTCCCTAATTCCTACTGTTACATCTGATAAGTTGTCTATATGAGCGAAAACATTGTTTGCCAAAATCACTTCCGCCCTACCTCTGTCAATCATTATCTCTTCAGCCAGCTTGGAATCAAAAAAATCGATTAGGGTTTCTATTCCAGAATCATTTGCTAACTTGGCTATATTTTCCGCAGGATCGACACCTAATACTTTGTATTCAGCGTCCTGAAAGAACTTCAGTAATGTCCCATCATTGCTACCTATGTCGATGACAAGTGAGTGCTTCTCCGGTTTGAATGTATCTAGTACTTGCTTCGCATAGTTCTTGAAATGTTCGACAAATACCTTGGATGTTCCGGAAACATATACATAGTCGGTAAACATGGCGTTTCGATTAACAACATGCTTGAGTTGGACGTGGCTGCAGTCTTCACACAACGACAATCCGAGAGGAAAAGTAGGTTGGTCGATTTTAATAAGATCTGAAGTGACAAATTCATTAGCCAATGGGGTCGGCGTTAGATCAAGTACTGAGTCTAAGTTATTGCCTTCACATAGGCGGCAAATTGTCTTGGCATTAACAATTTTTTGGTCGAGTAAATCAGGCAAGATGTATTCTCACCACGTCAGCTTCATAACTTTCTTGATCTCGATTTCTCTTGGCGAATACGTAGAAAGTAGAATCTTCTAAGAACTTCATAGTGTGTTCGACCATTGGAGGACTGTAGAACATTTGGCCAGGCTCAATAATTTCTATTGAGGGCTCATCTTTGCTGCCTGCCGCGCGATAATAATATTGGATTTTCCCTGACGCCAAATAAGAATAATGATCGTCTTCTTTGTGATAATGATTTCCCCTTACGGACCCCTTTTTTGAAGTTATCACGAGTGCGCTTCCGATTGGGAAATCTATTAGCATTTGGATCGTGCCACGCTCTTCTTTGATTGGGTTTTGTAAGTTAATGAATACTTCTGTTTTAGACATTGTTATCCACCTTCGAAATTTGGTCGGCGAATGATTTTCAAGCAGATCCTTTTCAAGCAAACCCTCAAGGAACATCATCAGGCATCGTTGGGGAAATAGGAAGCCTTTTATGCAGGGAACTCTTCAAAAGGTCAGAATCATTAAATCTTCTCCGGCTTTTTTGCTGCCCCAGACCACTATATTTACGGGATTGACGTACCCTTATGCTTACATTTTATTTCCGCTTATCATTGAGGGAAGTTGATATCCAATAAATTTTTAAGGTTGCCAGTTTAATGTCTAACAGATTAGCTAGGGAAACTAGCCCGTATCTTCTTCAACATGCCAATAACCCTGTCGACTGGTATCCCTGGGGAGATGACGCAATTGAGACGGCAAAGGTTCGTAATCTGCCTATCCTGCTGAGTGTAGGCTACAGTGCTTGTCACTGGTGCCATGTTATGGAGAGAGAATGTTTTGAGGATGAAACTATAGCTAGGCAAATGAATACAGGATTCGTGAACATTAAAGTTGACCGCGAAGAACGGCCGGATATAGACGATATATATATGACGTCGGTTCAAGCCATGACAGGACAAGGCGGTTGGCCACTAACCGTCTTCTTGACTCCTGAGGGGATCCCGTTTTTTGGTGGGATTTATTTTCCTCCCGTTGGTCGTGGTGGTCATCCGGGGTTCCCGCAGATACTTGCTGCAGTTTCCGATGCCTATAAGAACCGGAAGGAGCAATTGGAAGATTCAGGAAAGCATGTAATCCGACACATTGAGCAATTAAGTGAAAAGGAAGAGACGCTTACAAAACTGGATATGAGTGATCTTGACGCCGTTTATGAGACATTGAAAAATCAGTTTGACTGGAAGTTCGGTGGATTTGGTGAACAAATCAAATTTCCTCAAGCATTAGCACTAGACTTTCTGTTGCGATACCACTATTCAAACTCTAATTCGCAGGCTTTGGAAATGGTGGAATTCTCATTGAAGAAAATGTATGCAGGCGGCATATACGATCATGTGGGAGGTGGTTTTCACAGATATTCTACTGACAAAGAATGGCTTGTACCTCATTTCGAAAAGATGCTTTATGACAATGCATTGTTATCTCTTCTATATGTTCATACGTTCCAGGCAACCGGAAACCAATTCTATAGAGAAGTTGCTTTAGATATTTACAGGTATGTTGAAAGAGAAATGACCAGTAATGACGGCCTGTTCTATTCCTCACAAGACGCCGACTCGGAGGGAGAAGAGGGAATTTACTACACGTGGACCTTTAATGAAATCATCGATCTTTTGGGGGAACCCAAAGGTATAGATGCAGTTAGCAGGATTAACGTATCCCCAAAAGGCAATTTTGACGGTCGAAACATAATTCACCTTGGAGCTTTGCAAGATCAAGAGATATTTTCCAGATTGACGGATCATTTATGGGTTGATGATAGGGAAACAATTCGTAAGCATAGGGAAAATCGGATCAGCCCGTTTAAGGACCGCAAGAACATTGTTTCTTGGAATTCCCTTATGGTCCAGTCGTTGGCTGAAGGATATCTTGCTACAGGTGAGGACTCCCTAAAACAATTAGCAATTCAAAACATAAAAACAATCCTAGAGATAAAGAAAACTAATAAAGGTCTTCCTAGATCCTATATCAACAATACGACATCGGGAAATGCATTCTTAGACGATTATTCATATCTTTTAAACGCTTGCCTTTGCCTGTATGAGATAACGTTTGATGAAGACTGGATTGTTGAAGCGGAAGCACTTGCTGATGACATGATTCAGCTTTTTTGGGATAGCCGCCGAAGCATGTTTTATGATGTTTCTCAAGGTTCGTCAGACCTTGTGATACGGCCAAGTAATAATTATGACAACGTAATCCCGAGCGGAATGTCTCAGGCGATCGCTGCCCTCTTAAGAATTGATGGAATTACAGGGCAAGGAAAATATAAAAATATTATAATATCTACCTTGTCTCGTATATCAGAGAGGAAGATATCTGCGGCAATGTCGTTGGGTGCTTTCTGGAGCACCGCCCATTCTTTTCTGACTCAACCTGTAGAGCTAGCAGTAGTTGCCTTCTCTGAACGAGATGCGGCTGAGTTTCAGACTATGGTCGGTAAAATATTTTTACCTAACCGTTTATTTGCAGGTGCCATTGTTGTTGATGCACCTCGTCCCAAAACAAAAATTTGGGATTCTCCCCTACTGAGGAATAGATTCCCGTCTGACTTACAAACCACGGCTTTTCTCTGTGAAGGTTATACGTGCCAGTTGCCGGTCCGTAGCCCCACAGAACTAAAACGACAAATTTTGGCTTCGTTAACCTAATAGAATAATTCTATGATTTGTACCTACAGACCGTCGGTCAGAGCTCCCATTAATTGATAACCATGATAAAAGCCAAGAGCTGGGCTCGGGTACTGAAACGGTCGCCTTTGCTCTTTTGCTTCATTATATTTTTAAGCGCGCTTTTTATAAGAGGGGCCTTCCAAATTGCCATTCTTGGCATAGATAGGCCCTTAGAAGGTGATGAGGGGATTTACTACAAACGCGCGGTAGAAATTAGCTCGGCAGATTTTTTAGGCGATTCTCAGCGGCCACCTCTCCTAGGAGCTCTCGTATCTATCGTATACATTTTCACAGGTGAAAATGTCGCAGTTGGTAGATTAGTCAACATTGTTATCTCATCCTTAGCGTCCCCTTTAATCTATGTCTTAGTGTTCTCACTAGCTCAGAGAGATATGTTTGCCAAACTTGCCTCGATCGTCTGGACTATTTACCCGCCTAGCGTTTGGTATTCAGGTGCTTTTCTTACAGAGTCTTTATCGTCGGTATTGGTACTTATTTTGGCTATATCTCTTATAAGGATGGCCAGGCATTGCAGCTGGAAATCCACTGTATTCACTGGTCTTTCACTTGGATTATTGGTGCTTAATAGGTCTATATATATATTCATTCCTGTCGGAGTATTAATTTGCTTAATTGGCTCAAATTTCCTTGAGAACAAATTCGAAAGGCTAAGAATGTGGAATGTCTGGATAAAATACACATGTCTGATCCTCTTAACTTGGTTAGTATTGACCCCGTGGATTGTTCACAATTTGATCTTACTGGGCCACTTTGTCCCTCACAGCACTCAAGGCGGACAAGTTCTAATGTACAGTAACGGGAACTTAAATCATCCTGATATTCAAGCAGGAAAATATGTAAAAGAGGATGAAATAATTGAGCGAGTTACGAAACTCGCCCAATTAGATGAATATAAAGCCGATTCTTTGAAACGAAGTCATGCTATTGACTCAATAAAATCAAATTGGTTTTTGTTGCCTAAACCACTAGTTAACAGATTCAAGAATTTTTGGACCGCCAGACCAGACCCATATGACAATAATTGGACCGTGAATGATTGGATTATGACATTGATTTGGGTACCTACTTTTACATTATTTTTGGTTGCTTTGTTCAAGAATCCGTTAAAAAACACGTGGCCGTTACTTTTAATAGTAGGTTACGCAACAATCACAGTCTTACCCTTTTGGGGAATACCGCGTTTTAGGTTTCCTGTTGATTCTTTGGTCATAGTAATGGCGACAATTGGAATTATTGCGTTATGTTCTGGAACCAATTTTGGTCTCCTGCAACGTGAGAAGGAAAAAAATGGCTAAATACGTAGTCACAGGAGCTGCAGGATTCATAGGCAGCCGAGTAGCAACTTCCCTACTAACAGAAGGGCATACTGTAATAGGCATAGATTGCCTCAATAGTGCATATGATCCAAAAATGAAATTGTGGCGTCTATCGAGTTTAAATGAATTTGATAAGTTTACTTTGCTTGAAAATGATATATCCAATACCAAATCTTCTTGGACCTCTGAATTCGAGGGAGCAGAAGCAGTCATACATTTAGCCGCTAGAGCAGGAGTTAGGCAATCAGTTCTTACTCCTGAGCTATACCTGACCGCCAACGTCAATGGGACTTTGCACGTATTGGAGGCCTGTCGTAAATATGACGTTAAATCTTTTATTCTGGCCTCCACCTCGAGCTTATACGGCGCAAGCAAGGAACAGCCTTATTCAGAAGAAAGTGAATCCAGCAAGACTCTCTCACCGTACGCAGCGTCGAAAAAAGCAGCGGAGACACTAACACATACATATCACCACCTTTATGGGCTGAATACTCAGATTTTGAGGTTCTTCACAGTCTATGGCCCCGCAGGTCGGCCAGATATGTCTATATTTAAGTTCATACAATCCATCGTAGAGGGGAAAGAACTGACTCTTTTCGGAGACGGTGGAGAAAGAGATTTCACTTATGTCGACGACACTGCTGATGGGGTAATCAAAGCAGTCGGGGTAAATGGCTATAACGTTATCAATTTAGGGAGCGACCGCCCTGTTCAGATAAAGAAAGTCATAGAAATAATTGAAAGGGTGGTTGGTAAAGCAGCGACTATATCAGTCAAGAAAAGAGATCCATCTGACGTTCTTTCCACCTGGGCAAATATTTCACGAGCGAGAGAGCTTCTAAATTGGACTCCTCAAACATCAATAGAAGAGGGAATTAATTTAGCTGTAGATTGGTATCTAACTAATCGACAATGGGCAAGTCATATTTTGAGTTAAGTGATCACTATAAAATCACGTATCAATATTGTTTTCATTTTGAATGATTATGAATTCCTATAAGACCCTGTTCGACCTAACAATATTAACCTGTTCGCACGTGGTTTTAGCTCCCATATTTGTCATCCTGTGGATCTTTATACCCACGGCCATTTGGCTGGAGGACAGAGGGCCCGTTTTCTATACACAGAACCGTCTCGGAAAGAATGGGAAGTTGTTTAAACTGTATAAGTTCAGGTCCATGATTCCAGACGCAGAAAAGGAGACCGGAGCAGTGTTGGCCTCAGATAATGATCTGAGAGTAACTAGGGTTGGAAAATTCATAAGAAAACGTGCTCTGGATGAACTTCCTCAAGTGATCAACCTCTGGAAAGGTGATATAAGTCTAGTAGGGCCTCGCCCGGAGCGGCCAGAGTTGATGCACGATATCGTGGGAGTTCTGCCTTTATATGCGGAACGCCTTATTGTCAAACCTGGTCTGACAGGCATTGCTCAGGTGTATGGTCGGTATGCTACAAATCCGCGACATAAGTTGATGTACGATCGTATATATATTAGGGAAATGAATCCGATTCTTGATATCAAGCTACTGGTGTATTCTGTTCTATTAACCTTGAAAGCAAAATGGCAACATGTGGAAAGATAAGAATCGATATTGCATTTTACCTGCCAAATGCCTTGTCGAGTTTTACACTGAGCTCTCTTGCTAATTTAGCCTCCATAGTTCCGGGAGCCAATTCCTCAGTTTTGGTTACGAATTCATTCGCTTTATCCAGCCGATTTTGACCCTCAGTTGCAGACATTTGATAAAACCTGGCTAAGACATAATAGATCCGCCAATTTTCTGGTTCTTGTTTAATGGCCTTTACTGATTCTTTTTCAACTAACTCAAATGCCTCTTGCCTCGCTTGCAACGGAAAATTGATCCATTCAGATGTTATGCTTTGCACCATAAGTAACCTAGGGTAATTCGCTAGCCCGGGTGCTGTTCTAACGGCATCCTCAAAGGCTTCCTTTTTTAAATCCCAAATTTGATTCGGTATTCCCAGTTGTACGGTATGTTGGGCTGCGTTGTATGGTTTTAAATTAAACCAGTAAATTGAAAACAACATAGCCCCTGTGGATAACACAAGGCACAGAGAGGTCACCAGCGACCGGTCGACTTTAATTCTCTGGGAAAGTAATGAAATCTTACCCTCGATCGAAACATTTTCAGCTGCTTGATTGTCGGATTGGTTCCAAGATTCCCGGTTTATACAAACCAATAAAGAAATCAGAACTATAAATTGAGAATATGTGGAGAGTGTGTCAAAAAGAAATAGATTTTGAGCAAAATATGCACACAAAGCAGAGGCTATGAGTAGTATAAATCCCTGTTCAGCGGCAGTTTTGTTTCTGATACTTTTTAACACGGTGATGGCAACAAGGACCCAGATTGCCAAATACGTTCCAAGTCCAATGATACCCCTTGTGGTTAACTCTTCTATTATTTTGTTGTGAGCTTGGTCGAATCGTTCTTTGACCGTTTCTGATTCATCAAAATATCGTCCCCATGCAACTATGAAGTTTTCGGGACCCCAACCCAGTATGGGTTTGTCGAGAGAAGCTCTAAAGCCTGCGTCCCATGTATGCCATCGGCTAACAACCGATGGATCCTTCAGGTCTAAATTAACGAACCTGTTAGCCATTGGGTGGACCTTTGCAATGGCTTGAACCATATCCGAGTCTCTGAAACCGAGGAAGGCTGTTAAAACTATTGCAAAGGCGAATAGAAATGAAAGACTTACTTTCCTAATTAGTTCTATACGTCCCTTAATTAAATATACTAAGGAAGCAAACAGAAGGGCTATGGCTAACCCAATGATCGCGCCCCTAGTGCCGCTTAGAACCAAGGCTAACAAGTTGATGACAAGGGCAGAGCCCCAAAGTACCCTCCACAAGGTTAGGTTGTTTAACCGGTTGCTTTGTGACTGATTTCTGTCACGTCTTCGGCGGGCTCTTGTTCTGATGTTGGTTGAATCTAGACGTCGATTCCCCTTTGATAGGTTTGGTCCGAACGATGAGCAAATTAAGGCGGTTGCTATAAATAAATTGGCTACTGAGAATGCTCCTACGTAGGTAGCATTACCTAGTGTTGACTCAACTCTTCCGTTGGATGGGTTTATAGGGAACAAAGAAACGAACGAATCTAAACCTGCGTATTGAGCAATTCCGAGCAAACAGACCAATATACTAACCGTAAGGTTGACACTCAGAAGCAATTTCCAATGATCAAACTTCCGAAAAAGACTGATTAACATTAAGGAAAAAGCGAACCAATGTATTAAATCCAACAATCCTTGCATGCGTTCATAGGTTGACCAAAAGCTCGCATTGAAACTGACGCCAAAAATGGCCGAAACAATGGAAACTAATATGTAAATCGCCATAGCAATGAGGATGAGGTTTTTCGGCAGCCTGAATTCTTTAGACGAAACTATAAGAGGTACCCACAAGATGAAGGCCAGCTCTATCATGATCCTTGAATAGACTGCCTTTCCGACTACAAAAGGAAAAAATGTAGATGTGCTTACAATCAAGGGCATGAAAAGCACCCCGAGTAGCAGTAACCGTGTTATTACTGCTGTTAACAGGATTAACCGATGATTAGTAAACGAGGCGGATTGAGTCATATTCATCCAAATCCACGATTTCGAGATCCCGGGATTGATTCAAGACAACGCTGGGAATTATAGGCCCTCTTACGAATAAAGTTTTTTGCATTATGGAACCGATTTGGTTTTCACTATAAGACAAGTAATTTCAGGACCCAAAATCTGCGTATTATAAAAGAGATGATTATCTTCTCCATTAACACGTCGATTGTTCGCAGTGGTTGATGAGACGATTAAACCTAGAGTAAATGAAAAGTGACACTATATAATTATGGTTGGAAGGATGAATAATGGGTCAATTTTTCTGCCCCGTGCCTAATAGGATTTAACTCCTTACTACGTCTAAAAAATGTTCATGTTGAGTATGTATTTGAGCAAATATTCTAACCTTAAAAAAAAGTTTGAGAAAAAGGAAGCAACCATAGGCGTGGTTGGATTGGGCTACGTAGGACTTCCCCTCGCAGTTATGTTTGCTGAAGCAGGATTTAAAGTTTATGGCGTGGATATTTCCGTGCAAATAATCGAATCTTTGAACAAGGGAGCGTCTCATGTAGGGGATGTAAAGGATCAAAAACTATTGGATCTTATGGAGGGTAACAGCGTAAATAGAATTTGTTTTACGTCTGACTATAGTGCCCTCAAATCTTGCGATGGGATAGTGATTTGCGTTCCGACTCCCCTTAGTAAAACAGGGAATCCCGATATGAGATATGTTCGCGACGCGGGTGAGAATATTTCTACCAATATGTCAGCCGGCACATTAATAATTCTCGAAAGTACTGTATATCCTGGAGCTACTCAGGAAATGGTTCTGCCACTCATTGAAGAAAGGTTAGAAGATCACTTAGTTATCGGGGAGAATGTCTTTTTGGCATTTTCTCCAGAAAGAATAGATCCAGGTAGAAGTGATTGGAACTTAAGAACTACACCTAAAGTTATAGGAGGGATTACCAGTCGTTGTACAGATCTGGCAGTGGAGTTATACGGGGCAACCTTAAATACAGTTGTGCCAGTATCTAGTACAGGAACTGCGGAAATGGTTAAACTTCTTGAAAATACTTTCCGTGCTACAAATATAGCACTGGCCAACGAGCTGGCGATAATGTGTGATCGACTGAACATAGACGTTTGGGAGGTTATAGATGCTGCGAGTACGAAGCCCTTTGGGTTTATGCCGTTCTACCCCGGCCCAGGAATAGGGGCCATTGCATACCGATAGATCCGCAATATCTTTCATGGAAAATGAAACAGTTGGATTATGATGCAAGATTTATTTCATTAGCTGAAGAAATAAATTCATCGATGCCTTCATTTGTGTTGGAAAAATCCCAAAAGGCACTTGTCGCAATAGGGAAAACATTAAGTAGTTCAAAGATTATTGTTCTAGGAGTTACCTATAAGCCTGATATTGCGGACATAAGAGAATCGCCTGCACTAGACGTAATAAAATTGTTAATCGAAGAGGGTGCTGAAGTCGTATATAACGATCCCTATGTGCAGAAATTGGAGCTAGAAGAGGGTCATCAACTTCAGTCGTTAGGTATAACAGCAGGGAATCTTGCGCAGATAGATGTTGCGGTTATTGTTTCGGATCACTCTTCTTATGATTTTGAATACATATCTACGTGCGTTGGTCTCATAGTAGACTCACGCAACGCAACCCAGGGATTGAGTCTTAGTTGCGAGGTTGTAAAGATTTAGTCCGGTTTTGCGAATAGTTAAAATTGTAAGGATCCCAGGAGTTCAATGAAATGTTTGAAAATCCAACAATTGCAATTCTCGGATTGGGCCATGTTGGGTTACCTACAGCGTTAGGATTTTCTGAACTTGGCTGGAGGGTGATTGGGGCAGACGATCTTAGAGAAAAAGCTAACCAAATAAGAGCTGGTGTTGCACCATTTTATGAGCCAGGACTTCAAGATCTGCTCAACTCAGCTCTTCGCAGCGGAAGATTTGAAGTCGCTCTCAATGTCCAGAGTGCCATAGAAAATAGCGACGTAATTTTTGTTTGTGTAGGTACACCTCAAAACGAAGATGGGTCTGCTGATTTATCACAGATCGAGGCTGTGGGTAGACTGATTGCAGAGCATGCCAATTCAAATAAATTAGTAGTGGAAAAGAGTACGACATCAGTTTCCACAGCCAAACGTCTGAAAGACATGATGGAAAAACATAAAAACCTCAACTGGAATATCGATGTTGCTGTTAACCCCGAGTTTCTGAGGGAAGGCACCGGATTAAAAGATTTTTTTGAACCAGACAGGATAGTTTTGGGGATTGAGTCTGACTCTGCCCGTGATCAACTTGTAACGATTTACTCTCCATTGTTGTCCAAGATGGATAATGAGAACACAGGTGTTGTTACCCACAGGAATGCCAAATTTGTTATTACCGATTTGAACACAGCCGAAATCATCAAACATGCATCGAACAGTTTTCTCGCAACAAAAATATCATTCATAAACACTGTGGCCGATATTTGCGACAAGGTCGGAGCTGATATCGTGAAAGTTGCTGAGGCTATGGGCATGGACCCGAGGATCGGACCCAGTTTCTTGAATGCTGGAATAGGGTTTGGGGGGTATTGCCTACCGAAAGATATTAAAGCTTTCTCTAAGATTGGAGAGGACTTCGGCATTGATATGGGTATCTTTCGTGCGGTTTCCTCGGTTAATGAAAATCGATTTATCCCTGTTTTGGATAAACTGAAGAGTTCCCTAAGCGGTCTTAATGGGAAATGTGGCGCAATCTGGGGGCTGGCTTTCAAACCAGGGACGGATGATATTCGCGAATCACCGTGCGTTCCGATTATCAAAGGGTTGATTGATCAGGGTATATCAGTCCATCTTCACGATCCTGAGGCAATTAATCAGTTTAAAAAGGTGATGCCCCGTAAACCTGGTTTGGTTGAATATTTCGATTCTCCGGAGCAGGCTGCTAAGGGCACAGATTTCATACTGATTACTACTGAATGGCAGCAATATCTTCAAGTTAATTTGTCAAATATCAGGGATACGATGTCAAACCCGCTATTGATTGATTGTAGGAACATGCTGAATCCGACGCACGTTAGAGATGCTGGATTTCAATATGTTGGTATTGGTAGACCTTTCCTGGATAAACCCCAATAGTTATATTGAGGCTTACTGAATTGTATGGTGACTAGTCTAATTACTGGGGTGCTGGGTTTTTGGGGTCTCGCTTGTGTGACCGGTTAATTTATGTTGGCCATCGAGTTATAGGCATGGATAACGTTATCAACGGAAGGGTGTCCAACTTAAACCATTGGGTCGCCCACATTGATTTTCAGTTTATAAGAAATAGCGTTACGAAACATATATCTATTGAGGAGGAGGTGGACAGCATCCTCCGTTTTGCTAGTACTGCGAGTCCAAAAGGTTTTCATCATATCCTTTTCACACGCTGACGGTCGGAGCGATCGGGACTCTAAACGCCTTGAGGCTAGTTCGATCAAAAAACGCCTGTTTCTGCCTAGCCTCCATATCAGAAGGTTACGGTAGTCCGCTAGAATTCCCGCAAATGAGGCATATTAAGGAAACGTTAATCCGGTAGGTCCAAGAAACATATACGAAGAGGCCAAGCGATTTGCTGAATCTATCGCGATGGCCTATATGAGGGAACACGAGGTCAATACCAGGATTATTCGCATATTTAATACCTACGGCCTTAGGATGCGGCCATCAGATGGAACGGTGCTTCCAAACTTTATTATCCAAGCTCTAACGGGTAAACCATTAACGATTTACAAGGACAGGTCACAGACAAAGTCATTCTGTTATGCTGATGATCTTTTGGATGGCTGTTGCAGAATGTTGACTACCTCGGTCTTTTCTTTGGATTCATGTTCCGCCCGAACCATTAACCTTGGTGGTAATGAGGAAATAAGCATTTACCACTCTCATATTGAGTAGGACCGTGAAGATTCCTTTAAGGAGAAGACAATCAAATCGCGAGTTGGAGTAACCCTCGTAACGTTATCAAACGCCTCTCTTTTTGACACCAGTGACAAGAGGATCGTTGGTGGCTCGGAAAGACAGATGAGGTATGTGGCTGATGCTCTGATAAGTGAAAAGATTCCGTTCACTGTATTAAGCTCTAACGTTCCTCCAACAGGGGGTAATATTGACATCGAGTTAGAGCTTATAAACGTTTGGAGTCAAGACGATTCTATGATTAAAAAGATTTTCCTGCTTTACAAAGCCATCAAGAACTCACGGAGTTGCCTATATTTAAGAGGAGTGTCGGTTGCCAACTTGGCTGTTGCATTGTTTGGGAAATTATGCAGAAAACGAGTTACCCTCGGTATGACGTCAGATCTACATTGTGCAAAGTCGGGGGCGTTTTGGGCAGATCTAGAGCGTCGCCTGCTCTTCTTGTTGTCAAGCAATTTACTTTGTCAAACAAAAGAGCAATCAGAATTAATAAAGGAAAATTTTGGCTGCGGTAGCAGAGTTTTCAGAAATATTATTAACCCGTCTCGCCTTGGTAATTTGGAGATACTTCCCAAATTCAATGAAAGGGAAATCGACGTGATATGGATAGGAAATCTTGATCCTCGAAAAGGGCCAGAAAAACTTATTAAGATAGCTCGTGCATTAGATTCATGTCGGTTTGTTGTCATTGGGGGACCAATTTCGGGTCACGAGGAGTTTGCTAAGGCAACTAGCGTAAATATTAATAAACTAAGTAACGTGTCTATGTTGGGAGCTGTTGAACCTCAAAACATAGGGAGGTTTTTATCCAAATCAAAGTTACTCATCAGCACATCGCAGGTTGTATATCGGGGCTTAACAAAGGAAGGATTCCCCAACATTTTTTTGGAGGCCTGGCACTTTGGAGTTCCCGTTGTTTCCATGAATTCGAATCCTGACGGTTTGTTAAATTCAAATCAATTAGGGAAGGTTTGCGATACCACTGAAGAAACTACTTCTTACATAGCTAAAATCACCAGTAATCGTAGAGAGTGGGAGAGGATTTCTTTAACTGCACGAAAATATGCTTCATCTAGAGATGTTCTTCAATCAGATGTAAGAAAGACACTAATTGCTGAAATAGTAGGGTAGTTGCAACGACTCCAAATAATCCTTCAACTTCTAACTAGAATAATAGTTGGTGTATGTTGCAGTTAATAATATGCTGTTTTTCTCAATGAAGTGCAGAAAGTAATTTTTAGATAAGACAATGGCGAGAACGATTCCTCTATGTAAAGTTGATTCATTAGTACGTTGGTGTGTCAACAACTGTCTCAGGTAAGGCTTTGGGATTTGCAAAAAATATTGATTCTTCAGCGAAAACTCGAACATTACAGGTTGAGCGTCTTTAGGGCACTCTCAAGAAGAAATTCTATTAGTCTGACAGTGGCGTTTCCTCATTTACGTCAGGATTGTCAATATGAAGGAGGTTCAATCCAAGATTTTCAGACCGCTGACTTGAAAATCTTGGATTTGACATTTCCCCTTCCAAGTCAGGAGCTTTTCATTTATACAAATTGGAGAAATCTTCTTGAAATAACCAAGCCTGATGCTCTTATTGCAGAAGCTAATCCTAGGGTATTAAACATTCGGAATATAATGAATTATTCTAGGTCCAATGATATTCGGACAATAGCTTGGACGAAATACGATAACTCTAGTAAGTGGCCTAATTCGTTCATTTGGAAAAACTTGCTTTCTGATTGGGATCGCATACTTTGCTATGGACAACAATCGAGAGATGGGATGGTTGAAATGGGAATCCCGATTTCTAAATTGTCAGTTGCGCAGAATACGGTAGAGATTCCACTCAATGATGTTGACTTGGATTCGGTGCGTAAAAATGCATCTGAGATTACATCGTGGATACGGCCTGATGATCTGCCTCTTGTTGTGTCTTTAGGGACCTTAGTTAAGAAAAAAAGATTTGACGAAGTTATAGAGGCGTCTGCGAGTTTGATGAGCAACGGAACTCACTTTCGACTCGCTGTTGTGGGTGGGGGTACTGAAGAGGATGCGTTAAAAGTACACGCTCAGAAGATTTTGAACAGATTTCGTATACCTCCGGACAGAATTGAATTTATAGGACGTGTACCAGAAGGTCACGACCTTTTGTGGCTCTGTGCCGCAGATGTGACTCTGATGGGAGGTGCAGTTGGTCTGGCGTTGAATGTGAGTATGGGTTGCGGCACAGCCACGATTATTCCAGATGAAAAAGGAAGTGATGCGGAATTACTGGAACATTCAGTTAATGGCATCAGGTTTAAATGTGGTGACCAATTTGACTTGCAAGAAAAACTAAAGACTTTGCTCACTGACGCCAGCTTAAGGAAAGAACTGGGGGAAAAAGCAAGGATTACAATATTAGAGAAGGCCACGATTCAAAAAATGGTTGATGGCTTTATTGAAGCGGCGATTATGAATTAAACGCATCGAGATATACTTTTGAGATGAGAATAGCCCTTTATGGCCTGGGATATGTTGGATCTGTAACTGCTGCGATGCTTGCAAAAGCTGGCCATGCTGTTACAGGCATTGACATTAATCCTGTAAAAGTGGACCTAATCAATAAAGGCGAGTCCCCAGTAAATGAGCCATATTTAGCTGAGCTGATAAGAGATCAAGTAATACACGGCAGGTTAACTGCCATCAAACGTGATGAAAACGACTGTAACTCAGATGCTATTTTCATATGTGTGGGCACGCCTTCAAGAAACGATGGGGCCCTTGATGACTCACAAGTGCGTCAAGTTGTAGAAGAGATATTAGCTAATCGCAGCAAATCTGATGATCCTTTAATCGTTTTTAATAGAAGTACTTGCCTTCCTGAAACCCATCTGTGGGCTAACAGGGTTTTTAAAGACAATTCTGATTTAAATGCTAATTACGTGGTTCATCCAGAGTTTCTTAGAGAAGGT
>Ga0187827_10004428_pt1 | contig 17308 bp, 16 predicted proteins | sample ETNtaG_39_FD_167969 | JGI IMG/M metagenome (GOLD analysis project Ga0187827, IMG submission 167969) | Marine microbial and viral communities from oxygen minimum zone, Eastern Pacific Ocean - ETNP2014_SV_150_PacBio MetaG (Illumina Assembly) | ecosystem: Environmental > Aquatic > Marine > Hypoxic...
TGGGCAGGGGAGCGCACCTCACTCGATGCGGAAGCGTATATTGAGGAGTCTGTGAGGGAGCCGGGTGCATTTGTGGTCGATGGCTTCACTGATGGTTTAATGCCTGCGTTTGATGACCTGTCTTCACCTGAAATAACCGATTTGATCGCGTATTTGAAAACGCTTAACTAATAGAAGTTCAAACGGACCCGAGTTTCGCTTAACCAGAGAGCTCTGGACGAACATTGGTGCTTTCGGACAACTAATCCTAATCGAATACAGAAAAATAGGATTTAAAAAACTTATCAACATCGACTTGAGATGCTATGCGGTGTGAGCCCGGGTTACCAGAATGCCATCGTGTAACACCATCACTTCTACCTTCACCTCTTTTTACACTTATCGTGCCTGTGGTGTAATCACACACAGAAGGATCAAAAATAGCTACAGCGGCTAATGGATCATGAAATCTGAGTAATGGTCGATCCTCGAACCAAATTTTGGACATTTCATAGACAGGCGTGAGTAATGGGTGTTGAAACCGTCCTTTTACCTGCATGGAGTCCATTACGACCTGATAGGTCACATCCAGTCCTATAGATGTATGTAATTGAACGTCAGCGCCGTACACGATCTCTGCGGCTGCAGGATCACAGTGAATGTTCCATTCAGATGCAGGCAATTCGTCCGATTCCATAAATCTACCACCCATAATTTGGAGTGATTTCAAAAGCGGTGGTACGTCAGGATGATCTACGAATAGTTGCGCTATGTTAGTCAACGGACCGACGGCTAACATAACAATTTCACCTGGGTTACTTCTTACTGTACTAGCTATAAATTCATTGGCGCTCTGATCACTGAAATTAGAATCATGGTCCCACTCCGTTAGAACCCTATTCTGGGGCACCATTGGTTGTCTGGTAGGTCCATCAACGCGATCGCTTGATCCGATCCTTATAGGGATATCCTTTTGTGCTGTTTTGCATAAAACGCTTGCGAGTCTAGCGCGCATCAGGACATCTCCGGATACGGTGGTTATTCCCAATAAATCACATCGTGGCTCTGCTAAGAGGTAAGCCAAAGCGACAGCGTCATCCAAATCTGAACCTATATCAGTATCAAAAAGTATTTTGATTTTTCGCCCACTCATATTTTGGAATACCTCAATGTCCTAGGTTTCTAAAGATATGCCTACACTGAAAAATGAACTAGTGAATAATTAATTGAGGAACTTGCGCTTCGTCAATGACTAAATACCCCCGTGCCACGCCTGTGACATTTTGCAGTCAGTTAATCTTTCCAAGTTGCGCCAACGATCGACGCCGCCTGATAGCCTGCGCCGAAACCGTTATCTATGTTGACGACTGATACTCCGGGTGCGCAGGAGTTCAACATCGCCAGCAGCGCAGCTACGCCACTTAGACTGGCTCCATAGCCTACAGACGTGGGCAGTGCGATAACCGGGACGCGTACAAGTCCTCCCACAACACTAGGAAGTGCTCCTTCCATGCCGGCCACGACTATGATGACCTTGGCGCTATTGAGTTCGTTCATTCGATTTGAGAGTCTATGCAGGCCCGCGACGCCTACGTCGGTTATCAGGTTGACATCACAACCCATAAGCGTTGCTGTGAGAACTGCCTCGTTGGCAATCGGCAAGTCGGAAGTTCCGGCCGCAACTACCGCAACGCCCGGGATCAGATCTTTTTCCTCGCGCCGATCGGCCCAAATCGCTTGTGCTCTTTCTTCCCAAACGGCTTCAGGGACTGTTTGGGATAGTATTTTGAACGCTTGTTTGGAAGATTTTGTTACCAAGACCACACCTTCCTTGGCGAAAATACGTTCCGCAATGTCAGCTGTGTCCTTTGGCGTTTTACTTAGACCATATACAACTTCTGGAAATCCGATTCGTTCACTTCGCTGATGGTCTACTGTTGCAAATTCAAGATCATTTATCGGGGTAGTTAGGCTTAATTCTGCAGCGGCTTGTTCGACCGATATTTCTCCATTTGAGAGTCGTTCTAGAACTTCACTTATTTTCGAATTGCTCATTGGTGTATGACTTGCGTGTATATTTTTTGTTGTATAGCTAATATTGTGAATTTCAGAAACTTAAGACGTGTGAGCATTTTATCCCTGATTTTCATCATGATAAATCGCTGTGTAATGTAGGCGGTCTCAAATTGACCAAACGTTATGGTCGTACATATACTGCGACACCATACATTGAGTATTAGCGCTTCATCTTCAATGACAACTGAGAGGATCAGTATGCAGGTAACTTGCCTTCGAGAAAACCTTAGTCGCGGTCTGGCTAATGTCAGTCGGGCAGTTGCAGCGCGTGCCACTTTGCCGGTGACACAGAACGTGCTGCTTGAAGGTGATGACGGTCAATTGAAACTGACGGCTACAAATACCGAGATTTCTATAAGCACTTGGATTGGGGCCCAAATCGAAGGCGAGGGCAGAGTAACCGTTCCTGCAAGGATGTTCACTGATTTTGTTAATTCATTGCCAGGGCAGACAGTGGATATTGAGTTCAAAAATGAACCAGTTGGCGTTGTTGTGACCTGCGATAAATTTAACGGAGAAATCAACGGAATTGCATCAGAAGAATTCCCTCCGATTCCGACAGTTGATGGCGGTTCATCGGTCACAATTCCTGCGGATACGTTCAGGGGTGCCCTTGAGCGCGTCGTGTTGGCGGCGGCAACCGATGATTCAAGGCCAGTCCTCACTGGCGTAAAAGTTGAACTTGCTGGTGATACGTTTACGCTTGCTGCTGCTGATGGATTTCGCTTAGCGGTTGAAAGCGGTAAGTTGGACGCTCCGGTGAACGCTGAAGTAGGTGTGATAGTACCTGCTAAGACATTAGCGGAGGTGGAGCGTTTGCTAGGTGATGGGTCGTCAAGTGTTGAATTATCCATAGACGGCGATGGCCGATCAGCTAAGTTCCGCCTTGACACGTCAGAAGTGGTGACCGCTCTCGTCCAGGGAACATTCCCAGATTATGAGAAGCTGATTCCAACTAGCTGGGGCACGAAAGCTACAATCGATCTTGCCGGCATGGTTCAGGCGACCAGAGCTGCATCGATATTCGCACGGGACGGTAGTGGGATCATCAGGGTGATTGTTAATCCAGGCGATGGTGATGCCTCTGGGGTAGTGAAAGTCATTTCACGAGCGGAAGAAGTAGGCTCTAATGAGAATGAGTTAGACGCTGGTGTCGATGGTGATGAGACCAAAGTGGCGTTCAATAGTAAATTCTTGATGGATGTGTTGAATGTTTTGAGTGGCAAAGAAGTTGTTCTTGAGACTACTACGCCATCTAGTCCTGGTGTGTTCAGATCAGCTAATCATGAGGGTTACACGCACGTAGTGATGCCAATGTTTGTGCAATGGTGATCAGCGGGTCTCTGAGCATTGCAGATAGCCTCCATTGATTGCCAGATATGTATTTCCCAAGTTGGATGATTCGAATTTATAGATATTAGCCGATGCGAATCCTTTCACCTGCATAGCGAATGGTGTCTTGGCGTTCGCGTCCAGCCATGAAAAGTGTGATCGTTATAGGTCCGAATCGACCTGTAAACATCGCGATTGAGATTACGATCTGAGCTGCTTCGTTGAGATGTGGCGTGGTACCTGCAGACCATCCCACAGTTCCAAAGGCAGAGATAACTTCGAAAATAGCGGTTCGAAATTCCAGGCCGGGCTGCACGATGAAGAGGGAGACGACTAGCAGAAGCAATGCTAGCGTTGCAGTTGCCGCGACAGCCATTGCGCGCTGAACATTTACTCGTGGGATCTCTCTACCAAAGATTGTTGTCCGTTCCTTGCCACTGAAAATGGCGAAAGACGCGATTATGATCACCATCAGTGTGCTGACTTTGATCCCTCCAGCTGTCGATGCTGACACTCCACCGACAAACATTAATCCTTCGGTGACACTCGTGTTGGCAGGATGTAGCTGGCTGTAATCAACTGATGAGAAGCCAGCGGTTCTATTGACTGTGTGAAATAAACCTTGCGTTACTTTTGAAACCGCAGGCTCATCTCCAATCGTATTGGGATTTGACCATTCCAAGCTCAAGAAAGAGGTCAATCCGATAACCAGCATCAAGCCAATGCCGACCAAGACCAACTTCGTATCCAGACTGAGCAACGCCCATTTGCGGAATTTCAACACATAGAAGATGATCGCCCAGCCCACAGTTGCAGTAAGGATCACTTCTCCAAGAATCTCTAATACTTCGATATGTCTTGAAATGCCAATTACAGTGATCGCAGCGCCGACCCCCAGTGCGGTCAGTAAACCGAAACCAATCAGTATTGTTTTGGATATCAGAACCCCAACCCTACGGCCGCGGATTTCGACGAGGTTAGAAAGTGTGGCATAGCTTGACGAACCGATCAGGATCATGGCGCCAATGATCATTAAAGATGGTACGTCTCTAGTGAGGCCGCTCAAACTCTCACCGCCTATGAGCCCATCTGGAAGTATTTCGAAGCCGGCGTTGTTAAAGGCTGATATAGAGGTGAACACACTTTGCCAGAGGCCTTCTTCTAGCGTTATTCCAGGCCATATAGGTGTTACTACATACCATCGAATAAAGATCAAAACGGCCCCGATGATTTGCACTATGATCGCCATCAGTATGATGTTTCTGGCTAGTGAAGCAATTGTTCCGAGCCGGTTATCATCAAGTCCAGCGCCGACCACAAGTCGACCTTGCAGACTTGAGCGACGACCGGTTATGAGAAGTAAGAACGCCGCACCGGTCATAAATCCAAGTCCGCCTATGAAGATCAGAACAGCTATGACAACCTTTCCGAACCCTGTCCAGGCTTCTTCCGTATCCACGACTATTAATCCGGTTCCGGTCATAGCGGAAATGGAGGTGAATAAAGCACCAGTCGGAGACATGAACCCAGGTGCTGTGCTCGAAATAGGCAGAGATAACAATAAGCCACCGATGAGGGCGACGACGAAGAAGCTGTATACCAGCATCATCGGTGATGTCGGTCCGCGCACTGAAACCTCGCGCCGCCCGACGTGAGTGCGTACAGGAGATATTTCTGATTGCCTAGGTCGTCGTACGACTTTATCGCCTGGCCTAGGTCCGGATGGATTTTGCAACTTTAAGGTTTAGTTACCTAGTCGGCTACTCAAATGAAAAGATAATGACATTCGACTATCGGTTACAGGGTTTTCTATCGTATTGTTTCCGACGATACCATCTGCCCAACTCGAAATAGCGTCCTTAATGACCAAAAACCATGTCCATGAGGACAAAAAAGACACAAAATCAGGGTATTGGGCTAACGGTTGGAACTCCGATGGTGTTTCTCTGTCGCTCATAAGATGAATCCCATTATCAGGCATCTCACTATTAAATAATCGTATGATTTGCCATCGCAAAAAGTTTGATCCCCGTATGACTAAAGGGCGTCGATGGCTCGTGTCGTTGTTAGTATTTGAGAATGATTCGAAGCAGAACAGTAATCCTCCCGATTGTCGTACTTATTGCCGTGATATTTTCTATTGTGGCGTCATCCCGCCTTGGCAATAATCTCAAAACGGTGACAGGGCAGGTGCTGATCGTAGAACAGTCTTCCATCACAACAGTCTCAAGCTTGACGTTGGAGGATGATTCTGGGAAACAGTGGACCTTCGAGGGTGGAGGTGTTTTCTCAGGATTTACACCAGCCCATTTGCTTGAGCATCGTGCGTTGGGCGAACCAGTAACCGTTGAATATGAGGAAACTGGTTCTGGAATTTTGCGGATCGTCCATTTGGCAGATTAGGCAGCGTCTAGCGTTGGAAGTAAGTATTCTTCGATTTCTGCGGCAGTTACAAAACCCTCAAATCTACCGACAACGATTCCTGAGCTGTTTATGGTGAATGTCCAAGGTTCCGTGTGGAAATTCCAAGTATCAATTACTGGGGATTCTATGCCAATAGACGCGTCTCCACTGTTAAGCATCTCCGCGGGGTTATCGAAAATTTCTACGTGTATGAAATTCACCTGACCCTTATATTGGTCTTCAAGTTCAGATAATACCTGGGTCTGCGGCCCACATGCGCCCGAACGGCAATATGCCGGGGTGGAGAATGAGATCACTGTTGGACGTCCGGTTTTTATGGCTTCGTCAAAACTGATGGAATAGAGGTCAGGATCTGGTTCAGGCGCCGTAGTAATTAACCTTAAATTTGTTCCCTCTGGACTGGTCTTAGTCTTTGTGATAGGTGCCAACTCTCCGATATCAGGGGCCTCAGCGGTAGATTTGACTAAGATTCCAGTTTCTGCTGACATTTGAATTTTGCTGGAATTAACCTTGACTTTAATGTTCCAGAATCCGACCTTGTTGAATTCCATGGTTGTGGTATAGATGCCACCGTGAATTGGCCACTCTCTCCATTTCAGATCTTTGACAATTCGATCCTCATTGGATTCTTCCGGAGAGTATGACACTTCGATTTCTGAAGCTATATCCATTAAGAGGGTCCCGTCCGTTTTACGGATATTGAGAGGAATTCTAGAAGTGCCAAGGCCAACATCTGATGCTGTAGTGAAAACAACAAGTTTATTTGAATTTACTGTAGCGTTAGATTCTAGATTGCTCTGACAGCTGGCCATTATCACGGTGGCCGTCAGTACTACCAGAGTTTGTAAAAGCCGGGTCTTGTTCAAAGTTAGATAAGTTCCTAAAGTTCTGGGCTAAAGGTCTGAGTCTAGTGCCAGTGGTCAGATTTGTTTCAATTTCTAGACATAAAGATAAACGTTTGGCGGCTAACTTTGGTAAATGATTCGATCATTGAGTTTTCATTGCACTATAAAAATGATTGCTCATCAGATCCAGCTTGTTCCCTCTAGAGGTAATATGCTCATCTTGAGTTATTTTCTCAGCCTTGGCACAAGTTAAAACGCTAATAAGGATTTCATATGCCTATTCCTTCCGCAGATCCTATAGTGGTTGCTCCAACCAACATGCCTTTCAATTCGGATGAGTCTCTAGATCTTGACGCGTTATCACGTAATGTTGATAAGTTCTGTGAGACTGCGCTCTCGGGTTTTGTCGTAGGTAGTTATGGTGGTGAGGAGTTCCACATGGGGGAGCCGGAGAAGGTTCTTTCGATTAAGACCGTTGTCGAAGCCCATGCCGGTCGTAAATTTGTTATTGCGGGAATTGATGCTCTATCACCGACGGAGGCTGTCAGACTTTCCAATCTGTATGCCGAAGCCGGCGCAGACATGGTCAGGGTTAGAATTCCTCCAGCAGCTGGTAGTGGGAACACCGCTCCGATTCAAGACTATTTTGAAAAGGTAACGTCAAAGAGCCCCATTCCGGTTGTCATTATCCATCAGCCCAAAACCCCAATGGGAGTGGATGTGACGCCGGCTGAAGTTCGCGACATTACTTCCTTTGAAAACGTTTTTGCATACATCATGTCTCTCAATTATCGATACGAGTGCCGAATATCATCTTTTGTGTCGGATGCAGTGAAATTTTGGACCTGTAATGGCACATTACTCATGCCGGCCGGAATGATAGGCGCAGTTGGGGCATGTCTTTTATTTGGGAATTGGGGTCCACATATCGCAAGGGATATTATCCAGGCATGTCTAGATGGGCGGTACGCGGAAGCACGCGAGTTGCAAGAGCGTATAAACCGTATAGATTTTCTTGGGATGTCGTGGGGCGTCGGAGTACAAAAGGCGGGATTAAGTCTTCTCGGCTATGAAGGAACTGTGCCCAGAAAGCCTAATCTTCCGCTTTCTGACACCCAGATATCAGAGGTTAAAGATGCATTAATCGAGGCCAGAATTCTTAACTTCGACGGTACACCGGCCCCACAAATATAGAAACTGGAAGTATTGGGTGTAAGATTTTTGATCGCATAACCACGCGGTCTATTTACAAGTTGCTTAAAGGGAAATATGAGAGTCACTAATCCTGAAATTATTCGTTCGGTTACCAAAGAATGGAAAGGTGATCGCGATTCCAATGGACGTCCTCTGGTTCCGGATGACATTCTCGATCGGATGAAGCTGGTCACTACAGAAGAAGCATGGGGAACTTGTCGACGGAATGGCTACCATTTTCAATTCGCCGGTGATTGGTTAAACCTGCATCCCGACCGCGTGATAGTTGGTCGGGCAGTGACCTGCCGCTGGGTCCCTACGCGTCCTGATGTCCATAGCTCACTGATCAAACAAGGTGAACACGAGAATAGAATCGGAGGGCAGAATTCGTGGGTCATCGATGAACTGGAACCTAACGATTTAATTGTTGTTGATCTTTTTGGCAAGGTGTTCAATGGAACATTTGCTGGCGACAACTTGGCTACAGCTATCAAGTCAAGATCAGGTACAGGAATGGTTATTGATGGTGGAATTCGCGATACCCAGAGGATTTCTCAGATGGGAGATTTTAACGCGTTTATAAGAGGCCTGGATCCATCTGCTATAGCCGATGTTACCATGACCGATATTAACGGGATTACGCGTATTGGAGAAGCTACATGCGTACCAGGTGATGTCGTGCTTGGAACGTTAACTGGAGTGATCTTCATTCCACCACACCTAGCTCAAGAGGTGGTTGAGAGCTCGGAGGCGATTCGGCTTAAAGATGAGTTTGGTCAACAGCGGATCAGAGAAGGGATTTACACGCCTGGTGAAGTTGACCGGGAATTTTCTGATGAAATGAATAGAGATTTTGAAGAGTGGAAAGCTAGTCGTTTGTCTTAAGCGGATGTGCTCGAATCAACAACGTAGTGACAAGAGGTAAATACCAATTGACAGAACAGAACACAGCTGAACTTGATCAGGTTAACACTAGATCTGCGCCATCCGAACTTCGAATCACTGACATGCGTATTGCTGTTGTTGGTGGTGACGGATGGCGCTGGCCAATAATCAAGTTAGAAACTAATCAAGGCCTTGTGGGGTTAGGGGAGGTTCGCGACGGAGCTTCTGGTCGGTACGCATTGATGTTAAAGAATCGTTTGCTTGGAGAAAACCCATGTGATCTCGATCGCTTGTTTCAAAAAATTAAACAGTTCGGTGGTCATGGTCGACTTGGTGGTGGTGTATGTGGGGTTGAAATGGCGCTTTGTGATCTTGCAGGTAAAGCATTTGGGGTTCCTGCGTATATGTTCGCTGGCGGGAAGTATCGTGAGGATAAGGTGAAGGTATACGCAGATACCCCCTTAAAAAAAGATCCAGAAGAAATGGGTGCTGCACTACAGGGCAGAATGGATAGGGGATTTGAGTTTCTCAAAATGGACATCGGTTTGTGGATTGCATCCGAGTTCGAAGGTGGAGTAATCAATAAACACGTTGCTGCTGAATCCGCTACTTTGATGCACCCGTTCACGGGGATACAAGTCACGGATTATGGAATCTCCAAAATGCAAGAATATGTTGGAGCTGTGAGAGATGTTATTGGATATGAAATTCCACTAGCTTCTGATCATTTCGGGCACATGGGAGTTGAAAATGCCATACGTATCGGCAAGGCTTTAGATCGATTTACGCTTGCCTGGTATGAGGATATGATCCCTTGGCAATTTGTCGATCAATGGCAGTCTTTGAAAGCTGGTGTGGACACGCCCGTTTGTACGGGTGAGGATATTTATGCTCTCGATGGCTTCAAGCCACTGGTTGATGCTCGTGCGATTTCAGTGGCTCACCCGGATTTGGCTACATCCGGTGGAATACTTGAGACGAAGCGCATAGCGGATTATTGCCGTGATGCCGGTATCGGTATTGCACTGCATCAGGCGGGATCCCCTGTGGTCGCTATGGCAAATGCGCACGCAGCCATGACCATGGAAAACTTCATAGCGCTAGAAATGCACTCGGTTGACAACCCGTGGTGGAATGATCTGGTAACCCTTAAGGGTCAAGATGGACCGATGATAAAAGAAGGGTATGTTCAGGTCACAGATGCACCAGGCTTAGGCCTGGAGTTAAATGAAGAGGCGGTTGAGGAACATCTTGCACAAGATGGACAGAGACGCAATTATGATGCTTATCCATCTGGAGCGTTTGAGGATACCTCCGAGTGGGATGCTTTGGATGCTCACGATCGAGTTTGGAGTTAGTTGACCATTGAAATTGGATCCTTAGATGTGGCCTCTCTTGAATTGATATCACTTCAAGCTTGTTTTTTCAGGCTGGTCAGCTTATGAATTATCGGCTACGACTTCGTTTGGTGAAGATTCAACGTATTCATAGCGTCGAATACCTGGGATAGCTACCCAGATAAGGCCAACTACCGCTATTCCAATGAAACCTCCGAGTACCATCGTTGCTCCGGCACCGATGGCGGCTGAAACGAACGCCACTTCCATCTGTCCTGCGTTGTTTGCGGTCATGGCGGCGAACGAGTGGGCACTAGAAGCTCGACCTATTAACCTATCGGGTGTGGTTAGCTGTACGATAGCTTGTCGCATTGTCATACCAACCGAGTCAGTTGCACCCAAAAAGGCGACGATGATAAGTCCGATCCAGAAGATCGGTGTAAGTCCGAATGCGATCAATCCGATAGCGTAGGCCAATGTGGCGGTTAGAACGATTCTGCCTTTGTGTCGAATTTTCTCCGTGAAGAACACCAACATTGATCCACCGACCCCACCAAGTGCGTTGGCAGAGCCAAGTAGGGCAGTTCCCTCTGCACCCATGCCGTATAGACCGCTTGCGAACAAAGGGAAAAGCATGCGATAGAAGCTGACAATGGTTACCCCGACATCCAGTAGGTACAGCCCTGGCAGGATCGGGTGTCCTTTTACGAATTTCACCCCTTCACGCAGTGCTGAAACCTTGCTCTGAGCAGTAGTGTCGGGATCCGGAGCGCCGCTGGCATTTATCATGGCGGGAGCGATCATGCTCACCCCAGCAAATACAGATCCGACCAAGAACGTGGTCGTTACACCGAATTGAGTGAAAAGTAGACCAAATAGCAACGGCGCGACAATTTGTCCGATCTGGAAAGAAGCCGTTTGGAACGTTACTCCATTTGTAGTGTGGGATCGTGGAATCACTCTTGGAAGCATGGCAGGTCTGGCGGAATTACCCAGCATGTTCACAATCCCAGTCAGTCCTGTCACAGTGAATATCATCCATGGCGCCAGAATTCCGTTCCATGATGCCAGGGTTAACAGCGCCATTGAAACGAAAGAAACTGACTGGGTAAACATCATTAATTTCTTCCGGTTGATGATGTCCGCTAACAAACCTCCATAAACTACCACTGGCATCTGTAGAAATTGGATAGCACCGAGTATTCCTAGTTGTACAGCTGATCCGGTCTCGTCATACAACCATTGCGTGCTGGCGAACAATCTCAATTGCATGGCGATAAGCATGCTCATGCCCGATAGCCAGAGCATGGTGTAGTCGCGGAATGCCAACGACGACCAAGGCCTCAATTGTCTGTACGTCGATTGAGTGTCTATCTCGCTCGCAGGCTTAGGATCTGATTCGGATGAGTTAGATTTCAAGTTTTTTCTATTGGCTGGGTACCGAATTGGGGCATACTAGCACTGCCCAGTTCTGTTCAGCGTTCATAACCCGTCGGCAGAGTCTGTCATTCGATGTGTCTAACTATTGCTTATAGCGATCAGGTCCTCAATTTTTTCGGATAATCGGGAACCTAAAATAGCGCCTATCACTATGTCGTGAACTTTTCCATTCTGATCGAGCAGGAAAGTTGAAGGCATATTTGCGATTTGCCAATCGGTAATCACACTCCGGTTGAATGTGTTACCGGTTATGTACGTGATACCAAAACTTTCGACTAGATCTCGACCCCCGTTATAAGTTCCCAGACCAACGTAGGGACCTACGTCGACACCGACGAACAAAACTTCGTCTCCATATTCATTCCATGCTGCTTCTAATCCAATCATTTCTGCGCGGCATGGTGGGCAGTTATTGGCCCAGAAATTCAAGAGTACAGGTCGTTTTTCTTGGCCGATCAGTTCGTTGAATGAAATAGATTTGGAGCCAGCTTCTTCCTCGCCGGTGTAGATATTAAGCATGAAATCATCATTATCTGACGATGGTTTATCTGTACTGCAATGAGATAACAGTGGCATCAAAGAAACCATCAATAATGTAATGAGTAATGATTGAGATCGAATAATGGATATGTAATTTCTGATGTGTAGCACGTCAGTTATTTTTGTAGTTTGCGTAGATATTGTTGGATTATTCGATGCTGAACAGACCCTAGCTCAGGTATATCAAGTGGTAAATTGGCTTAGGTTGCTGATTTTTCTATTGTGACCATTGTTTTGTACTTCAACTAGCTTGCGGGGATTTGAAAATGGGTGAATTCGACGGAAAATCGGTGATCGTCACTGGTGGCGCACTTGGAATCGGTGGTGCTGCATCAGAAGCATTTGCTCGTGAAGGAGCGAATGTAACTATCCTTGACTGGAACGAGGAAGCTGGCAATGATGCTGTCGACACGATTGTTTCCGGCGGCGGAACAGCGCAGTTCATACATGCAGACGCCGGTACTACAGAAGGGTGTCGCTCCTGTGTCGATCTCGCGGTTGAGACATATGGAGGCGTAAATGTTGTTTTCAATAATGTGGGAATTCAACCTCCCGATTCTTATGTTGATGCTGTTGAACTTCCCGAAGAGACATGGGATAAGATCATCGCAGTTAACTTGAAAAGCAGATTTCTACTGGCCAAATATTCGATTCCCCATATGCGGAAAGTGGGAGGCGGGGTGATTATTTCTTCGGCCAGTGTGCAGGGCCTCCAATCCATGGAGGGTGTATCGGCGTATGCGGCCTCAAAGGGTGGAGACCTGTCACTAATGCGACAGATGTCGCTAGATTTTGCCAAAGATAATATTCGTGTTGTTTCCGTTAACCCCGGGGCTATCGACACCCCAATGGTTAGGAACGCTATAACGGGGACGGGCGGTAACTTGGAAGATGAGTTAATAACGACTGGTTTGGCGCATCCTATCGGGCGGATCGGTCAGCCGTCAGATATCGCTAATATGGTGCTTTTCCTAGCTAGTGACAAAGCGTCGTTTGTAACTGGATCGTATTTCAATGTAGACGGCGGTTTTATGGCAATGGGAGCCTGGGCCAATACCGTAGGCGCTGATGGTTCCAAATAAGCGTCTGTTTGCCTAGAGTATCAATCTGCGACTTATCTATCTGTTTTGTGTAAATGAGACCATTTAGATATAGGCGATCGAGTTGTCGGGGTTGACTCTGTCGCCCCTGTGCCAGGCGCCCTTATAAGGATGCTTAGTGAATTCTTCTTCAACTATATCGATGCCCAGTCCAGGGCCATTCGGGATCGGGTAGTAACCGTCGACCGGGTTGATTACTTTGCTGACGGATGCAATTTCAGCTGGTTTAAGTATTCTCGATTCCTGAACTAGGAAATTTGAAGTCGCTGCATCAAAATGAAGGTTTGCGACCGTTGCTAGCGGGCCCATAGGATTATGTGGCGCAACAACCAAGTCATGTGCCTGTGCAATGAACGCGATCTTTCTCATCTCGGTCAGTCCTCCGACGATGCAAACTTCCGGCTGAAGAATGTCGACTCCGCCCTCACGAATAAGCTCCCACATCTCGAATTTGGTATATAAGCATTCACCGGTGGCAACGGCGCATGGCATCTTGTCCCGTAACTGACCCATTTCATGACGATTTTCCATACGAATGGGTTCTTCCATAAACCATGGATTGGATTCCATTAGGGCGTCTGTCAGTTCTAGTACCCTGATTGGCTCGAAAATTGCTGCATGCGCATCGAACCCAACATCAATGTCGTTGCCGACAGCTTTACGTACGGCTTTAAAACGAGCCACGCTATCTGCAACAGCGTCATTCCAACGCATTTCGCGCCAGTTCGGAGAAAGCGGGCTCGCTTTAAGAGCCGTAAATCCTTTATCGACCTGCTTGCGGGCATCTTCAGCTAATTCAGTAGGAGTACTGCCATGTATATCCCAATATGCTCGGATTTTGTCACGAACTCTTCCGCCCATCAGTTCGTAAACCGGCTTGTCTAGCGCCTTGCCTGTGATATCCCACAGCGATTGATCGATTGCTGAAAGTGCCGCCAGTCCGGACGATCCAATGGGAAATCTTGCTCCTTGATAGCAGAGTGCCCAGTTTCGCTCGATTTCCGTCGGGTCTTGTCCAATAAGCTGTTCAGCAAAATATTCGACCCAGACAGGCGAGGCCGCATCTGGTCCGACGTGGTACACCTCACCAACCCCGTAGATACCGGCATCGGTTTTTGTTTTCACGTAAACCAGATTACTGGCTGAGGCGTCGGTGGAAATCAGGCATTCAATGTTCGTGATTTTCAATTTGATCCTTTTTCGTCGGTGGCTTGTGGTCAGGTCGTTCGAGTCGGACTTAGAGGAATCCAGGGGTTCCATCACTGTATTCAGCGAAGCCCCTGTCCCAATGTGCTGGTGGATTGGCTGCGATTGCATCGTGGTTCAATGTCATACCGATGCCCGGGTTTGCAGGCAGTTCAAAATAACCATCCACTGGGACCCAAGATTCGTTTATAAACTCAGTTTTCTTTTTTTTGTTATCGCCGTGCCACTCTAGAATCGTAAAATTGTTGATTGAAGCGGCATGGTGGACTCCAGCAGCTGTGGAAATAAGGCCGAGAGGGTTATGGGGGGCGACGGTTACATAGTGTGCCTCAGCGACGGCCGCGATCTTTTTCGCTTCTAGAAGGCCTCCACAACACAACATGTCGGGCTGAATGATATCTACAGCATCTGCATTCAGGAGTTCGGTATATCTTTGGAGTCCGTACAGGTTTTCACCTGTTGCGAGAGCGACTCTGAATTCTCGACGAAGCGCAGCGGTGGACTCAACGAATTCGGCTCGTGCTGGCTCTTCGATGAACATAAGGCGATACGGAGTGATGACTTGTGCTAACTGCAGGGACAACGCAGTTTCTCTGATCGCCGCATGAACATCGACTGCTAGATCAGGACCGTCGCCTATGGCTTCTCGTATAGCTGACATCCTCTCATCAGCTTCTCGAAGTACCTGCCTCCAAGGTATCTCACGCCAATTTGAAGGTACCGGGCTGGTCTTGAATGCGGAATATCCTTCGCTCATTAATTCTCTTGCATGTTCTCCAACAGCGGATGGAGAGTCACCGTAAATGCCGTGATATACCCGAACTCGATCTCTCGTTTTGCCGCCTAATAGACTGTAAACGGGGACACCTGACGCTTTGCCCGCGATATCCCATAGTGCGATGTCTATTCCTGAAATTGCCGACCATGCAACTTGGCCGAGGGGGAATCGCATCGTGTTTTTGGCACGCTCAAGTAGCCACTCGATTCGACTTGGATCTTGTCCGATAAACCAGGACTTCATTTCTTTGACCATTGAGATAACACTGCGGTCTGGGCCGATCGAGTAGGCCTCACCTACACCGGTGATTTCCTCATCGGTATGAATCTCTAGAAATATGTTGTTTCTTTGCCCGTCATTAGCATGAAACGTACGGATGTCAGTGATTTTCATTTTGATATTTAGTCGTGTGTACTGTGCAGTGTGTCGATCAGTTGTTAGTTCTGACGTATTTTGGCATATCCGCCGTCAGGATCAACTTTGCGTGGTATTGATTATGTAATATTCGTCCATGGAGTTCGATCGTGATTAACCCTTTCGAAAAAATATCTCCCCGGCAGATTCGAATAGTAATTTCTATAAGTGTTGTCCTTTTGGGATTTTCACTGTTGATACTGCCGGCCAGTCAACCTGTTTCGGCTGATGATATGTCTAGCCAGCCTGAAGTTGTGCTGATCGAGCTTGATGGGGCTATCAGTCGTGTAAGTGCCAGGTTTGTTGAAAGGGGAATGGCTGTGGCGCGTGAGCACAATGCGGAACTCGTTGTGCTCACTCTTGATACCCCTGGGGGGCTCTTGGATGCGACCAGAGATATTGTCGAGGAATTTCTGCTTTCAGATATACCGATTGTGGTCTATGTAGCTCCTGAAGGAGCCCAGGCAGCAAGCGCTGGTACTTTTATTGGAGCAGCTGCCCATATCTTAGCTCTCGCACCAGCTACCAATATCGGAGCTGCTTCGGTAGTCACTATTGATGGAGAAGATTTACCCGAAACTTTGAGCTTGAAGGCGACAGAGGATGCTGCCGCGTTCATGCGGAGCATCGCAGAAGCTAGGGGCAGGAATATTTCTGCGTTAGAAGCGACCGTGCTGTCTGCTAAGGCATATTCGGCTTCAGAGGCGGTTGATCTAAATGTTGCTGATCTCATAGCAGAAGACTATTCGTCTTTGCTTGTTCAACTGGACAGGTACGAGATCGATTTGGGTGACCGAACCGTTATGCTCAATCTCTCATCGTTTGAGACGCTGATAGTTGGAAAGACCTTCCTTGAAAGACTTCTAGAGTTGGTTTCAGATCCAAATATAGCGTTTTTACTTGTGTCACTGGGCGGTACGGGAATAATTGTTGAGCTTTGGAATTTCGGGTTGTGGATTCCCGGGACACTTGGAGTGTTGTTTTTAATTCTTGGTTGGGCCGGTATCGGGCTTTTACCGTTTTCGTGGGCGGGCGTGGCTTTGATGGCGCTTGCTTTTTTCCTTCTTTATTTGGAGTCGACTGCACCCGGGATCGGTTATTTTGGAACCGCAGGGGTGGTCAGCCTTGTATTAGGAGGGCTATTGCTAGTTGGTTTTTTTGGCGACCCGAGTATTCCTGGGGACGCACCCTCGGTAAGCAAGTGGTTGTTAGCTTCTATCGGTGTATTTCTAGGTATCTGTATGGTTTGGATCGTTTATGAAGCCCGCAAAACAAAGCAGGTTAATCTCTACAAGAGCCCCACAACTGCAATTGAATTGATAGGTATGGAAGGCGAGGTAACTGTCGATCTGTCGCCAGCTGGTCAAATATTGATAGCCGGGGAATATTGGAGTAGTCGAATTTATGGAGATAACGATGAGTGGTGCATAAAAGGGTCGAAGGTTGAAGTGGTTGCAGTAGCCGGGAATCACCTTCAAGTCAAACCCACTAAGATCTGATGCCCTCGAGTAGGTAATCGGTAATAACATATATGTGAATGTAGTGCGTAAATTAGGAAGGTTAGATAATGATTATCAGTTTCGTTCGAGATTATGAGAGGATCGCTCGATTTCGCCTAGGAAAATTCGAGGGAATGAAAGGTCCTGGGATTGTTATTGCAATCCCGGTAATTCATTCGACTGAAAAGGTCGATACTCGTGTTGAAGTCCTAGATATTTCTCGTCAAACAAATATCACAAAAGATAACGTTCCGTTATC
>Ga0187827_10004433_pt1 | contig 17303 bp, 10 predicted proteins | sample ETNtaG_39_FD_167969 | JGI IMG/M metagenome (GOLD analysis project Ga0187827, IMG submission 167969) | Marine microbial and viral communities from oxygen minimum zone, Eastern Pacific Ocean - ETNP2014_SV_150_PacBio MetaG (Illumina Assembly) | ecosystem: Environmental > Aquatic > Marine > Hypoxic...
GTTGGAATTTCCAAGTTTAATTGTTGGTAAATCAAAACCCTGAATATTTAATATTGCAATATCTCGATGTTCATCTTTTGCAACTATATTATTAACATCAAATTTCTCACCATTCATAAATGCTATTCTTAATGAATAAGAACCATCAATGACGTGATAATTAGTAGCAATTGTACCTGTGTTTGTTAACACAAATCCTGTGCCTTGACCAATTAATTCATTATTTCTATCGAAAGAATAAACAACAACTACAGATTGCACATTTTTGTTAAATAATGTTGTTTCTGTTATTGGTGTTACATTTTGAACTGGAACGCAAGAAAAATAAAATAGTACAATTACGATACTAACATATTTCATAATAAAACCTTCATTATTTACTGCGCTTTACATCCACTTACTATACCGAATATTTGCAATTTAGCAACAAGCCCATCAGAATCAATAGCGGTAGGTGCTTTTTCATTTCTTCCCTGACGCATTCCAACCTTCATCCCCATAGCGGTCAAATAGTATAGCCATTCCATCGTTATATTTATTCGTTCCGAAGTATCCAGTATTTACTTCGTATTGGTTGAAGGTTTGGAGAATACCACCATCATTTTGACTTGTCCCAAGATAGACTGCTGATTTACCATCAACGTTGAAGACATTAAGAACACCACCTGTTTCAGCTGTCCCAAGATAGGCGTTCATTATACCATCTTTGCTATGGGTGGTGATAACACCACCATTTACCCCAACAGATATAACCACAGTTGGGGATTGTTTAGCTTTAGCTAGAATCAACCCCCGACCGTCAAACCGACCAACTAAATCCGCATTCTCATCAATAACCGAGACCGAATTAACGACTACATCCCCCAAGTTCCCGCTCTGACTCTTCGCACTCACAAACATAAAGAAGCAGAGGATGAGTGAAGCTCCTGTTAAAATTCCTTTTGTGTAGTCATTCATTAGTTTGCTCCTTTTCTCAAAAAATTATATTACGATGTGGGTGCTTCTTTCATCCCGACCGTCCCCCCGTCATTTACCAGGTTGAGATTGGGAAAGTGTCAACGCTATAGAAAAAACCCCTCGTCAAGAGGGGTCTTCCGAGCCTAATTTTGGTGTGTTTGCCACCGTAGCTCAGTTGGTAGATCAACGCATTCGTAATGCGTGGGTTCTAAGCTACTTTACCGAGAAGCTAACTCCTTTTTTGATGGCTTGTGTCCCTAATTTGCGTGTCCCTAACATCATTTTCAGCCTGTTTTCGGGCATTATAATCCCGAACCAAACTTGGGAAGACAGCTTTAAGTGTATCTTATTTGACTATCCAAATAAATGTATAATCAGAAAAGCCAATTAACTCCTTCATTGAATAATGGGTAATTCAAGATAGCTAGGATATTTTTTACTATGATAAAGCGTTATGTTTGCTGTACGAGCATCAGCACCTGATTCCTGAGCAACCACACCACCACTGTTATAATTTTTTTGCAAATTGATTGAATTTGGCGATGTAAATACTAATCGAAGACGGCTTCCTTTTTGAATCTGTCTTGAAAAAAACATAAAACCATCAAATTCATATTTTAAAATTTTATTTTGGTCCACCAATCGCGCTGATCTAAGAGAACTCCTATATCGTGCCCTTAATAGATCATCCGTAAGAAAAATACTCTTGCCATTGGGTAAAATTTCATGTACCTGGACAATGAAATCAGTATCAGGCACATCCATAGAAATCCATGCAATAAATTGCAGATAACCTGAAATCTCCACATTCGCTTCGAACGGTTCACTATGGTAGATCAAACCATCACCATTCAATGCAAGAACAGATGTCTGATCTAGAAGATAATCAGGTGATGATGAGTTAAATTCAAGTTCACCAGGTTTCGTATCCAACGGATCATAGACATAACTATCAGATTCATCACTACTCTTACTATTCATGCCCATTATTAAACTACCTGAATTAAATACATTATTGGCATCACCATTAGAACCAAGATATAAACGTTTCACATTGGTAGTTAAATCATCTAAGGAATCAATATACTTCCATTCATTAGAACCCATTACATAATAAGCAATAGATGATTTTAAAAATTCAGGCTTTGCGCCATTTTTCATAGTCCAATCATACCAAGCTTTATGCAATCCATTGATATCAAGTAAGCTTTCCTTCCCTAAATCAACACCACCAACATATCTTTTTGGTGTTCGAGTTCCCGAATGATCCCAAGGCCCTGCAATCAAATAGTGATTTTCACGGCCTTTTTTTGAACCAAGTTTCATATGCTTCCGATAATATTCCATTGCACCAGGTTGATCACCATCATAATGTCCAGTGATCGTTAGAATTGGAATTTTAAAATTTCGAAAATCATCATCGGTCGGATTATGTTTATCCCAAAACTCATCTTGTTGAGGATGTTTCATCCACACATTGAATTGTGTTGTTGTATTATTTGCCAGTTTGGGTAATTCAGCATATGGGAGATGATTTTTATACATTCTATAATACACTGATCGCCAATAATCAGATTCACCAAAAAGATTAAAATTAGCAATGTTATTACTCGTAAGGGTCATCCATTGTATCCAATATGGGCTAGTAATATTCCCTCTGATAGGAACGTCTACCCCCATAAATGCCGATGCTACTGGCACAATGGTCGCGAGATTAGGTGGAAATTCTTTTGCCGTCATCCACTGATCTGTTCCTGCATAGGAACCACCCCACATAGCCACCTGACCATCACACCATGATTGACTTCCAAACCACTCTACAACATCATAACCATCTTTAGCCTCTTGAAACATAGGGGTAAAGTCACCTTCAGAATTGCCTCTACCTCGAACATCAACTAAAACAAAAATATATCCCTGTCGGGCAAAATACCACCCCCGCTCATGATATGTGTCCGAATTATATGGTGTCAAAGTAAAAACCACCGGTAATTTTTCTTTTAATGGGTATGGCTGATATATTGTTGCATTTAGTTTCACACCATCGCGCAATGGAATTTTTACACCCCATTTAATTTCAACTTCCTTGGAGGTTAAACTGTCGGTTCTAGCAAAACCAAAATTGATCGCTTGTATTGCTAGGACTAACCATACTTGTCCTATAAAAAAACCTTTCATTAAGATGACAAGTGATTGCCTTCTTAAATTTTTCATCAACATATTATTAAACATATTTACCTCGTTTCATTATCAGTTTTCATATCTGGCACTTTCATGGAACTGATGATAGGTGCGACTGGAAGAGCTTCAAGATCAACCACTTGACCATTTTTAATTACTGAATGGATGCGGCGATAGTTTCGTGCATTTCTAAGTGGGTTCGCATCAAGGATGACTATATCGGCAATCTTGCCAGACTCCAAGGTACCAATTTCATCCTCCAGTTCGTAAGCTCTAGCGATATGACTAGTAGCCGATTTCAGAATCTCCATCGGTTGCATACCTCGTTCCTCAAACGCAAGTAGTGCATTGAAGTGTCCTTCTCCAAGTTTCGTTCTTGGATCAACTAAAACAGATGGGTTATCTGATTCAGCTGTAAGTACCGGGTTTTGTATACCTGCATCCGTTGAGACTAACAAAATGACACCCGCCTTGATCATATTTTCATGATTAGTTTTTTGGATTTTCATGTATGGAGTTAGAGTGCTTTCAGGAGCGTGTTCAATCAATGCATCCAAACGTTTTTGTGTTATGGCCAAGGCAGATATAGCCACCTCTCTGTCAACCAGTTTTTGAATGGTTTCATCAGGGATTGGAGTTGTAGGCCCTGATATCCCGCCATGAGTCACAATATCAACACCCGCTTCAACAGCCATATCCAAACTCTCAACCGATGTTGTATGGGTTTGCACGGTCATTCCAGCTCGATGACCTTCTTCAACAATGACTCGCTGAACACGCTCAGAGAATGAAATAAAATTCATGTCTTTATGTCCGCTAGCGCCATACTTAAGAAAATCCATACCCTTACCGGTATAATCTTTGATGATCGCACGTACTTCATCGGGAGTCATCCAAAGTAGGGAACGGCCTGTATTTTCTACCCATGCCTCTTCGATACTTTTAACAAAGGCTTTGCTTACAAACGGTGCCGCTTGTGCACGAAAATCTGCGGATAATGGTCCATCGAAACCAATGATGTTGCCGGCCAGATAAATTCGGCTGCCTGGTACCTCACCAGTATTAATCATGTCCCTAGCTTTTACAAGTGCCGCTCTTGGACCCCATGTGTCAAATACCGTTGTTTGACCGGTCTTTAATGCAATCTGAGCCGCTTCAATCACTATTTCATGGTATCGATCTTCATGTTTTATCAACGTCTCTAGATCAATATTCAAAAACAGATGAAGGTTAGCATCCATCAACCCTGGGATTAAAAATTTACCCCTTGCTTGAATTTTCTTGTAATTATCAGGAATCGTTATGTCTCTATTTTTACCAACTGATGTTATCCTTCCATGCTCGATAAGTATGGTACCATTGGAGATAGGTCTATTCCCTGTTCCGTCAATTATTGTAGCACCAGTTATAGCCAACCGATCTTTTGATTCGCCATAAACGACTCCATTGAACATTAACAAGATTAACCATGCTTGAAAGATTGAGTTCTTCATGTTCATTCTTCCTTTTTGTCCCATTGATTAATAGATCTAGAATCCTCAATTAAAGCATCTTCATTTATCCACGGTCGTTTCCCATATTCTTTTTTCTGGGGCCATATTTCATCCAAATTAAAACCATCATATAAAATCCCACTTTTCATTACATATTCTATATCCAATGTATTTTTAATATCGTCCAAAGGGTTTGAATTCAGTATGATTAAATCAGCCAATTTGCCTTTTGCCAATGAACCAATATCATTTTGTGCACCCAAGAAATAAGCCCCTTCATTTGTGGCTAATTCTAGTGCACCCATTGGTCCCATTGCCGATGCGGCAACCCAAACCTCCCAATGTGAGGCAATACCATGCTGTTGTCCATGAGACCCAATTGCGCCATGCCCACCTTCGGCGATAATATCAGCTAATACCTGGGCTAAAAAAGGATAACTGTAATCTGTTTGAGGTCTTAGTTCCCGTCTGCGACTATGGGGAACCAGCTGTTGCCAAGGTATCCATAATCTTAATTTCTTATTTTTCCACACTTTTGATTCTGCAAAAAAATATTCATCATTCCATGGACCAGGTCCACCAACCATGAATGTTGGAGAATATACCGTTTTTGCTTTACCAAAAAATTTTGCAGCATCATTATACATTGGCATATAACTGATTGGATGCTCCCATGCAGTTTGTCCATCCATGATCATAGACAAATTATAATTTAAATCTCCACCCTCAGAAGTAACCATTAACCCATACTTGCGCGCAATGTCTGATACCCACTGCCGTTGTTTCCTCTGAGGCTGCATATACTGTTTTAGTGATACAGCTCCCCACGAAGAAAGACGTTTAATATTATCTTCAGTTATTTCATAGCTCGTCAATTCATTTTGCCTAGGGCCATCTCCTGCGTACAAAGGATCCCCAGTGCTATAGGTCCGAGAACCAATAAGCGCACCCGCCTCAATCATTTCAGCAGCTGGGAAAACATCCTGGGACCACATAGAATTATCAAGGTTTGATGTGACTCCATACGCTAGTGGTACTGATGCCTCAAATGTTTTCATCGGAATAATTCCACGATATTCTCTATAGAAATGCGAGTGCATATCAATTAACCCAGGCATGATTGTTTTACCTCTAAGATCGAGTATTTTATTTGCACTCGATTTGTCACAATTTCCTATACAAGTAATGCGACCATTGTCAATTACTAAATCACCATTATCGATAACCTTTTGGTTATCCATTGTAAGTATTCGGGCACCAGTAAGGACAATAGTTCCTTGAGCAATATTTCGGGGTACTACAAGATCAATATTGAATGTATCCGTCTTTGAGGATTCAGTATCATAGGTAAAATATTGTGAGCCACTACCAAATTGAACGGTTTTTTCATCTAGCCAGCTTGGATGTATACCTCCTTGGTAGCTTAGTTTTTCTACGGGCAAAACGCCTTTTCCATCCCTCTTGTCAATAACAACTGGCGAAGACAAACGTCCATCCATTGGCATAGGAACAAGATAAATGTTATCACCTTCATTGAAGGTAACCCATTTTGAGTTTGAAGATATTATCACCTCATCTGCATGTGGAAAAATGAAATGGACTCGTTTATCTCTTCCTTCATTATTTACCGAAATTAGTCTGGTTGAATCACCCCGACTTGTACCCATTTGAGGGAAATATATTCTATTATTTTTTCCGTAAGATGGTCGAACAAATTGTGTTCGAGTAGAGAGGGTTGGCCCCGGTACCCGAATAATCTCTCGAAACTCACCTCCTGATGAAGATATTGTTAGTATATCATAATAAGGATTATGTGCCATAGTCCTAGTACGAGCTGTAGCGCCAGCCCCTCTTACGACTGTTATTTCCTTTCCATCAGGACTCCAAGTAGGATGCATATATTCCCCATATATGGTTGTTAAACGTTTGAGCGAACTTCCCGATGAACGGGCTTTCCATAAATAGCCTGCTCCTGATTCATCAACACTCACAAATGCAATCCACTTCCCATCAGGTGACCAAGCTGGCGTATATTCAAACTCCCTAAAATCTTCCTTTGTTAAACGTTGAGGCTCTCCATTTGGAAGTGACATTACATATATTTTACCAACGGCTTGGAATGCAACAGCGCTTCCATTTGGAGCACCTACATGATAACGTGTGAATTGTACTTTAAAGGGTTCATCAGAAATTTTAAATGGTTGATAAGCCTGTTCTGATATAGTCCTTTTTACATTTGCAGTAAAGGGTATTGTTCTCACCTTTCCGGTTTCGATATTTAACCGTCGAAGTTTTCCACCTTGAGATAATACAATTGATTTTCCTTTTGCATCCCAACTGTACCCCGGCAATACCCTTATTGTCTTCATTCCTTCAACCATATCTTGTTCGATAGGATCCATAATTACTCGCTCATCACCAGTTAATAGGTTCCGCAACCACAATGCAGTGCGAGGACCAAACTCATGTCCTTTCCAACTAATTGTCCCATCTGGAATACGACGTGCAAATGCTAGCCAACGCCCATCGGGTGAAATTTCAGGAGCGTATGCTCCTCCTGATGAAAGTCGGTATTGTCTTGAAGGCACGCCGCTTGTAATTGAAGTAATTTCTCCCGTTTCAAATTCATACCTCTCTATATTTATTGCACCTTGAAGTATATCACTTACATTCCATGCAACGGCCTGCCCAGGTGTTCTTTTATGAAAAAATAGAAATTTCCCATCTTCTGAAACTGATGGCCAATTTGCATTTTGTAATCGATTATCACCTATCTTTATGCCTTTTCCACCTTCTCTGTGATACATATAAATCCCTGAATCTTTTCCTCTGGATGGGCCCCTAAGAACTGATTGCCTTGAAACAATTATATACTCACCATCCGGTGTCCAAGTTGGGTGGCTAGCGCGCAGATTTAAATCTTCAAAAATAGATCTGGGATTTGATCCATCAGCGTCCATGACCCAGAGATTATTTTGACCTGCTCGATCAGAAATAAATGCAATTGATTTTCCATCTGGAGAATATCGTGGATGATAGTTCAGAGCTACACCAGTTTCCTGTGTAAGGGCTCGTGCATTACCGCCTTTAGAAGAAATTCGATAAATATGAGCCAATAAATCAAAAACTATCCATTTCTCATCTGAGGAAATATCAACAGACATCCAAGTACCTTCTTCAGTATTGAAGGATATATCCCGGGTTTTTCCTCTGGCCAGAGTTACATCCCATTCTTGTATATCTTCTTGGGCAACAGAAGCGATAGGAAATAAAAATAAAGTGACAATAAATTGCTTCATCAGTCTTGAATTCATAATTCTACCTCGTTGAATTTGGATTTAAAAACAATGTGATATTTTTAACCGCAATTCGCTAATTGTTTTTTTCAATTATTACTTCTGGAAATATTGTTTTGGGATTATCAAGTAATTCGGATGGTTCCTTTTTAAGATAATAATCAAAAAAAGAAACTGTCAAAGAATTAATAATTTCATACGCTCTAAGCGCTTTCAGGGCACCAGCAGATTCGGGGTAAAGTAACACCAAGTCTGAGAAATGACCGTGATCAGCACCTTTGATGGTAACATCATACCAATCATTTTTTGATCTGTTCTTCAATTGTTGGTCATCAGCACTGACCATTTTTATTAATTCATCCATTATTTTTTTATTTTTTCCCGATTCTTGATCGTCTTTCCCCTTCGGTGCTTCAGGCATTGTTCCGCTATGGAACAACATAAAAGGAGCCTTTATTATTTCCTTCTCAGCATCACCAAATAGTTGCCCGTCATGATCCACGGCAGCTTTTATACGTTCATCAACAATACATGCTTTTATTGAAGTAGCTCCCCCAAATGACCAGCCATACATTCCAATTTTGTCCAGATCAAGGATCTTATTAAAGCGACCTTCTTCATTTAACTCAGTAATTTTGTCAATTACAAATTTTGCATCAGCCACCCATTGAGGGAAGTGGTATTCATCAAGATAATCCCAAGATGTTAACGCATCCTTCCGCAAATCTCCTGTTGGCTGTGGAAAGGAGAGTGTATCTACTTTTACACTTTTCCCATTAGGCAGTAACTGTGTTTTATTAAATCCGTTATGCCCAACGGAAAAAACAACATAACCGTGGCTAGCCAATTCTTCCGTTGTGAATGTGCTTGTGAAACGTGTCCACCCTCCCCCATGATTATAAATAAGAACCGGGAAACGACCCGCACTTCTCACCGGTGGTGAACCACGTATGGCACTTGTCCTTACATGTTGAACTTTATCGAAATCTTTATTGGTCCCAAATTCGCTCAAATTTGAAACGTACATAGCTTTCTTTCCTGAATGGGTAATAGTAGGATACCACGCCCGAACCAATATATTGCGTGAATCATCCCTATCCTTAGTAAATATTTCTTCTCTCGAATCATCAGTCCAGAAATAGTCTGTCATTCCAACAGAATAGACTCCCGTTGGCTCTGGGAAAGGTCTCTCCGGAATGGAAGGTGCATCAGCAATTGATGACAAAGTAGGCAAACTGTTACGTAACTTAACGAATTTCAAATTTCGAACTCGGCCACCACTCAATAGGAAACCAGTAACATCACCATCTTCCCATAAGAAGCGAACACTAGAGAAGAACCATTTGTCTCCATTAAATTGATCTTTAAAGATTGGTTTAAGTTTAATTTCTCCATGACGCACATGTGTTGCAATTAATAAGCTGTCTTTTTCAGAAAGATTATATACTGCCTCTAATTCAGGACTATAATATTGTCCTTCTAAAATTTTTAATTCCCTCTCAGAGACCGTAAATGGGGGTATATGCACCCCTTCACCATATTTTTCACCCGTTTGTGTAAAAACTGTAAATGAATTATCCATAGGTATATCACCAATCTCAAATGCCAATATCATTTCCAAGTCTTTGATCCAGAATCGTTTGTCACTTACAGGAATCAAACGCATTGCAGATTGATCAGCAACTCTTGCATAAACTGATGACCATCTTTTATATAATTCAACTATCATGCCGCTATCCAACTGGTATCTACCTATGATAGAATCAAGTGTTTCATCATCCACTTCAACTTCTTGCAGTTCATTTTGACCTTCTGGTGCACTGTATTGACTGAATTCTTCTTCTAACAATAAATCCGCAATTTGATATGCCCTATTTTTTGGCCCCGCAGTGGCCAAGTTTGTCAACACAACAATTCCTACTTCTTTCTCTGGAAACCAGACAACATGTGATCTAAAACCAGCATCCGCACCACCATGACTCACCGTTTTTAAACCTTTATAATCTCCAATGATAATACCATGAGCATAGGCTATTTTTTCGCCATTATTCAAAACACCTTGTAGTTGCATTTCATCTAACAATGCAGCACCACCAACGTCCGTATGGCGAAAATTGTCCAGCCATTTAACAAGATCAATAGCAGTTGTGAAAAGACTCGTTGCCCCCACATTAGCATAACTCAATATGGATTTTTTTAACTTTCCTTTATCTTTTTTATAAGAATATGCACGGTCTTTTACTATATGTTCATGATCATCATGGAAATGGGTGGAACTCATGCCCAGTGGTTCAAATATTCTTTCCTTCGCAAATTGTGCAAGTGTTTTGCCAGAAACACTTTTGACAATTTGACCCAATAATGTATATCCCATATTGGAATACATATATTTTGTATTGGGCTCAAAGTTCAATCTTTTTTGGCGTTGAATGAGTTGAAGAACATGGTCAGTTGTAATTACATCATCCAAGCGCCAACCGCTGATAGCTAATAACTCCCATTGATCTCGTATACCACTGGTCATCTGTAACATTTGTCGAATTGTAACTGGATAATTGTACTTGGGAACATAGGGTAAATATTGCTGTACTTGATCATCAAGAGATAATTCTCCATCATAAGCAAGTAGCATTATGGACATTGCAGTAAATTGCTTTGATACAGAAGCTACGTGGAAAATTGTGTTTTCTTTTACTGGAAGACTGTATTCAATCTGTGCATTCCCATATTGCTTCCTCAGTTCTATTTTGCCTTGTCTAATTATGGCTACTGAAGCACCTGGGCTATCTAAACCAGATAAATCCTCGAAAATCGAATCCACTTTTTTATCTAATTCATTATCCATTGAATACTGGTAGGAACAATTGCTAAAAAACAAAAACATGATCACAGATAAATAAAGAGGGTAAAAATCTACCCGTATCACGACTTTTTTAGTTGTGACCAAGTTATGAGTAAATAGGTTTGTCTAAAAAATGTTGGATTGGTATTTTAGTTTTCAGATTGCAAATCTTCTATTGCAATTGTTGAAGGATGGCGCAATTTTTGAATCCGATTTGCATTATTTTCGTTCTCACGCATTACACGCATAATATTACCCCCGGCAATCTTTTTCAAATCACCATCAGTCCATCCATTTTTAATAAGCTCAACAAATAGATATGGATACTTTGACACATCTTCCAAACCCACTGGCATAAAATCACTTCCATAATTAATACCGTAATCGCTACCTATGCCTATATGATCTATACCCGCTATGTTTTTGACATGTTCAATGTGTTTAATAACATGTTCAATGGTCGCTTTAGGCATTCCGGTAAATAATGACTCAAATTCATCTGGAGTGCTAGCACCTTTTATAGTTTTGTCTTTTTCCTCAAGCCAATCAGCACATTCTTGTGAAACAAAAAAAGGTATGAAAGACAACATGACTACTCCACCATTATCCTGCAAACGCACAAGGATAGAATCAGGAACATTACGTGCATGATCAGTAAGGGCACGTGCATTTGAATGTGAAAAAATAATTGGTGATTCGCTAACATCAAGCACATCACTCATAACTTTGGGAGTAACATGTGAAAGATCAACTAACATACCAAGTCGGTTCATTTCACGAATGACTTCAATTCCAAAATCGGTTAAACCGTGATGTTTCGGTTCATCCATAGCCGCATCTGCCCAGTCCAGTGTAACATTATGGGTCAGTGTCATGTAACGGGCACCAAGCATATAAAAAGATCTTAATGCACCCAAAGAATTCTCAATCGCATGCCCTCCTTCTATACCAATTAAGGATGCAATTTTCCCTTCATTAAATATATTTTCAATATCATCAACCGTTAGAGCAAGAGAGAGATCTTTAGAGTAACGTTCAATCATCCTCCGTGCAATATCTATTTGCTCGAGTTGAAGTTTGGCATAGCCATAGTCTCCGTATTCTCCAGGAATAAATACAGACCAAAATTGTGCACCAACCATTCCTTCTCTTAGCCGTGGAATATCTGTGTCTCCATCCAGGTTTTGCCTAAGATCAAAAGCAACAATATCTCGAGGAGCTTCACTTCTGTTACGTATCGTCCAAGGAACATCATTGTGTGAATCAATGAGAGGGCTATTTCTTAATAGTTGTTTAACATGTTTAAGTGCATCTTCATCAGAAATCTGCTTTGCTCCATTTTCCGCATTACAACTTATGAAAATCCACAGGATTGGAAATATAAATACGGTTATTTTTTTCATGTTTTAACCATTATTTTTTTATTACAACACCAGGCAAGTTTCCAGTTAATTCCCCTTTTTCAACTGTAAAATGTCCATTTACTATAACATACTCTATACCTTCGGAGTACAAATCTGGGTTCAAGACTGTGGCATTGTCCCTAATTTTATTAAAATCAAAGATTGTAATATCAGCAAAATAATTTTCCTTTAAATATCCTCGATCTTTTAATCCAACTACGCTAGCTGGCAAACCTGTCATTGAACGAATTGCAAAAGGTAATGTCGTAGTTTGCAAATCTTTAACATAACGGGCAATACGACGAGTGAATGCACCAAAGTGTCTAGGATGGGCACCTGGTGCAGATTCAAAACCTTTTGCTCCTTTAACACCGCTAACTGCTGCATCAGAACTGGTAATGGTATAGTCTTGCTTATAATAATTCGTCACATCTATATCATTTATACCATAACCTCTAGTCCAAGCACCTCCCAGAACATCTTTGTAGCCATTTAAGGCCATGTAGACAACAACTTCTTGATATGTCGTGTTTCGGTCTTGAGCAATCTGTTGTAAAGTTTTACCAACAAAATTAGACTCAGGATAGTCCACCACCACAACTCTGTCTTGACCACCGTTATGATCAACAATCCAGGAGATGTCTCTAGTAATTATTTCACGTATAGAAAGATTGGACCAATTACGTTTTAAGTTTTTACGGGAATTTTTGAATAATAACTTATCTCTCCATAAAGGATTATCTCGACCTCCATCAATTGATACTTTTTTGTTAACCAATGCCCATTTGGGAATCATGGGTCTTGGCCCACCGCCGAAAGTTTCATATGGATATACATCAATAAAAACCTGCAATCCTTCATCTCGGGCATTTTTAATTACTTTCAGATCATGCGAGGATCTGCCGAAAGAGGAACGACCTCTAGATTTATGATGACTCCCAACGACTCGAATACCGGTAACACGCGCAATCTGAATGGTTTCTTCCAATGCTTGCAAACCATCAACTTGCCATCCCGTAGCTGTACTTGGCAATTGCCAAAGAGGCATTATAGCCTCACTTCGCTGGTGAGCAATATAAAAACCATCGTAATCGGAAATAACTTCACCTAAAGCAAGCAATTCTGCCGTATCACTAAAACGAGCAGGTCTATATTCCACTCCTGCTCCCATACCGAAGGCCCCAAGTTCTAGACCTTCTCGAAGTAATTCCCTCATTTTATTAATTTCTTTTTGAGTGGCTATACGTTCATAGTCTTCTTTCATAACTTCGGATCGTATGGTACTATGGCCCACCATCAGTATCAAATTCATTCCATGGCCTTTTTGTTTGAGCTCGTCAATCTCTTTAGTCAAAGGCCAAGTCGTATTCCTTCCATCAGGACCGCCAAGTACTGTAGTAAGGCCTTGGCTAGTAAGACTTTTTGCCATCCGTGCCTCATTATACTCAGATGTCATTGCTCCATCAGCATGTGAGTGAAGATCTATAAAACCCGGTGTAACATACAAGCCAGTGGCATCAATATTTTGTTTAGCTGTTTCATCACTAAGGTTCTTGATTGCAACAATTTTCCCACTAACAATACCTATATCTGAACTGAACCATGGATTACCTGTACCATCAATTATGCGGCCGTTTCGAATAATTAAATCATAAGATCTCTGTGCTCCAAGTTGATGAGAACAAAAAATAAATATGACTAATAAAAAGTTGGTGACTTTGTTCCTTATTATCATGTTTCTCCTCTTTATGATTTCAGCTGAGTAATTGTAAAAACTATTTTGAGTATTTAATTATTTGTTCTTTTGAATTTTATATTTTTTACCCGATCAGTATTTAGTGTAAATTTTTTGTAATTCTTGTCAAACTCTAGAGTTATCCATTTATCTTTTTTAAACGTAAAAGGACCTGTTGGCTTCAAGGTTACGGGGTCCAAATAACGGGTTTGGCATGTCAATGAGTCATTTTTCATATAAAAATAGTACGATGTTTCCAGTTCTGATGAAAAGAACGTACCACTAAATTTGGAAATTTGTTGTCTATCCATATTAAAATCAGTTTCATCTAGTTCACCGCTAGAAAGCTCCTCTTTATTTGCCTTAGGACCTGAATCAACTAATATATCAGCCAAGTAGACATCACTGATTTTTCTAGCCAAATCACCTGGTTTCATTGAAAACAAATTTGCAAGAATTATAACCGAAAATCGCTGCTCTGGGAACCGCAGCATATGTGTTCTAAATCCCAAATAACCACCACTGTGACCAATTGTTTTTAGTCCCTTATATTCTCCGTGTACAAGACCAAAGGCATAATCAAGAGTATCCCCATTATTCAATATTCCTTTGGTTCGAATTGTCTCCATCAATTTTTCCCCAGATCCAATTTTGTTACTATAATAGTTTTTATCCCACAGAATCAAATCATCTATATTAGATACCAGTCCACCTGAACCAACCAAGTCAAAACTACTGTGAACCCTTTCAAGCACTGAATCATTTTTCACATAGCTTTCGGCACGATTTTTTACAATCATATTACGATTGTCATGGAAATGAGTATTATTCATCTCTAAAGGTTGGAAGAAATATTGGTTGGTATAATCACGGAGTGACATTCCACTAACTCTTTTTACAAGTACCGCCATTAAAAAATAACCAGAATTAGAATACATGTATTGATCACCCGGTTTAAAATTGAGTGCTTTTTGCCTTGCAATAAGATTAATTATTTCTTGTTCATCGAAAACATCCGCATAAGATCGTCCTTTCAAAATCCATAGGTTCAAGTAATCTCGCAATCCGCTAGTATGATGGATTAGATTCCGAATTGTAATTTTGTAACCATAATCAGGAATCTCAGGAAAGTATTTTCTAATATCATCGTCCAATGATATTTTGCCTTGCTCCTCTAAAAGTGCCATTGACATTGCAGTAAATTGCTTTGATACAGAGGCCAAATAAAAAACCGTATTAGGAGCATTGGGATAATCATAATCTAAATTGCCATAACCAAAACCTCCTTTATACAAAACATTTCCATCTTTTATAACAGCGAATGACCCGCCGGGCGAACCAGATTTATTCCATTCTAAAAGAAGTTTATCCACCGCATTTTCTTCATTGCTATCTTCACATCCGATTAGAAGAATAAGGCTTAAAGAAAAAAATGTCCTTTTAATAATTATAACTCTAGCCTATCTATTAATTCTTTTTAATTCAACCCAATGAGTTAATGCATTACGCACACGTTTTTCTGGTACAGGAACAGCGATTAAAGATCCATTAAGTTTATTTCGGCGGAACTTAACATCAAGCCTTAGCCTATGCTTAACTCGATTTACGTCATTTGTACCAAGATCACCATGAAATTCACCATTAAGAAAATTATTTTTAAAACTTATTTCATTTAAAACAGACCAAGGATGCTCATCAATGCGAATAAATGCATAGCCTGATTTATCTATAATTAATTCTACTTTTCTTTCCCCATTATAGGTTTCTACTACGCCAGACCATGTACCATAAAGTTTCTTTTCTTTAATTATACGGGGACCTATTTCCTCAGCTTTTTCCTCCTCAGGATATAAAGTGATTTCACTTGGAGGCTCAAAGCGCTTTGGAAACAAAAGCTCTATAATTTTACTTCCCACTTCATGCGTAAAAGATGTCCTTCCATTACAAAGAATTACAATAGCAACATTTTCATCAGGAAACAGTGTTAACTCAGTACGAACACCACCCATCCCTCCACTATGCCTTACAATCCTTAAACCTTCATTGCTTGTCCGAACATTCCAACCTAGACCATAACCATTTTCTTTGCTTGGGGCATACCAAGAATCTTTAGGTAGAGAATAACTTTCCTCAGCCATAAGATCTATAGAGTTACTGGTAATAATCTGTCGTTGTTCTGGAAGTTTATTTTTCAAATGGAACATTCCAAATCGAACAAGATCATGTGCACTTGCAAAAACTGCCGATGCGCCTGGATGATCAAAATCATAAAAAGGAATCGACTCACCTTCAGGATTATACCTAACAGCTGCATGTTGTTCGAGGCCTGGACCAATATCTACAGTAGTATGATTAAGCCCTAAGGGTAAAAACACTTCATTCCGCATAAAATCAGAATAAGACCTCCCAGAAGTCCTCTCAATGATATAATCTAGTACACCATAACCCAGGTTGGAATATTGATATCTCTCCCCGGGCTTTGTAACAAGATTACCATATCTCATTATGGTTAAATCCATAGGTGGCCTTCTATAAGGTTCATCTTCATAAAAAAACTGATAGTGGAGCGGTAGTCCAGAAGTATGATTCATCAAACGCCTGACCGTAGCATCTTTGGTATTAAATGAATGACCATTGAGTTTAGCTGAACCAAGATAGTTGTTTGCAGAACTATCTAAATTAATTAACCCGCGTTCAACCAAAATCATTATTGCCGTAGCTGTAATTGGCTTTGAAATTGAAGCTAATGAATACATCGTATGAGGAGTAGCTGGAATTTGGTTTTCACGGTCAGCCATACCCCATGCTTCTTCCCAAATTATCTCCCCATTACGTGCTACTGCCACCGCCAGGGATGGGATATCTTTTTCTACCAAGGTTTTTTGAATAAAAGACTGAACTGTCCTTAGTTCAGCAGATGCTTGGGATTCATCCCCAGCAAGTAGCGTACAGGTAATTAAGAGAAAAAAACCAACAATACGATTACGTACTAACATCATAGTATCCTCCCTAATTTATTTATCTGAATTCAACTAATACCTCCAACTTTTCAAGTCAGCTCCGGAAGGTGCGGTCTTTTCCATTCGCTCTACAGCCTTGGGAATAAACATTTGATTATATCGAAGTCGGGATAAGGCGTTAGGTCGTGTCTGGTCACCATTCCAGCAGTGCTCCGCACGATCGCCATAATCCACTTCGCCGTTGTAATAGGGATCAGTAGTCCTTTCCAAAAATTCTTCCATAAGGTAAACAGCATTGTTCAGATAATAAAGGTGCTTTTGTGATCGACTATACTGATCACAACCGTGCCAGACGACAGGTGACCTTTAAGGGTACGGAAGCTGAAGCTAACAGTTTTCGCAATGAGATTCTGGCCAGCGTCAATCAGATAGAAAG
>Ga0187827_10004435_pt1 | contig 17300 bp, 7 predicted proteins | sample ETNtaG_39_FD_167969 | JGI IMG/M metagenome (GOLD analysis project Ga0187827, IMG submission 167969) | Marine microbial and viral communities from oxygen minimum zone, Eastern Pacific Ocean - ETNP2014_SV_150_PacBio MetaG (Illumina Assembly) | ecosystem: Environmental > Aquatic > Marine > Hypoxic...
CTCTGGGACGACCACATCGAGTTCGAGCTGCGGCCTTACCACGACCCGGCCCGCGGCTTTCAGATGGGGCTGATTCGCTTCGATGTGAATTCGCTCAACACTGTCTGTGACTGGACCTGGTCTCGCCGTGGGCAGTTCGACATGACCTACCTTTCAAAATCGGTCATCCGGTCACATGTCGATGAGAAGGCGTGGGGGATGGAATTCAGCGTGCCGTTCAAATCGTTCGTCGTGCTCGACTACGCAGGCAAAGACAAGAACGGTCAGCCTGTTGTCGTGACGCCTCCCCCCGATGGCACAAAGTATCGATTCTGGGTGCACCCCGGTCTCGGCGGTTCGGGTCTGCCGCTCACGCATGTCTTCGATCAGCACCAGTGGAACACCACCAAGGGGCAACTCATTTTTGATTCGCAGGCAGTGGCCTTTCAGTGCAACGACCTCGGCCCCATCCAGGACGACGTCATCGATGTGCGTTTCACGGTCAAGAACCACGCCACCCGTTCGCAGACCATGCGGCTTGGCTTTTTCGTCGAGAGTACCCGCGGCCTCATCTACTCCAGCTATGATGCGCCCGACCTCAACAAGGGCATCCTCGAGCTCACACCCGGCGAGTCGCGCAAGATTCGCCTGCGCAAAGCGTTCCCCGGCATCACCAAGAACGGCAACGTCCTGTGGTTCGATGTCCGCAGCGCGGGCCGGCCGGCGAAACTCCTCTTTCGGGCGAGGCTCATGCGATTTCATTCCCGCCACGGCGGCGAAATGGAATACGAAAACCTGCAACGAGACCACGGCATCACGGTCTACCGGGTAGGCGACGACAATAAACCCATCGTCGATCCGAATACCGGCAAACCGGTCAGGCAGACCGGCGGCGTGCCCTACACCCAGATTCTCCCGACGATGTTGAAAAAGGCCCGGCCGGAGCGCACGGAGTTCGACGCCCGCATGCAGCTCTCGCACTACGACAAGCGTGTCTTCGTGGTCATCGACGTCGGCATCGATGGCGGCAGCGACCAGTCCAAGCGCGCCAAAGAGGCCAAGCTCATCATCATGAAAGACGACCCGGAAGAGACGGTCGTCAAGGAGATCAATACGCCGTTCAACGATGTCTTTGCCATACTGCTCGCCGAAGTGCCCGAATTCGTGGAGGAGGAGAAATACAAGGCCACCATCCTCCTCTTCGATCAAAACAAACGAATCGTCGGAGAGAAAGACCTCAAGCCTTTCAAATACCAGGGCGGCCCCTGGAAGAACAACAAACTCGGACTCGGCGACGAGGTCTGGGAGCCCTTCGAGCCCATCAAGGCCAATGCCACCAACCTGGAGACGGTCAAGCATCGCTTCGCCATCACACCGCAGGGCATGCCCGGCCAGATTGTCATCAAGCCCGACTGGCGCGAGATTCCACTGGAGAAGCGCAAGATTGGCGCAAGGGTTTTGTGGAAAGAAGGCGAACTCCTCGAAATCGGCCGCGGCCCGCAGCTCCGTTCACCCATGCGGCTCGAAGCCGTCATCGACGGCAAACGCGTGAACGCTTCGATCACCAAAGCCGCATCCATCACCCGGCCCGGCAAGAGCGAGACCGTCTATACATCAGAGATGAAATTCGGCCCGCTGCCCGCAAAGCTCGTCTCCCGCTACGACTGCGACGGCTCGATCCACTTCACGCTCGATTACGGCTCCGACCAGCCGGCAAAGATCGATCTGCTCGAGATGGTCATGCCCGTCGACGGACTCGTCGATATCGCCTTCTCCGAGACAGGCAAAGGCAGCATGGCCGCAGCCGATGCCTGGGAGTGCACACTCCCCGACGGCGAAGGCATCGTCTGGGACAGCAAAAAAGCCATGCGCGAACTTACCTACGGACGGTTCGTGCCATGGTTCTGGTTCGGCAGCGGCGACCGCGGTTTCACCTTTTACTGCGACAGCTCCGAAGGCTGGATGTTCGACGCCGAGGGCTCGACCATCCAAATCGAACGCGACGCGGCCGGCAAAGCGACTATGCGGGTGCAGTTCGTCAATCACACCGCCGAAGTCAAAGGCCGCCGCACGATCCCGTTTACCATCCTCACCCACCCTGCCAAGAACAAGCCCAAGAATTTCCGCTCCAACGCCTGGTACTACACGCTCGGCCATTCGTGGGCCGCGGGCTATTGGGTCGAGCCTTACGATCTTTCAGAGGAATATCTCAAGCGACATTGGCGACAAGCATCGCAGGCGCCCGCCGACCTGCCCTACGAGCAAGCACACACCTGGCGCAAAGACGATCCGCCCTTCATGCGTTACGGCAAATGGCGCAACGCTCAGATGGGTTTCTCTGTCGAAGCCCCCAACGTTGACCGCATGTGGGAAGACAAGGCCACCTATCTCTTCGAGCGCCAGATTCGGGTCGGACGCCGCATCGGCTGGCACATGGACGAATACTGGCCGATCGGATTTGGCTGGACGGACAACCTCGCCATGGGTAACGGCTACATCCTTCCCAAGGAGCAGCAGAACAATAAAACCCACCTGCCCTGGACGAACGGCTACCTCACCCGCCACCAGCGCGACCACTACAAACGCCTCGCCCGCATCCACAAAATCAACAACGTCCCCAACCGCCACCAGGCATGGACAAACAACGAAGCGACCATGCTCGAATCCTTCTGGTGGAGCAGCTTCCTGGTCGAAGGCGCCGGCGCCGAGCATCGCGCCTTCGAGGTCGACATGGTCACACAGTTTCCGATCTCGGTGTACCGCTATCTCTCGCAGAGCCATTCCGGGCTCGCCACCGCGCACATGGCTGACGCCACCCACGCTGAATACGGCGACGACAAACGCCTCGACCGCCAAATCATCGGCCGCGCACTCTTGCACGATATCGGCGTCACACCCGTCGGCCCGCACGGCATCATCTACCACAAAGAAGACGTCAACCGTCTGCTGACTGCCCTCACCAAATTCGGCTACTTCGACGAAAACAACATCGAAAAGCTCCCCTACTGGCGCAACCAGCAAACCATCAAGATCGGCGACAAACCATCATCGGAAAGCGAGGTCTATGTGAGCGCCTATCGCCGCTCGTTACCCGAAGGCAACGGCTACCATGCACTGATCGTCGTGATGAACGAAAGCTTCGATCCGGTCGAGCTGCCCCTGCACCTGCTCGACGAAGAGCGCCTCCTCTGCGGCCCGAATACCTTGAAAGGAAAAGAAGTGTTAGGTCAGACCAAGGTGCACGAATCCCTCACCGACTGGTGGCAAAAAATCGCCAGCGACAGCGGCAATTCGACCGTCCTCATGGACATCGAATCCGGCGACATCGTCACTCGCATTTCCGAAAACACCTACGGCCCGATTCACATCCCATATCACGACTACCGGATATTCATGGCGAAGCATGTCACCCCATAACGTAGCGGCGGCTCGCCGCAGCTACGAGGAGTACTCAAAGTGAAGAATATGGTTCTAATCACCGTACTGGCCGCGCTGACGGCCGCGGCCTGCGGCATCGCCGAGGAGAAACCGGAACTGGTACGTGGCGAGAACTTCACTGATGTTCCGGCAATCGGCAAAGAGTTGTGCGTCCACAACATCTTCCAGGCAGGAATGGTGCTGCAGCGCGGCAAACCGGTCCCGGTCTGGGGTTGGGCCGCTCCCGGCGAAACGATCACCGTCTCATTCGGCGGACAGACGCACAAGGCCACAGCCGCTGACGACCGCGCCTGGAAAGTCACCCTGGCGGCCATGGAGGCCAACTCCAAGCCGCAGACCATGTCGATTGAAGGCAAGAGCAGGAAGCTCACCCTCGACAACATTCTCGTGGGCGACCTCTGGGTGCTCGGCGGGCAGAGCAACATGGAGTTCGAGCTGGCCAAACTTGATAACGGACGCCTCGAGATTGTGTCGGCCAACTTTCCCAACATTCGTCACATCACCATCCCGCAACTGAATGGAGCTGACCACAGGAAGGCGTTCCCCCGCCACTACAAGTGGAGCGGCTGGTTCAAGAGGCACATGAAGGAAGGCTACTGGGAAACCTGCACTCCCCAGACCGTGCGAAAGTTGTCCGGGATGGGCTATGTGTTCGCTCGCCGCATTCATATGGCCACCCAGATTCCGATCGGCGTGATTGACGTCTCACGTGGTGGCACGACTGTTGAGACCTGGACGCCTCGTTTGGTATTGGATGAAATCGGTACCCCCGAAGTCCAGTCCCTCCTGCAGAGCTGGGACGACAAGGTGGCTGCATTTGATCCAAAGCAGGACCTTGAAGAGAGGATCAAGCGCCATCACGCCTGGGTCGCGAGGATGAAGAAAGATGGGAGGGAAATTCCAGCCAACAGGAAAGCGCCGTCCGATCTGCGTCCCGGCCCCGCGATGGATCAGAACAGGCCGGGCAACTGCTATGCCAGCATCATTGCTCCTATCGCCGGCATACCCGTCAAGGGCGCTATCTTTCACCAGGGCTACAACAATGCCCTCGGCTCCGGGACGCAGGGCTACAACATGTACTACCAGGTCTTCAGCAGGATGATCACCGCCTGGCGGGCGGCCTTTAATGACCCCGCGATGCCCTTCGGCATCATCTCGCTGTGCACGGCCGGCAAACCGCAGGACGTCGATGACTACGTATCGTACATGTTCAACGACGGCATCTATATCCGCGAAGTGCAGTACAGGATCTTCCTTGATTTCAAGAACGCCGGTGACCAGAACATCGGCTTTGCCAGCAGCTTTGACCAGCGCCGCTCCTGGTACCATCCCCAGATAAAAATCCCGGTAGGTGAACGCATCGCCAAGTGGGCCCTGGCAACGCAATACGGCATGAGCCGCGACATCAAGTGGGAGCCGCCCACCTATGAAGAGATGAAGATCGTGGATGGCGCCATACATCTCAAAATGAACGGCTGGACCGGCCCCTATCACGATGGACCGATCCTGGGTTTTGCCATCGCTGGTGAGGACAAAAAATTCCAGCCGGCGAAGGCCGCGTACTTTGTAAAAGGCAAAGACCGCCATAACCGGCCCCAGCACGACCGCAGGATTCTTGTTCTTGCCAGTCCCTTAGTCCCCGAACCGGTTCACTTCCGTTATGCCTGGGGACGGAACCCATTGGCCAATCTCAAGACTTCGGATCACACGGATATCCCGTTTGCCACACAGCGCAGCGATGATTGGACCCTGGAAGACCTGTACGAAGCCTACACCGGCGAAAAACCCCAGGCCGCCGCCCTCGATCGCCGCGAGCGCGGCATACTCCATCGGGCAATGAAAGCAGAAGACCAGAGGCGGCTTCTGTTCGAGGCCAAAGCGTTCGTTGTCGAGCACGAAAAGGAAGTGGAAGGCAAGAGCAAATAAAGATGCCCGTGGCGAACACGATTTCCGATTGATCGAGTATCGGCCAGGAACGAACATTGCCCCTCAGGCGTTTCTTATCCTGAAAACGCAAACTTTGTTTTTACTTCAACAAGGAGAAATCAATGGCCAAGATCACCGTCTACCACAACCCCAACTGAAGCAAATCGCGGGGTGCGTTGGATATCCTGCGCGACCGCAACGTCGAGTTCGACGTTATCGAATACTTGCAGACTCCCTTAAGCGAAGAACAACTGCGGCAATTCCTCGATCTGCTCCAGGTCGAACCAAAGGAGATGTTGCACCCGGGCGCCTTTGGCAATCTGGGCCTGGACATAAACGTCTATAACACCCCTGACGCCCTGATCGGCCTTCTGGCAGAACACCCTGAAGTCATGATCCGACCCATCTGCGTGCAGGGCGATAGAGCCGTCATTGCCCGCCCCGCGGAAAAGGTCGAGGAATTGCTCGACTGACCCGTACCTCGCACTATTTGGTGAATAAGAAACATGCAGCCAAAAGACAATTCATATGGACAACCTGGACTTTGTGGTCTTGCCCGGGATCTGTCACCACGCCACGCTTCGCGCGCTGAGTTCTGCTCGCCCATCCGCGTGTTCCCTGGACGCCAAGGCTGCGGAGAACGCGCCACCTTTTGGGGGACTGGACTCGCTATTGCGACGCTCGCGCTGTTCGTGGGAATGGCCGGAACGGCCATGGCCCGTGACGTGGAACTGGCAGACAAGGGCAAGGCGCGCAGCGTCATTGTCGTGCGTCCGGGATGGGCGGACGAGCTGAAGGTGCCGAAGGAACTGCCGGCCCAGGCAAAGCGGATTGTCCAGACGCGCGGCAAAATCTTTGTCGGATCGGTGAAAGACCTGGCGCACTACCTTGGCAAGATGAGCGGGACGGAAATCGAGATCGTGGAGGCGTTGCCGCCCCGCGACCGTCGCACCCCGATCTACGTCGGCACCGCGGCCGAAGCCGTGTTCGGTGAGGTAGGCATCTCGAAAGCCGGCATGTTCGGCTTCCGCGTCGTGGTCGACCGTCGCCGCGGCATCGGGCTCTACGGCGAGTCGGATGTCGCCACCAGCTACGCCATCTACGAACTGCTGCACCGGCTGGGCTGCCGCTGGTTCATGCCCACGGAAATTGGCGAGGTCGTGCCTGACCTGCCGCGGCTCCGCGTGCCGGTGATGGACGAAAAGCTCGCCCCGGCCACTGAAATCCGGGGCATGTGGCATGGCGGCGCCGATTTCTGGCGGCGCAACCGGATGCAGAACGGGATCAGCGCGGTGTGCTGGCTGGTTCAGGGCGACGGGTCATTCCAGCGTTTCTTCACCAAAGAAGAGGTGAAGGCACACCCGGACTGGTCCCACCAGGGTTATCTGCGTCTGATTCACCCGGAGGTGGCCGAGCACATCGCAAACAAGATCATCGCCCAGCTCGATACCGCGCACGCCGTGATGGCCAAATACGGGCTGCGTCCCGGATACTCGATCGTCCCCAGTGACGGCCAGGTGCCGACCGAGGACCCGATGGCCCGCAAGTACGACCCCGAGCCGCGCATCTGGGAGCCGGCCGCGGGCCGCTGGTCAGTCACCGACCGCTGCATGGCGCTGCACAACCGCATCGCGAAGAAGGTTCGCGCCAAGTACCCGGACGTGGCGTTCGGCGACCAGGCCTACGTCAACAAGAGCCTGCCGCCGGTCAAGCATCCCGTGCCCGAGGATTTCCGGATCGTCATTTGTCCGATTGATTTCAACCGGCACCACCCGATGAACTGGCCGGACCACCCGAACGAATTCTGGCTGCGCGATATGGTGCAGGGCTGGGGCAAAGCCGGGGCGAAGATCAACGCCTACTGGTACGGCATCAACTTGGCCGAGATCAGCGCGCCCTGCCCGTTTATCACCAAGTGGGGCACGGACGTCGCGTTCCTGCTGAAGAACAACCTGCAGGAGTGGTCGCCGGAGACCATGAACGGCTGGGATTCAATGTTGCCGGGCTACGTGCTGGCCTCGCGCATGACCTTCTACCCGAACGAGACGCCGGAACAGATCCTCAACGACCTTTGGACCAAGTTCTACGGCGCGGCGGCTAAGCCAATGGAACGCTACTGGACAGGGATCGACAGGGCCTATATCGAGGCACGCCAGTATGCCGGCAGCCCCTTCGGCTACCTGAAAATTTTCACGCCCGAGGTGATGAAGGCCGCGCGCGCCAATGTCGACGAGGCGCTGACCGCGTGCCGAACGCCGATCGAATACCGGCGGGTCCTGCTGATTGACGAATCGTTCAACCTGTTTGAATGGTACATGAAGATGCGCACCGACTGGGCGGAAGGAAAGCTCAAAAACCTGGAAGCCGACTATGCCACGTGGCGCCACGGCGTCCGCACCATGCAGCGCAAGTATGGCGTCATCGGGCGATTCGTGAGTGAAGCCAATCCCAGTTGGGGCATGTGTCACGTGCAGGGCCGGCATGGGAATCCACGGTGGAGCGACGGCATGTACAGCGTCGGCTACAAAGACGGCGCCCGAATGGAACGCGAGTACAAGCGCCACGGCAAGCCCATGCTCGACTGGAAGTGGAAGCACAACCCCGGCAAGGAAGCCGACTCCCTTCCATGGACGGCAGTGGACTTCAACGACAAGGAATGGCCCACCACGCACATCGTGCGCGACACCTGGTCGTCGCTCGGACATCACCTGACCATGACCGATGCACCGTCCGGCCGCTCGGGTCGGATGGCCTACCGCACGAGCCAGAAGCTCCCGGCCGTCCCCGCCGGCAAAAAGGTCTTCCTCTGGATCGGCACGACCGACGGCAGCGCCAAGCTCTTCGTCAACGGCAAGCACGTGAAGTACACCGTCCCGTCAAAGACAAGACACCACGAGAAGGGCGCACTGATCGACGCCTTCAACGGCTACTGCAAACCAACGGGAACGGGCTTCGACATCACCGCCACCCTGAAGCCCGGCGACAACCAGTTCACCATCCTCTGCGACCGTCACCACCTCAACGAGCTCGGCACCGGCGGGCTGATGGGGCCGGTTGTTCTCTATCGGGAGAAGTGAGCGAGAAACAGTGCGCAACAAGCAAGTGACAGATAGCCGTCGGTCATGACGTTTTCTGCAAGACTGTACAAAGAGAGGTCACGATGAAATCACCCAGCAACCTTCAGCAAGAATCAGACGCAACAGCCTCGGACGCGGCATCTTGCCCACCGGAACAGGTCCTCCAATGGGCTTGGGCGGAGGCCTGCGCGCTTCTCTATTGTGGCGAAGATCCGAACGACGTTTCCCTGAGCGAACTCACGCGTCGCTTCTACAGGGATCTGCGGGAGAACAAACCCAACCTGATGGTCTATGTCGATCCTCGGTGCAGCGTGGTGAAGATGGAGGAACTGAACCAGTTCACCAGACGCGACGGCAAGAGCGATCTTGAACTCGAACACAAGGACGACGACATAACTCATAACCTGACCCCGAGCGTCAAACTCAGCGACGGAAGCCTCATGGCGGTGGGCAGAAACGAGACATTCATCAGCCGCGACGGCGGCATAACGTGGTCGGATCCGAGACGCATGTGCCGCAACACGGTGAAGATCAAACCCGACACTGGCGGTTCGATGATCCGGACACGCCGGGGGCATCTGATCTGCGCGTACCGTGACTCGATCAACTTCCGCTGGTCCTGGGACGAAGAACGGCGTGAGGCGGCAGAGGATGTCCATGGCGACATATGGGTGATACGCAGCGAGGACGAGGGGCGCACCTGGCAGGACCGGAAGCAGGTGTTCGATGGGTATTGTGGCGCGCTGAGAAACATGATCGAGACGGAGGACGGGACACTCGTGCTTCCCATCACGTGTCTGTTGCGCAACCCCTGCCGCCATGGCATCTGTGTTTACGTCTCGACCGACGAAGGGAAAAACTGGGAACTGAGTCCCGACATCATCGATATCGGTGGACACGGGCACCACGACGGCGCCACGGAGCCCGTGATCGTGCAGTTGCGGGACGGGCGCCTCTGGATGCTGATCCGGACCCCTCTCGACCGTTTCTGGAGTGCATTCTCCAGCGACGGCGGCCGTACGTGGCCCGTCTTGCGCCCGAGTGAAATCGAGGCCAGCAGCGCGCCGGGCGCAATGATCCGCCTGGCCAGCGGGCGCCTGGTGCTTACCTGGAATCGTCTGTGCTCCACGCAGCGGAAGAGCTATCCACGCTTTGGCGGCGATGGGCAAATCGCGCAGAAACCGTTCAGCGGACATCGCAACGAATTGTCGATAGCCTTTTCGGAAGACGACGGCAAGACCTGGTCTTCGCCGGAAGTGATCATCCGAAAACAGGACTACGGCATTGCCTACCCATACCTGTTCGAGTTGGAGCCTGGCCGGATCTGGCTGAGCACCCAATACTGCTATCTGATGGCGCTGACCTTCGACGAGCAGGATTTCGTCGGGCGGACCAAACAGCAAAAGAAGTCATCAAAGTAACGTGAAGCCATCTTCCACCAGGCAACACCTCATCGGCCACTGGCCGATTGAAGGCGACTGCCAGGACCGAATAGCGTGCCTAATCGCCAACAACAGCGAGCGCTGCGGCGAGGAACTGCTGGGTTGTCAGTGGTGAGCGGAAGACGACTCGCGCTTTCATGTCCGCGTATTGCTGAGCCTTATCCGGAAACTGGTCGAGAGCTTCCCGCAGAGCATCGGCATACCGGCCATCTTGAGTGAGTTGGTACGCGTGGGCCAAGTGCGCCGCGGGGACGGACATGTCGGTGATGCCACCGTTTCCAGTCGCCATATCGGTCAGGTAGTACTTCTCACGGAGAATCCAGTCGGCAACCGCGATGATGGCCTTCCTGATCGCCGGGTCCTTCGTAATCCGGTAGGCGTCATAGAGCATATAGCACTCCATTCCGCAGCCGGAATCTTCGGCCTCGGAGACCCGCGCCCGATCCCCGCGCTCGCCGTCTGTGAAGATGTCTCCGGGGAACTGGCCCGACTCTCTTTGCGTACTAAGGAAGAAGTCCAGAGAACGCCTGGCGCAGTCGCCGTATTTCTCCTCCCAGGTAACCTCGTAGAAGGCCCAGAGATTGGCCACCGGGTCCGTAAACTCACGTCGGATCACGCCGCCGCGATTAGAGAAGATACCCGACGGCTCCTGGCGCCGAAGCGCGGCGTCTGCAACCTCACGCGCGACTTCCAGAGCCCGGCGGTTCCCGGTAAAGAAGTAGTGCAGGAGCCACCCGTGCGGGTGCGTGTGGGATGGCGACGCGCCGCCGGACCAGTGCAGCATGCTGTGGTAGTGGGTCCAGCCGACACGATGAGCGTCCGTCGGGTGCGCGTGGATCGTGTCCACGTCCTCGACATGCTCTGAGTTGGCTTCGGCAAGGGCCCAGAACTTTCGCTCCCCTGTTCGCGCAAAGCACTGCCAGAGAGAAGTACACATGTCGAGGCCTTCGTTGTTGAACCAGCCGATCAAGTCCGTGATCTTGAATCCCGGCTCGTCCTGAAAGATACGGTACACCACTCCGTCGTTGCGCAGGTGCCCGTTGGGCAAATCCCCGTAGTCGATCATCCCGTAAAGGCGGCACTTCTCGACGGGTTCCAGGTAGAGCTTGTCGAACATGAGCTCCAGGCCGCGCTCCACTTCGGGATACACGCCCTCTTCTCTGGCCGCCAGCACACGCATCGCGTGCGTGCCGCACATGTATGACGGTTCCGGCGGCGCGATGGGCGGCTGGTCAATCATGCGGGCCCAGGGCTCTACCTCGTGCGCGGCGTGCGGCTCGGCCCTGAAGTCGATCCATAGCTCATGCGTCTTGGCGAGGCCCGATCCGTTGTTCCGCGGGTCACCGTCCGTGTCACCCCAACTGACCTGGCGGTCTTTCAGATGCTTCTCTGCGAACGCCTTTGCTTCCCGCATCGACTGCTCGTTCCCTTCTGCTGAGTTCTGAGGGACATCGGCGGTCCCCAGGAAACCTTTGAAGGACACCCCGGCCGTGGGACTCTCGGCCATGTGAGCGAGCAGCTCTTCCTCGGTCTTTCCTCGGATTGGCCACTCTGTCCAGAGGTTCCTGAGATTCAGAGGGCCCGCGCTCTCCGGCATCAACTGAATGTCAATCCCCTTTTCATCAAGCACGATGGCCTTGGGGTACTCCCGCCACATGTCCCTGAGTGTGACGGCAACGGAGCCCTCGCTGCCGGTGCAAGACGCCCAGCCACGCGAGCGGCATCCTGTGGCAAATGGCTGACCGTCCAGGATGGCTTCGTATTCGTCGTCGGTCTTCTGTACGAACTCAGCTCTGCAGCAGTTCTGACCTGAGTGGTGCTCGTGATCCCCGCCGAATGTCAGACTGAGCTGGTCTCCCAGGCCGAGGGAGAGCTTCATGCCGATCTCGGTCAGGGATACGCGTTCCGGATCCTGGTCGAACACGAACGTGTGGAAGATGCGGAGGTCTGACCTCCCGGCAAAGGCGTGGATTCTGAGGATGTATGGACAGAAAACTCGTGCGTCTTCTGACGCGTGGAATCCCTTGATGCAGAGAGATGCCCGCATGGGTCCCGAGTCTTCTATCGTGATGGCTGGTGCGGGAGCTGCCTTGCCAGAGCTGAAGCTCAAACCTCGCGAGTCGGCCATATAGAGGGCGAGACCATCCTTGTCCCCCAGCATGTCCCTCCAACTATCACCGCTCTTCACTCGCACGGCCTTGAGGAAATCAGGATCGCCGCGTGCAAACTCCAGCTCCAGCGCTCCGGTGGAGACAAGGAGACTGGCCTCGTCCTCGACCGTGACCGGACAAGAGGGAAGCTCCGGCTCCACGCCGTTGCCGTACTCGAGGAACACGTCCTGAGTGTCAGGCGGCTGGAAGTCGATGAGCAGCCACTTCACGTACTTCAGATCGCTGTTCCAGGTGGCGAGACATGTGTATTGGGTAGGGAGCCGGTGGCCATCGGAATTGACTACGCGAACCGGCGCACCGCGCTCCAGCTCTTCGTCCGGGAAGGGAATCCCCTGTGTGATCGGCAAGGGCGCCAACTTCTCAGCCCCGGGCGCGTCCACATTCAGTCTGATCTGCTTAGGCACTGCATCCACCTACCATAAAAGTCTGCCATCTTGCCACGTCCGCAACCGTGCGTCGAACAACGGAAGGCAATTGGCCAATCTCAACGTAGGCTGGGGCAACGTAGGAGTGGGCCTCAAACCCCGATCACCGGGACGTACATCGAGGTGGGAATTTGGGACCAGCTCTATTTCTATGTTTTATTTCTGTATCACTTTATTGCTGACGCTTTCAATTTGCTGTAATTGGCAGCAAACGCATCGAGGCTCTCGCTCGCCAGACGGATCGTTTCGGCCACGGGCGTATCGTTACTTTGGACTGTATTCATCCAGGCTACCTTCCCCCAAAGGAAAGCCTGCCCGAATGGACCATAAAGAACATGACCGTGATCCCACTTGCCCACTTTCATCCAATGGCGCACAACGTATTCTTGAAAACTGCGTTCCTCTTCTGCTGTTTCTCAGCAACTCTACTGACGCCCACCATTGCCGAAGTCGCCCCAATCACGCTGGTGAAGGACGGGCGGGCGACCTGCACTATCGTCGTGGGACGTGACGACAGGAGTGCCAAGGCGCACACAAGACGCTACTCGAATCTCACCTATGCGCTGCCGACGAATGTGCTGCGGGATTCGGCGGCGGACATGGCGCATCACTTGAATGAGATGGCGGGCATCTGGAATCCGGTTCACGGGGTTAAGGTCGTCGATGATGCAAAGAAGGCCAAGTCGAGGTTTCGCATCCTGCTGGGAAGCGCGGCGATTGAGGTGCACGGACTGGAGGCTGAGGCAGCCAAGATTTCGTATCCGGGATACGTCTATCGAACGGTGGGGAAGGACTTGCTGATTTTTGGCTCGTCGAGCAAGGGCGCCGCGAATGGCGTCTATGGTTTTCTGCAGGATGAACTGGGAGTGAGGTGGTTCGGGCCGCAAGACCTTTTTCGAGTGATACCACGCAAGCCGACGATACAAATCGGGACGCTCGACAAAAGCGTCAAGCCTTCATTCCCCGGCCGGTTGGTTCATACGGTCAGCGTTATCGAATCCCCTGCATTTAACTGGGGGCGGCGTCGCATGCGGATGTCCGAGGTGGTCGACGAGGGCGAGCCCTTCCGAAACACAAGCCATAATCTCTGGCGCATTTTTCGACCAGCAACGTATTTCGAGAAGCATCCGGAATACTACGCCATGAATGGTAGCAAGCGGCAGCCTGCCGATCAGCGGACGCATCACTTCGCTATCTGTTATTCCAATTCCGAGGTCATCGACGTCGCCGCTCGGGCCGCGCTCGCTTACTTCAAGGCGAACCCTAGGCGACATTCCTTTTCGCTCGGCATCAATGATGCGAAGGCGTATTGCGACTGTACCGAGTGCGCCAAACTTCAACCGTCGCGTCTATTCCGAAATCAGCAGGTCGCGTCGGACATGTATTTTCATTTCGTGAATGAGGTGGCCCGCCGAGTGAGAAAGGAATTCCCGGGCCGCTACATCGGAGCGATTGCTTACAACGACGTCACTCCGCCTCCCGTTTCCAAAATGGAAGAAAACGTGCACGTCGTACTGGTCAACGATATTTCCGAGTATTACGACGCGGCGTATCGGGCACGTGATGAGGAGCTCGTCAAAGCCTGGGAGGAGAAGGGAATCACTATGGGGCTCTACTATTACACGCAGCTCGCCAAGCTCGCACCGGCCTACTTCCCTCGTCTGCTGGCTGCGGAATTGAAGAACAAGCACGCCCGCGGTTTCACCAGTGTCACGAGCGAAATGGGGAACGGCTGGCCGTGGCACGGGCCCATGGCATACGTCGAAGCGCGACTCTTATGGAATATCGGCCTGTCCGTCGGCGACCTCCTGAACGAATACTTCGAGTCCCTTTTCGGCCCCGCGGCTGAGCCGATGAAGAAGCTTTACGCGCTCCTCGAAGAGATTCACATGAGGCCCCGCAGCGGTGGATTTCTCTTCGAGCATTACAAGGCCAAACAGTTCCGCCCGTACACCGGTGACGACCTGGCGGTGCTGCGCCGACTCCTTGCCGAAGCACACGCAGCGACCCCAAAACTTGGAATCATCTCGAAGCAGGATGGCCTGGAAGGACGGCGGGTGGGGTATGTCAGCAATGGTCTGAAGGTCTTCCTCGACATGCTCGAAGGATTCTCCATGGCTCGGCGAAATGCGAGCGAGACTGCGATCAAGACCATCGACGATGTCAGTGCAATGGCCATGCTGGAGACGATCCGTCAGTTGAACACGCTGCTGGATCGCCATGAGGTTTTGTATCGGGAAACGCTCATCAATGATTCCTTCCTCCCCGATCGCTTCCGCCGCGATACGGCGACCCCGCTGCGCGAACAGTGGAAACGAGGGCTCGCCAATACCGTCGGCAAGATTCTGGTTCGCCTTCACCGTCATGACTTGAAGTCGGGCACGCTCGACAAACGTGTGAAGGCGCTCCTGCAAAAAGCAGTCGCCCGCTACGAGGCCGACGAATACCGCAGTTTCATGTTCCGATTCAAAACGGGCGAGCTGAGGATTGGAAAGAATCGAGTGGTTAATCCGGGCTTCGAGAGGATTGATAAGAAGTCTGACTTTCCTCCGCACCTCGAATGGACGGCCTCGAAGGCGTTCGGCTGGGCCTCGTGGCAGCACGCCAAGGGGATGGGCAGCTTCACAACATCCGACAAAGTTCGCCGATCCGGCAAACGCTCGGGGCTGATGCATGGCATCGGCAACGGATGCTACATCACAACCATCCCGAACGTGAAGAGCGGCCAGATGTATCACGTTGAGGCGTTCATCAAGAACACCGCGCATGTGACTCGGGAGAACAAGCCGACCGTCAAAATGGAAACCCGCTGGCGTGACTCGAACGGCAGATGGACGCTGCGCGGCGTCAGCTTCTCCGACGAGAGCTCAAAACTCGACGAGTGGGTTCGCCTTGAAACCATCGCAAGAATCCCCGAAGGCGCGGCCTCAGCCGTTATTCTGATCACCGCCGCTCCACTGGAGAACGACGAAGAAGTCTTCGTTGACGATGTTTCTTTTCGGTTGCTGGAGAAACAATAGGCCGCCCTAGACAGAGCCTATGAGCCTCCCATCACGACCGAACGTTGGAGCAAAGAACTTTTGACTCGGATTTGAGCGCACCTTAATTCTGCCATTCGGATCAGCGTGCAGACCCGACAGTTAGTAGACCGGGACGCAGACGATTTGACGGATTTCAGGGGCAAGGCCCCGTCTGTTTGCCTAGCCCGGCCCGGAGGGCCGGGTAGAAATGAAGGACGACCGAAGGGGCAACGCCCCGACCATTTGCACAACGGCCTCTATGCAAACGACCGGGGCTTCGCCCCTGAATACGAAGAGTTCCATTTCAAAATCCATAATAATAATCTCGTCTTGGACTACGAGTGCCTTAGATGAGCGCCGCGCCTAAGCAAGAGATAGAGGGATCGGATATGAGCAAGCGTCATACAACTAATTTCCTGTTGTCCGTTCTGATGATCGGAGCGCCGTTGGTTGCGGAGGAGATGATTCTGTCATGGAAAGGCCATGAGAGGGTCTCGCGTCCGCGTCTCTATATCACGAAGGGCGATGTGGCCCGTCTGAAGAAGACCCGTGCGACATATATCGAGAAATCCCTGAAGAGATTTAACTCCCATGCAGGGCTCGAAGGGAACGGGATGGACAGGTTTGTTGTTAAATCGCTGTTCGGTGCGAATCCCCATGTCCATAAGTCTCTTGTCGTCGAAACCATTTCGACCTTGTCGATGACGCTGTCCGGGATTCAGGAAACCCTCAGATGGGGGAAGGGGCCTCATGTCATTGCCAGACGTTTCGGTGAGGCCGTTGGTCTCGCAGATATTGCTCTCTCGCTCAAGAGTATCACTCCTGAGGATCGTGCGAAGATTCTCAGCCTGGCCGCCAAGATCGGATACCAGGTCAATGATCCCGGTTACTGGACAGTTGGAACCAAAAAGGCCGGCTATCTGCCCAATATGACCAGCTCTGCGTATGGCTATCGGGCGACCATTGCCTGCCTGATCCCATCACATCCAATGGCGAAGACATGGCTTGAAAATGCCATGAAAGAGATCAGGCGGGAACTTGATGAGTGGATGGATTCCGCCGGAGGCATGGTGGAGTGCCCCCACTATTCCATGGTCATTTTCGATCAATGGCTTGGCGCCTGCCTCGCTGCCCACAATTCGGGATTATTGAAAGACAGCTTTCTGTATGATGAGCAATTGCGCAAGGCCATCATGTGGTTCGCCAATATCAGTACGCCGAGGGATCCGCGGAATAATAATCTGGGTCGACTGCCGACCATTGGCCATACCTACGCCAATGAACGCACCTGCGCGTTCGGCATCATGGCCGGTTTGTGGAAAGACAAAGATCCTGAATTCGCCGCCCAGATGCAGTGGATGCACCTGCAGCAGGGCTCCTTTATGCAAGCCGGAATCCTCAGCTATTACGCGGCGCTGAACGGGTATCGGCATTACCTGGTTGATCCAGGCATAAAGCCGCAAAAGCCTAATTGGAAGAGCACGGTTTATCCCGAGACAGGCGTTCTCATGCGAAATACCGTGGGGGATCGTGAAACCTCTCTTTACATGATCGCCGGCCGCAACCATTCCCACTACTTCAATGATTCCGGCAGCATTGTCATCTGGGGCAAAGGGCGGGAACTATCCCACGATGATGATTACCAGAAACGCCGCAGCAAAGATTCACGGTCTGCGCACAGCATGGTCGATAAGCCGGCGACCTATAATGAAGAGCGGGTCATGGCCCTGACCGAATTCAAGAGCACCGATGATTTTGATTACACCAGCGGCATCCGACGGGGTTGGAAGCGGCAAATCGGTTTTGTGAAAGACAAGGATCC
>Ga0187827_10004436_pt1 | contig 17299 bp, 19 predicted proteins | sample ETNtaG_39_FD_167969 | JGI IMG/M metagenome (GOLD analysis project Ga0187827, IMG submission 167969) | Marine microbial and viral communities from oxygen minimum zone, Eastern Pacific Ocean - ETNP2014_SV_150_PacBio MetaG (Illumina Assembly) | ecosystem: Environmental > Aquatic > Marine > Hypoxic...
GGTGTCATTACTCTTTTTTGGTCATTTTTATTTGAATTAAATCTAATTCCAGGAGTAATTATTTCTTTTTTGAAAACTTTTTTTACATATTTTATTTCTTGAGGACCACAAACAATTCCATCAAGCTTTGCTTTACTTGCTAGTTTGGCTTGATGAATTACTAACTTTCTTAATTTTTTATCATAACCCATCTGTTTTAATGAATAATCATCTATTGATGTAAGCGTTGTAACTCCAATTAATTTTATTTTTCCAGAAACTTTTTTTGATGCTTTTAATGCCTCCAAACCCGCGCTTACATGTATGGTTAAATAATTAACTCTAAGGTCTTTTATTGCCTTTACAGCAGATGCACATGTATTTGGTATATCATGCAACTTAAAGTCAGCAAAAATAATTTTATTTTTAATTTTTGATATAAAAGATCTTCCATTTTTGGAGTTAATAAATTCTAAGCCAAATTTATAACCAATTTTGAGCTTATTAGTATTTGTATTTTGAATAATTTTTTTTGCTACTGAGATTTTATTTGTATCACATGCAATAAATATTTTTTTATTCATTATTTATATCCTTAAACCATTTTTTTGACATTTTGAAATGCACTGTTTTTTTTTCAGGCACTTTCACTATTTCATTAGTTTTTGGGTTTCTAGATGTTCTCGCTTTTTGAGTTCTGCTTTCTAAAGTAAATATATCTCTTAGCTCAACTCTTTCATTCCTTTCAAGAGATTTTTCTATTTGAATAATGATTATTTCTACAAGTTTAGATAAGTCTTTTTTAAAAAAATTTGGCCAATTGTCAGATAAATTGTTTAATATTTTTGATTTAACTACTGCCAAGCTATTTTATTTTTCACTATTATCTTCATTTTCTTTTAGTTTATCAGAAAGAGATGAGAATGGTAAATTTTTTCCTGAAAATGGTGAAGAAAATTTAGATATAGCCTCTTTGTTTTGTAGTTCTTCTAGCAATTTTATACTAATTGATACTTTTCTTTTTTGGACATTTATTTCTGAGATTGCCGCATCGATTCTTTCACCTCCAACAAATCTAGAAGGTCTTGAATCAGCTGAATTTATTGCTATTTGTGATTTTTTAATTAATAATTCTAAAGGTGATTCTTCAGCTTTAACTAGCAATCCTCTGGTATCCGATGATATAACTTTTACAGTTATTATATCATTGATTTTTTTTGTTTTAAAATAATCAAATGGATCTTCGAGAGTTTGTTTAAGTCCAACTCTTACTTTTTGTTCTTCTTTTTTTATTTCTAAAATTTTAGCCTTAATTTTATCACCTTTTTTATATTTTTTTAATTCTTCTTCAGAATTTCCTGTCCACGAAATATCGTTCGAATGTAAAAATACGTCAATATCCAACTCTTCAATTTTAACATAGATTGCATATTCATTAATACTTGATATTTTTCCACTAACTTCTGATCCAACAGGATATTTTTTTTCTAATAAATCATATGGATTTTCTTTTGTAAGTTTGTGCGATATTGCAACTCTTCTTTTATCTTTGTCAATTTCGGTAATTACACAGCTAATTACATCATTTATTTTAAATAATTTTTTTGCACTAACATTTTTCTTGGTCCAACTCAATTCACTTGAATGAAGAAGTGAGCTTAGTCCTGGTTCTAATTCACAAAAACAACCATAGTCAGTTATTTTGACAACTTTTACTTTATATAATTTATTTAATTCATAGTTTGAGATATGTTCAAACGGATCTGGAGAAAGTTGTTTAATTGAGCAACCTACTTGTAATTTTTGTTTATCTACAGTTATCACTAATAAATTATGTTTTTCTCCAATATTAAATATTTCATCTGGATGATTTATCCTCGAATAAGAAATTTCCTGTAAGTGCACCAGGACGTCCAGCTCGCCGTTGTTTACTCCAAAAAAACAACCAAAAGAACTATATCCTTTAACTACTGCATCTTTAATAATATCACCAACTTTGTATTTTTCGATTATTTTAGCTTTATCTTCATTTTTATTTGATGAAATTATTTGTCTTCTAGAAACACAAGCATTTCCTCTAATTTTATCTAATTTAATTAGAGCAAATTTTTGAGGTTCATTCATTAAATGAGAAATATCTTTTAAAGGTTTATCTGAAATTTGTGATCCAGGACAGAACATTAATGATCCAGTGTCGACATGCTCCACAATTACTCCACCTTTACACTTTGATGTAATTTTTCCAATAATTGGCTCATTTTTTTCAAATGCTTTTTCAAGTTGACGCCATTGCTTAATTTTTTGTGCCTTTGTTACAGAAACTAAGACATCTCCATTTCTATCTTCAATTTTTTCTAAAAAAACAGGAATTTTTGAACCAACTTTGAGCTTATCATTTACATTTAGATTTTTTAGCTCATTTATATCTAAAACGGGTTCTGATTTTAATCCTTCTACAAATAAGAAAACAAATTTACTTGTTATTTTTGTTACAATACCATCGATAATATTGCCTTCTTCTATTTTAATTTTTGATAATTGTGAATTTAAGAGTTGTTCGAAATCTTTTGTGGCTTTAGTATTTAAATCTTTATATATTTCCATATTTGTTAAACAATTTTTCTTTAACTAATTTAACCAATTTCAACTCCATTTGTTTTATAGTTAATTTAGTGGTGTCAACTAATACAGCACCTTTAACAAAAAGCAAGGGACTTTCTTTTCTATTTTTGTCACTAAAATCCCTTAAATTTAAGGATTTTTTTACCTCATTAAAAGTTATTTTTTTATTAATTTTTTTATATTCTCTTAATCTTCTCTTGACCTTTTCCTTAACAGAACATTTGAAAAAAATTTTTAAATCAGCTTTAGGCATTATTTTTGAAGCTATATCTCGACCTTCAATAATTACTTTTTTATTATTTTTAATCAAATTTATTTGAAATTGTTTAAGAGCATTTCTTATGTATTTTTTTTTGGCTATGATTGAAGCTAATTTAGTTACTTCTAAGGAGTATAGTCTTTTATTCCTTAATTTATTTAAATTAATATTTTTAGATTGATATATAATAAATTTTTTATCATATCTATTTTTGTTATTAATTATTTTATAAGCTATGTACCTGTACAGTTTGCCAGAAGAAAGAAGCTTAAAATTAAATTTTTTGGATAAAATTTTACTGCCAGTTGTTTTTCCAGATGCGCTGCTACCATCGATTGCTATTGAAAATTTAATATTTTTTTTTTTCAATGAATTTTTGCTCCTAGATTTCTTAATAATGATATAAAATTTGGAAAAGATGTATTGATAGAATCTATATCATGGATTATCCACTTTTTTCCACCCAATGTGAGTGCTGCGACGCAGGCCAACATGAAAGCTCGATGGTCTTTCATAAAGTTTTTTATTATATAAGATCGGTTTAATTTTAAATCAGGATTTCCATAAATTTTCAAATTGTTATTTTTTTCAATTGTTTTAACTCCTATCATTTTTAGAAATTTTACTACAAATTTTAATCTATCTTGTTCTTTATGCCTCAGTCCTTCAAGATTTTTAGCGTAGCTAACACCCTTAGCCTTAGCACATACTAAACAAAAAATTAATGGCAACTCATCTATGACTCTGCTATTAATTTTAGAATTAATTTTAATTCCTTTTAGATTAGGAGAGTATTTACATTCTATATCTGCAATTTCTTCTCCTTTATATATTTTTTTATTTTTTATTTTTATTCTTCCATTCATTTTTTTTAATATATCAATAATCCCAGTTCTTGAATTGTTAACATTTACATTTTTGATTAAAATTTCAGAATTCTCTGTCAATAATGTAAGGACTATAAAAAATGAGGCTGAACTTATATCGCCAGGAATTGTATAATTAAAAGCTTTATAGTTTTTTGTTCCTTTAAAAGAGATTAATTCAAATTTTTTTTCTTTTATTATTTTTATTGGTAACTTTAAATATTTGTATAATTTTTCTGTATGGTCTCTTGATGGAATACATTTAATATTAGTAATTCCGCTGGTCTTCATTGCGGCCAACAATATACAACTTTTTACTTGGGCACTTGCTTTTGATTCTATATAATTTATTGGAGTTGGATAAATTGTACCTTTAATTTTAATAGGTAATTTATTATTTTTTGAATCAATATTTTGACCAAATTTTTTCATAGGCAAAATAACTCTTAAAAAATCTCTTTTTGATAAGCTTTTATCTCCTTTTAAAATAACTGAGTTTTTTGAATTTATTAGCAATCCAAAGATTAATCTAGCTAATGTTCCAGAATTTCCTGCATTTATAATCGTATTATTTTTAAATTTAAATCCGTCCAGTCCTTTTCCATCAATTTCACAAAAGTTTTTTTTAATTCTATAATTTATTCCAAGTTTTTTTATTACTTTTAAGGCATTCATGACGTCTTCTGATTTTAAAAGATTATATGCAATAGACTTTCCTATTGCCTGTGATGCAATTAATACAAATCTTATTGATAAACTTTTATCTCCAGGAATGTAGATTTTTTTATTATATTCTTTAATTTTTTCATTTATAAAAGCTATTTTTTTCATTTAGATGATTAATTAATTTTAAATGCATCTCCAAAATATAAATTTCTTGCTTTGGTATTATTTATTAGTTCTGTAGGCGTTCCTTGAGCAACAATTTTTTTGTTAGCTAATATGATTGCTCGATCCGTTATCGCGAGGAGGTCACGTGCGGCATGATCGGAGATTATACAGCACCTATTATTATTTTCAGTTTGCAAGCTTACAATTGTTTCTTGGAGGTCTCTGGTAGACATTATATCTAATCCTTGAAAAGGCTCATCCATTAATAATATATTTGGATCTGACATTAATGACATTGCAATCGAAACTTTCTTGCGCTGTCCGCCAGAAAGATGTTTTGATTTGGTATTTTTTACTGCATCTAATTCAAACTTTGATATCATTTTTTCAATTTTAAAATTTCTTTCACTTTTATTTTTTATAACTATTTCACTAATTGCTTTTAAATTTTCTAGGCAAGTAAGATTGGAAAATGTTCCTCCCGACTGGGGCACAACACTTAAACTATAATCTATTGCTCTTTTATAAATTGGTATTTCTGTAACATTTTTTTGGTTAATATATACACTTCCATAGTCTGGTTTTATAATGCCAAGAACAATATTGAACAGACTGCTCTTCCCAACACCATTTGGTCCAAGCAAGCCACAAATTTCTCCTTTATGAATATTAAATGAAACATCGTCTAAAATTTGTCTTTTATTATAGGAAAGAGATATTTTTTGTAAGGAAATTTTATTTATTTCTTTTTTAAATGTAGTTATTCTGAATTTTTTTATTATAGCCATTAATCTATTTTTTAATTACTTGAATTTTTTCTTTTTCTCGCATTGTAATTATTATATCGCCAGTTAACAAGTCCAATTTAATTTTATCAGCACTTCCTTCTATATTTATATCTAAAAATTTTATATTGTTATATATCATTGCTTTATTATCTTTAAATAATAAATCAAAATTATCTGAATAAATTTTTTTATTCTCAAAAAAACCTGATACATTTTGATAAAAATAAGTATCAAAGTTTAGGGAATTATATTTAGCATAATCAGATTTAATATAAATATTAGGTTTATCTTTTAATCGTAATTCACCACTAACATTTTTTAATATAATTATATTTTCATTATCGTTGCTAATTTCTCCACGAGATGCATGTAGGTTGTATTCATTGCCATTGGCATCAATAGATTTATAATCTATATTTTCTATAATATTTCCGCTACTTTCTTTAATATCAATTTTTTCAGCCTTAACTTCTTTTTTTTCCAAATCTAAATCTATTATTTCTTGTTTTTCTGATAAAAAGGTCATTTTAATAAAGAGGTATAAAGAAATGATTATTAAAAGAAAAATAAATATTTGAATAGCCGTTTTTATATTCATTTATTGAATATTTGAATCCAATATTGAGTGAATTTTTAAAATTCCAATTGTCCTATTCTTGTTTTTTTTGCCATGAACACATAAACAAGTAATTTTTTTATCTGACATTATAGATAAACTTTTTGAAGCGAGCGTGTCTTTATCAATACTAATTGGATTTTTTTTCATAATTTTTTTTGCAATTAATTTTTTAAAATCAGTATTTTTATCTTTTATTCTTTTGATGTCACCATCAGAAATAATTCCCACTGTTTTATTATTCCTTCTAACTATTAAAACTCCCATATTTGATTTTCTCATTATTTTTAGGGCGCTATTCATATCTAAATTTTGATTTATAAATGGTATGTTTTTACCTTTTACCATTAAATCTTCTGCAGTCTTTAATTTTACTGACAGGCTTCCGCTAGGGTGATATTTTTTAAAATCTAATTTTCCAAATTTTTTATATTCCATAGATGCTATTGCAATTGCATCTCCCATTGCAAGTTGTGCGGTTGTAGAAGAAGTTGGCACAATTCCATGTCCAGCTTCTTTAACTTCTGGAATATATAATTTGATATCTGATGCTTTATAAAGAGTTGAATTTTTTTTAGACACTATACCAATTAGTGTAATTCTGTTTCTATTTGCATACTGAATAATATTTTTAAGTTCCTGAGTTTCTCCAGAATAACTTATCAATATTAAAACGTCTTTTTTAGAAATGCTTCCCATATCGCCATGAGAACTGTCTCCACTTGACAAAGCAAAAGATGGACTTCCAACAGATGCAAAAGTAGAAGCCAATTTTGCACAAATTTTTCCTGATTTTCCGACTCCGCAAAAAATTATTTTTGATTGGCATTTGACTATTGCCTCTACAGCTTGATCAAAAGATTTGTTTAAGGAAGTCTTCAATTTTTTTAATGCAGAAATTTCGAGATCAATTACATTCTTAGCTATAGCTTTATAATTAATCTTCTTCATAATACCTTAATGTTCAAATATGTTAAGTTTATATCCTGAAATTTCCATATCTACTAATGTGGGTATAACTTTCATACATTTATTAAAAACATCAATTCTATTTTCCCTAATTAGCATATTGGTTAATTTTTTTTTTATCTCAAATAAATATTCTGTATCTTGTGCGGCATAGCTAATTTGTTTTGAAGTAAGATTTGGATTACCCCAATCGCTTTGCTGTTCTTTTTTTGATATATCTTTACCACACAGTTCTTTAACTAAATCTTTATAGCCATGAAAAGAACTTGCAGTACGAGCTAATTTTGAAGCAACTTTTGTACAAAAAATATTTTTTGGCTCAACATTTAGGTGATATTTTAACCATAATAAATCTTGTCTTGCATAGTGCATGATAAACTGAGTTGACGGATTTGATAAAATTTTGATCAAGTTAGGTGCTTTGTACGTCTTTCTGTTTAGTTTAACCAAATAAAACTGTTTTGATTCAAGCCCTAACTGAACCAAAGTTAAAGGATCTCTTCCCAGCACCAGTCCAAGCGCCTCATTATCAATTCCTATCACCTTTTCTTTAGACAAATCAATTTCTGATGGTAAATCATTTTCAAAAATTTTGATGTTATCCATTTTAATATATATATGTTATTTGTTTTTAATTTATATATATAAAGACACAACAATAATGTCTATTTTTTGATTATGAAAAAAGTATTGATCTTTGGTGGCTCTGGTCAAATAGGGCGTCATTTAATTAGGAAGTTAACTAAAAAGAATTATTTAGTTACAGTAGTCACTAGAAATTTGCACAAAAAAGGAACTTTACTTAAATTAAGCGGTAACCCAGGGTATGTAGAAGTAATTGAGGGAAATGTATTTGATGAAAAGCAATTAAATAATTTTTTTAAAGATAAAGATGTATGCATAAATCTTGTAGGAATTTTGTATGAAAACAAACAGAATACTTTTAAAAATATTCATGTAAATTTTCCTACAATTCTCTCAAAAAAATGTGAAGAATATAAACTAAAACAATTTATTCATATTTCTGCTTTAGGAATTGAAAAGGCCATAGATAGCAAATATGCTTCTAGCAAACTTGAAGGTGAAAAAAATATAATAAATAATTTTTCTAAATCTACTATACTTAAACCATCCATAATTTTTTCAGTTGATGATAGTTTTAGTTGTAGACTGTTAACACTATTAAGTTTGCTACCTTTTTTTCCTTTATACTATAATGGAAAAACAAAATTTTCTCCAATGCATGTATCTGAAATATGCGAAGTAATCAAAAGTGTAATAGATAAAAACATTTGTTCTGATATTATTGAGTGTGTTGGCCCAGAAGAACTTTCGTTTAAAGAGATTTTACAAAAACTATTAATTTCAATTAATAAAAAAAGATTACTAATTCCTTTGCCAATACAAATTGCCAAATTTATTGCTTTCTTCTTTGAAAAATTTCCTAAACCCTTAATTACTAGAGATCAATTAAAAATTTTAAAATATGATAATGTTCTTTCAGGACAATATAAGTCAAATATAGATATAGACCTTGAAGCAAAACTTAAATTTGGCCATGAAATATTGAAATACTCTTATATGTGGAAAGAAGGTGGTCAGTATTCTAAATAGATAAATAAAAAAATTTTAAGCTGATTTTATTTTTTTTTCGATAAACTCTGGAACTTCTTCGTCTTCACTCAAATCTTCTTGCTTGGATTTTGTTTGGAATACCACAATTAAATGCAATGGACAGTATGAAAATTTTTCTACAGTTTTTCTTCCACAAAATGAAGATGAACTCTCATCTGGATGGCCTTCCATGTATTTACAAGTATTTTCATTTAATTCTTCTAGACTTAAATTTTTTGCAGGTTCAAAATTTTTATCTAAAAGCAACGAAGTAAATTTAAATTTTCTACTTTTTTTCTTTAAATTTTTTTCTTTATATTTTAATTTATATGTAGAGTGAATTGCAGATTTTTTTATGATTTTTGCTGATAGGTTTAGCCTGTGAGCTTTACCTATTACTGCGTTTCTGCTAACGCCACCTAATATTTCAGCGATTTGACTTGCTGTATTACTTTTCCCCCAAAGATCTTTAAGTTTATTTACTTTTTCTTCTGTCCAGCTCATATACTACCATATATTGTATGCAACATTGAATTTATAACAAGATAAAGATACACATACAATTAAAATTATAACAAGAGTTATTTTTGTTTTTTTAACAATATTTTTAAAAAAAGTTTATGAATATTAACTTATGGTTGAATTAACAAATAAATATAAGATTGGAGAAAGAAGATTTGGTATTAATTGGGTTGGTACTTATACTTTGTATTTAAAAGAAACTTTAAGGTTTTTATCTGTTTTTGGACAAACAATTGTTGGACCAATTATAACTTCAATTTTATTTTTAGCGGTAATTTCTTTAGCATTAGGAGAGGATAGACCAAATGTTTTAGGAGTATCATTTATAGAATTTCTTGCTCCCGGTTTAATTGCTATGCAAGTTGTTCAACAAGCTTTTTCTCATTCATCATCATCATTATTAATGGCAAAAATCATGGGTAATATTGTTGATTTAATAGGCGCACCTTTGTCTGCAGCAGAGGTAACTTTTGCAGTAATATTCGCTTCAGTAACTAGAGCATTGATGATTGCAATTATCTCAATATTTATATTTTCTTTAATGATAGAAATAGAAATTAGAAACTACTTAATATTTTTTGTATATTTGTTCTTAAGTTCTTTTATAATGGGCGCAATAGGCTTTATAGCTGGTTTATGGGCGGAAAAGTTTGATCATATGGCAACAGCTACTAATTTTATTATTGTGCCTTTATCTTTTTTATCAGGAACATTTTATTCAGTAGAAAGATTACCCAATTTTTTAAATATACTAAGTCATTATAATCCTTTTTTTCATATGATTGATGGATTTAGATATTCTTTCATAAATAATATGGATGGCTCATTCAAATTTAGCTTAATTTATTTAAGTATTATTTCAATATTGACTTGGCTTATTGCATTTCAACTTTATAAAAAAGGTTATAAAATTAAATCATAATTAATAAATTAAAATGAGTGCTTTAGTTAAAAATTATAATAGAAGAAAAATTGCTTTTAAGAGAGGTAAAGGAAGTTTTCTTTATTCAACTTCTGGAAAAAAATATCTAGATTTTGTACAAGGTATAGCAGTTAATTCTTTAGGTCATGCTAACCCGTACTTAATTAGATCAATAAACAAACAAGCTAAGAAAGTTTGGCATGTATCAAATGCATTTATAATTCCCGAGGGTGAGAAGCTTGCCAGAAGACTCACAAAAAAAACTTTTGCTGATTATGTTATTTTTCAGAACTCAGGAACCGAGGCAACCGAAACTGCAATAAAAGTTGCAAGAAGATATTTTTATTCAATTGGAAAGCCAAATAAAAATAGAATTTTATGTATAAAAAATTCATTTCATGGAAGAACTATTGCAGCAATTTTTGCTAGTGGATCAAAAAAAATGACAGAAGGATTTGGACCAAAAGTTAGAGGTTTTGACCACTTTAGATTTGGAGATCATAAATCTTTAAAAAAGGCTATTACTAATAAGACAGCAGCAATTATGGTTGAACCTATAATGGGAGAAGGTGGTATTAAAGTGATACCAGATTGGCGCTTGAGAGAACTAAGAAAAATTTGCAACAAAAAAAAAATACTTTTAATACTGGATGAAGTACAGTGTGGCATAGGCAGAACTGGAAATTTTTTTGCATTTGAAAACTCTAGAGTAAAACCAGATATTGTTCCTATAGCAAAAGGGATAGGAGGTGGATTTCCAATTGGCGCAGTTTTAATGACAAAAAAAGTTGCACTTTCAATGATTCCAGGGAGTCATGGTTCAACTTTTGGAGGAAATCCTTTAGCAATGAGTGTAGGAAATGCTGTTTTAGATCAAATTTTTAAAAAAGGATTTCTTAATAATTTAAAAAAAATATCAAAATATTTTTACAAAGAATTAAATAAACTTAAAAAAGATTATCCAAATATTATTAAAGAAATTAGAGGCAAAGGTTTATTAATTGGAATACAATTGCATTTTGATCAATCGAAGTTTATTAAATCTTTAGAAAAAAATTATTTATTAACAATTAGAGCAGCGGAAAATGTGATAAGAGTTTTACCACCCTTAAATGTTAAAAAAAATGAAATTGATTTAGCTTTAAAGATAATAAAGAAAGTTTTTAGAGAGTATAAGTAATCATGAAAAATTTTATTAATCTCAAAGATATATCTGCTAAAGATTTAAGAAAAATCTTGAATGATGCAAAAAAAAGAAAGAATAAGAGAAAAAAATTAAGCACTCTTGATGTTGACAAAGATAAACCATTAAAGGGAAAATTGATAATTCAAATGTATGAAAAACAAAGTTCCAGAACTCGTCTAAGTTTTCATCTTTCAATAGCTCAATTAGGTGGTGGATCAGTAACCATCAAAGCAAATGAATTACATTTAGGAAAAGGTGGAGAAACTTTAGCTGATACTGCTAAAATTTTGTCAACTTATGGTGATGGATTTATGCTTAGAACTGATAGTGATAAAAAAATTCAAGATTTTAGTAAAAATTTAACTATTCCTATCATAAATTTATTGAGCCCAAGCTCTCATCCATGCCAGGTACTTTCCGATATCTTTACTGTAGAAGAAGTTAAAAAAAAACCCATATCAAAGTTAAATATATGTTGGATTGGCGACAGTAATAATGTTTTAAATAGTTTAATAGCTGCTTCAGTAAAATTTAAATTTAATTTGAATGTTGGATGCCCTAGGAGTTATAGACCTCCAAAGTTTGTAATGGATTGGGTTAAAAAAAATAAAAAAAAAATTAATTTTTTTGATGATCCTCAAAAAGCAGTCGAAAATGCAGATGTAATATTTTCGGATAAAGTAGTTTCTTTAAATGATAAAGTTAATAAAGCAAAAAAAATTAAAGATTTTAAAAATTACAGAATTAATTCAAGTTTAATGAAAAAAACAAAAAAGGATTCGACGATATTCTTACATTGTCTTCCAAGAGGAAATGAAGTTTTAGAAGATGTTTTTTTAGGAAAACAGTCTAAGGTTTGGCAGCAAGCGTTGAATAGAATACATGTTCAGAAAAGTATATTATTATATTGTTTTGGAAAATTACGGTAATTGTTTTGGATTATTACTATTTTGATTTAAATATAAAATCACTGAAGCTCTATCTTTTTCATTTTTAAGTCCAGCAAATCCCATTTTATTACCTTTAATCCATGTCGAGGGCTTAATTAAAAAACCATTCATTTCCTCCCAGCTCCATTCTTTACCATAGGAAGATAAAGCCTTAGAATATTTGTAATCAGTTATTGATCCAACAGGTCGAAACATTACATTCCAAAGTTTAGGACCTATTTTATTTCCACCATCTTGCTTAATACTATGACAAGCTTTACATTTTTTAAATTGTTTTTCTCCATGAGCAATGTTACCCATTGCCAATAAAGCCGACATATCTTCTGATGATTCAGCGCTTGCTTGTACTGTTAGACTTTCAGCAGCTTCAACTTTGTAAGCAACGGTATTTTTATCATCTTTATCAAAGATAATATTTGATATTTTTCCAATACCAAAAACTACTAATATTGTTACCAGAATTGCAGTAATAATCTTATTTATTTCAAAAGAATTCATTTATATTATTTATAATTGTTCATATAACATGTTAATTATTAAAAAGCTTAAATATTTGATTATACAATTTGCGTCTCTTAGACGCATAAATTATCTATAAAAACAATGTCTAAATCAGTAATTTTAATACCATCAAGGCTTTCAGCTACCAGGTTACCTGGTAAGCCTCTTTTAAAAATTAATGGGGTTTCAATAATTTCTCATGTTGTTAAAAAAGCTAAGGAAGCCGATATAGGAGAAGTATATGTTGCAACAGAAGATAAAGAAATTTTATATGATGTTCATTCGAGAGGAGGAAAAGCAATCTTAACAAGCAATAAGCATAAAACAGGATCTGATAGAATTTTTGAATGTTTTGAAAAATTAGATTTAAAAAATATAGACTACATAATTAATCTTCAAGGAGATGAACCCAACATGGATATAAATGATTTGCGACATCTAAATAAATTGGTTGAAGTTAATAAACCAGAAATGGGAACGTTAGCCTCAGAAATAAAAGATGAATATAATTTAAATAATGAAAATGTTGTTAAAGTTATTACAAAAATTAAAATGACTAACAACAATTTTCCAATCGCATTAGATTTTAAAAGAAAATTAAATAATTTAAATTTAAATATTTATCATCATTTAGGAATATATGCTTACAAGCCAGATGTTTTAAAAAGAATAATTAAATTTAAACAAACAAATAGTGAGATTAAAAATAGATTAGAGCAACTAAGAGCAATGGAAAATGGAATAAAAATAAATGTAGCTTTAGCAAAAATTTGTCCTATAGGCATAGATACCATGGAAGATTATGTAGCTTTAAAAAAAATTTTGGAATATAAATCTTGAAATGAAAATTGCATATCAAGGAATTGCTGGAAGTTATAGTGAGAGCTGTGCTAAAGAAAAATATCCAAATTGTGAAACTATATCATGTAAAACATTTGATGATTGTTTTGAAAAAGCTAATGAAGATAGCTCAGTAAAAGCAATAATACCTGAGTCAAATAAAACAACTGGAAATATTGGAGTAGAATATTTAATTTTTAAATATAGATTAAATATTTATGCAGAACATTTTTTTCCAATTAATCATAATTTATTAGGCTTACCTGAATCAAAAATTACTGATATTAAAGATGTTTACTCTCATGCCCAAGCACTTAGTCAATCATCTAATTTTATTAAAAAAAATAAATTTAATGAAAATGTTAGAGCAGATACTGCTGGATCAGCCAAATATATTTCTGAAAAAAAAGACATTACAAAAGGTGCAATTGCATCAAAATTGAGTGCAAAGATATATAATTTAAAGACCCTAGATTCAAATGTTCAAGATGAAAAAGAAAATGTGACAAGATTTTTAATTATGCAAAAAGATATATTTCAACCAGAACATAAAAAAAATAAATACATTACATCTTTACTATTTAAATTAAAAAGTAAGGCAGGAGCACTTTACAGTGCTCTAGGGAGTTTTACTCTTAATGGCGTAAATTTAACAAAATTACAAAGTTTTCCTGAAAAAAATTCCTTTTCATCTTATTTTTTTTTATGTGAACTTGAAGGTCATATTGAGGAGAAAAAAGTAAAAAATTCATTGGAAGAATTAGGACTTCATTGTGACGATATGCACGTGTTAGGTGTTTTTGAGGCTGACAAATTTAGAGACAAATAATCTATTACTTTTTTTGTGGAATAAGAATCTTTACTGTTATAATACATTTTGGAGGCTAGAGGTGGGTGCTGCTTGAACCCGGCCAGGTCCTAACGGAAGCAATCGTAAAGACAGTTACCCAGGTTCTAGTCTCCCAAGCAATTAGTTTATGAACAAGAATTCAAAAGTTTTGGCACTAAAATATCGACCAAAAACATTTAAAGATTTAATTGGTCAAGAAATTGTTGCGGAAACAATTTACAACTCAATTAAACAGAATAGATCAGCTAATGCATATTTGTTTACTGGAATCAGGGGAGTTGGAAAAACAACTATAGCAAGGATTGTTGCAAAAGCTTTAAATTGTAAAAATGGTATAGAAAATTTATGTAAAGATGATTTTTGTGAAAATTGTGAAGAAATTAGTAATTCAAATCATATAGATATATTTGAACTTGATGCCGCCAGCCGCAGTTCTGTTGAAAATACAAAAGAACTAATAGAATTCTCTAGATATGCGCCAACATCATCTAATTACAAAATATATATTTTAGATGAATGCCATATGCTATCACGCCAAGCTTGGAATTCGTTGCTTAAGACTTTGGAAGAACCACCAGAATATTTAAAATTCATATTTGCTACAACTGAAATTAAAAAGGTACCATTAACAATTGTTTCAAGATGTCAAAGGTTTGATTTATCTAGGGTAAATTCTGAAGAATTATTTAAATTTATAAAAGAAGTCAAAAATAAAGAAAATGGAAAAATAAATGATGAAGCTCTGAAATTGATTGTAAAAATATCAGAAGGATCTGTAAGAGATGCCCTCTCTCTTTTGGATAGAGCTTTGTTAAGCCAAAATGAAAAATCTGACCTTGACTTAAAAACAGCACAAAAAATATTCGGTTATTTTGACAAAAGTTATCTTATAAATTTGTTTAAATTTTTATTTAAAGGTGACGAAAAAGAAGTGATAAATATTTATAGATCAATTTATAATCAAGGAGTTGAGCCGAAGATATTCCTAAATGATTTTTTAGAAATATTATACTATATAAAAAATATTTCATCGATAAAGCAAGAAGGAGCTAATTTTTCTCTTAATGATAAAGAATTTAATGATATAGATTTAATTTCAAAAGAAGTGGGTCCTGAAATTTTATTATTATTTTGGCAATTTACAATTAAAACATTAAGCGAGTTGGACGTAGTTTCAAATCAAAATTTATCTATGGAAATGTTTTTGATAAGACTATTGTATATTAAACAAGATAGAAATATTGATAATAAAAAAGATGAAATTCTTAATCAAGAAAAATACTTAAAAAATACTAGTAAAAATGAACAGATTGACATAAGCAAAGATGAAATTAATTTAGAAGCTAAAAAAAAAACCATAAGTCAAATTAAAAATTTTTCCCAAGAAGAAACTTTAAATCTTGAAAGCAAAATTGAAGATCAATTGAAAAAAGTTAAAGTAATAAATTTTGAAGAATTGATTAATTTATGTGATAAAAAAAAAGAATTAAAATTAAAATACGAACTTGAGACCAACGTTAGTTTGGTAAGTTTTACAGATCAAAAAATTGTAATTTCATTTAATGAAAATTTAGATAAAAATTTCGTAAAAGAACTATCTTCAAAATTATATGAGTGGACTGGAAAAAGGTGGATAATCGCTTTTTCTAAGGAAATTGGGCAGTTATCTAAAAAAAATAAAAAAAAAACTGAAAAAATAAATATGATTGAGAGAGAGAAAAGAGGATATGTATATAAAAAAATTATAGATTCTGTTCCAGATGCTGAATTAATTGATATAAAATTAAATAATGATGAGTGATGACTGATTTTACTAAAATTTTAGATAAGGCTAAAGAACTTGAAAGCAAAATGAAGGAGAGCCAGGAAAAAATAAAAAATATAAATGCAACTGGTATATCAGGAGGAAATTCAGTTAAAATTACTCTTAATGGAGAAGGAGAAATTGTTAAATTATATATTTCTCCTGAAATTTTAAAAGAAGATAAAACTATAATTGAAGATTTATTTAAAGCAGCTCATAACAACGCTAAATCTCAATTAAAGTCGAAGACGTCAGAAGAAATTTCCAAGGCAACTGGTGGTTTTGGAATACCGGATTTTAAATTTCCATTGTAATTTAAATGCAAAATATTTCTGAAATTGATGAATTAATTAAATTAATATCTAAACTTCCTGGACTGGGGCCAAAATCAGCAAAAAGAATAGTATTAAAATTAATTAATAATAAGGAAGAGTTAATTAAACCAATAGCAAAGACTTTGACCGAAGTGTATAAAAGTATTTCCAGATGTAAGAATTGTGGTTCTTTAAAATCTAATTTAAATGGTTGTAATAATTGTGAAAATAATAAAAATAAATACAATAAAATTTGTGTAGTAGAAAACATAGCCGATCAATGGAGTATAGAAACTTCCAGTGTATATCAAGGCTATTTTCATATCCTTGGCGGAACAGTTTCGTCATCAACTAATCAAAAGAAAGAAGATTTACTAATTAATTCTTTGGTTAATAGAATTAAAAAAGATAATATAGAAGAAGTAATTTTAGCTACTAGCGCAACAGTAGAGGGTCAAACAACTGCGTTTTATATTCAAGATAGTTTAAAAAATAATAATGTAAAAATTTCAAAACTTGCACAGGGGCTACCAGTTGGTGGAGAGATAGAAAATTTAGATGATGGTACATTAATATCAGCTTTTAAAAATAGACAAAGTTTTAAAAGTTAAAAAAATTAATTTTTTTTAAGTAGCCTATTAAGATGAAGAATTGGTTCAGTATAACCTGAAGGTTGATTTCTTCCATGAAATACGAGTTCACAAGCAGCTTTAAAAGCAATTGAAGTTTCAAAATTTGTAGACATTTTTGTATAGCCAGATCGGCCAGAACGAAAATAAGCAGGATCATTAATGTTTTGATTATCAACAACTCTTGCCATTTTTTTCATAATTTCTAAAACTTGCTTTCTACTACAGATTCCATGA
>Ga0187827_10004437_pt1 | contig 17299 bp, 14 predicted proteins | sample ETNtaG_39_FD_167969 | JGI IMG/M metagenome (GOLD analysis project Ga0187827, IMG submission 167969) | Marine microbial and viral communities from oxygen minimum zone, Eastern Pacific Ocean - ETNP2014_SV_150_PacBio MetaG (Illumina Assembly) | ecosystem: Environmental > Aquatic > Marine > Hypoxic...
TTACAAAGGTAAATTTGTGGATAAGGTACTGGTTGAGAAAGTTAGATCATAGATAAGAGAAAAAGATGGAAAAGATATACCCTATAGACATTGCTGGGATAAAAAATTTAGGGATCAAAAAATGGATGAATGAGTATTATATACCGGTTACGGGAAAAGAGTTCTGCTCTATTCATAAAAGAGTGTTAAATGCTTACTTATCTGTGTTAAACACATGCAAAAGTGATGTAGTCTCATTGATAGTTATCTCTAATATTAATATACCATATCATGTTTCACTATATATCTTGGAGTTATTAGGATTTATTCGATTGAAAGATAAAGGCTACGATTACATAATGGGACAGAAAAAAGAAAAAATTCCATCAGACATTTCGACATATGAATTTACAAGTCTTTCTGATATGAATTTGATTAGTAAAGGAATATCAGAGTTGACACCACAAGAAAGAGCTAAAAATATTTTGAGAACAATTAAGTATAATATTTCGCAAAGACATTTGATAAATAAAAACTTTTTAAAAAATATTTCAAAACCATACTATTTTATAGGGGATAGAACACAGTATGAGGTAGTGGCTTTTTGTAGAGAAAATGGAATTGCTCCAATATATTTACCACCAATGATATTTGCAAAAAAAGGTTCGGTGGAAATAAATAATGATTCTCAATATGTTGAGATGATGGACTATATTATGATATTTTTAGATTTAGTTAGAAAACAGCATCCGATAATAGACAATTCAGCTTTTGAATTACTAAGAAAGAATATTGAAGAATGTTTTAGAAATAGTTTGTTTTATTTCCGTCAAAATATACGTGTTTTTGGTAAACATAAACCCAAAAACCTGTTGGTTACTGGGTTGGGGAACCAAATACATAGACTTTTTTGTTCGGCATGGAGATATGCTGGAGGTAGGGTAATAGGGGTTTCACATGGAGGTGGTTATAGCCATTGTTATTCACCTAAAGTACTTATAGAGCTTTCTTTGGTAGAGCAATTTATTGCAACATCTAAAGGGCATGAAGAAATAATCAAGCAGTCAGCAAAAGACTTTATGCCTGATTATAAAATGCCTAATATAGGACATGTAAAAAATAATATTTATAAGCCATTATTTGGTAGATTACAAAGCGTTCCACCTGTAAATAAAATTAAAATAATTATGGTAGTAGGTGCAGTGACAAACCAATATTATCAAGAAGATACTGAATATCATACTTATTCTTTTCTTTATAACGACATTCAGATGATTAAAATTTTAAAGAAAGCTGGTTATTATACTATATACAAACCACGTCCGGAAACAATGCATGAAACGTATGGTATTTTTGAAATGTATGCTGATGATGTTTTAAAAGAAAAACTTGAGGATGTGTACAAAAATGCAGATTGTCTTGTTTTTTCTTCTCCATATAGTACTGCCTTTGGGTTTTCATTACTTACGAATAGGCCTATAGTTCTGTTTAATGTAAAAGGATACCTCTGGTACTCAAGGGCATTTGAATTAATAAAGAAAAGATGCCGTATAGTGGAGGCATATCCTGCGGATGGAAGAATTGTCTTTGATGAGAATGGATTTATCGATGCTGTAGAATCATCGTTGGGTAATATTAATTATGATGTTTTATATGAGTTTGCTTTTTAGTGAAAGCCACTCCTTACCATCTTTTATATCTATTAAGGATGTATGAAATAAGGTTTATTCTCAGGAAGTTTTTGGCTCATTTGTTTTAGAAGTCCGGATAGAATCAAATGAAAAGTAAAACAAAATACGTGCGGCGTCAGTTCGTCAATAACATAAAACGACATGTCTCAATCTGGAAGAGGTTTTAAGTAAAATATTTTATTTATGCCTGGAATCAAAGTTCTTAACAATCGAGAGCTATTACCTTTTATACAGGGTGAAACAATTGACCTTTGCATACCTAACGCCGATGAAGATGTTATAGGGAATGGTCTCATTGGTTTAATGATACAGAGACAACTCGCTATCTTAATCATGGCGTATTTCCTAATACGACTGATGACTAAAGGGCATATTTAGAGCAAGTAAGAAGAAACAAAGATAGGATATTTTTATTAATCAGGCCCAAAAAAGCAGATTATTATGTTGGAGTAGCTTCTCTTTCACTCATTAACTTTGAAACTCAGAGGTGTTATTTGTCTCATGTTATAAGTAAAAGAGTTGAAAAAAATGAGTCAATTCTTTATTCATTAGAAGCATGACCTGCTCCCCAAAAACTAATTCAGTTGTAAATGGTTTGATTTTTAATGAGTTAGGGATATCAAATTACCTCATGTTTAGGGTATATTTCCCGTCTTATAAACCGATATGATAAATAAAAGAAATAAAGCGAATAATAAAAGGCAATATGTTATTCAGGGTAAGCGGGATTTGGAAAATGATAAGTTAGATTATGTAATTAAATATATGGAACATAACAAGGCGTTTCGGTACTTGTTAGAAAGTGAAGGGAGTGGGAAAAAAGAGGAATTACTAAATGAGTTTATTAGACGTTACCGTGCATACCGATCAAGATGGAGAGGTAATCCAGGATACGCTATAGAAAATAAACTTGGTAATTCATATTACCAGGCAACCAATTGTCCTCCCTTAAATATTGATATAGAAATAGCAGCAATTTGCGATTTGGCTTGTCCATTTTGCTATCGGCAGGCGATAGTAACTCCTGACAAACTAATGGATAAAAAGTTAGCCTATCGCATAATTGATCAATGTAAAGAATTCGACGTGTATTCTATAAAGTTCAATTGGCGTGGTGAGCCCCTTTTACATCCTAACTTGCCTGATTTCATCGATTATGCAAAAAAAAAGGGTATATTGGAAACAGTCATTAATACTAATGCTGTTACCCTTACGGAATCAAAGAGCAAAGCTTTAATTGAAGCAGGTCTTGATATTATGATATATTCTTTTGATGGAGCAACAAAAGATACATACAAAATAATGCGTCCCGGACGCTTTAAAGAAAATTGCTTTGAAAAGGTATATGGGAATATTCGCCGCTTTGCTGAGATTCGAGACACTATGAGGTCTCCATTCCCAAGGACTAAGATTCAGATGGTACTTATAGAAGAAACATACTATGAGCAGGATGAGTATTTTGAAATATTTTCAGATTGTGTGGATGATGTTGCCATAAAGGCGTACACAGAAAGAGGCGGCAATCTTTCTGATGTTGACCCTTTAGTGCGAGAGCGATTAGTTGCATTTTGTAAAGATAGAGGTTTGCCAATGGATACTCCTTACTGGAAGGATATGAAAGGCCATCTCTTTGTTTCTAAAGGAAGTCGACTTCCTTGTGAGCAGATTTATCAGAGGATGACAGTATCTTACAATGGAATGGTTTATATGTGTTGTTACGATTGGGGATGTCAGTATCCTATTGGATGCCTAGATATAAGTGCACTGAAAGAAGGAGGGAAATCTTTTAATGAGGTCCTTCAGAAAATAAAAACCCGAAAAAAGGGGTATGAAGGTATGAGCAATGCAAAGATGTGTAAGCCCTTTGTCAAGCTTACAAAACATAATCAGCATATAAAAGAGATCTGGGCTGGTGAGATATTAGGTGCAGTGCGTCAATTGCACGTTAAAGGTAAACTAGGGTATGTTCCAATCTGTAAAAAGTGTCAGTTTAAAGAAACTTACCAGTGGGAGAAATTGAATAACCAGGTAGTGTGATGGTTGAAGTTATAGCTGAAATTACTAATACACATCAAGGAAAGCCTGAAATTGCTCTTCAACTAGCCGAGTCTGCCGTGCAGGCCGGGGGCTGATTCGGTAAAATTTCAGATTTATTATACTCATCGTAAATTTTAGTGGCTAAAATCAGACTTTACCCTAATCACAATTGTGGAGGATTAATGAAGAATTTGTCTGGATTAATGAGTTCTTATCACTATTTGAGTTTACGGAGAACTTTACAAGGTGAGTTGATAACTACAACAAAGATTACCCTCATTCTTTTTTAAACTATTCTACTCCGTCTTAGTAGAGAAAGAACAATCACTGCTTACAAATGTTTTTAATATTGCTTAGTGGGGAGCAGTACACAAGCTCAATTAGCAAGTGTAACAGCAAAATAAAGGTAATAGTTCATAAACGTGAAAATTGTAATCTTTAGCACCAAAACCAAGCACCATACCTATTTTATTAACAAGTTAAACGAACAGTTTAACATAGTCGGTGTGTTATATGAACGGTTTCGATTGAAAAAAGATTATCCAACCGGTCCTGTATTTGAGCGAGAAATGAATCAATATGAAGAAAAGTTCTTTGATCCTGCTGAGGGAGGCGTCTCTTCGAAGCTATCAGATGATATCGGTGAGAAGGTTGTTGAAGTTTACAGAGTTAATCAAACTGGTGTTGATGAATATGTAAAAGCACTTGAGCCAGATATAGGGATTACTTTCGGAGTTGGTCCGGTTAAACCTCACGTATTTAATGTCCCCAAGTGGGGAACAATAAATATTCACAGAGGTGTTTCTCAGGAATACCGTGGACTGGATTCTGACCTATGGGCGATTTATCATAATCAGTACGACAAAATTGGTGTAACAATCCATTATGTTGACGATGATCTGGATACAGGAGGTATTTTGGCCCAGGAGTACATCAAAATAGGACATGATAATAAGATATACCATTTAAGATACATAGGGACAGTTGTAGCAACAAGGCTTGTTCTATCAATTTTAGCCGATTTTAAAAAAAAGAAAGCCAGTCTTGAAAGCCACCGTCAAGAAAAAGAAGGTTCTTATTACTCGGCTATTCCGCTGGAAAAAGAGTACGTGGCCTGTAACAATTTTATTGAATATACAAAGGGCCTTCATAATGCGTGAAAATAAATCAGCTGCCAAAATTCTTTTGTATCACGGTGTTACAGCATCTGCATCAAAAGGTATAGAAAATTTCTCAAAAAAACATATACCCATAGATGAATTTGAGTCTCAAATGGCTTACCTTAAAGAGAATGCGACGCCATTAACACTGAGAGACATGGTGAAATATTTAAAAGGAGACAAATCTATACCGTCGAATAGTGTTGCTGTAACATTTGATGATACCTATAAAAATGTACATGACGTTGCACTTCCGAAATTAAAAAAGTATCAAATACCAGCCACCTTTTTTATTTCGACAGGATTTGTGGGTAATAACGTGCGATTTTGGACGGATCAGATCGAGCACTTCATTAACATTACACCAAAAGAATATATTGAGCTTAAGTTGAATAATGGTTTGGCTGGTTTCTCAGTGAGAGGTCAAATGCAAAAGCAGAAAGCTGTTATCGACATTAAAGCTGAATTAAAGAAAATGTCACCAGAAAGACGGGCAGCGGCTTTACTGTCATTGCAGGCAAGCACAGAAGTAAATGATAACGGTAATGATGTGCCAAATTATGCCAACCTCACAACAACAGATCTTGGTAATTTTGATGCCCTGCCTTTATTTGAGGTTGGAGGCCATACTGTTAATCATGAGATTCTTACCTTTCTTAATGATGATGAATTAAACAATGAAATATATAATTGTAAGAAATATTTAGAAGATTATCTTTGTAGATCTATTGATCTTTTTGCATACCCGGAAGGAGAAAAAGAACATATTAGTGAACATGTAATAAGTGTGCTTAAGAATATGGATATTAGTATTTGTCCTACTGCGATTAATGGTTTAAACTATCCTAGTACTGATTCTTTCAAACTTAAACGGATTATGGTGGGTTTCATGGGAGAAAGGTTCCCGTATCAAGAATATTATGAAAGACATAAGTGTTAATGGTATAAATTTTCACAATTTAGAAAAAACATGGATTGTTGCAGAAATTGGCGTAAACCATGAAGGTGACTTTGACACTGCGGCCAAACTAATAAAACTTGCGGCAAAGTGTGGCGTAAATGCCGTAAAATTCCAGACATTTAGAATAGAGCATTATATTTCTAAGGTTCAATCAGAGCGTTATGAAAGGACAAAAAAATATCAACTCTCTTATGAACAGTTTAGGGAATTGGCAGTTATTGCAAGTGAAAGTGGCGTGATCTTATTTTCAACACCCCTCCATTCTGATGATGTAGATTTTCTGGATGAATTTGTTCCTCTTTTTAAAGTGTCATCAGGCGATTTAACCTATCTCAGTTTAATACGATATATTGCTTCAAAGAACAAACCTATGATTATTTCTACCGGTTTAGGAACAAAGAAGGAAATTCAAGCGGTCTTAAATACGATTTTAGATTTGCGGCCAGATGCAGGAATAAAGGGAGAACTCATTTTACTACACTGCGTTGCCGCATACCCTACGCCTGTTGATGAGGCGAATCTTAAAAGAATCGTTTGGCTCCGGGAAACATTTGATCTTCCTGTCGGTTACTCAGACCATACTTTAGGTATCAAGGCGTGTGAACTGGCTGTAGCATCAGATGCAAAAGTACTGGAAAAACACTTCACATACAGAAAGGAGAATCAGGCATTTCATGATCATGCCATCTCTGCAGACTCGGAGGATATGAGTCGGCTGGTTAAAATGGTTCGTCAAGCAGAAGCTTATATGGGATGCAAAAAAACATTGCATGGGAATTCAGAGGAGAAAACGCGTTTACATATGCGTCGGTCTATAGGGGCAGCAGTGAATGTGCCAGCCGGAAAGCCTGTTCAGATTGAATGGTTAACTTATTTAAGACCGTCATGGGGATTGTCTCCTGATCAGATTGATAAGGTTGTTGGTAAAAGGCTTATTCGTGGTGTGCAAGCGGGAGACTTAATACGTTTAGAAGACATTGAGGATTAAACCGTTCGCTTCTTTAAACTGATTATCAAATGAAAAAAGTATATGTTTGTGGATCCGTAGCATCAGGCAAGGGACTTCTGAGGCCTTTACTGATGATCATCCAAAAATAATTAATTGTTCTTTTCAAAGTTTTGAAAGATTTAGAAAATGTGTCAAGTTGAAATAATTGCCGAAGTTGCTAATGCACATCAAGGGAAACCTGAAATTGCTATTCAACTAGCCGAGGCTGCCGTACAGGCCGGGGCTGATGCAGTGAAATTCCAGATCTATTATGCCGATGAATTCATAGCAAAGACACACTCCCGATTTGATCACTTCAAAAAGCAATCATTTACCGAAGATGTTTGGAATGATTTATTGGCGAGAGTTAAAATGCTAGGGGCCAAAATATATGCGGATGTTTTTGGTATAAACGCTTTAAAGACAGCAAAGAATAATAACATTGATGGTTATAAGGTCCATTCCTCTGATCTATGTAACACAAAGTTATTAAATATATTATCACAGCAAGAAAAGAAAGTCTTTTTTGCTACTGGAGGATCTACTTTCCCTGAAATATCTTATGCTTTGAATGTTGTCAATTCAATTAGAAATGCAAAGGAGATAGTCCTCCTTCATGGATTTCAAGATTACCCGACAAAAATTGATGATACATGTCTTTCCAGGCTTAGGTTACTTAAACAAATATATGGCAATATTGTTTCATTAGGGTATATGGACCACGTTGATGGTGACGATATTTTCTCAACGATACTTCCACTTATGGCAATTCCATACGGAATAAAATATTTGGAGAAGCACGTAACGTTAGATCGATCAGCTAGAGGTGTGGATTACTACTCATCTCTTAATCCTGATGAGTTTTCAAGATTTGTATGCAATGTTAGGGTGGCAGAGACCGCGATCGGAATGAATCCTGAAAAATTCTCAGAGTCTGAGAGGACCTATAGAGCACAAACTAAGAAAAAATGGGTAGCGATAAAGGGGCTAAAGCTTTATGAAATATTACAAGAATCTGATATCGAGATGAAACGTGTGGATTTAAATGCAGATACACCCGAATTTGGAAAAATAGTTGGAAGAAGAATTATTTCGTCACTTGAGGAGGATGAGCCTTTAACAAACAAGCACACTGATCATAAGGTTATGGCAGTCATTGTTGCGCGTTTGCAATCTTTACGATTACCGCAGAAGGCCATCCTGGATATAAATGGTTTGCCCGCAATTTGTCATCTTTTTGACCGTGTACAACTTGCGTTAAAAAAAGGGTATATAGATCGAGTAGCTTTTTGCACAACAAACGAAAGCGAAGATGAGGTGCTTTTTAAGCTTGCGGTCTCGTATTCGTTTAGGACATATCGAGGTGATACAGAGAATGTTTTATCTCGAATGATGTTGGCCGTTGAGGGTAATCCTGACTTCGATGTGATTTTGCGAATAACGGGAGATGATATTCTTGTAGATCCTGAATACATTTCTAAGTCGATAGAATGCCATCTGGCAAATAATGCGGAATATACTGATGCCAAGCAACTGCCGAGTGGTACCGAGGTGGAGGTGTTTAGTGCAGACACTTTGAGGTTTTTGTACAAGATGAGTAAAGACTGTAATGGCAGTGAATATCTTACGAGATATATTACAGATAATAAAGACCAGTTTAAGACTGCATCCTTAGTTGTGCCAACTAAACACAATAGAGATTACAGATTAACTCTTGATACAGAGGATGACTATAATCTCATTAAAGACTTGCTCGCTTATATGCATAACTGTGGCAGGGGACATGATTATACAATGAATGATATTGTTAATTATTTTGAAAAGTATCCTGAAAAGCTTGAGATTAATTCAAAAGTTAAGCAGAGGAAAGAACATGTCCAGGTAATTACAGAGATTGACTGGAGCAGGAAATGAAAACTAGTATTGAAAGTCCGCTTGTTTCTGTGTATATGACAAACCATAATTATGGAAAGTATATTGCAGAATCTATAGATTCAGTATTGAACCAAACATTTAGTGATTATGAGTTAATCATCATAGATGATGGATCAACTGACAATTCAAAAGAGGTTATTGGGAAATATGAAGATACCCCAAAAGTAACCATAATATATCAGGATAATAAGGGTCTAAATGTTACTAATAATATAGCCATAAAACTTTCGAAGGGTAAGTATATCATGCGTCTCGATGCTGATGACTACCTGGATGAAAACGCGCTCATGATTATGAGCAATAGACTAAATAAAAGTGAAGACGGCCTGGTATTTTCCGACTACTATCTGGTAGATGAGTTTGGAAGCGTTATCTCGTTGGTAAGAAGGCATGATTTCAAGAATGATGTTAAACTTTATGATCAGCCGGCACATGGGGCATGTACCATGATTAGAAAAGAGTTTCTGTTAGAAGTTAATTGTTATTCGGAAGAGTTCCAGTGTCAAGATGGATTTGAACTTTGGTTAAAGTTTATTAGAAGGTTTGAGGTGAGTAATATAAATTTACCATTATTTTATTATCGACAACACTCTCAGAACCTCACAAAAAAGCAAGATAGGGTATTATCTACTAGACATAGGATTATCAAAAAGCATGTATCACATAGAGATGTTTCAAAAAAGAACCATATTTGTATTATGCCGGTAAGGGGAATGGATTTGTTTGAGCCTATAGCATTAACAAGGCTAGGTGGTAAAACGATAATAGATATTGCTATAGAAACTGTCTTGGCGTCCGAAAATATTTCAAACATAGTTGTTTCGACACCAGATATCAGGGTCATAAAATATTTAAAGAAGAAATCATATGGAATTATACTAGATCATAGACCTAAGGAATTGGCGCAGCTTAATACACATATCAAAGATACGATTGAGTATATAATTAAAAACTATAAAAAAGAAATTAACATACCGAATACCATTACAATTTATCATATAGAATATCCTTTGAGAAAGACTATGTATGTTGACAAACTCATCAATACTCTTTATTTCTTTGAGGTAGATTCTGTTGTCGGTGTTGTACCTGAGAGTTCACTGATTTATAAACATGAGGGCAATGGGCTTGTGCCCATAAACGGGAAGGACCATATTCTCTCGCTTGAAAGAGAATTTCTCTATAGAGAGACTCCAGGGTTAGTTACAGTTGATTATCCATTCTTTAGAAAACAAAAAAAAGTCATAGGTGGAAAAGTTGGCCACGTTGTAGTGGATGAGGAGGCAACAATAAATGTTACTTCTGACTTAGGATGGAGGCTTTCAGAACTACTTTATAAAAACAAGAAGATGGGATAGGTATGATAAAATGGGTTAAAGTGGTTAAAGGCTTCATTCTTTATTCATAAATTTATAATCTTCAGTATCAAAAAGTTAAATACATATGGAAAAGCTTCAATGGACTAAAAGATTAAATCAGGAAAAGGTAGAAAATATTTATCTAAAACACCTGGGACAACCATATAAAGAATACCGGCAGTTATGGGAAAAGGCTGACTGTAATTATTTGCCTGACTTCCCTATTCATATTGATATAGAAGTCATAGATGCATGCAATTTGCGTTGTATTTACTGTTTTCGGAATGAAGACATGCAAAATAGATTGGGGTATAAAGTTAATACAGGTATGGAGTTTCCTATGAAGCTTTATATAAAGGTTTTATCCGAAGGACAAAGACATGGACTAAGGGCCATAAACCTTGGTTTTTCAGGAGAATGTCTTATGAGAAAGGATTTGTGTGAGATGATTAATCTTGCATATAAATATGGTGTTTTGGATATTAGATTGATTACAAATGGGACCTTATTAACGAAAGACATGGTTGGAGACTTACTGGATAGTCATGCCACTTTTATAGGCATATCTATAGATGCGGGAACACCTGAAAAATACATAGCCTTAAAAGGCATAGACTACTTCAATAGGTTGCGCAGTATTGTAAAATATATTAATCAGAAAAAAGTAGATTTAAAAAAAGATCTTCCCCTGATCAGGGTGAGCTACTATCATTCAGAGGAGGATATAGGTGATAAAGAGAAGTTTTTAAAGGAATTTCAAGAATATGTTGATTTTATAGATTTTAAGGAGCTTGTAAACATTAATAACAAGAGAAATGAAAATATAAGAATGGACTGTAGAATGCCTTTTCAAAGGCTTGCTGTTTTTGCAAATGGTGATGTTTCCGCCTGTTGTTCTATTTTTTTTAGTAAAAAGCTGATAATCGGTAATTTATACAAAATGAGTCTTAAAGAAATCTGGGATTCTGAAGAAATACAATCGATAAGAAGGGGATTAATCAAAGAAGATCCTGTGGCTATATGTAAAGAATGCCTCGGGTCCGTTAGTTCTTCGCTATAGATGAAGAGAAAAGCTTTAAACAGTCTAGATTTTGCAAATAATCTGATTTTAATTCCAGCTAGAAGTGGGTCAACCAGGGTAAGAAACAAAAACATAAGATTGCTAGGGGGGAAACCCTTAATAGCTTATGCAATAGAAGAAGCTTTAAGGTCAAAGAGCGGACGTGTAATTGTATCCACTAACTCCAGTCAAATTGCGGACATTTCCCTGCAATATGGAGCGGAAGTTCCTTTTCTTAGACCTGAAGAATTATCTACTGAAACAGCATCAACTTTGTCCGCACTCCTTCACGCATTGATATGGTTTAAAGAAAATGAAGGCTGGATTCCGAAAATGGTTGCTTTTCGACCACCAACAAGTCCATTCATAAAACACAAAACAATCCAGGATATGTTTAAGATATTATTAGGCAAACCTCAGATCAATTCAGTTACTACTATTATGAAGCCTAAAACACATCCATTTACGATTGTTCGTAAACGCCATGATGGAATTATAGAGAATGGGATTATTACTTTAGAAGATAAGAATGTTAACGATATCGAGCGTAGCCAGGATTGGCCTGAAGTTTGGGAAGATAGTCCAGCCTGTAGAGTAATTAAGAAACGATATCTTGAGAATTTTCTGGATAATGATAAAAACCATTACAATATTTCTAAAAGAATCTATGATGTGGATAATTGTATTGGTTATGAAGTTTCAAAGATTGAAGGATTTGATATTGATGAAGAGGAGGATTTCACAATAGCCCAGTTGCTGTTAAATACTACCCAAAATCAACAATCTGAAAAAGTATATTCTTAAGTAATGCGCAAGGTTATGTCTGGAAAGTGTTATGGATGCTACAATTACAATTGCCTAAGTAGTTAATAAATATATAAGGGGTTCTTATGTGTGGATTTACTGGTGTTTATAATGAGGATATTCTGAATATAAAGTATTCTAAAGAGGAACTATGTCACTTATTGCATCATAGAGGGCCTGACTATTCTGCTATGATGATTAAAGATAAGTTCTTATTTGCGCACAACAGACTTGCGATTATTGATCTTAGTAGCAAAGCGAACCAACCTTATATCTCTGAGGATACTGGTACTATCCTGCTATTTAATGGTGAAGTATTTAACTATAAGGAGCTTAAAAGAAAATATAAGGATATACATTGGAAAACTTCTTCAGATACAGAGGTGATCATAAAATTGTATGATTCATTAGGACCAAGATTTGTCTCAGAACTAAATGGAATTTTTGCTTTTGCTATATTCGATAAAAGAAATCACAAATTATTGTTTTACAGAGATCGTGTTGGTGTAAAGCCTTTTTATTACAAAATTACAAGTGATAATATTTATTTTTCATCTGAAATAAAGGGCATTTTGTACTTTCTTAATAAATACGATATGAATTATTGTGCACTATATGATTACGTAGAACATGGGTTGTTGTGCCATAATGAAAACACCTTTATTGATGGTATTTATAGTCTGGCTCCCGGAACATATCTTGAAGTACAATTGGATGATTTTAAGTACTTAATACACACCTACTGGGATATAAGTTTTACTGACCTGAGTTATAAATCAGAATCAGAGATCTATGAAGAAACACTCTTTCTTCTTCAGGAATCAGTACGCTTAAACCTGGTTGGTGATGTTGAAATAGGGCTCAGTCTCAGCAGTGGACTTGATTCTACTCTTTTGTTTTATTTGCTTAATGAGCAAGGTGCAGACCGTTTAAGGTCCTTTACCTTTGGGTTTAAGGACAAAAAGTACGATGAAGTTAGTCGGGTTTATGATAACAACTTGTTGGATTTGCATGATCATCATCCTGTTTATTTAGATTCAAATAATATGGTTGAAATTCTTAAAGAGGCAATATATTTTTTTGAAGCACCTCTTGGTGGGCTGGGTACACTTTCAGCTTATAATATGATGAAAAGTGTTAGAGATACAGGTATAAAAGTGATGCTTGCAGGAGAGGGTGCTGATGATGTTTTTGCTGGTTATCAATATTATTACGCAGCTTTATTCAAGGACCTGGAGTATGATGTAGATCTGTTAAATAAAGAGTTAGAGTGTTATAACAGGTTCCATAATAAGAATGTATGCTATAATTCAGAAGAATACAGAGAATTTGTTAATACTTTGTCTGGAGAGAGTGTTATTGCTCCAGACGGCACAATGCTTAATAGTGATACTTACTGTTCAGATGATCTGCTCGAATTAGTACGGCATAAAAATAGAGATGATAAAAAAAAGGGGTCAATGTATTTAAGCACGTTAAAATCCGTAATGTACAAAGATTTAAAAGAGAAAAAGCTCCCAAAACTTCTTTTTTTTCAAGATCGTGCATCAATGGCTAATAGTGTGGAGACAAGGGTGCCTTATTTAGACCATAGATTAATAGAAATAATGTACACATTGCCTTCACAATATAAGATGAGAAACGGCCAAACAAAGTATCTTGCCAGAAAAATATTACAAAAACATTTTGGAGTAACCTTAAACACAGATGTTAAACACTATGTAGCTACTCCGCAACGAGAATGGCTAAAATCAAATCTAAATGATGAAGTAACGGATATATTAAAAAATGGCTACTTGATGAAAAATGGATTTATTAAAATGGAAACCTTTTTGGCGGACTATAAACAATACAAACAAAGCAGAGAGTTAGGCAATTCTTTTTTTGTTTGGAAAATGCTGAATCTGGAATTTTTGCTGAGTAGTTATTTTTAATGGCTCTTTTAAAAAATGGCGGTTTTTTGGTTTTTTCAACTCCAAATACTGATAGCTTTGAATGGGCTGTCGCAGGGACAAATCATGTACAAATTTTACCCCCTGGACATGTAAATTTATTTAATTTAAGAAGTATTAAATACTACTTAATAGATTTGGTTTTGAAATTATAGAAACCCAAACCCCCAATGGATCTTTAGATGTAAGCTACATCGATAAGTATATTAAAACAATAAAAATTATGAGTTGCAGTTAGGTCAATTTTTAGAGAAAAGTCTAAAAAATGAAAACTTTAAGAATGAATTTGAGAAACTACTTTCACATACCAACAAAGCTGGGAATATACTTGTAGTGGCTAGAAAGTTTGATTAAAATTTGTTTCAATCTTACTAACATTAAAGCTAGATTATACAATTAAATATTATCTAGAGTTTTAAAAACAATTTCTTCAAGTTTTGGTTCATTAACGGAGTATGTACTACTAAAAGGCCGCTTAAAAAGGGAGAGTCGTTAAATAAGATGGCCATACTTGATCTTGAATCTATTAAATAAGAAAAGAAACTTATCCTGTCATTTTTCAAGAACGATAAAGTGTCCTATGCTGCGGCCTGGGTAGTATGACATCGCATGGCATGAGCTTTCTCTATCACATATATCCCTGATATGCTATTCATTTTTTTTGTGCGAAATTTTCTGGAGATCGACACAAATGCTCCTCTCGCTTTTTTTATAAAAAAGAATATTCCAGATGCAAGGATTAAATTTATTCTTTTTTCCAAAGATGTAGACGAACTTCTCACCATGAATCGCAATCATAAATCTGCGATAGACTCTTGTGGAAAGACCTATTTGTACTGTGGGAGAAAGAAATGGCCTTTGCGGTTATCGGGAAAAATTAAATTTCTTTTTTTTAAAATGAAGCTTACTTTATGGGTGGTGCTATCAAAGAAGCCCACTCTTTTCTACAAGAGGACATACAATAAAGGAATCATGCCCGTTTTGTTTGTTCTTACGGCTATTCGAGGAGGGAAGGCCTATGTCCTTCATGGGACTAAGGCAGTTGAAACTGTGCGTTTTAGGGCTTTAATTGCTAAAAACATCAAAGCCAGGCCACCATTGAATATCCTGAATAATATTTTCCCGCAATGGGATAGTGGCCTCATACTTTATCACGACCAACAGTCTTATCTCGTTAGCAGTTATTGTGGGGAGAGTCGTGATTGTCTCAGTAAAATCAGAATAATAGGTGTCCCAGGATTATGTAGAGAGTGGGAAGATTTTATTCGTGAACAAACCGTAATAGAGCGCGAAAAATTGTTCCGCCTTGGAGAGAAGGAAATGCCCATGGTCTTTTCCATTATTGGAACCAAAGACTATTCTTCAAAACTCCTCAAATCCCCGCTGTCGATGGAGCGTTCTCTTACGAAAACTCTCCGTGTGATCGGTAGGGAAGTGCCACAGGCAAAAGTTCTCTTTAGACCGCATCCACGTGCTCTCAAAGATCACTATATGATTAATTCCTTTATTGCTGTTCCTGAAGTAGATGTTGAGCTGACATTTATTCACCTAGAGATACTGGCGCAATTGTCCTCAAGATTAATCATGCATAGTCCTTCGGATGTGATGTCTTCCGTATATTCAGGTCGAATGCTAGATTGCAGCGACTATTCAGATGCAGACCGTGAGTATTTACAAGGAAAATCTGTCGGTGATGGGTGGGGGATAGTTTGGGTTGACCCCCAGTGTGATGACTTTGAAGCTACTTTTTCGAGCATGATGCTTGATGACGAGATGTTCGATCAAGCCGCTTCATCAGAACTGCGTAACGATTTTCTGCGAAAGAATCGGCTCGATAGAAATGCAGCCATGAAATTGTTTGGTTAAATTGAGTGTATGCGATATCAAGATTGTAGGTGCTCACTATTTCTCTGCTTCTCTTAAGATAATAGGTTAATGCATGAAAATTATGAGCTTTGTATTGCAAGATGATACGGTAAAGAAAACGCTAATGTCCTTGAAAGAGGATCCTCACATTTTTGATAGGATAAAATCGCTAAGTTAAAAAATATACCGGTTTATTTTATGCAATCCTAATAACATGGATGATAACCCTCTAAGAGGCCTCCAAGATATAGGTTAGACTATCTAAAATATTCTGTAGAAGGACTAGATATTGACTAGTAATATTCATTATTGTAAATTACCGTTTTCTTATTAAATCCGAGATCGAACTGAAAGTAATAGCTCATGAGAATATTTTTTATTTATCCTAATTCTTCTGGTTATGGCAGGGTGCCAACTGGTCCTGCAGTAATTATTGCAATTTTACAGAATGAAGGCCATGACGTAAAATTATTTGATACTACGTTTATAATGCAAAGTGATAATTCAGATAGTAAATCCAGGGAAAAGTTAAATTTGGTATTGCAAACAGAAACAAGTCATCTTTATGACCCGCATACAAAAAAGGATATTTTGGATATGTTAACTGATCAGGTCAATAAATTCTCTCCTGACTTAATAATGATTAGTATTCTTGAGGATAATTATGAGTGGGCTAATTGTTTATTGAGTCAGGTAAAGAAAAGCTTTAATAATATACCTGTCCTTGCCGGTGGAACCACGCCCTCTGTCGCACCCGAGGTAGTCATTGAAAATCCTAATATCAATTATCTTGTTCAGGGAGAAGGTGAAATTGCAATTAAGGAATTCTGCAGCAAGTTTGAGAAGGGCAATTCTGTCGAAAATACAAATAATATATGGTATTTGAAAAACAATAATGTAGTTGGCAATCCTCTTAATCCATTCATTGATTTAAATGATATTCCAATGATAAATTTTGATATTTGGGATAAAAAACACTTCGTTCGACCTTATGTTGGCAAATTGTACAACTCTGGTTATTTTGAATTGTCAAGAGGATGTGTTTTTAAATGTACTTATTGTGTTAATGGAACGTTTCATAAGCTTTATAGCCATACTAATAAGCATTACCGGGTTAAAGATATTGGTAAGGCCTTAGAACAGATTGCTGTCGCAAAGGATAAATACAAATTTGACATGATTACATTCTGTGATGATAACTTTCTTGCAATGTCTAAGCCAAGTAGAAAATGCTTCGTTGATGTATGGAAATCTGATATAAACCTGCCTTACTGGATTAACACTACTATTGAATCAATTAATGACGAAAAAGTCTCATTCTTAAAAGAAACAGGGTGTTGTGGTGTTGGTATTGGCATTGAGTCAGGAAGTGAATGGCTGAGAAGAAATATTCTAAAAAAAGGGGCGTCTAACGATAGGTATCTTAAGGGGTTCGATATAATTCATAGAAATGGAATTAGGTCTACAGCTAACTATATGATTGGGTTCCCTGGTGAATATGAAGGAGA
>Ga0187827_10004438_pt1 | contig 17298 bp, 8 predicted proteins | sample ETNtaG_39_FD_167969 | JGI IMG/M metagenome (GOLD analysis project Ga0187827, IMG submission 167969) | Marine microbial and viral communities from oxygen minimum zone, Eastern Pacific Ocean - ETNP2014_SV_150_PacBio MetaG (Illumina Assembly) | ecosystem: Environmental > Aquatic > Marine > Hypoxic...
TACCCCCGCCTGGCAGGACTACGTGCGAAAGCAACTGGTAAGCAAGGCGGGCGGCGACGAGCAGACGGCCAGGGCCCAGGCATCGCAACTCGTCGGAAAGACCATCTCCGCCTGGGACAGCCTGGAACTGCCGCGCACTCGCCCCGATGACGCAACACTGAGCCGGTACTGGTGCGAATTCACCGCCTCCGGAATCGTCCCGCCGGAGAAACTGGTCCTTGGCGCGCCTGAACCGGGCTTCCGCCAGTTCTTGCGCGTGAAATATGGAAAGACTGAGTCTGAAGCACTGGCAGCTTTGAACGCGGCGTGGCAGGGAACTTTCGAGAACCTTGACCAGGTGCCGCTGCCCGTGGCCCTGGCCGACTTCGCGCCAGCGCACTTTGAGCCGGGCTCCGTGCGGCTGAGCTTTCTGACCGAATCATTCGAGCGTGTGTGGGAGTATATGTCCGGTCGCGGCCGCGCAATTCAGAACACCGCCGTCCTCGTGTTCTTCGCCATCCTCGCTGCGCTGACTATCAACCCGATTGCAGCCTATTCGCTCTCCCGTTTTCCCATGAGGCACACGCAGAAGGTGTTGATCTTCTTCCTGGCAACCATGGCCTTCCCAGCCGAGGTGGCCATGATTCCCAATTTTCTGCTCCTGCGCGACTTGGGTCTCCTGAACACCTACGCAGCACTGATCCTGCCGGGCATGGCCAACGGCTACAGCATCTTTCTTCTGAAAGGATTCTTCGATTCCCTGCCTCGCGAACTCTTCGAGGCGGCCGAGATGGACGGCGCAAGCGAGACCCAGGTGTTCCGTCTGGTGGCCATGCCGCTGGTCAAACCCATCCTGGCATACATGGCTCTGAATGCCTTCGTCTTCGCATACAGCAGCTTTATGTGGGCATTTGTGATCTGCCCCGAACAGAAAATGTGGACCCTGATGGTCTGGGTCTATGACTTCCAGATGAATAACCCGGGCAACAACTACATCATGGCTGCAACCGTCCTCGTCAGCATCCCGCCGCTCTGCGTGTTTCTCGTGGCCAACCGCATTATCATGCGCGGTATTGTGATCCCGTCATTGAAGTAATGAGATGAGGAATAAAGTTCTCTTCTTGTCAGAGAGATTCCATGTGGGGCAGGCATCTCGCCCATAGCACGGAACCCGCTCCGCAACGTGCATGATGCTCTGCGCCGCGACCGCCCTCTCAACAGATCATGAACCCAACAATCAACCAACCCATTCGAATCGGGCTCATCGGCTGCGGAGGAATTGTCCAGGGCAGCCATCTGCCTTCACACCTTTCCATGCCCGACCTGGTGCAAGTGGCTGCGCTGGCGGATCCTGCAGAGGCAAATCGGGAAACCACCGGGAATGCGTCGTTGGTCTCGCCGCAGCATCGATTTGAAGATCACCGGGACATGCTCGACAAGTGCGAACTGGATGCGGTTGTCATAGCCACTCCCCATCATCTGCATAAGGAACACGCCATCGACGCTGCTCAAGCGGGTGTGGCAGTGCTTTCAGAAAAGCCGATGGGTCTCTCGCTGGACGAAGCGGACGCGATTCTTGAGGCCGTCCGTACCCATCAGGTGAATTACACAGTCGTTCACAATTTTCTGTTCTCCCTTCCAATGCAGAGGGCGAAGGAAATTCTCCGTGCCGAAGATGCGGGCCCAGTCTATGGCCGAGCCCAATCTCTTTTTTATAAACCTGCCCGACTGCTATCCACCGAGCTCTGGCGCAACCAGGAAAGCGCAGGCGGAGGCTGCCTTAACGACACCGCCTATCACGATATCTACTTGCTCGAGGACCTGATGGGATCGCCGGTGAAGCATGTCGAAGCGCGGGTCCAGTCAAAGTTCCTGGGCATGGACGTCGATGACCTGACGCTGCTGTTGTTCGAGCACGAAAATGGCGCGGTCTCGACGGTCAGCACCTCGTGGGGTGTTCCGACAATGGATGCAAGCAATTGGTGCGAGGCGCATTCTCAGACCGGATCAGTTCGAGTCGTCGCGAGGAGTAAAGAGCTTCATCGATTTTGTCGAGAGGAAAGGAAATGGGAGCAAGTGATAAAAGTTGGCGAAGACGTTCCAGCGCCAGTCACACAGCACGCGAACTGGTTTGCCGCGACATTTAAAGCCCTGACCCGAGGCTCGGAGATGCCAGTGACCGGGGAGCAGGCCCGCCACAACATGGCAATCATCGCTGCCGCCAGGCTGGCCGCGGAAAAGAGAGCTTCAGTGGAGGTGCAGTAACGGCTTCAGCCGTGGTCATTCCAACACTCCACCCCATCCAACCAAAGGAACTACATGAGACCTTACATCGATTGCCACAACCACATCGGCAGAACCATCGATCGCATACCTAACGTGGGACAAACCACGATGATGTCTATGGCGAGATTCGCCGAGACCAATGTGTACGGGGCTATCAGCATGCCGACCGCGGTCGGCAATCCGATAACGAGGGGCATTGAAGATATTCGTCATCAGAATGAAGTCATTGGCCGGGCCGTTCGCGATTTCAACGACCGTTTTCCAATCGGGCTGGCGGTCATTGAGGCACGATTTGGCAAACTCGGCATTGAAGAAGCCGACAAAGCGATCGGCGATTTCGGTCTGGCCGGCATCGTGGGGCATCCGCCAATCCAGGACTGGTGCATCCCTTTCGTGGAAGTGGCCGCGGCGCGAGATGGCCTCTGCAATCTACATCTTCACAATCCACTCATGGAACACATCGCAAAGATATTTCCGAATACACAATTCATTGCCCATGCCAGTGACTGGGCCGTCGACAACCTCGGCAAATACGACAACGTGTGGTTTGAAGTGGTTCAGTACCCCAATGCCCGGGGCACGATATGGGACTTCAGATGGATTGAAAACAGAATCGGCCGGGACCGCCTCATCTTCGGTGCCGACCTCCCTTATTACGATTATCGCTTCCTCCAGCGAATCATCGAAGAAGCCGATATTGACGAAGATTTCAAAGATCGAATCGCCTGGAAGAACGTCATCCCGCTTATCGAGAAATACAACCCGGACTGGAAGATGCCCGATCAGCCCATCACCGCCCCCAGAGTCTATGACCCCGAGATTCTTTGGGCCTGCGATCCGGAGAAGCAAGATCGCCTGACGGTCTTCGCTTGAGTCGATCTGGCTCGGGCTTGCGAACTGTTTGCGGGGTGAAAAATGCCATTCATTGCAAAAATGAGCACAAGTAGAATAGGCTTCCACCAGCCTGTTTCGTGAGGGTACAGGTCTGTACCTGTTTATCTGGACAGATATAGAACCTGTCTCCACGATTCTTTTCGATTCCGTTGAAATTCAGAAGGAGAAGAAATGAATCTTCCAATCCGTGCGGGTGCGGCTGAGATCGATATCACGCCGCCGGTCGGTGTGGCACTGGCGGGCTCGTTGACTCGGCGTGATTCGACCGGGGTCCTTGACCCGCTTCATGCTCGAGCGGTGATTATTGAAAGTGGTGACACTCGAATAGCGTTTGTTTTGCTCGACATCATCATGCTGGCCAATGATGAGGCAGCGGCCGCGCGAAAACTTTTTGGTGAGGTCGCTGGCATGCCAGCGGAGCATGTTTGTGTCTCGTGCACGCATGCGCACTCGGGGCCTTCGACGATGGGTCATTTCGAATCGCCAAAGGAGACGGAGTTCATCGAAACGATCCTGATGCCGCGCATCGGCGAAGTCGCGGCCAGTGCCGCCGAATGTATGCAGCCGGCGCAGGTCGCGTGGGCGAACGGATGGGAGCCCCGGGCTGCCTTTAATCGGCGATTTCACATGAAGGATGGCTCGGTCAAGATGAACCCCGGTTGCATGAATCCTGATATCGTCCGCGTCGCGGGCCCCACTGATCCGCAGGTGCCCATGCTGATGATTGCATCGACAGAGGGTGAGCCGATAGCGGTGGTCGTCAATTTTTCTCTACACTACATCGGCGGTTTTGGCGGGGGCCTTATATCCGCCGATTACTTTGGCGCATTCGCCAGCCAGATGAAGGAGGTCAAGGGAGATGATTTCGTTGCGCTTCTTACTCACGGTGCGTCGGGCGACGTCAACAATATCGATGTGAGCCGCCGGCCTGCGCCGCGCAAGCCGGGTGAGCAGGTCCAGCGTGTGGCCCGGTGGATCACGGAACAGGTGCACGCGGAATGGGAGAAAGCGAAATTCGTGGACAGCGCGCCCGTTGCGACCTGCCAGGCCCTCAACAATCAGCGCGTTCGCAAGCCCGTTGGTGATGAGATTGATGAGGCTCAAAAGCAATGGGAGGACGAAAGCCTCCCGATTATTGATCGCCTCTACGGCCGGGAACGCCTCGAACTGCTGAAATGGCCGGACTCGATCCCAATGGTGATCCAGAGCATGCGAGTTGGAGACTTCGGCGCAGCCACGATGCCCGGAGAGATCTTCTGCCGCTTCGGGCTCGACCTCAAACATGCTTCACCATTCCCAGTCACGGGTCTCATCGAGCTGGCCAACGGTTACGGCGGCTACGTACCGACGAGGGTCGATTACGAGCTTGGCGGTTACGAGACCTGGCTGGCGCGCTCTGCATGGGCTGCGCCCGGTACCGGTGAAGAAATGGTGGTCATCGCGTCCAACGGCCTGCGTTCACTGGCTGGGGATTGAACGGCCGGGAACATCAATCTCATGGAGGGTGAACGGATACAAGGAGGTCGCGTACACCTTGCCATTCCTGCCTGCGCAGATACCCATGATGTGGTAGCGGGGAAGCATCGTTCCCTCTTTGGAGCGCATGACTCCGTGATGCCACTTCAGGGACTTGCCGTCCTCCGACGTGAACTTCGTGTATTTCGGATTCTTGATCGCAATGATGCCGTGGTCTTTCGGTGCAGCTTCGCCCTCTCTGTAGCTCACCACGTGCAGCAGGTGCTTCGATGCAACGCCCATCCAGACCGTGCCGTCCGGGCCAACACACAAGGCGCGGCAGTCTGTCTTTTTCGCGCCGGGGAGCAGTTCACCAAGGCTGCGGCCGGGCAGCGTGTCTCCCTTTGCTGTGAGGTCGTAACTGAACAACTGGTTGCCGCTCATTGCGACGGTGTAAAGGGTCTTTCGGTCTTTGGAAATGTCCCAGTTTATCGGGTGAGTCTTGGGATTGGCGAGCAGTGATTCCGGTGTTGGCGGTTTGCCGTCGATGGTCTGTTTGAGCCTTTCAATCTTTCCACTCGTTGGATCGTATCGAACGATCTTGCCACCGATTTCGGGATGGTAGGCCCGGTCACGGTGATCGAGCACGATGAACGCGAACATGTGCTTCAGATTCCCGAAATCGCGATACGTGCCTTTGTCCAGGTCAAGGATCATGAAATGTGAGTCATCGACCGTCCTCGCGTCAGATGAAGTCGAGATGTACGCGATGCCCCGTGATTCGTCGGGTGTGATACTGATAATCCCTTCGTTTCTGATTGGGATCGGATAGACCCGTGTCTTGCCGGTCTTCGGGTCATAAACCATCGGGTAACCGCCCGGGTAATCTTTGCGGCTCTCTCCCTTTTTGGGGTAGCCCTGTTTGGTGCCGAAGTAGATCCTTCCACTCTTTCCCACATTGTTCCGAGTATGGACCTTCGCCTGCGCGGCGAAGCCGGTGACCTTTGTGCCGATCTCTTTGTGCGCGTCGACCACTGCTCGCATCTTTTTTGTCGTCGTATCAAACTCGACAAGAAACGCGTTTTCACCGTATTTGGCAGTGCCGATGTACAGACGTCTGTTGTGGCCCTCGATGATGGAGAAGTAGCCGCTGCCTTCGCTGGTGGTGTGCTTCGGGATTTCGTAGGCGGTCGACCAGAGCCAGGCTGGATTTTCCGCGCAGAGGCAGAGACTGAGGCTGAGGAGGCAAAAAGATGGGAGCATGTGGTGGGGATTCTGGATTCAGGATTCAGAAGGATTCAGGATTCAGAAGGATTCAAGATTCAGAAGGATTCAAGATTCAGAAGGATTCAAGATTCACAGGATTCAGGATTCACAGGATTCAAGATGGCACTCCAAAATAGTCTGCCAGCGAGTTGGCGCCTCAATTCATCTTACGTCCTGAATCCCGAATCTTGAATTGTGATTCCTCAACCCGGATCGCGAATCCACTTGAATCCTGAATCCTTGAATCCTTGAATCCTTGAATCCTCTTGAATCCTGAGTCCTTTTGATTCCTTACTTCTTAATCACCACTTCAAAATTCTTGAAGCTCACCGGCGCTGATTCTCCCAGGCCCTTTACGCTGCTGATGGTCAGTATGCCGGAACTGAAAGTACCATCAGTGGCGAAGAGGAGGGACTGGTTGTCCAGCGAGAGGCTGAGCTCTTCGCCGTCCGCCACGGCCTTGAAGCTCTGCCAACTGCCGGGCACGAGATAGACCTCTTCCTTTTTGCTGAGCTCTACCACTTCGATGGCTTCCGCATCGTCTTCCTGGCTTTCGATGACTTTGGATAAGGTGACAATTTCCCGGGCCGGATCGAAATGAATGAAATAACCGAACGGGCCGCCCGTGCGGAGTCCGAGCTTCCAGCCGGTGGTCACGTTTTCCGGCTGTTGGAATCGACCGGAGAGTGTGAAACCGCTGAAGGAGACGGGGCAGGTGATCGGGATTTCATCCGGTCCGCCAGTGAATTTGACTTCGCTGTTACTGGACTGCCAGTAGGCGCTGGGAGGCCACCAGGCTGACAGCGAATTCTCTGGGAAGAGTGATGCTTTCTTTGAACGGCGCAGGTCGCTGGCGATGGTCTTTCTGGCCTTGACATGCCGCTTCTGATCGGCGATAGCCTCGTCTTCCCATCCGGCGGCCAGTTTGCCTTTGACAGTGATTTTGCGAAAGACCGTATTCGATTCTTCGCTGAACAGCGCGATGCGTTTGCCGTTCCCGGACGGGTAATCGGTGTACCGCATAAATTCCTTTTCGTCGACGTGCCACCGAACAGTGCCGTCTTCGATGCGGACGCGGCTCGAGAGTGGTTGTTCCGCGCGAAATTGCATTTCCAGACTTTGTTGGAGAAGTTTGCCCGGCGCAATCATCGTGCTGAATCTATCCCCGCGGGAGTAAAGCCGGCCGATGACACCACTCTTCACAGCCTTCGGATCGTCTGTGACCTGGGGAAAGTCGGTGAGCTCGATGCCCCAGCCGATGTTGGCGTGTCCCTCCCCGTAATGGCGATCGGCGAAGGCCTCGAAGGATATCTCCAGAACTGAATCGAACTCGGCACGGTGCAAAAGCCAGTTCGTTCGAGGCAGAAGGATACCTTTCCGGGCCACCGCGCTGTTGTTCGAAAAACTCCAGTCCTCAAATTGTGCCGGGTCCTGAAAATCATAAATCACCTGAGTGACGCCATCGGGCAGACTGGAGAGCCTGCCGTGGAGCAATGGCTCGCGCCCTTCTCGCTGAGCAAATTCGCGGGTGGCACTGATACGGTCTGCCTGCAGGTGAACGAAGGCGGTCTTTGCCCACATCTGCTGTAGCTGGTCGAGCGCGGCAAGTGCTTTTTTCCATTGTTCACGGTCGTTTTCTTTTTGAGCATCCAGAAAGAGCTGCTGAGCGGCCCTTTCTTCCTGCAGTTGCTTCAGGGCCCTGTAAACAGAACGGAACTCGCTGAGGTTGACGCCCATCTGGCCGGCGGCATCCATTGCTTTTTCCGCCTCCTCCAGTTGCGATTTGTAGAGCCAGAATATGGATGCATCCCGGTGGTATTCGGGCGCTTTGTTGTTCGCATCTCTGGCAGCCAACTGCCAGAGGAGCGCGGGTTCGAGCTCGTGCAGGGGCTTTCGAAAACGATCGTTATCAAGAATGAACTGCATGTCCTGATAGCCAGTCACCATCAGTGCGGGCCCGTGGTGTTTCATTTTTTTTCCTACAAGGGAAGGCGCATTCTTGCGGATCCTCTTCCACATTCGGGCGAGATCTCTGATGTGCTGCTGAGCGTTGCGGAGATCTCGTTCCAAACCCGCGTTGTCAGTGCGCGATAGTTCGGAGGCGACGATGGCTTCGGCAGGATCGAATTCCTGCAGGCCGACGAGTTTGAGAACCTTCTCCAGGGTCCGAGTGCGTATCATTCTTGTCTTGAATGCCGCGAGTCTCTGCTGCTCTGCATCGTACTCCGTGACAATGCGGTCCAGCCTTCGGCTGGCTTCTGTGAGCTTATCGAGGCCGAGCGATGTGAGCTCGTTGAGGAGTTGTCGTGCGTTTTCGATCTCGTCTTCATTCACGGAGTCCGAGAAGTCCTGTGCCCGGGACAGGGCCGCCTTGATCACCCTCTGCTGGCTCTCTCCCTGTGCCTGGCTTGCCCGTTGGGATATGGAGGCGGTCAGCTCCTGCTTCAACAGGTCGTCAAACGCTCCGAGGGCTTCCTTGAGCTTTCCCTGGGCGATCCAGAGCCTGGCCTGCTCTTCTGCCTGGGCCAGTTTCGCTTCCTGTGCCTGCTGAGGATCCTCCGGAACAGCGAGGGTTGCTGCATGGGCCTTGGCTGCGGCCAGGGAATCTGCAATCGATTTCTCCTGCTCAGTACCGCGGCTGTTGGGGAGGAGTTTCTGCCAGCGTGAGATGATCTCTTCCTGCATGCCAGGCGCGTCTTTGTGCTTGTCTTCGAATTCCTTGACGAGTCGGATCTGTTCACGGAGCTTGTCCTGCAGATTGTCCCCCTGTTGGATGGTTGTCTTCGGCTGCGTCTCAGGCCTGGGCGTCTGTTTTGGCGGCTTGGGGGGCTCTGATTTGTTCATCACGATGAGTGCCGCCAATGCAAACAGCAGCAAACCTATGATGGCGGACAGAATTGGTGCAACGAGCGATTTCTTTTTGTCGCGGCGCGATTTTCTGGTGCGGAGGCTTGACCGCGGTTTCGGCGGCGGCCTGGAAGACTCTTCCGCAGGTGGGCTGACAGGGAGGGGCACCTTCACGCTTGTCTTCTTGTTTTCGATGTTCCCGAGTTTGGGTTCTTCGCCCCGCGCCACCAACTCTAAATCCTGATTGAGAGCCTTGGGATTTGGATACCGATCCTCCTGCTCTTTGGCCATCATTCTGGCAATGACTTTGCAGATGCCGGTGGAGACCTCTGATTTGATTTCCTGCGGCGAAGGGACCTGTTCCATCAGATGCTTAGTGATGACGACCGCGGCTGATTTTCCTACGAAAGGCGGCTGGCCCGTGAGCATGTGATAGAGGGTTGCGCCGAGAGAATAGATATCGCTCCGAATGTCGATCTCTTTGTCGCCCCGGGCCTGCTCAGGAGACATGTAGTGGGGCGTGCCGAGCGCGATGCCGGTCTGGGTGACGCGGCTGTCGAGCATCTCTTTGGCAAGGCCCAGATCGGTGAGCTTAACTTTGCCATCGCGATTAATCATGATGTTCTCGGGCTTGATATCACGATGAATGATGGCGCTCTCAGAGGCGTGTTGGAGGGCCCGCGTCACCCGAATCGAGATCGCTATCGCCTGGGATTCAGGAATGCTGCCCATGCGATCGATGATGGCCTGAACGGATTCGCCATCGATGAATTCCATTGCGTAATAGTAAAGACCGTCCTCCGTTTTGTTCGCGCCGAGGCCCCGCATGATGTTGGGGTGGTTGAGCCTTGAAGCATTGTTAGCTTCTCTGACAAACCGCTGGATGTATTCGGGGTCTTCATAGAGCCGGCGTGGAAGGATCTTGAGGGCCACGACCTCCCCGGTCTCTGACTGCCTTGCCTTGACAACCACGCCCATCCCTCCCGAGCCAAGCTTTGAGACAGGCTCATAGGGACCGATCCGGCTTGCCGGTTTCTTCTCCGTTGCGGGGTCGTTGCCTACCACCCGTTCCAGAATGTCCACCTGAGAATCAGAGAGGAAGTTCTGTTCTCTGGCAAATGAAGCTAGAGTCGCCCCCTTTTCCGCCGATCCAGATGCTGCAAATGCATCAAAGAGCTCCTTGGCCCTCGTTTCGTTCAGGTAGTTGGCCTTTATCGCTGCAGCAAGAAATCTGACATCGTACCGGGTGGCCATGAAATGTGATAACTACAGGCCGGAAAAGGCTCGCGCAAGCTTGCCGAACTATGCCAAATGGTGGGGAAAATACTGAAATCCAAGGATTTACGTAGGGGACGCGGCATTCTAGCACCCGCATAGATCAGCCGCAACGCTCACAAGTTGAGCTAACCTGACTGATCAGATACAGAGGGGCATGGATGGATTATTTCGGGAATGGAGAGGACAGATGAAACGCAAAATCGAATTCCTGGCAGCGACACTGGTTGCCTTAGTCGTGATCGATTCTCATGCGGAGCAGACACCGCTGCGGTTCGCCAATATCTTCAACAGTAACATGGTGCTGCAGCAGAAGAAGACGTCCACGATCTGGGGATGGGCGGCACCGGGCTCGAAACTGACCGTAACCATCGAAGAGAACGACCAGCCGGTCACGCAGCCCGGCGAGGCTCCGGCTTCGATTGCGTACAGGGAGCACAATGCACCGAAGTTTCAGGCTCAAAACGCCAAGACGGTTGCGGCAAAAGACGGCTCCTGGCGGGTTGAGTTCCCGGCCATGAATCCCAGCTTTAGGAGCAAACGGATCACTGTCGGGGACGACAAAGGGAACGCGGCACGGATAGAGAACATCCTGGTCGGCGAAGTCTGGGTCTGCAGCGGACAGAGCAACATGGTGTGGACCGGTGCGCTCAACAAAGATCTGTGGATGAACGGGCTTCACCTCTCAGGAATCCGCTATACAAAATACGACTTCTCCTGGTACCGGCCTCTCAACGATCTGCCGGTAAAGGTCGATTGGAATATCACCTCGGACGAGAGCATGCCGCACTTCTCAGCCGTCGCGTATGTGTTCGCCAGAAACCTGCACCTGAACTTGGGTGTACCAATCGGGATCATCAACAACGCACGGGGAGGCACGCTCGGGATTTCGTGGACATCGAGAGAAGAGCTGCAGGCCATCAAAGCCCCGGTCGTCGCAAAGCAACTTGCAGAATATGAGGCCCAGGCAAAGGAGTGGGAATCAGAGGAATACCTGCAGCGGCTGGCCAAAGCAAAGGCGGATATCGTCAACCTGTGGCGGCCCAGAGCGAAGAAAGCCGTTGCGGCCTGGTGGGCGGAACATGACAAGTTCATGGCCAAACATCTCGATAAGGAACGGCTTGCCGAATGGCGAAAGATCGCGGCCGACTGGCACGAAGCGATCAAACTGAAGCACAACGGCGGCCCGGACAATATGGCGCCATGGAAAGTCTGGGGCCTGGAGCGAAAGGCGCAGGCTTTTTTCAAAGGTACGGAAATCAAAGCACCGGCAATGCACTATAAGAACACTCTGTGGAAGGAGCGCCCCGACGACAAGGAACTCCGCTCCGGCTGGTCCCCACCCGCGGGCATGTTCAACGCCGGCGTGCACCCGCTGAAGGGGATGGCCATCGCAGGGGCGCTCTACTACCAGGGGGAGAACAATGTCTTCGGTGGGAGATTCGATCAGTATCAATACGTGTTCCCGACCATCATCCCCGCCTATCGAAAACTCTTCGGCAACGAACAACTCCCGTTCGGCATCATCGGCATGCCCGGCTGCGGCAAATACAACGACGACCTGGAACGAAGCCCGTTCTCGGCCTGGGCCCGCATCCGGGATTCCCACAGCCGCACTCACGCCAAAATTCCCAACACCGGGCTGATCGTTACCTATGACTGCGGGCAGGACAACATTCACCCGAACTTCAAACAGCCCGTCGGTGAACGCGCGTCACGGTGGGCCCTGGCAAAAGTCTACGGAAAAAAGATCGCGCACATGAGCTTCAGGTACAGATCATTCGAGATCAGAGAAAACAGGATCCTTGTCCGGTTTGAGGCCGAGCAGGAGCGCGAAAAGCAGATCGATACGATCTATGAAGAAATCAAGAACAGTGAGCATAAACGTTACCCGGCTTCCTGGCAGGTCTTGCCTTCGACCTTTGAAGAAGGCCGGAATCCCGATTACAGAGACTTTCAGATTGCAGGCGAAGACAGGCGATGGTTTCCCGCGGAAGTCAGGCCCAACGTGAAGGAACGCGCACTGGAGGTATGGAGCGACCTGGTCGAGATACCAGTCGCGGTCCGCTATGCGTGGGCAAACTTCCCGATCGGAAATCTGGGCACGAGAATCGCACCCGTTCCCGCCTTCCGCAGCGACGACTGGCCATACCCGAAAACAGACAATGGCCGCGCTGATCAGAATGCCATCAAGAAAAACGTCACGGACAGAAAGATCAGAACAAGCCTGAACGAGCTGGATAAACTGACCCGCAGTTCCGACAAGGAGGTGAGGGAAAAACTTGAGGCTTTGAAGAAAGTGCTCTATCCGGAGGCTGAGAAGGATCAATAGCCTGGCAAACCCGAAGAGGAAACATGATGAAAGGAACAGCAATTCTGCTGCTGGTCGTCCTGTCTGCAGACATATCGTTCGCAGGCGATGCCCGGAAGAGCGATGAGTTCTTCGAAATAGAAGAGCTCACATCGGACGTCAGTCTGGAGGGAGCGAAGTTCTATGTGACCACGGTTTTCGGACCGACCGGCCTTAAAGGATGGGTCCTGGCCGACAACCTGATCGCACGCGAAATCGATACCGGCTCCCCCGCGGACGGCGTGCTCAAACCCGGTGATGTGATCAAGGAGGTGAACGGCAAACCGTTTGGCGAGCATCCGATGATGACGCTTGGCAAAGAGGTGGTTGCTTCCGAGGTGACGGGCCAGATGAAGCTGACGATTCAGCGTGACGGGCAACGCGCTATCAAGATCCTGAAACTGGCTAAGCTCCCCTCGCTGGCGCCGACATGGCCGTTCTATTGTGAGAAGTCCGAACGGATTCTTGCTGACGCTGCAAGGTATCTCGCGGAAAACCAGAACCCGGATGGAGGATTCTATTTCGACGCGTCCGTCGGCTGGGCCATGATCGGGCTGATGTGGCTGGCCAGCGATGACCCACGATACCTTCAGAATTGTCGCCGCCTGATCGCCTGGTATGACAGAAGCAACAAGGTGACGGAAACCGGCACGTTCGCCTGGGGTCTCGGCTACACCGGTATCTTTATGGCAGAGTACTATCTGAAGACCGGCGATCAGAGCGCAGTGAAAGCACTTGAGAGGGTCGGCAACCGCATTGCCACCGAGCAAGACCCGCGTGGCGGCTGGACCCACGGCGGGCCGGGCGGCTACGGATACGTCCAGGGCGGGTTGATGAATCCAGCCGGGGCAGGCTGCTGGCTGGCCCTGGAACTGCTCGATGAGTGCGGCATTCGTCATCGAGACTCCCTCGTTCGGGCACGCCACTATTTCATGAGGTATGTCGATAACGGCACCCTGCCCTACGGTGACCACCATCCTGAGTTCAACTCCACAGGCAACAGCAAGGATGCCCTCGTCTGCCTCGCCCTCCATGCCAAGGGCGAGAAAAGCGCGGCCGAGCTCTTCGGTCACATCGTCACGGATTTCCCTGATGCCCGCAATAAAGGCCACACCGGTGGGTTGCTTGGATTCTGTTGGGGGCACATCGCCGGCAATTTGAATCCCCATCGGCCGGACTATCGGCGGAGTCTCGATCACTGGAACTGGCTCTACCACGCGTGCCGGCGTTGGGACGGCGGCTTTCAGTTGCCCGGCAAAGGGCTCGGGTTCTCCTATCTCACCGGCTATTTTATGGGGCCGCTTGCGAATACCGGCACCCTGGCATTGGTGTATGGTGTCCCGAACAGAAGTCTTCGGATTTTCGGCAAGGGTGAGAGCGTCTTTGGAAATGTGCGGCTTTCCGCCGACATCCGGAAAGGGATGCAGCTCTATCGAAAGTTGAGTTTTGACAAGCTCCGCAAAACGGTCAGCAGCAGGACGGAATTCGGCCGGCAGCTTCTGAAGGCAGCCGATGCAAAGGAAAAAGACATCGCCAGTTCGATCCTTTCGATTAAACAGGCACTCACGAATGGCAATCCCGTCAAAGCCAGAACAACTGCGGTAACACTCAATGCCATGTGTGACGGGAAATTGGCAGAGGCAAAGAGCCTGCTATCCGAAAGCACGGGCCGCAAGTATGCGCCGGTAATAGCTGCGGCCAGAGTATTCGAAGACAACTATTTCCTTATCTACACCGAGCCCGAATCACGGCGTGCGATCCGGGAAATTGCAGAGGATGAAAAGAGCGGCATCTATCAGAAATTTGCGACCGCACTTCTGACCATCCCGTCCGACGACTCCCGCTGGGTCGATTCCGCCAGCATGATGCACGAGAGATACTGGTACACGAAAGAAACAGACCCGGTCGCCATGCGCATGATCAAGCGCAACGCCTTTCTGAAAACAGGCGGCCACTGGACAAGCTGGTTTCCAAACAGTTATTTGCGAAAGCACGGTTATATCGAGGATACCTTCGTGAAGGATTGGAGGGCGCTCCTTCCGGCATCGGGCCTCAATGAAGGTAAGGATGCAGCGACCTTTGCATATCTGCCGATGCAGAAGGATGGTAAGCCACCGGCCTCGAGTTGGAAGGACTCCTCATTTGATGACAGCAAGTGGGCAAAGGCCAAAGGGCCCATGACGAACGCGAGGGGCACGGCCTTTAAAATGCCCCGCGGCACAGACTCCGTCTATTACAGGATCACCTTCAACGCCCCCTCGAAAGGTTACTCGGAATGGAAGCTCTACATGCGCTGCATCGGACACAGAGCTTCCGCAGCGGTTTACCTCAATGGACACTGCATTGCCTGGATAAGCGAGCACCGAGGTGAGTATGCCCCAGTTCCCTTACAGACCAGCGCGCTCAGATTTTTGAAGAAGGGGGAGAATGTTCTCGCCGTGCGGGCACGCAGGGCGCACAAGGCGTTCGATGTCGGCATCTACGGGAAGGGGGTGAAGTGATGAAGAAAACAAAGATGCGCCTCCTGATAATCAGCCCGATCGCCACCATCGCTTTGCTCACTCTTTCAGGCTGCCATCATTCGACACGTGGTATCGAATCTGAAGACGGCACGCTGAATATGAAGATCGACACCCTGAATCTGAAGAGCATCAAGGAGCAGGGATACGACAAAGGTACGGCGCCTAACGAGGCAGGTGAGGCCATCTTTGCCAGGCTCGAAGATGAGGCCACCTCACTCGAAACGATCTACAGCTACTTTACTCACTACTCACCGGTGATGCGGTTCAAGGCATCGCAGGCCATGTCAAAGCGCGGTAAGGCAAGCATGCCCTTTCTGATTAAAGCGCTGCAGTCCGGCGACAAGTACCAGATCCGCGCCGCGTGCGATGCCATCAGCCAGGTGCGACAGTTCTTCGGAGTAAGCGTCAAGACAAACAGGCGAACCCCTCAGTCCATGACGCTGGAGATCAATGCCGAGGCCGTGCCTTACATGTCACCGCTGCTCGATCACGAAAACATGTACATCCGTGCAGGCGCCCTGCAGGCCCTGAGCCGGTGCGGCAAGGCTGCCGCGCCGCATCTGCCAAAGGTCGCTACCTTTATCACGGATGACGAGTGGTGGCTGCGCGGTGGTGCAGCCTACGTGTTGCAGGGCGTCGGCAGCCCCGAGGCTGACAAGTATCTGCCGTCCCTGGCAAAGACCATGCTCACCGAACGCCGCATCCAGTGCCTTAACATAATGAGCGCCGCTCTAAAGGACCTGATCAGGACAAGCTCAAACAGGCAGCAGCTCGCAGAGCAGATCGGCGAGGGCCTGGGGCAGATGCACGACTACTACCACCGCCTCCGCGGCCGTGACGTGCTCGATGCCGCCGGGACGGATGCCGGCATCGCGCTGCCATACGTCGACAAGCTGATCGCAGAGATGGAGGAAACGTTAAAGGACGCGGAGCCCGACAGCAGAAAGACAAAGGCCGACCAGGCAGAGCTGAAACAACTCAAGACGACACGGGATAAGCTGAGCGGCGTGAAGAAGTAGTACAAGATTTATTCCCAGCATTTTTAACCATGAAGCATCGCTATTCATTCGGCGCAGCCAGAGATCTGTATGAGAAGAACGTTCACCCACGAGTGATGCTTGGGCCGGCGGATCTGATCGAGCTCCGCAGGAGGATTAAGCGTGGCGATGGCAAAAAGATCATGGAAGGTCTTCGGCGCAAAGTCAGTCTGCTGGTGTCTGCGATTCTGCAGAGCGAGGACTTGCGGGTGAGTCTGGTCGGTGACGGATCCTGGAACTCACTGGGCACGCGGGTTGGCCGCGCAATGACGGATATCGCGATGGTGGCCGCACTTGATGAAGACGCAGAGGTGGCCGAAGCCGTCACGCGCGTGATGAATACGGTTCTCGATCCAGGCTACCGCAGCAACGGGCCGGCGGTTTCACTCCACTCGATGATGATGGCATACGATATTCTTCATCACTCGTTCGATGAGAGGACGAGGCTGGCCTACGTTCGGCAGTTGCAGAAGAGTATTCATCAGGCTCTGAGGCAGTGGTCTTCAACCTATCTTCGCTGCAGTGGGGCCAATGTCCCTCTCGGCAACGTCCTCTCCAACGTCGAAGCAGCTCTCGCGATTCAGGGGGACGCAGGCGCGTCCGACCTTTCCGCCGTGCTGACGCAGCTCGTGCAGAGCCTCGAAGCCACGCTGCATACCGCTGTTACCGTTGACGGATATCCGATGGAGGATATCGGGTACGGGACGGACGTGACCGCCTGGGTTTTCTTGCAGTGTGAGTGGCTGCGCAGGGCCGGCCTGTTCGATGCTCTGGCAGAATACCCACGACTGAAACGATTCGGCCAGGCCATGCTGCACTTCGTTCAGCCTTGGGGCGAAGACGTCTCAAACACCGGGGACCACGGCGACGATTTCGGGCATCGACAGTTCGTCCTGCCCAGGCTCGCAACGGAAACAGACGACCCAACCCTCTTGTGGCTGCACGGAACTCTTCACTATCACCATGGAAAAGTTCATCCGGAAAACACTCTTCCCGATTACTACATCGAAGTGCCCCTTCGCAGCGGCTTCAGAACTCCCGCATCGCATCTTTCACTGCTTGTCCTGGATGAGCTGAAGGGAGAAAGGCATCCTTCGAAGACGGACACAGAAACAAGCTACCGCGATCGTGGACGAGGGATAGTGAGCTTCCGCAGCAGTTGGGATAAAGACGCAACTTTTGTGGTCTTCGATGGCTCACAACGCAGCCCGTCCGTGGCAGGCCACCACCATGCCAGTTGCGGCCACTTTTCGATGTCCGCTCTCGGCGAATACTTTTCCATTGATACCGGCCGTTACAACAACGAGCAGAGCTGTCACAGCCTTGTCCTCATCGATGGCAAGAGCGGAGAATCGACAGAAGGCGAATGGTGCGCGGTCAAACGTCA
>Ga0187827_10004439_pt1 | contig 17297 bp, 15 predicted proteins | sample ETNtaG_39_FD_167969 | JGI IMG/M metagenome (GOLD analysis project Ga0187827, IMG submission 167969) | Marine microbial and viral communities from oxygen minimum zone, Eastern Pacific Ocean - ETNP2014_SV_150_PacBio MetaG (Illumina Assembly) | ecosystem: Environmental > Aquatic > Marine > Hypoxic...
TGCTTTCAAAACAGAGTAAGACGGGCAATAGATCAAGTTTGTGAAGAAGCACTTGGGAAAAATGAAGAGGTAGCATTAGAAGCTAACGACAAGAAAAAGTTGGCTTCAAAAATTGGAATAGTTGCTAAAGCAAAAGAGATACCTGTTGATTTAAAAAAGGAAATTGTAAGAAGAGCAACTTTTAAAAGTGCTAAAGACAGAACAGATAAGTCAGAATAGTTAAAAACTTTATAGAATGTTTACAGGAGGTCGCTATGGCGCATTATGGTAATAAAATAAGAACTATATATGAACCACAAGGGGTTGTTGATGCAGACTTCTCATTAGAAGATACTGGTGGTGGTACTGTTATTACATTTTGGAATACTGGAAAGTTAGGCGCAGAGCCAACATTTGCACAACTCGATTCATTAGTAACAGATGCGGAAATTGAATCTTGTCAGAGGTGGAAGATAATAAGGGCTGAAAGAGACAAGTTGTTAAAGGAAAGCGATTATCTGATACTTGCCGATGCTCCAGTAGACGAAACTCAAAAACAGGAATGGGCAACTTACAGACAGGCACTTAGAGATATACCACAGAATTATGATAGTCCAGATGAAGTCGTGTATCCCACCAAGCCAAAATAAAAAATGCTATCAATAAAAAACCTATTCGGATTTAGAAAAAACAAAGGGTTGGATAAAAGGATCAGCTTTAGCTTCTAAAAACATTGTTTAGCATTTCTTTCAATTAAATTCTATTGCTAAATATATCTCTCTAATTTTACTTTTTTATTCGGAGCAATAAGATATTCCTAGATGATTTATTCATCGATAAAGGTATTGATAAATATATTAGTAAAGATATTAGTGAAGATATTAGTGAAGATATTAGTGGATATATTGGCAAATTTATCGATAGATTTATATACTAGTTAATCAAAGTATACTTTTATGGCGTTTGGAAGATGCATTTTATACAAAGAAATCCTGGATCTGGTAAACCCAAATGCAGAAATATGCCAATAACAAGAAGTAAATAAAATGCCAATAATAAAAAATTTATTCGGATTTAGAAAAAACTTTCAATAATTAAAATCAATAAAAATATTATAATAAAAAAATATAATTAATAAATAAAAATCTAAAAATAATAATTATAAAAAAGAAAAATCAAAACCCAATTTAAAATTTAATGAGCAAAGTCAATTCCCAGGTCACTATTAAACCTTGATTCTTCCTGGACTCTTGTCTTCTCATCAACCTTTCCTATAATCCATGGGCTATGGACTCCTGTGATTATTGTCATTACAGTAATTTTGCCCTTCATCTCTTCCGAGACTCTTGCTCCCCAGATGACATTTGCATCAGGATCAAGAGTTTCTGTTACTAATTCTCCTACTTTGCTTACCTCATCCAGAGTCATGTCAGTACCGCCTTCAATGTGTATCAATGCCCCTGTTGCGCCTTTGTAATTTATATCCAGCAAAGGATTGCTTAAAGCGCCTTTAACTGCCTCCTCTACCTTGCTTGTTGTATCAGAAGCTCCAACACCTATTGCTGCAACGCCTCCGTTTGTCATGATTGTCTTGACATCTGCATAATCTAAATTAACCAAGCTTGGAACTGCAATTGTCTCTACAATTCCTCTTATCATTGTTGCAATCAACTCATTTGCAACTGCAAATGCCTGCTGTACTGGTAAATTACCAGCTATGTTAACCAGCCTGTTGTTATCAATAACAATAACTGTATCAGAAACCTGCCTTAATTGTTGTAATCCAAACTCTGCCTTGTCGATTCTTGCCCTTTCGATATTAAACGGCATTGTGACAGTTCCAATCACAATTGACCCCATTTCTTTTGCAACCTGCGCTATTACCGGAGCCGCTCCTGTTCCAGTGCCTCCTCCCATTCCGGCACATACAAAAACCATGTCTGTTCCTTTTAATGTATCCTTGATTTCCTGCATGCTTTCCTGGGCTGCTTCAGCCCCCTTGTTTGGAAATCCTCCGCAGCCTAAGCCTCTGGTTATATCTTTTCCTATCAAAAATTTTTTATCAGAACTTGAAATATCAAGGTGCTGCTTGTCTGTATTGCACGCAACTATTTCAGCTCCTTTAACGCCTTTTTTATAGAGCCATGATACCATGTTGGTGCCTGCTCCTCCTACACCAAGAACTTTTATGTTTGCCTGGCCTACTAGATTTTCGTAATCAACCGGCTGGTGGTTTTTTATAGCTTCCTGCACAATAAAATCCAATTTTATCACCTCTGTTTTATAATATATAAATGGGTTTTAATTACTAAACAGAAGCCAGTATATAAATGTTATGTTTTTGTATACTAATATACTGTTGTTGTAAAATATATAGGTTAGAGTCTAAGTAGGGTAAAAAGAGCAATTTTTTGTAAAATTATTGTAAAATAACCCAATAAAATCAAAGAGTCATTTATAAACTCTAGGCTTCATAAAAACCTTATCTGCCTTTACAGCCAAGCCTTTCTCCTTTTTTATCATTTCTTCAGAATTTAATTTTGCAGTTCCCAAAGCAATCAGCTCATCTTTCAAGGTCATGATTGCAACTGTATCATCTTTACTTATTTTATCATTCAATTTGCTTATCCCTGGAATATTTAAGTCTGCGCCATGGCACAAAGTATCAACAGTTGTGTCAAAAACCCATATTTTCGAAAGATGTGAGATTGCATTTTCAACCGGCTGTATTATTTTCCTCAAAAACTTGTCATTATTTTCTTTTTCATAGAAATAATAAGCATCAATCAAGTCCTGTAAAGTGAATAAATTTTCTTCATTAAATGGTCCTGCTTTTGTTCTTCTAAGCTCCTGCATATGCGCTCCAATTTTCATATTTTTCCCAAGATCATGAATTAATTTCCTTATGTAAGTTCCTGCCTCACAACCCACTTTAAACAAAACATCCTGTCCATCTTTTTCAAGAATTTCAAAATAATAAATTTCTCTTGTCCTTTGCTGCCTTTTAACAGCGCTTTTTAGCGGTGGAGTTTGCTTGATTTTCCCGGTAAAATATTTTTTTATAGTATCTTTTAGTTTTTCAGCAGAAACATCATCATGCAGGTGCATTATCCCAATATATTCCTTTCCTGAAGTTAACAGCACTTGTACAATTCTTGTTGCGCTTCCAAGAGCAATAGGCAGTACTCCATGTACATTTGGATCAAGAGTTCCTGAATGTCCTGCTTTTTTTATATGGAGGATTTTCTGCACATAATCGCTTACCTGATGGGAAGTTGGACCTTGAGGCTTGTTAATATTCACAGCGCCATAATTGATTATTTCTTCTGTTTTCCTTTCTTCCGGCCTGCAGCCTAGCTTTTCATTGGTTTTAAATTCCTTTTTCACTAAAACTTTCCTCTTGATTTTTTCAAAAGGCAGTAATTGTTTCATAGAATAAAAGAATTATAATCATTTAATAAATCTATTGATTACTGGCTCTTTGGCGCAGTTGGCCTTTGCTCAACATTCTTTGGCTGAGGCGGCTGTTTTGGAGCATGTACTTTGGGCTGTTCTTTCCTTAATTCCTTAATCTCTTCTTTCTGGATTTCCTTTGCTTTCTCTGCCTTATCTTCTTTTGTTTCCTCAATTTTTTTCTCAGCTTCTCCTGCTTCTGTTTTCTTTTCTTCAGCTTTTGGAGCTGCTTTTTTTTGCTCCTCTTCTTTTTTCTTTTCTTCTGCTTTTTTCTTTTTATCCACTTCCTGCTGCTTTGCCATCTCTCTCTTGGCCTTTCCTGGCAGCTCAACAAGCTCTACTTTAACTGTACCTTTATCATCTTTGACTGCATTAACCTTGATATGATGAGGGGGATTTTTAATTCCATCCTTCCACAATAATTCATTTGCATATCTGCCGATAAGAACATTATCAGATTTCATGTGCTTTGAGACGAATTCCCTCAAAGCAGTAACTGCCTTTTTGGCCCTTCTCCATCTTGGAGCTTTCTGGAATTCCCTTCTCAAAGGAACATTATAATTCCTTTCCAGTACAGTTTTAGGTTTTTCTTCCTTCTTTGCCATTTTGTTAATTAGTATTATTATTTCTTAGTATTTTTTATTATCATTAATTTAGATTTTTATTATTATTTTTTATAATTTTTATTTGATAATCTTAATTTTTTATTATAATATTTTTATTGATTTTAATTTTCAATGTTGTTTTTTATTATTGTTGAGATTTTTAAATGAATTTTTTAATTGTAACTTTTTTATGCCTTTGTCTTTGTCCTTCTCCAGTTTCTTTTTGATTTTGTGTGCCTGCCCGGATGGACTTTCCTTGTTTTGCCGTATATTTTAGGGACTGACCAGAAAGGCGCCCATCTGGTTAATTTGCTTAATTTTGCCAGTCTTTTCTTTTTGCTTGTGTGCTTGTATCTTGACATTATGACCTCTGGATATTAAATTCTTTTTTTTCCGGAGTTAATTTCTTCAAAATTTCCTTTAATTCATTATCATCAATTTTGCTTATCTGGCCGGACTGGATTGCATTTGCCAGTATTGCCAGAACCTGGACAGCGCGCTCAGGAAATGCTGCTTTCAGATTCCCATACCTTTCCAATGCCTCTTTTGTAAATGCCTGTTTTACTATAATTTCCAGCTGCTGCACTTGCTGTTGAATCTGCGCCTTTTCCGAATCTTGCTGCTGTAATGCTCCAAGCTGCTGCCTTTTCAGCTCTTCCAGCTTTTTTTTCCTTATTTCGTCTAACTCAGACATTTTATTTTTTATTTGAATTTTTTTCCTGGGATTCTTTTTTTTCTTCCTTTGTTTCTATTGGCGCTTTTTGCTCTGGCTTTTTTTCCTGAGCCTCTTTTTTTGCTTCCTTTTTTACTTCCTTTGTTTCTTTTGAACTTGATTCCTTGTCTTTTGGCTTTTCCTTATCTTCCTTCTTAGGCTCTTTGGCTTTTTTTTCAGGAACTTTAGATATCTTTGATGCTACATCATCCAGAAATTTTTTCCCTGCAGCTGTTATCATTCTGCCTTTATGAACTCCAACATTCCCTTTTTTTACAAAACCGGCAGTTTCAAGCTGCTGCAGAATCTTCCTTATTATATTGCCTGAGCTTTTAAAAAAGCTTTCCGGCTTAACCCCTCTGTTCTTTTTGCTTCCATACTTTGTTCTTAGCTTTGAAACTCCAATTGGACCGTACCTATAAATTCTCCTAAGAACAGAAGCAGTCCTTGCATACCACCAGTCATCTTTTGCAGGGGGCCTTTGCTTGCTGACCCCTGTCTTGACAAAAGCTGCCCACGCAGTAGGCTTTATAGATTCAACTTTCTTTAATTCTTCAGAAGCATTATCTATCAGTTCTGAAGGATCGCAGTTATATATTGTTCCCATTTTTACCAGTCAGTTTATTTTCAATAATTTTATTATATATATTGCAATATTTAATTCGCTTTTTTACTAAAATATTATGTTTTTTCTTGCCTTGCGGCAATAGACTGGCTAAATTATATTAGCTTGATAATTAGGAAACATAGCTGGTTTATAAAGATTGTTGTTTAGAATGTTTGCATATTGGATATTTTATACAATTTAATTTCGACTATATTATCAAAAACATAAAAATTTATAAACCCCCTTTTACTATCTCTTTTTTTTAGTATGCTGCTGAAAAAAAACGCTAAACTTGTTCTTGAAGACGGCTCCATCTTTTACGGACACTCATTTGCTTCTGATATATCTGTTTCCGGAGAGGTTGTTTTCTCGACTGGAATGGTAGGCTATCCTGAGTCTTTGACAGACCCCAGCTACAAAGGCCAGATTTTATGCTTAACGTATCCTTTGATTGGAAACTACGGCATTCCTTCTAATGATACAGATAACCATGGATTATTAAAAAACTTTGAATCAGATAAAATCCATATACGGGGATTGGTAATTTCTGATTATTCTTCTGATTATTCGCACTGGAATGCAAAAAAATCCCTTGGAGAATGGCTTAAAGAGCATAACATACCTGGAATTTTTGATATTGACACAAGGGAATTAACTAAAAAATTAAGGGAAAAAGGGACTATGCTTGGAAAGATTGTGATTAATGATGAAGACGTTAAGTTATACGACCCGAATAAGATAGATTTGGTAAAAGAAGTTTCTATTAATAAGCCCTGCAAATATACCTGCAAAAACAATAATGCAGATACTAAAAACATAATACTCATTGATTGCGGCGCTAAATACAATATAATACGCTGTTTTCTTAAAAGAAATGTAAATGTTATCAGAGTTCCATATGATTATGATTTTTTCAATGAAAAATTTGACGGTATTTTGATAAGCAACGGTCCGGGAAATCCGAAAATGTGCAAAAAAACCATAGAAAACATAAAGAAAGCGATAAAACAGGAAATTCCTGTAATGGGGATCTGCCTGGGAAATCAATTGTTGGCATTAGCAGCAGGCGCAGACACTTACAAATTAAAATACGGCCACAGGAGCCAAAACCAGCCATGCTTAATGCAAGGAACAAAAAGATGCTTCATTACAACCCAGAACCATGGATTTGCAGTAAAAACAAATTCTTTACAGGAAGATTGGGAGCCTTGGTTTACAAACATCAACGATAATACAAACGAAGGCATTAAGCACAAGACAAAGCCCTTTATGAGTGTACAATTCCATCCCGAAGCAGCTGCAGGGCCTGTTGATACTGAGTTTTTATTTGATGAGTTTATTGAAAAATTAAAATGAAAAAACCAAAAAAAGTTTTAGTACTTGGATCTGGATCACTCAAAATAGGGGAAGCGGGGGAATTTGACTATAGTGGATCCCAGGCTCTTAAATGTCTTAGAGAACATGACATTACAACAGTACTTGTAAATCCAAATATTGCAACTAATCAGACCAGTAAAGGCATGGCAGACAAGATCTATTTCCTTCCTATTACAACTTACTTTGTAGAAAAAGTAATAAAAAAAGAACATCCCGATAGTATAATGCTTGCATTTGGAGGCCAGACTGCCCTGAATTGCGGAGTAGAATTGCATGACAAGGGCATATTAAAAAAACATAATATAGAAGTTCTTGGAACACAGGTACAGGTAATAAAAGACACTGAAGACAGGCACTTGTTTGTAAAAAAATTAGAAGAGATAGATGTTAAAGTGGCCAAAAGCAAAGCAGTGTCAAATATAGATGAAGGCATAAAAGTTGCAAAGGAAATCAAATTTCCGGTTATGGCACGCATTGCTTATGCTTTAGGAGGCAGAGGCTCAGGCATCGCTAATAATGAAAAAGAACTAAAAGAGCTTATGGCAAAAGGATTTTCTTACTCAAACCAAATTCTGATTGAAAGGTTTCTAGGCGGCTGGAAAGAAATAGAGTATGAAGTTGTCCGCGATAAGTATGACAACTGCATCACTGTCTGCAATATGGAAAACTTTGACCCCATGGGAATACATACAGGAGAATCCATTGTAGTTGCTCCATCACAAACATTAACAAATTCCGAATACCATAAATTAAGGGAAATTGCAATCAGAGTTATAAGACATCTTGGCATTGTTGGAGAGTGTAATATACAATACGCATTTGACCCTCACTCAGAAGATTATAGGGTAATAGAAGTTAATGCAAGATTAAGCAGAAGCTCTGCCCTGGCCTCAAAAGCAACCGGTTATCCACTAGCTTTCATTGCGGCAAAACTTGCTTTAGGATATTCTTTAACTGAAATCGATAATTCAATTACAAAAACAACAAAAGCCTGCTTTGAGCCTGCCCTTGATTACATCGTGATAAAGATACCAAGATGGGACCTTGAGAAATTCAGGAAAGTAAGCTTTCAGATAGGAAGCGAGATGAAATCTGTAGGCGAAGTAATGGCCATAGGAAGAAAATTTGAGGAAGTTTTGCAGAAGGCATTACGAATGCTTGGAATAGGACTGCATGGGCTTGTATGCCACACCTTAAAACTGGATATGAATATTGATTACGAACTTAAAAATCCCACCGACAAAAGAGTGCTTGCAGTTGCTGAAGCGATTAAAAAAAATTATTCAATTGAAAAAATTTATTCTTTATCGAAAATAGACAAATGGTTCCTGCATAAAATTAAAAATATCATTGACACTGAAAACGAGATTAAAAAATACAAGATAACCAGTATTCCAAAAGAGTTGGTTAGATTGGCAAAACAGCAGGGCTTTTCTGATTTTCAGATTGCAAGATTATTATTTAACGACAAGGATTATGAAAGCAATTTATTAAAAATAAGGCAGCTAAGAAAAGAGCATGACATTGTTCCTTACGTAAAGCAGATTGACACGTTAGCAGCAGAATACCCTGCAAAAACAAATTATCTTTACCTGACTTACAATGGCAGCAGGGATGATGTTATTTTTGACAATAAGAATGCTGTTATTGTATTAGGATCTGGCGCTTACAGGATAGGCTCCTCAGTAGAGTTTGACTGGTGCTGTGTCAACTCAGTGTTTGCTTTAAAAAATTTAAATTACAATACAATTATGATTAACTATAATCCGGAAACTGTTAGTACTGATTATGATATCTGCGATAGGCTTTATTTTGAGGAGATGACTTTTGAGCGTGTCTTGGATATCTATGAAAAAGAAAATCCTCAAGGCATCATAATATCCATGGGAGGCCAGATCCCCAATAATCTTGCAATGAGATTACATAATCAACAGGCTAAAGTGCTGGGAACAAGCCCGTTAAATATTGATAATGCAGAAAACAGGCATAAGTTCTCGAAGCTATGCGATAAATTAGGCATTGACCAGCCTCAATGGGCTGAATCCTCAACTATTGATTCAGCAAAAGAGTTTGCAAATCGCGTTAAATATCCTGTCTTGATAAGGCCGAGCTATGTGCTTTCCGGGGCAGCGATGGCTGTTGCTTTTGACGATGAAGACCTTAACAGGTATTTGAAAAAGGCTGCAGACGTTTCCAAAGAACATCCAGTTGTTATTACTAAATTCATAACAGGAGCAAAAGAGATCGAGATAGATGCAGTATCTTTTAATGGAAAAATTTCAATATATGCGATTTCAGAGCATGTTGAAAATGCAGGGGTCCATTCCGGAGATGCAACAATGGTTTTGCCTCCTCAGTTCACTTACATAGAGACAATAAGGAAGATTAAGGAAATTGCAAAAAAGATTTCGTCTGCATTAAGTATAACGGGGCCTTTTAACATGCAGTTCATTGCAAAAAGCAATGAAATCAAGGTAATTGAATGTAATCTAAGAAGCTCAAGAAGCTTTCCGTTTGCATCAAAAGTTACAAAACATAATTTTATTGACATAGCAACAAAATCCATGATGGGGGTCAATGAAGATAAAAAATACAACACCCTTGATTTGGATTATGTCGGCGTTAAAGCGCCTCAATTTTCTTTTTCCAGGCTGCATGGAGCTGATCCTGTTCTAGGTGTGGAAATGGCATCGACCGGTGAAGTTGCCTGCTTAGGCAACAATATAGATGAGGCTTTTTTAAAGTCATTATTAGCAGTAGGCTTTAAAATCCCGGATAAAAATATTTTATTGTCAACAGGCCCGATAAAGAGCAAGGCATATCTGCTCGAAAGCATGAAAATATTAAAGTCAATGAATTTTAACTTGTATGCAACAAAAGGAACATTTGATTTTTTAAAAAACAATGGTATAGAAACAAAAACACTGCACTGGCCCTCAGAAAAAAAAGAGCCAAACATATTAACATACTTAAAAGAAAAGAAGATTGATTTAGTTATCAATATCCCAAAAAGCTTTGAAGATGAAGAATTAGAGAATGATTATTTGATAAGAAGAAGAGCAGTAGATTTCAACATACCATTATTGACAAACCCGCAGAACACTAAATTATTTATTGAATCAATTTCTAAATTAAAGATTGAGGATTTGGAGATTAAGGAATGGGAAGGGTATGATTGAGGAAAATTATACTCATACCCTATACAGCTTCCCCAATAAATCAGCCTTGGTTATTAATCCAATTAATTTTCCAGAATCCGATACTAAAACCATGGGATAATGCCTCAGCAAATTTGATATTATCTGGATTGATGCTTTTTTAGATACTGTTGGAGGGCTTTCCTCCATTATATCATCTACATTCTTGCTTTTTTTGCTCATTAAAGCGTCCAATAAAGTTGATTCTGATATCAGGCCGACTGACTTATGGTCATCTATTACCGGCATCTGGGAAATATTGAATTTCTTCATTTTGTCTATTGACTGCTTTATGTCTGAGCTTGAAGACACACTTACAATTTTCCTGTTCATAATCTCTTCTGCCTTAATCTCCTCTTTCTTTCCCAAATCGTTTAATGTCTCAAATATCTTCTTTGTTTTTGTAAAAGTAGGGTCTATTTTCCCGGACTCAATTTTAGCAATAAGGCTTTGGGATACATTTGCCCTTTTAGAAAGCTGTGTCTGGGTCAATCCTAGGTTTTTCCTTATTTTTTTGATCTCGCTTAATTCATACGGCATAATTTAAGGAATTATTTTATAGTATTTATTCCTTTCGGAATATTTCTGTCAATAATCTTTTTATAAATACCCAAAATAAAGTTATTATTAAGGGCTTAATGATATTAAAATGCTGATTTTTAATAATTAATTTTAATTCATAAAAAATATATATAGGTAATATTTAAAAAAATAAAAAATTTGGAGGAAATAAAAATGACAAAAATAGAATTTTTTACATCAGAAAGCGTAACAGAAGGGCATCCGGACAAGATCTGCGACCAGATCTCAGATGCAATTCTTGACGAACTATTAAAACAGGATCCAAACTCAAGATGCGCGGCAGAAGCGCTTACAACAACAGGACTAGTAGTAGTTGCTGGTGAAATTTCAACAAAAGGTTATGTTGAATTCCAGGATGTTGTGAGAAAAACATTGCAGGATATAGGCTACACAAATCCTGATTTTGGAATTGATTGCGAAGATGCAGGAGTTATGGTAAGCGTTCACGGCCAAAGCCCCGATATTGCCCAGGGAGTAGATGATTCTGCAGAAAGAGAGCAAGGTGCAGGGGATCAGGGAATGATGTATGGCTTTGCAACAAATGAAACAGAAGAGCTTATGCCTTTTCCAATAGTTATGGCCCATAAATTAACAAGAAGATTGTCCTATGTAAGAAAAGAAGAGCATATAAAAGGACTTGGTCCGGATGGAAAAAGCCAGGTTTCTGTAGAATATCATGATGGAAAGCCAAAAAGATTAAGCGCAGTCGTAATTGCACAGCAACATATCGATGGTATAACCGAGGAAGATCTAAAAAAAGATATTTTAGAAAAAGTAATAAAGCCAGTATGTGAAGAATTCATGGATGAAGAAACAAAAGTTCACATAAATGCTACTGGAAAATTTGTGATTGGAGGTCCTGAAGGAGATGCCGGACTTACAGGAAGAAAAATCATTGTAGATACTTATGGGGGCCTGGGAAGGCACGGTGGTGGAGCTTTTTCAGGAAAAGACCCAAGCAAAGTTGACAGGTCTGGAGCATACGCAGCAAGATGGGTTGCAAAAAACATAGTTGCAGCAGGCCTTGCAGATAAATGCGAAGTCCAGCTAAGCTATGCAATCGGTGTTCCTGAGCCAACATCTGTAAATGTTGACACATCAGACACAAACAAGATTCCTGAAGACAAAATTGTAGAGCTAGTAAAAAAACATTTCAAGCTAAACCCAAGGGAAATTATTAAAAAGCTTGATTTGCTAAGGCCTATTTATAAAAAAACAGCAGCATACGGACACTTCGGAAGAAACGACCCTGATTTCACATGGGAAAAAACCGATGTTGCAGAAGCCTTAAAGGATGATGCTGGATTATAAATTTTATTTTTTTATCTTTTTTCTTGATTAATGATTTCTTTTTAAAATTGGCTGAATAATAAAAAACCTAATTGCTAAACACTCCATCCCCATACCTGGATTTTGCCCTTTGCTTTAGTTCTTTGTATTCATCTACATTAAGTTCAAGAGTGTTTTTTATATCTTCAAAGCTTGAGTACATGCCTAAAACATTCAATGCTTTTTCTACCTTGCTGTCTTCATTGCTCATTATTAACACCTCTAATAAGGGATGCTTTTACTTCAAATTCTCATATATGGTGGTGGATGTAACTTAATGAAATATCTAATATCCGCCACTATATTCGAAAACACAAATATATTTCGATTCTTTTTGTGTTTTCCGCTATAAAAAGCTTACTATATGATAATATACTTTAATATATATTTTGCATTAGTTATATTTTTAGTTAAAAAATAAGAAGAAATAGGGCAAAATTAGAAGTGAAAAATTATTCCCCTTCAAACTCTATTAGAGAAAATGCCTTATAGCCTTTTAATTTCTCCCTGCCCTTAAGGTCTATCAGCTCTACAAGAAAAGCGCACTCAACAACTTCTCCTCCTAGCATCTCAACCAGCTTGATAGCTGCAAGGCATGTTCCTGCAGTAGCTATTAAATCATCCACAACCAAAACTTTCTGGCCTTGTGTTATCCCATCTTTATGGATTTCAATAGCAGCATTTCCATATTCTAAAGCGTATTCCTGCTTCATTGTATGATGGGGCAGCTTTCCTTCCTTCCTTGCAGGAACAAAGCTGCATCCTAATAAATAAGCAAGTGTAGCGCCGAAGATAAAACCTCGAGACTCAATCCCCACTATAATATCAATATCTATATCCTTATATCTTTCATAGAACTTGTCCATTGCATACTTAAACGCATCCTTATCCTGCAAAACTGTAGTTATATCCCTATACATTATCCCTTTCTTAGGAAAATCAGGTATTGTCCTTATGCTGTTTCTTAATCCTTCATCATCCATTAAAACCACCTCAAAGCTAGTTTTTGGAAGTAATATAAAAGATTTTCTTTAATCAATTCAAAAAACCTTTAAATACAATACAATAACTCTGCAATATATGAAAGTCAACAATAAAGATTACCAGACAGTCTGGATGGAAGGCAATGAAGTCAAATTAATTGAGCAGACAAAGCTCCCGTATAAATTTGAGATATACAGCTGTAAAAGCTATAATGAAACGGCATCTGCAATAAAAACAATGATTGTAAGGGGCGCAGGAGCTATAGGCGCAACAGGCGCTTATGGATTGGTGCAGGCAGCCTTGGAAGCCAATAATGAAAATTTCAAAGAATACATAGAAAAAGCAGCTGAAACTCTAAGAAGCACAAGGCCAACTGCCCAAAACCTGTTTACAGGAATAAATTATGTTTACGATGCAATAAAAAACATCTCTGATCTTAAGCAAATGCAGGAAACTGCAGTCAGTAAGGCAAAAGAATTCGCTGATTATGATGCAAATGCCTGCAAAAAGATAGGCGAGCATGGAAACTCTTTGATTAAAGACAATTATAAAATAGAAACCCACTGCAATGCCGGCTGGCTTGCATTTGTTGATTGGGGCTCTGCTTTATCCCCGATATACTATGCTCATCGCTCAGGAAAAAAGGTCTTTGTCTATGTTGATGAGACAAGGCCCAGGAACCAGGGCAGTTTTCTTACAGCTTGGGAATTAGGGCAGGAAAATGTCCCTCATGCAATTATTGCAGATAACGCAGCAGGCTTTTACATGAAAAATAAGGAGATAGATATAATGATTGTAGGAGCAGACAGAATCGCTGCAAACGGCGATGTAGCAAATAAAATAGGCACATATGAAAAAGCTGTTCTGGCAAAAGAAAACAATGTTCCTTTTTACGTTGCAGCCCCAACGACTACTTTTGACTTAAATACTGAAGATGGGAATAAAATACCCATAGAAGAAAGAGACCAGGATGAAGTTTTATTCATAAACGGCATTGATGAAAATAAAAATGTTGTCAAAGTAAGGATAGCATCTGAAAAAAGCGACGCAAAAAACCCTGCTTTTGACGTAACGCCTGCAAAATACATAGCCGGGATAATAACAGAAAAAGGCATTGTCAAGGCAAATAAAGAAGAGATTAAAAAGCTGATAGGATAATAATTACTGTTTCTTATATTTAAAATTTTTATTTAATGTCTTCTGGTGATATGTGCATTATTTATGATTTTCATGCCCTGTATGCTTATGTCTGCTTTTGTGCTCATGCTTTTTCTTATGTTCATGTTCTTCTCTTGTTGTCGTTTTTTCAGCTCTAAATTTTCCCTCCGGAGCGAATATTAAAATATAAACCAATATGCCAACAATGACTATCACAATCATAACAATAAAACCAAAAAAGAGATTGCTTGTTTTTTCCTTTGATTCTATGCTGTCTGCAGCAGCCGTCATATTAATTTCGCTTTCCGGCTTTAAATCTTCTTTTGTTTCATTTGCGGCCTTTTCCACTGTTTTAGTTTCTATTTTCAGGCTTTTTTGCGCAGTGATAGCAAAGGAAGAAAAGCCGGAGCTTGTTGCCTCATAGAAAACCTTGCTTGCATTTTCACTCAATTTTTTAGTTGGCAGTTTCCCCCATCCATTTGAGTATCTGTTCAAAGCAACGGTATTCTTATCAAGGCTATTTTCATCCAGCCATGACTTATTGACTTTAAACTCAATCCTTGCATTTCCAATATCTTCATTGGTTATTCCTTTCTCCTCAATTTCAATGTACTGGAAGACATTGCCGGATATTTTGCTTGGCGCCTTGCTCTCATTGATAACTCTTATTGTTATTGTGACACTTGATAAGTCTTTGTTCGCTGTAAATTCGGTCTTGGAAAAAGCAATGCTTTCCCTGTTGACATTGATCTTGATTTCCTGCCCATCTGATATTTCAAAATAAAAATGGGTTTTTACTGCTCCTGTTGAGGCTGCTGCAGCTCCTCCGCCACCGCCTCCTCCGCCTCCTCCTCCGCCACCGCTGCTAGAGGAACTGGAGCTTGGTGTACTGCAGTCAGTTGTTTTTGAAGCATCATTATCATTACAGTCTGTTCCAACACTGCAGCCATTCCCATAACTATCTCCATCCTTGTCTTCACAAAGCTCTTTTACAGCAGAATGATTAAGCCCTGTAACCTTATATCTTGTGCCAGTATCAAAACAAGTGTATCCATTACTGGTTGTATTATCGCAATTGACTAAATTCTCGTTTGTCCCATCACATATAGAGCTTATATTATCAAAGCCTATATCCAAATCCTTTATGCAGACAGCATCCACAGTTGCATTGACTTTTTCAAGGAAAACTGTCTTTGTCTTGTTCATCCCAGTAAGGTTTATTCCTCTTATGGAAACTGCGCCTGTTCCGTTTATTGTCCTGTTAAATGTTATGCTTCCCAAATCAAGAGTATTGTTTTCATTAAAGGTAAAATTAAACTCCACTATTGGCGCAGTTCCATTAGTTATGTTTATGAAAAACGTCCCATTGTAAAGCTTAGATAAGTTAGTTGTTCCGTTTATTGTTATGTTTATTGATGATGTTGTGTTTATATTGCTCAGGTTTCCGGCTAAAAAATCGCTGCCGTCACTTATCCCGTCATTATCATCATCAGTATCATTAAAATCAGGATTCCCGTCATTATCTAAATCTCTTGAATCCAAAACAGATACTGTTACAATCTTTGAGTCTATATTTTCTGAATCATTCACAGTTATATTTACATTAAAATTCCCGCTGTCTGTAAGGTTGGTATTCCAGATAAAATAGATTCCATCCAATGAAAATCTTGATGAATCGTTTATTGTAAAAGTCAAATTATCATTATCAATATCTGAAGCATTTGTTGTTATATTCACCCTCTGTGTTTCATTAACAGTTACATTGCTCACAGTTATATTTATCACAGGCACAGCATTCTTTATTGTCATATTAGAGCTGTTAACCCAATTGCTCCAGTTGCTTCCATCAAAAACCCTGACACTAAATGTCCAGTTCTGGCCTTTTGTTGTGTTTTCCTGTGATACAGAAGTCAGATTAATTAATTCCAGAACTTGTTCTGTGTTGTTGTACCATTTGGTTTCATTGTATGTTATTGCATCATTATCTGCATCAGTAAAGGAAAAAAATCTCTGTAAGGTTCCATTGGTTCTGTTTAAAAAGTCTGTTGAGTTTATTGTTACGTTAACTGCCTCTGGATTGCTGTTTGCAACCGTTATTATTGTGTCATTGGTATGGAAATTATTGGCTGTGTCATTAACCCTTACTGTAAAGTTTATTACCTCTCCTTTTGTAACATTGATAGTTATGTTTTGGCTGAATGTTGTAGTAGTTTTGCCTTCCAAGGAAAAGTTGAATATCCTTACAAAGCCGCTTATATTAACCAGGATTTGTCCAAAACTCAAAATATTTTCATCAGTTGCATTTGCACTTATATTTATGATATCATTAGCTTTTATATCTGCTGATTTGTTTAATGTTGCATTAACTATGGGATTTATTGTATCCAAAGTAAAGTTAACTGTTGCATTGCTGCTAGAATGAGTGCTGTCGCTTAAACTAACATTTAGAATGTAGTAACCATCAGATGCGTTAAAGGTCGTATTCGTCAAAGAAGTTTGATTAAGCTTACCATTTATGTAATAGCTTATGTTTAATGTGTCATTATCATAATCAAATCCTGTTATGTTTATGTCAAGGGGCTGCTGGCTTGTGTACAGGTTAGAGGATGGGAAAACTATGCTTGGGGTTTCTGGCGCTGTGTTAGCTAACGAAAAAGTCCATATATCAGTTTCATTGAAATTATTAGCGGAATCATTTGCATAAAACTTGTATCCGACAACATTGCCTCTTGTTGCAGTTATTGTTTTGTTTATAGAAACAATTTGCGTATTGCCACTTAAGCTTCCATTAGTGACATTATCCCAAGTTCCAGTATCATTCCAGCTAAAAATAAAACTGGATAAATCAACAGTATCATTCCAAGTAATATTGAACTGGAATACATTGTTTTGCTTAACATTATTTATATCGCTGATATTAGTAATATTATTTGACCAGTATGGAGGAATTAAATCAATATTTACAGTAAAGGCATCTGTAATTTTTAAATTTCCAAAACTGTCATTGCCATAAATCTTGTAAGTATAGCTTCCATTTTTCAGGCTGCTTACATTAACATTCCATTCTAATCCAGATCCAGCCATAGTAAAATTAGTGTTATTAATTTCTAACGTAGCATTTGCCAAAACTTCATTAGAACTAATATTTACAATAAAGGTAAGGTTTGTTTTTATAGTATTATTTTCCGGATTTTTTATTGTTATGTTAGGCGCAATAGTGTCTAAGGCACCTATGGCGGCAAAAATATTTATTCTTGAAAAACTATAACCGCTATTTCCAGTATCATCAATAAGTTTGCCGGTGCTATTCAAGG
>Ga0187827_10004440_pt1 | contig 17295 bp, 19 predicted proteins | sample ETNtaG_39_FD_167969 | JGI IMG/M metagenome (GOLD analysis project Ga0187827, IMG submission 167969) | Marine microbial and viral communities from oxygen minimum zone, Eastern Pacific Ocean - ETNP2014_SV_150_PacBio MetaG (Illumina Assembly) | ecosystem: Environmental > Aquatic > Marine > Hypoxic...
GAAATTGCGCTCGAGCCGGGTGGGGTCGTCCTCCAGGAACTTGGCCGCGCCGCCGCCTTCGAGGATGCCCGAGACGGCGTTGTGCACGACCACCTCGGGTGCCCCCATCTCGTCGCGCACGCACTCAGCGGTCGCCATCAGGCCGTCGAGATCGGACACGTCGCAGACATAGCCGCGTGAGCCCTCGATCTCTGCCTCAAGCGTGTCGAGACGCTCCTTGTTGCGCGCCAGCATGGCGACACGGTAGCCGCCGCTGGCGAAGCGCCTGGCGCATTCGCCACCGGTGCCGGGTCCTGCCCCGGCGATCAGACAAACGGGGTTTGCCAAGGTTCCACTCCCTTCTCGTCAGAATCTCGTATCGTCCCCATCCGGCAGCTCCCAGATTCGGCCGGATAGTCCATGCCGTGCGAACAGCTCACGCGCCTCGGCAACCGTCCACTTCTGCCAATCCTTGTCGCGATGGCGCTCGTACCAGTCGCCCGCGAAGCGCGCCACGGTGTCGATTGACCGCACGTCGCCTATGACGATGCCGTGGCGGAAGCACCAGGACCGGACCTCTGTCTCACTTTCGAAAAATAGCATGGTGCTGCAGCTATAGATCACGTTGTTCCAGATGTGCTGCATAGGAATGGGGAAGTGGACTACGAGGTTGCTATCCTCAACCGTGCCGTCCCTTACCGTGACGCTGACCGGCTGGCCTTCACCGCCGAGGGTGCTGCTGATTGTGACCTCTCCGCCGATCAGCGCGGCGATGCCGAGCGAGCACCAAGCACAGTTGCCCCACCAGACTTTCGCCCCGGCGCGCACCGTGAAGTTGGTTGGCGCCAGGGAGAAGGGGTGGATTGCCCAGATCTCGTCGTTGTCCGGATGCAGCACCACGCCGCGGTCATCGGCGAGCTGCCGCAGCCCTTTTTGCATTTCCTCCGGCATCACGTGGTAGCGTGATGCCAGCACCGAGAGATGCGGCGCCCGCCCGTTGGCAACGACGTCGTTGATAATGCTGTAATGTAGCTGGGCGCTGGTCAGGGCCACGGTGTCACTCCTATTCCTATTTTGCCGTCGCGTGCAGTGGCGCCGCGAGGCTGTCGCGGGCGGCCTCGTATTCTGCCGTCAGGCGATCGACCAACGCCGCGGCGGGCATCACTGCCTTGATGGCGCCGATGCCCTGGCCCGAGCCCCAGATGTCGCGCCAGACCTTCTTCGCCCCAATCCCACCCGACCTGAAGTCCATCTTCGATGGATCGGCCTCCGGCAGGTCGTGCGGGTCGAGTCCCGCATTGGCGATTGAGGGCGCTAGGTAGTTGCCACGCACGCCCGAAAAAAAGTTGGTGTAGACGATGTCGTCGGCCACGCCGTCGACGATCGCCTGCTTGTAGGCGTTGATGGCGTTAGCCTCCTCGGTGGCGACAAAGGCCGAGCCGATATAGGCGAGGTCCGCGCCCATGGCCTTGGCGGCAAGCACCGCTCCGCCCTGCGCGATGGCGCCCGACAGCGCCAGCGGGCCGTCAAACCATTCGCGAATCTCCTGGATCAGCGCGAAAGGTGACAGCGTGCCCGCGTGTCCGCCCGCGCCGGCACAGACAGCAATGAGGCCGTCCGCGCCCTTGTCTACTGCCTTGTGGGCGAAATGGATGTTGATGATGTCGTGCATCACTATGCCGCCATATGCATGCACCGCATCGCACACTTCCGGGCGAGCGCCGAGCGAGGTGATGACGATGGGGACCTTGTGCTTGACACACATTTCCATGTCATGGTCGAGGCGCGTGTTCGACTTGTGCACGATCTGGTTCAGGGCGAAGGGAGCGGCGGGCTGTTCGGGATACGCTTTGTCATGCGTCGCCAGCGTTTCCTTGATCTCCGCCAGCCAGTCATCGAGCGCTTCGGGCGGGCGCGCATTGAGTGCCGGGAACGAGCCGACGATGCCCGCGGTGCACTGGGCGATGACCAGCTTCGGATTGGAGATCATGAACAATGGCGCACCGATCACCGGGATGCGCAATGTGCCATCGAGCACGGGTGGTAGCGTCATCGAAGGCACACAGCCGCTGCGGGAACGGTGGCGCTGTCACTATCCCGGCAAAAGTGAAGCGACACCGGATCGCCGCTCCGGCGGTCGACGAGCCGGGCGCGTGGGCCGTCAGGCTGCGGCATCCAGGTTTCTCCCCATTCGACCAAGGCGGCGAGGACAGGCAATATGGCTTGGCCCTTTTTGGTCAGCACATATTCTTGTCTGCGGCCGTCATCGCGCAGGGGCTTGCGGTCGAGTAGCCCGACATCAATCAAATGCTTTAGCCGCGTCGTCAGCACGCTTCGGGAGACGCCGAGGCGGTACTGAAACGTCTCGAAACGGGTCACCCCGACAACGGCGTCGCGCAGGATCAGCAATGTCCAGCGGTCGCCGATGATGCCGAGTGCATCGGCAATCGGGCAATTCACTCCACTATAGGGTCGGCCCTGCTCATCCATCGCCGCGCTCCTTCTTATCGCGCCGGCGATCCGGCGATACATGCGTTGCGGTCGGGTGAGACCATTACGGCATCGCCGCCGGGAACAAAAGTTCAAATTTCGAACTTGCGGCCCAGGTGGCGCATGCGCATAGTCGCGGTCGGTAAAGGTTCTGAACCGGAACTTTTATAGGGGAGAGGGCCTTGGCCGAGTCGATTGCCGTCGAGACCGGGACTGAGCAGCTGCTGTGCACGCTGCAAGAGGGCGTCGCCACCATTATCTTAAACCGGCCCGAGGCGCGCAATGCGCTCTCCAACGAGCTGACGCCCGCGCTGCGCCGCATAATACACCGTTGTGGCGAGGACGATGCCATCGGTGCGCTGCTGCTAACCGGCGCTGGCATGGCATTCTGTGCTGGCGGCGACGTCAAGGGTATGAGCGCGAGCGGCATCGGCAGCGGGCTTTCCTTCGATGCCAAGGTCGCCGATCTGCGCCAGCGCCAACGCACCCTGACAGGTGCGCTCGTCGCTTTGCGCAAGCCCACCATCGCGGCACTGCCGGGCCCGGCAGCCGGGGCAGGACTTGCCATCGCGCTCGCCTGCGACATTCGCATCGCCGCCGAGACGGCCTTCGTCTCGACCGGCTATGCCCGCATCGGGCTGAGCGGCGACTATGGCATCGCCTGGCTCTTGAGCCGTGCCGTCGGCAACGGCCGGGCGCGCGAACTCATGTTCACCGCCGACCGCATCGATGGGGCGACGTGCGAGCGCATCGGCCTGGTCAATCGGGTGGTGCCGGGCGACCAGCTGGCGGGCGAGGCCTTCGCGTTGGCCAGGCAGCTTGCGGCGGGACCGCGCCAGGCGCTGGCGCTGATTAAGGACAATCTCGACGATGTTGCGGAGAAGGATTTTCTCGCCGCGCTCGACAGCGAGGCCGAGCGGCTGCTACAGGCTGCGGCCAGCGCCGACCACAGGGAGGCGGTGTGCGCCTTCATCGAAAAGCGGGAGCCCGTCTTTGGGGCCGCGAATAAGGAAACGGAAGCCTCATGACCTACACCGCCCTCGATCTCGATATCCGCGACAACATCGCCTGGATTACCCTCAATCGCCCCGAGCAGTACAACGCGCTTAACGCCGCCATGGCCAAGGAGCTGCTGGATGTTGCCAACCGCTGTGGCACAGACAAGCGGGTGCGCGCGGCTGTGCTCACCGGCACTGGCAACAAGGCCTTTTGCGCCGGCGGCGATATCGGCGGCTTTGCCGTCAAGCCCGAACAGCTGGAGATGCGCCTCAAGGAGATGACCACGGTGCTGCACGCCGCGGTCTCGCGCTTTGCCTGGATGCGCGCGCCGCTAGTTGCAGCCATCAACGGCGTGGCCGCGGGGGCGGGGCTCAGTGTTGTCGCCTTCTGCGACCTCGCCATTGCTGCGGACCACGCCAAGTTCACCAGCGCCTACACTAAACTTGGCTTCACCCCCGACGGCAGCTCGACCTATTTCCTGACGCGTCTGATCGGCACGCGCCGCGCGGCCGAGCTTTACATGACCAACCGCACGCTCGACGCGGCGGAAGCACTCGACTGGGGTCTGGTCAACAAGGTCGTGCCGGCGGCTGAGCTGATGGGTGAGGTGACGGCGCTCGCCGAGCAGCTTGCGGCAGGTCCAACCGAGGCCTTCGGTGGCGTCAAGGAGCTCCTTCAGACGGCACCCAACGACACGCTTGAATCGCAGATGGAGCGCGAGACCCGTGTTCTGGCGCGCGTTTCGACTACGACTGCGGATGGACATGAGGGCGTTAAGGCCTTCCTCGAGAAGCGCGCGCCGGTCTTTAAGGGTGAATAGGAAGGCTCAGAAAATGAAATTCTACGATCTTGCCGGCTCACCCAACACACGGCGCGTGCGCATCTTCATGGCCGAGAAAAATCTCGATATTCCCGCCGTCATGGTCGACATGATGAAAGGCGAGAACCGCACGGCGAAGTTTCTGGAAACGAAAAATTCGCTCGGGCTGCTGCCTGTACTCGAGCTCGATGACGGCAGTTGTATTGCCGAGTCAGTCGCCATCTGCCGCTATCTCGAATTGCAACATCCCGAGCCGCCGTTGTTTGGCCGCGATGCGCGAGAGCAGGCGCAAGTTGAGATGTGGAACCGGCGCATGGAGCACGAAATTCTGCTGCCAGCCATGCACGCCTTTGTCCATAGCCACAAAATGTGGGACGGGCGCATGGAACAGATTCCCGCCTGGGCCGATGCTTGTCGAGATAAGATCCGGGAGCGCTACGATTGGTTAGACAAGGAGTTGGCAGGCCGTGATTTCGTCGCCACGGCTGACTACACAGTAGCGGACATCACTGCGCAATGTGCTGTGCTGTTGGCCAAGGGGGTCTGCGACGTGCGTATCGCGGACGAACAGGTAAATCTTGCTGCTTGGTGGGAGCGGGTGGCAACACGGCCGACTGCAAGGGCGTAACCGTGGGACACTGTCTCGTCATCGGTGTCGGTGTCGGGACGGGGTTAGCCTGCGCGAAGCGCTTCGCGGTGGGGGGGTATCGCGTGTCGATGCTCGCACGAAATTCCAAACGCCTAAGTGAGCTGGCTACCGCGGTCGAGGGTGGCACCGCCTATCCTGCCGATATTGCCGATCTCGACACCTATCGCGAGACGCTGCGGCATATCGTTACGGAAGAGGGCGAACCCGACGTGGTAGTCTACAACGCGGCGCTCGCCACCTTCGCCGATTACACCGCGCTCGATACCGAGGTTTTCGAGCGCAATTTTCGCGTCAACACCACGGGCCTGCTGGTCACGGCCCAGGAGCTGGCGCCAGCCATGGCCGCGCGCGGCACTGGCGCGCTCGTGGTCACCGGCAATACCGGCGCGACACGTGGCATTCCGAGCTTCGTTGGCTTCTCACCGACCAAGGCCTCGCAGCGCATCCTGGCAGAATGTTTGGCCCGCGAGCTGGGGCCGCAAGGCGTGCACGTGGCCTATGTGGTGATCGATGCGCTCATCGACATGCCGTTCGCCCGCCGCCGCTTCGGCGACAAGCCGGACGAGGTCTTCGCCAAGCCAGAAGAGTTGGCTGAGGAGATCTTCCATACCGCACACCAGCCGCGCTCGGCACGCTCGTTTCTTGTCGAATTGCGCCCATTTGGCGAGACTTGGTGAGCAGAGTGCGCAAGCCTCGCTCGGTCAAGACGTTGGAGAACCGGGGCCGGGTGCGGTTTTTGCCGTCGTGCCCCAGTTTGCCGACCGCTATGCCGAAGGTGCCAACTGGCGTGCCCTGGTCTGGCGGATTCACAGCTGTCTACCCTACAGTCGGCTGGTCTTCTTTGCCAAGCTCGCTGCCTTCACCATCTCTTGGCACGAGCGCCCCAAGCGCACCATCTGCAGCTACACCGCACCGCGCGACCTGCTGGCCAAGCCCGGCAAACCCAACCACACTGGAAACCATCGCGACCACTATCGTGGCTTCCCGGCGCTCAGGACCACGACTATCTCTTGATCTGAAGAAATAAAAGAGGATTAGGTTTATTCTATAATTTACCGGCGTCACATAATATGGGGGACCATATATTTTTTATGTGGCATTAGTTGTCATGCAATCTCTGCGCTGCGTAATCGCCTGCAGTTAAGTAAGGACCAGTAACGATCTCCATAATTGGTGTAAGGTATTCTGCTAATTGAGGGCTAAACGAAGTTACGCACGATCCCGCCTTCGACGCGCAGCGAGGCGCCGTTGGTGCCTGAGGCGGCAGGGCTGCAGGCGTAGCAGATCATGTTGGCGACCTCGTCCGGGGTCTCGTAGCGCTGTAAGAGCGAGGACTGGCGGCGAGTGGCGAAGATTTCGGCCTTGAGTTCCTCGATGCTGCGCCCCTCGGCCTTGGCCCGCGGGCCCATGTTGCGCTCCTGGGTCTCGACCCAGGTGGGGCCGGGCAACACAGAGTTGACGGTCACGTTTGAACCCTTAGTGGTTTCGGCTAATCCGCGGGCGATGGCCAACTGCGCCGCCTTGGAGAAGCCATAATGAATCATCTCCGGAGGGATGAAGACGCCGGATTCGCTAGAGACAAAAATAACCCGTCCCCAGTCGCGCTCGAGCATCCCTTTAAGATAGTGCCGCGCCATGCGTACGCCCGACATGACGTTGATGTCAAAATATACCTGCCAAGTATCGTCGCCGACCTCGTTAAAAGGCTCGGGCCGGTAAATGCCGACATTGTTGACCAACACGTCGACCATCGGGTGCGCGGCAGCGATGGCATCACAGCCGGCAGCCGTGCCGAGATCGGCGGCGATCCCGACGGCGTCGGCGGCAGCGATGCGTTCTTCGAGGCGGGCGAGCGCATCGTTTACGGAAGTGTTGGTGCGTCCGTGCACGATAATCTTGGCGCCCATCTCGACGAGCCCCACCGCGGTCTCGAACCCGATGCCGCGGGAGGACCCCGTGACCAGCGCCGTCTTGCCGGAGAGATCAAGGTCCATCAGTTACACTTAGCGTCGGGGAAGCCCTGACGGATCCAGTCGATGGCCTTGATACCCGGCGGCGGATTGACGCATTCGGCGTTGTAGTAGACGACGTCGTCTACCACGATACGACCTTCTGCCTCGTCGTAGCGGCTGGTGCCGACGGCATTGGCCTGGATCGCCTGGTGGCCGTCGGCTAGCGCCATCTTGACCATGCCGCTGGGGCTGTCCCATTCGAGATAGGTCAGCGCCTGCATTACCTGCTCCGGCGTTGGTGCAGACCCGGCCGCAGCCTCGGCCTTGGCATAGGCCGTCTTGAGCCCTAACAGCGCCATGGTGTATTTGTAGGCACCCTGGTTCGGCACATGGCCCCAACGTTCGGTATAGGTGTTGTGGAACCAGGTGTTCATCTCGCTCTCGGGCGCAAACGGGCCGTGCGGACCGCGGGCGCCGAGAAAGGTACCGTCCGGCATGCGGTCACCGATCAGATGTAGCACGTGCTCGCCGGCCGACAGCACCACTTGGCTGCGCTCGAACAGGCCGCGACCGCCGCCCTGCAGGATCAGAGCTTCAAGGTCGGCGCCCCAGAAGCTCGAATGGATGACATCGGGTCTCCTGGACAGAAGCGCCGAGATCTCGGCGCCAAACTGGCCGGCAAAAAGCTTCGGGAACTGCACATCGACGACCTCGATGCCGGGCTTGAGCACCTCCATAGAGCCTTGAAAATCGTTCCAGGAGTCCTGGCCCCAGGCGTAGTTCTGATTGAGTCCGGCGATGGTCTTTACATCCGGTTTGCGGTCGAGCAGGTAGCGGGCGATGGCGACGTTGTCCATCGCCGCGTGAGGGCCGGTGCGGAAGACGTACTGGTAGCTCGCCTCCTCGAAGACGCGCGGCGTGCCGCAGTCGACGAGAATAGTGAACTGCTTGAGTTCCTCGGCGACCTGGGGAATGGCCAGGCAATCGCCGCTGGAGATGTAGCCCATGATGATGTCGACATTGCGCCGCTGCACCAGATTGCGGAACTCGGCCACCTGCTTGGTGGCGCCACCCGCCTCGTCGACGAAGATCGGTACGATCTTCATGCCGCCGATGCCTGGCGTGTTGTAGGGCGCGGGGAAGGCGCCGGCATTGAGTGCATCGATGGTGGTCTCCGCGCCCTCGCGCGCAGGCACGCCGAAATGCGCCGCCGCCGGGCCGGAAAGGAAGGTAACGACGGCGATGGAGATCTCACCGTCTTCCGCCTGGGCCGGGGGCGTTGCGGTGAGGCCCAAGGTCAACACGAGCGCGGCGCAGAACTGCCCACCCAGCGAACGCAACGATGCCACGATCATGATACTTCCTCCCTGTGCGACGTGATGTCTTTGCGCAGATATTGCCAGCCAAGCCCGGCAAAGTCGATGGCGCTAGCGCGTCGGCACAGGGGCGTCGCCGGTGTAGTCGTAGAAGCCGCGGCCGGACTTGCAGCCGATCCAGCCGGCCTCGACATATTTCGCCAACAACGGGCAGGGGCGGTACTTGGTGTCGGCGAGGCCCTCGTGCAGGACCTGCATCACCGCCAGGCATACATCGAGACCGATGAAATCGGCTAGCTCCAGCGGGCCCATGGGATGGTTGGCGCCAAGCTTCATGGCAGTGTCAATTGCTTCCACCGAACCCACCCCCTCGTACAGCGTGTAGATGGCCTCGTTGATCATCGGTAAGAGAATACGGTTGACGATGAAGGCGGGAAAATCCTCGGAACTGACTGGGCTCTTGCCAAGCCTTATGGTTAGCTCACGAACGCGACTAAACGTCTCTTCGTCGGTGGCGATGCCGCGGATTAGCTCGATCAGGCGCATCATCGGAACCGGGTTCATGAAATGCATGCCAATGAACTTGCCCGGCCGATCGGTGGTCGCCGCGAGCCGCGTCACGGATATGGACGAGGTGTTGGTGGCGATCAACGTGTCTGCGCTAGTGAGCTTAGGGCAGAGGGTCTGGAAAATCTCCTTCTTGACCGCCTCGTTCTCGGTTGCCGCCTCGATCACGAGATCGACCTCGGCCGCTGCATCCAGCGCCAGCGTCTGATTGATGCGCGCCAGCGCTGCCACCTTCTCGGCCTCCTCAACCTTGCCGCGCGCGACCTGACGCGAAATGTTGCGGTCGATACCAGCCAGGGCTGCATCGAGCCGCTCCTGGGCGATATCGATGAGAGTGACCTCGAGCCCCGACAGTGCGCAGACATGGGCAATGCCCGATCCCATCTGTCCGGCGCCGATGATTGCTACGCTGTTTACCATGGTTTTCGTCCGTGCCCTTAATCTGTCAATATTTGCCCAGCGCTTCGGTCAGCGCCGGCACCACGGAGAAGAGATCGCCGACGATACCGTAGTCGGCGACCTGGAAGATCGGCGCCTCTTCATCCTTGTTGATGGCGACGATCACCTTAGAATCCTTCATGCCGGCCAGATGCTGAATGGCGCCGGAGATGCCGACAGCGATGTACAGCTCTGGCGCCACGATCTTGCCGGTCTGACCGACCTGGTAGTCGTTCGGCACATAGCCCGCATCGACCGCTGCACGCGAGGCGCCGACGGCGGCGCCGAGCTTGTCGGCCAGGGCTTCGAGCAGGGCGAAGTTCTCGCCATTCTGCATGCCGCGCCCGCCCGAGACGATGACCCGCGCCGCGGTCAGCTCGGGACGTTCGGATTTCGATAGCTTGCGCCCGACAAAGCTGGAAAGGGCATTGTCTGCACCGCTATCGATATTCTCAACCGGGGCCGAACCGCTACCTTCCGCCGCCTTGAATGCAGTCGTGCGCACGGTGATCAGCTTGATCGGATCGGACGAGCGCACGGTGGCGATGGCGTTGCCGGCATAGACTGGGCGCTTGAAGGTATCGGCATCTTCGACGGTGATAATGTCGGAGATCTGCTGCACGTTGAGGTGGGCTGCGACGCGCGGCATGACGTTCTTGCCGAAAGTGTCTGACGGTGCCAGCACGTGACCGTAGCCTTTGGCCAGGCTGGCGATCAGCGGGCCCAGGTTTTCTGCTAGCTGATGCTTGAGCGCCACGTTATCGGCGCACAGCACCTTGCGGATGCCGGGGATCGCGGCGGCCTGCTCGGCTGCCACGCCGCAGTCAGCGCCGGCGATGAGCACATCGATCTTGTCGCCGAGCGCCGCCGCAGCGGCCACCGTGTTGAAGGTCGCCGCCTTGATCTCGGCGTTGTTGTGCTCGGCTATGACCAACGCTGCCATCAGATGACGCCCGCCTCATCACGCAATTTCTCGATTAGCTCCCGCGGTCCCTCGACCTTGATACCAGCCGAGCGTGCTTCCGGCTCCTCCACGGACAGTGTCTCCAGCCGCGGTGAGATGTCGACACCACAATCGGCCGGCGTCTTCTGGTCGATCGGCTTCTTCTTCGCCTTCATTATGTTGGGTAGCGAAGCGTAGCGCGGCTCGTTGAGGCGCAGATCGGTTGTGATGATTGCGGGCAGGGCCAGCGATACCGTCTCCAGCCCGCCGTCGATCTCGCGCATCACCTCAGCCTTGCCGTCGGCCAGGGTCAGCTTGGAGGCGAATGTGCCCTGGGCCCAGCCCAGCATGGCCGCGAGCATCTGCCCCGTCTGGTTTGAATCGTCGTCGATTGCCTGCTTGCCAACGATCACCAGTTCCGGGCTCTCGGCCTGCACGATGGCCTTGAGCAGCTTGGCGATGGCGAGCGGCTCGGGCGCCTCGTCGGTGAGCACCAGAATGCCCCTGTCGGCACCCATGGCGAATGCGGTGCGCAGCGTCTCCTGGCATTGCTGCGGGCCGATCGAGACGGCGACGATCTCGTCCACCGTGCCTGCTTCTTTTAGACGCACGGCCTCCTCCACCGCGATCTCGTCAAACGGGTTCATGGACATCTTGACGTTGGCCGTCTCGACCCCCGACTTGTCGCTTTTCACCCGAATCTTGACGTTGTAGTCGATGACGCGTTTGACCGCGACGAGAGCTTTCATCCGTGCTGGCTCCGAGGGGATTGAATTGCGGCGACGCCGGCCGACGCAGCACTGACCCGCCTATTGTGCAGACGCACAATATGGCTAGGCCCATAGCCTGTCAAACCGCTTACGGCGGCGGCGCATGCGTCCTCAGCCGCCGTGGATGAAGGCCACGTAGATCACGATTAAAAGCACCGCGAAGGCCTGGACACCGACGCGTAGGCGCATCAGGGTATTACCGTAGCGGCGATTGAATTTGCCGCCGCGCACCATGCCGATGACGCCCACCATCAACACGATGAAGATCGCGATCAACGCGATCACGATGAGCATAGGGAAGACGGTTTGTAGTGGTCCCATGGCGTGCCTCAGACCGACGACCCGCCGCGCGCGGCGAGATTGTTGGGGCACTCGTGCCGCGCCTTCGGCTCGTCGGTTAGGGAATGCGGGCCGGGCTGCTCGGGGTATTCAGCGCGGCGGCTGACGTTATCGAGCGGCTGTGGCGCAAAACCGCCGTTCGAGGTCGTGTCGATCTCGATAGGCAGACGCTTGCTTTTGGGATTGCTGCGCTGGCGCATGGCTTACTCCTCTGGCATGGGGCCAGCGACGAGCACTGGGTCGAGACGTCTGTCAAGTAGGTTTACCCGCCAATCGAAATGGGCTCCGGTGGTGCGGCCGCTGGTCCCGACGGCACCGATGGTCTCACCTTGCGTCACCGTATCGCCGACGCCAACGGCTGTCTCGGAGAGATGTAGATAGCTAGTCGATAACCCGAAGCCGTGATCGATGATGATGGTCTTGCCGCTGAGATAGAGATCGGATGCGAAGGTTACCTCGCCGGCTGCCGCTGCAGCCACCGGAGTGCCGACCGGTGCGGCCACGTCGACGCCGTAGTGCGGTTGCTTGGGCACGCCGTTGAGTACCCTGCGTGAGCCGTAGACGCCTGTGATCTGGCCTATGACCGGCCAGACGAAGGGCGCCTGGTGGGCCAGCAACTCCGTTTCGACGGCGCGCGCCGCCGCCACCGCTTCGGCCTCGACGCGGATGCGCGCGAGCGTTGCCTCGTCATAGGTGACCATGTCCTCGGGTAGCCCGTCGATGTGCTGCTCGTCGTAAGTGCGCTGTCTGATCTGCAGGGATTGGCGTGCTTGGGCGCCGGGGCAAAAAGCCTTGACCAGCGCCCAGGGCTTCTGATCGTAGCCAAAGCCGATGAGAAAGCCGCCGTTCTCGGCCACGGGGACTTCCAGTCCATCAAGGGTCACGCGGCAGTCGGGCGCCACGGTGCCGCGCAGCAGGCCGCCTTGTGCGGTCGTGCCGCGCAGTTCCATAAGGCCGGCGCTAGCGGTTTCGGCGAGGGTGGCGAGTAGCAACGCCGCAAGCGCAATCGATTTGGTCATAGCAGGGATCCTTGGCTGTCGTCGTCAGGGCCACCGCGGCGCCCGCGGGGCGCAACGCCGACCTGGGTTGCGACGCGTCCGTCGTGGAACTCGATCTCGAGCGCGCCGGCCCGGCGCGCAGCAGAGCTAGCCCTTATTAACTCTCCCGCCGCACCACGGATGACGGCGAAGCCGCGCTCGAGCACACTGCGGTGACTGACGCTTTCAAGGCGTGCAGCCGCAGCCGCCAACTGGTCCCATGCGCCACTCAGCCGCCGCTCGCTGGCCCGCTGTAGGCGCGGCTCGCGGGTAAAGCGGGCGAGCCCTTCGCCGGCGTGACGCAGTTTTGCCACCCCTGACGCCAGCAAGCGATGCGCACAGGCCTCGAGACACAGGCCGGCGGCGTGGGCCTGCTGGCGCGGATTGACCAGGCCGGCCGCCGCCTCGGCGAGGGCGGCGCTGCGCCGGTCGAGCGCCATGGTCATCACTCGGCGAAGGCTTTCGCTGCGCTCGTCGAGCCGTTGTGCTGCTTCGCCGAGCATGGCCTCGGGTCTCGGCAGGCCCCGCGCTAGGGCCTTGACGGCGTGGTGCTCGCCATTGAGCCGGCGCGCCACGACCGATGCCATGCGGCGCTCATAGTCGCCAAGGTCGGCAAGCAACTCGACGCGCACCGGCACCGCCATTTCAGCCGCTGCCGTGGGCGTCGGCGCACGCACGTCGGCGGCGAGGTCGATCAGTGTGGTATCGGTCTCGTGACCGACGGCGCTGATCAGGGGAATCGTGCAGTCTGCGGCGGCGCGCACCACGAGCTCCTCGTTGAAGGACCAGAGATCCTCGATGCTGCCGCCGCCGCGTGCGACGATTAGCAGATCTGGACGTAGCGGATCCTCGGGTGCTAGCGCATCGAAGCCGCGAATCGCCGCCGCGATCTCCGCGTCCGCGCCCTTGCCCTGCACGCGCACGGGCCACAGCAATACCGGGCGTGGGAAGCGGTCGCCCAGGCGATGTAGGATGTCGCGAATCACCGCGCCCGTTGGCGAGGTGATGACGCCGATGCGCTCGGGCAGCGCTGGCAGCGGGCGCTTGCGTTCGGCCGCGAAAAGCCCTTCCTCTGCCAGTGCTCGGCGGCGCTCCTCGAGTAGCGCCAACAGCGCCCCGGCGCCAGCCGCGGTCATGCTCTCGATCACGAGCTGGTAGCGTGAGCGCGCCGCGTAGGTGGTCAGCCGGCCATCGCAGACCACTTCCAGGCCGTCTTCCGGACGCATGCTGAGGTTTTCGGCGACGCCGCGCCAAACCACCGTGTCAAGCACCGCCTTGTCATCCTTGAGCGACAAATAAAGGTGGCCTGAGGCGGCGCGCTTGAAGCCGGAGATCTCGCCCCGCACACGGACGCGCTGAAAAGCCCCCTCGACGGTGCGTTTGAGTGCGCTGGATAGCTCGCTCACAGAATATTCCGGTGTGTTATCGATGAGGCTGGCTTCGTCGGTCATAGCGCAATGATAGCCGCGCGCAGGCTACCGCGTCCATTGACAGCGTTCGCGCCATGGGCTGCTATGCGTTCCGTCGCGAAGAGGGAATGCAGGACGATATGAAGGTTCTGGTGATCGGCTCGGGAGGTCGCGAGCATGCGCTGTGTTGGGCAATCGCCGCCTCGCCCCTGTGCGACGAAGTGCTGTGCGCGCCCGGCAATGGCGGGATCGCTGAGGTTGCTCGCTGTATCGCCATCGATGCCATGGATTTCGATGCTGTTGTTACGTTCTGCCGTGACGAAAGCATCGCCTTCGTCGTCGTCGGCCCAGAGGCGCCCCTGGTTGCTGGCTTGGTCGATCGCCTTGATGCCGAGGGCATAGACGCCTTCGGCCCAAACGCGGCAGCCGCCCGATTGGAAGGCTCGAAGGCCTTCACCAAGACCCTTTGCGAGGAGAACGGGATTCCCGCTGCGGCCTCGCGCAGTTTCAACGATGCGGCGGCGGCGGCGGTCTATATCGAGAGTCATGGCGCTCCGGTGGTGATTAAGGCCGACGGCTTAGCGGCCGGCAAGGGTGTGACCGTCGCACAGACGCTGGATGAAGCCCTCGCCGCCAACGCGACCATCGGTAGTTTCGGGGCTGCTGGCTCGACCATCTTGGTTGAGGATCTGCTGGTTGGTGAAGAGGCGAGCTTTTTCGCGCTGGTCGATGGCAAAACCGCGCTGGCGCTGGTCGGCGCCCAAGACCATAAGGCCGTGGGCGACGGTGATGTTGGGCCCAACACCGGTGGTATGGGGGCCTATTCGCCAGCGCCAATTCTGGATAGCACTATGGCAGACCGGGTCATGGCGGAGATCATCATGCCGACCGTGCGCGCCATGGCTGCGGCCGGCACACCATTCAAGGGCGTCCTCTACGCTGGGCTAATGATTGACGGGCAGGGACCGAAGCTGCTCGAATACAATGTCCGCTTTGGCGATCCCGAATGCCAGGTGTTACTGTCGCGACTGCGCTCGGATCTGCTGCCGGCGCTGATGGCGACTCATGACGGTGAGCTTGCTAATTTTGACTTACGCTGGCGCGACGAGGCGGCTTTGTGCGTGGTCATGGCAAGCGAGGGTTATCCCGGGTCGTACGAGAAAGGCAGCGAGATCCGCGGTCTCGATGGCCTCGACGCTGACGACCTGGTTGTCTTCCATGCCGGTACGGCGCGCTGCAACGACCGGCTGGTAGCAACTGGTGGGCGCGTGCTCGGCGTTACCGCGCGGGCGGCTGGCGTCGCTGAAGCTCAGGCCCGCGCCTACCAGGCCGTGGCACATATCGACTGGCCCCAGGGCTTCTGCCGCCGCGATATTGGCTGGCGCGCGGTGGCGCGCGGCGTATGAGCGGGGGTCGCTGCCGCGGCTGGGGTGGCGCACTTTACGAGCACGATCTGTCGGGCTGCTTGGCCAGCACCATCGGCAGCCATGGCCTGTCGGATACCCATTTCACTGCTGCGCTTGTGAGGACTGCGCCGGCCTTGGAGCGCTTGCGCGCCTGGCAAGTCGATGGCAGTTGCTCGCTGCTGACCCTGCCAGAGCGCCGCGACGATCTTGCGGTGCTGGCCCCGCTGGTCGATGTCGCGAGTCGTAAGTTTACCGATCTCGTGGTGCTCGGCACCGGCGGCTCCACCCTCGGCGGCCGGGCGCTGGCGGCACTGGTAGTGCATCCAGTGCCGCCGGCCCAACGCGCTTGGTTGCATTTCTCCGATGCTGCGGACGGCCACGATTTCGGCGTTTTAATCGATGGTCTCGATCTCGAACGCAGCCTGTTTGTGGTGATCAGCAAGTCCGGCGCTACTGATGAGACCTTGACGCAGTTCCTCATCGCTTTCGATGCAGTCAAGGCCGCGGTTAGCGAAGAGGAATTGCGTGGCGCCTTTCTGGTGGTAACGGCGCCTGGCGAAAATCCTCTGCGGCGCTTGGCCGAGCGCTGGCGGCTACCGGTGCTTGATCACGACCCCGGACTTGGCGGACGCTATTCCGTGTTCTCTGCCGTCGGTCTGCTGCCGGCCATGTTTGCGGGCATCGACGCGGAGGCGGTGCGTGCAGGCGCAGCCGAAGCGCTGGCAGCGTCTCTTGCTGCCGAGCGTCTCGAGGATTGTGAGCCCGCGCGTGGCGCCGCACTATTGGTTGGTCTAGCAGAGGAACGTGATGTTAGCACTACGGTGCTTATGCCCTATTGTGGTCGGCTCGCTGAGCTTGCCGCCTGGCATCGCCAACTCTGGGCCGAATCACTGGGCAAGAACGGCCTTGGCACTACGCCCGTGTCAGGGCTTGGGCCGATTGATCAACACAGCCAGCTTCAGCTCTATCTTGATGGGCCGCACGACAAGCTGCTGACCTTGCTCACGCTTGACAGTGCCGGCTGCGAGCGCAGTGTGGAGCCCGACCTGATCGCGGACGAGCCGGAACTTGCCCATCTGGCGCACAAGACTCTCGGCAATATGGTCGAGGCCGCGGGTAATGCCATGGCTGATGCCCTCACTGCTGCTGGGCGGCCATTGCGCCGCATCAGCATCGAAAATCTAGACGAGCGGCGCATAGGCGGCCTGCTGATGCATTTCATGTTGGAGACCATCATTGCTGCCGAACTGCTCGGGGTTGATCCCTTCGATCAGCCGGCGGTTGAAGCCGTCAAAGTGAGGGCCCGCACTGCGCTGGCGGAGGCGGGATCGGGATGAGCCTGAGGCGGCTACCGGAAGGCCTGATAAACCGCATTGCCGCGGGTGAAGTCATCGAACGTCCCGCTAATGTCGTCAAGGAGTTGATGGAAAACGCTGTTGATGCCGAGGCTGGGCGCATCGATGTGACGCTAGAGGACGGCGGCAAGACACTCATAGCCGTAGGCGACGACGGCTTTGGCATGGCGCGTGAGGCACTACCGCTAGCGGTGCATCGTCATGTCACGTCGAAGCTCGTTGGCGATGATCTCAGCGATATCCGCAGCCTCGGGTTTCGTGGTGAGGCGCTACCCTCGATCGGCGCCGTCAGCCGCATGACTGTGACCAGCCGCGCTCGCGGCTCGGACACGGCCTGGGCGGTCAGCGTTACTGGCGGCGAGATATCCAAACCGAAGCCCGCGGCACTCGGTGCCGGCACGCGCGTCGAGGTGCGCGATCTTTTCTTCGCGACTCCGGCGCGGCTCAAGTTTCTCAAGAGCGAGCTCGCGGAGACTACGGTCGCGCTTAACCTTGCCGCGCCGCTCGCCATGGCCAGGCCCGAGATTGCCGTGAAAGTCGTGGCTAACGGCCGTAGTCGACTGTCGGTCGGCGCCGCGCAAGGCGACCTGCTCGCGTCGCGCCTCAACCGCTTGGCTGCGTTGATGGGCGCCGAGTTCGCCGACAACGCGCTCGAGATAGCAGCGGCGCGCGACGGCGTCGCGGTCGCGGGCTATACCAGTCTGCCGACGTTAAACCGTGGTCGGGCTGGCCAGCAATATCTTTTCGTCAACGGCCGACCCGTGCGCGACCGCCTGCTCTATGGCGCGGTGCGTGGTGCCTATCAGGACCTGCTGGCGCGTGACCG
>Ga0187827_10004442_pt1 | contig 17293 bp, 12 predicted proteins | sample ETNtaG_39_FD_167969 | JGI IMG/M metagenome (GOLD analysis project Ga0187827, IMG submission 167969) | Marine microbial and viral communities from oxygen minimum zone, Eastern Pacific Ocean - ETNP2014_SV_150_PacBio MetaG (Illumina Assembly) | ecosystem: Environmental > Aquatic > Marine > Hypoxic...
CCTGCCGGTCTGGAAGAGTGTCATCCATCGTGCAATAGACCACCGGTTGGGGGGTGCGGGGCAAGGGGTCGTCTGCAACGCGGAGGCTGTTCGTCAAATGGCGGTCACGCAAGGCGCACTTCGACCAGCGACAGTCCATGTAGTTCCAAACGGGGTGGACATCGACAGGTTCCAGCCCGTGGATAACGGTTCAAAAGCTGAGGTTCGTGAGAGGCTTGGACTTCCAAACAGCACGGTTCTGGTGGGCACGGTATGCCGATTTGATCCCAACAAAGATATTCTGGGGCTGATAGAGTCTTTCGGGCTGGTCGCCCGACCGGATATAGACCTGGTGATTGTCGGCGGCGCAAAAGGCGACAAAGAACAGCGGTATCTGAAAACCGTCAAAAGCGCAGTCGAAAGCAGTGATATGAGACCCCGTATCTATATGGTCGGTCAACAGTCTGACATCCCAATGTTTTTGGGCGCGATGGATCTCTACGTACAGTCATCGACACGAGAGGGGCTGTCAAACGCGCTGATGGAGGCTATGGCTTGTGGGCTGCCTGTCGTCGCCACCGATGTTGGCGGCACCGGCGAGCTGGTTTCACACGGCTCCACAGGCTTCATCGTCCCACCGAACGACCCCATAGCACTAGCGCGCGCGATGAACGAACTGGCATCCGACACTGAAAGCCGATCTCAGATGGGCGAAGCTGGACGAAAGCTGGTGGTCGATCACTACTCGTCGGCGGCGTTCCTGCGACGAATGACAGCCCTCTACGACACCGGGCTGGCTAACGCGGCGGCTAAGTGCTAGACATGAACGACCTTTCTATGATAAGCGTCATGCTGGTGATCCCGGCGTTTGGTGTAGGTGGCACAGAGAAGCAGGTTCTGCTATTGGCGCGTGGACTCTCACAGTCGCGCCGTTTTCGCCCGATCGTTTGCTCTTTGAACGGCGACGGACCGTTGGGCGAGAAGCTGCGGGAGGCTGGTGTTGCCACAGAAATCATAAAAAAACGCCGCCGGATCGACCCTATGTTAGTGTGGGACGTTTTTGGGGTCGTGCGTAGACAGCGTGCCTCGGTGGTGCACACTTTCCTTCCTGAGGCGAACACCTGGGCTCGCGCCGCCGGGCTTCTCGCTGAGGCCCCGGTCGTCATCGCATCGGAGCGATCGACTGACTACTACAAGACGACTATTTTGAAGGCGATCGACAACCGTCTCGCCACCGCAGGTTTTGCTGTCGTGGCCAACTCGGAACTCGTCAGACAGGACTTAATCTCGAAGTGTGGTGTCAAGGGTGATAGTGTTCGGGTGGTTCACAACGGCATCGACCCTGTCGGGTATTGCCCCGCTGATGCGGCTGGGCGTCATAAGATTCGCGCCGATCTTGGGTTGCCTCAGGCAGAGGTGTTGCTTGGAACCGTAAGCCGCCTGAATCCGATCAAGAATCTGACCGGTCTGATATCGACCTTCAACGCGGTCTTTGGAGCCAAGAGCGGTGTTCGTTTGGTGATAGTTGGCGGTGCCCAGACCGATACGGAACGGCGCTACGAAAACATGCTCTTTGATCTGGTTGTTGATCTTAAGCTCACGGATCGCGTCACCTTCGTAGGTGAGCAGTCGAACGTTGCAGAGTATATGTCGGCGCTGGACATCTACATCCAGGCATCGCATGTAGAGGGGTTTCCAAACTCGGTGATGGAGGCGATGGCCACTGGTCTGCCTACAGTCGCCACAGCCGCTGGTGGAACCTCTGAACTGGTATCGGAGGGCCAGACCGGGTTTCTGGTACCGTGTGGCGACGCACAAGCGCTTGGAGCCGCTATGTTAAGGATGGTTTCAGAAAGAAATTCATGGGAGAAGATGGGAAGGGCGGGCCGTGACCGCGTGGCGAACCATTTTTCCATTGAAGCTATGGTCAGACGCACCGAAGCGATTTACGAACAGGGGCTAGACGATTATGTCCACCGTTCGGGATCGGCGCGTTTTGAGGTGGTGGAGTAATGTGCGGCATCGCCGGATGGCTGACGAAGGACGGCTCCGTACCCGACAGGGCCACCATCGAAGCGATGACAGCATCGCTCACCCACAGAGGGCCTGACGACGGTGGTCTTTTGCTAGATCAAGGTGTGGGGATCGGGCATCGGCGGCTGTCGATCATAGACCTCTCTCCAGATGGTCGTCAGCCGATGTCCGACACCACTGGGCGCTGGTGGATCGCTTACAACGGCGAGGTGTACAACTACGTCGCCCTCCGCAATGAACTGATCCAAAAAGGTCACCGGTTCAACTCCGAGACCGATACTGAAGTGGTGTTGGCCGCGTTCATCGAGTGGGGACAGAGCGCGTTCCACAGGCTAAACGGTATGTTTGCGCTGGCGATATGGGACAAGCAGGCGAGTCAGGCGTGGTTAGCCAGAGATCGTTTCGGCATAAAGCCGCTGGTCTACAGCGAACGGGCCAATGGCGATCTGATTTTCGGTTCAGAAATAAAAGCGGTCGAATCGTCCAACGCCACGGACCTGACGGTGAACGAAGCCGCTCTCAACACCTACCTGACTTTGGGCTACATACCCGCTCCAAACACGATCTACAGTTCAGTTAAAAAGCTACCCCATGGAACAGTGGCGCACTGGCGCCAAGGCTCTCTAACCCTAAACCGGTGGTATGACCTCCGCGACCATCTAGCTGACGTTCCTGACGACTACCAGCAAGCGCAAGAAGCGCTGCGGGAACGGCTGAGCGCCGCTGTCCACCAACGCCTTGTCGCCGATGTGCCGCTTGGGGCTTTCTTGAGTGGAGGGATAGACTCCAGTGTGGTAGTGGCGTTGATGGCCACTCAGTCCACAGAGCGGGTAAAGACATTTTCGATCAGTTTCCCTGAGGAGCCGCGCTTCGACGAGTCGCGCTACGCCCGCGAGGTCGCCCGGCTCTGGGATACCGATCACACCGAGTTCCCAGTCAGCTCAGGAGATGTGCTCGAATCAATCGATTCGGTCCTGAGTCACACCGACGAGCCTTTTGGCGACTCTTCGGCGCTTCCCACCGCCCTTGTCTCCCAGCTCACCCGCCAGCAGGTCACGGTGGCGATTTCAGGCGATGCCGCTGATGAGCTATTCGCTGGCTATCGCAAATATGTTGGAGAGTCCTACGCTTCAAGCTACAGTCGTCTCCCGTCATGGTTGCGCCGATCCGTTGTCGAACCTCTAGCGCGTTCACTCCCTGCGCCCCGGACCAACGCGTTTGGTGAGCGGGTGAGGCTGCTTCAACGTTTTATTGAATCCGCCGCCAAGCCACCAGCCGATCGACATGCAGGTTGGATGACGCTCTTCGACGATCAAACCAGGTCGTCGGTGGCACCTGATCTGGCGTCCACCGGCGAAATACGTTGGGAAGAGACTATCTCAGCGCTGCACAGTAGCTGGCCCGACGACTCCATCAACCAGGTTCTGTATGGCGACTTGGAGACATGCCTTCCCTACGACATGTTCACAAAAGTGGACTGGATGAGTATGCGTTCGAGCTTGGAGGTTCGGGTGCCGTTCGCCGATCCCTCTGTCGCCGAACTGGCTTTCGCGCTTCCTGCAGAGTGGAAACTTTCAGGTCGAAAAAGAAAACGCGTTCTCGTTGACGCTTTCAAAGACCTTCTGCCTCCAGCGCTCCATAACCGCCCGAAGCAAGGGTTTGAACTACCACTGGCCTATTGGTTTCGAGGGGTTCTAGCGCCTATTTTTGAGGAGATTGTCACATCATCCATAGCTAGTGGCGCTCCCTTTGACGCCGACGCGATCTCCGGGCTGGTCGACGAACACCGCTCAGGCCACCGCGACCACAGCGCACGCCTATGGGTGTTGTACGCCTATTGCCACTGGACAACTAAGTCTCGCTCCAGGGTGTCCAGACACCCATGTCGCTAGGAGTTGGTCGGCCAGTAGCTCCGCCGTTGCTGCAAATAGAGCGGTTTCCTGATGCGCAGATGGCACGAGACCACAGCACTCATAGCAGCCGACCTCATCGGCTCATTTGTCGCGTTTTTGGCGGCTCTCTTTATTAGAGCTGGCCGCCCTGAACCTCTTAGGTTTCCGCTTAGTGCGCCTGAGTGGGCCATTCCCCTACTGTTTGTCGCTGCCCTCTGGATCGCTCTTTTTGCGTTCGTGGGGCTCTATGGCGACTGGCGTTTCAAATCCCGATTAGAAGAAGGGGTACTACTCGCCAAGGCGGTTAGCTTCGGCGGTCTGGTGCTGTTCATACTGACTTTCGATCCGAACAGCCCCATGCCAGGCTCGAGGATCGTAATTCTCTCCTACTGGGCTTCGCTCATAGCGGCTTGCGGCGCAGGCAGGTTCATAGTCCGCGGATCGCAGCGCCACCTACTTCGCTTGGGCAAAGGCAGGCGAAAGGCCGCCATAGTGGGGACAGGCAGCCGCGCACATCACCTGCTGGAGAGTTTGGCGCGCTATCCTGTACAGGGGCACGAAATCGTCGGATTCGTGGCGCTTCCAGATGCGTCACCACCTGAACCAGGCGGTCCGGTGGCAGTGTTGGGCGAGGCCGATGATCTGCCGAAAATCCTGACCGAACATGGGATTGAGGAGGTGATGTTCGCAGACCCTCAACTTAGCAGAGATGACGTGTTGGATGTGGTAGCTCAATGCAACGGAGTAACCACAGAGTTTTTCGCAGTGCCCGATCTATACGATGTGGTGATAGGTCGCTCTGGAATCGGCCAGCTTTTCGGCACCCCGCTCATGTCACTTTTCCCGGAGTACATGCCGGTGTGGGAGTGGCGCGTCAAACGGATGATCGATGTCGCGTTGTCCTCCGTGGTACTGGTAGTCGGGTTTCCGATCTGGGTTCTTCTCGCGGTCGCCATTCGTCTGGATTCGTCAGGGCCGGCGGTCTTTTCCCAGGAGCGAGTTGGTCAGGACGGCCAGATTTTCAACGTCTACAAATTCAGGTCGATGGTAGAAGACGCCGAAAAGAACACGGGACCGGTCTGGGCGGGGGATGACGACCCCAGAATCACCAGGTTGGGGCGTTTTATCCGCCTCTATCGACTCGATGAGATTCCGCAGATGTGGAACATTTTTAAGGGTGAGATGAGTCTGGTAGGGCCGAGGCCAGAGCGCCCATTCTTTGTAGACAAATTCGCGCTAGACATCCCGCTCTACAGGCGGCGAACGAGAGTGAAACCAGGGCTCACCGGATGGGCGCAGACCAAATTGGCCTATGACGCCACACTGGACGACGTCCGCGAAAAACTGACCTGTGATCTCTACTACATCGAGAATATGTCCCTCAAATTCGATGTGATAATATTTCTGCGCACGGTGGGAGTCGTGCTCACAGGCAAAGGCGCAAGGTAATGAGCGCCAGTGGTGGCGGCTGGTGGCGTCTAAGGGGCACTACGCTATCTACACACCCTGCGATCCGAGGGGCGATTTTCGCAGGAGCAGCGCTCACCGTTGCGGCTTTCGCCCTCTATTCCTACGATGTCACCCGCAAGCTTCAGAAGGATGCCGCGAGGGTAGCACTCATCTACGCCGAGCGGATTCTACCGGCGGCGTGGGCTGGTAAGCTCGTTGATTCTCAGGACTTAGGCCTACTGGTAGATCTGATGAACGACCTACCGGTCTCAATCGTAGTGACCGATGAATACGGCGAGCCATACATCTGGAAAGACGTCGGTTTCCCCCTGGACTACAGCGATCCCGACTCACTGGCACAGGCAAAAACGCGCGCCAGAACTGTCGTGCGGCAGATGGATCTGAGCAACCCGCCGATCCCGTTCATTATTCCCATTGGAGATGGTGCACTTTTTACCGGGACGATCCACTACGCCGAATCTCGGTTTCTGAGACGGGTAGCGTGGATGCCGATGGTTTCTGCTATAGTAGCGTTGGGCTTTGCTGGGGCGGCGCTTTGGGGTTTCAGGCGCATCAAAGAGGGCGAGGCACAGTCGCTGTGGGTGGGCATGGCGAAGGAGACCGCCCACCAGTTGGGCACACCACTGTCGTCGCTCGCCGGCTGGCTTGAACTGATGAAGGACGAGTTCCCAAGAGAAGGCCGTGCCCAGATGCGTCGCGCCGACAGAATCATCGAGGATATGGCTGGTGATATGGACAGGCTTCAGCGTATCGCCTCCAGATTCGGGCAAATAGGCTCGGTACCGGAACTCAAGCCCGACCATCTGGCGTCGATCTTGGATGAGACGTTCGACTACTTCCGCGAGAGGATGCCGCGCTTTGGCCGTGAGACAACCGTCGTGCGGCGATACGACGCCGATCCTGAGACGCCGGTCAACCGTGAACTTCTTGGATGGGCGTTTGAAAACCTTTTCCGCAACTCGGTCGATGCGTTGTCAAATGTAGACGGTGATCCCACCATATCGGCGACCACCACCGAGCGCGACGGCTGGATGGCCATTGTTTTCGCGGACAACGGGAAAGGCATGACTCCAAAGCAGTTGCGGGAGATTTTCAGGCCGGGCTTCAGCACAAAAACGCGTGGTTGGGGATTAGGGCTTACGTTTGTGAAGCGGATTGTCGAGGATTATCACGGTGGCCAGATCAGCGCCTCTTCGGCTGGTCTGGGCTCAGGAACGCAGATCACCATCAGACTCCCGGTGCCAGAAGCCTAGATCAGACATCCCGCCGGTTGCGCTGCCAGCCTTGTTGGAGATACCTTTTTTACTGTGCGGATGCCCCAATAGCTCAGGTGGATAGAGCACAGGTTTCCTAAACCTGGTGTCGCAGGTTCGAGTCCTGCTTGGGGCGTTCCCTTCCATCCGCGCAGACCTCCAAATAGGCTTGTTGCTGGTGGAACAATCCAGGTGCAGCGCATAGCTTTGGTTCGGTGACTAGCTCGGCGCTGTCTTCGTGCGGGAAAAAAGATGAGCTGGTGCTCAACAGTCCAGCTGATCCAGAAAGCCCCGCCTTTGTTGGCCATGAAGTCCTTGATCCTGAAGACCGGACTGTTCGGATTTGGGGAGTGCCATAGACCAGCGAGCACAGTTCCAAGACTCGGAGCAGGAGAGCATAACAATGACCAGCCCACCGAAAGACATAATGGTCGAGTGCCCAGAATGTGGAATGATCTACCTGGACTGGCACAGGGCGTCCATCAATCTTAAGCTAGACGACTTTGACGACGACTACATCGAAGAAGCAACGACAGCCACATGCCCTGATTGCGGGCATAAAGTCGACCTTGGCGGACTTATAGTCGGCAAGGATGGGGTCTGGCAGGTGAGTTGAGTAGTTGAGCGTGAAGGCGTCACTCAACGAGCATCCAGGAGACTATTTTTGAAAAATCACAGCGAGATAGCCAATTTTCTCTGGTCCATAGCGGACCTGATCCGTGACACCTTTAGTCGCGGCAAATACCATGATGTGATATTGCCGCTAACGGTGCTGCGGCGAATCGACTGCGTTCTTGCGCCAAATGCGCAAGAAGTGCGAAATACTGTATTTTTTTGCACCGTACATCGTGAGCTGGTGCAGCACAAATTACCGTCGTGACTGTATTACCAGACCACTACAACGATCAACCGGTCCGCTCCCATCCAGTCCCGCAGGTCAGATATTGAGAGCTCGGACATTAACTCTTGCCAGAGGAAACAGAAAATCCCAGCACCCTGGGTTTCTACTACACCGTTTACTTATCAGATCGGCTACGAACGCAACCTGATCGGCAACTCGGAATTTTTTGAAAAAGTCGAGAAAGGACGACCGCATCTGATACATGTTGGTCACGAAATCGCGCTAAACTCCTGTACTGGAGTCGCCATCGGATTCATCCCGGAAGAGTTCACCTATGTTGACGCCGATGGGATGGACAAGCGGATTGAGGATGTCACAGGCTTCGCTGAGCAGTTAAGAAAATCCGGTGCTGGCAAAGCGATACCCTACCTCTCGACAATGTTGATGATCGGCAACCCGGATACGAGGGAGGGTTTTTGGGACCTGTACGATCGTTGGGAAGATTTTGAGGCGTTGGGGTTGGGGCCCAAACCTGCCACCGACCCGGTGGAATGGATATGCAAGAAACATGTTGCGCTTCCGCAAAACGAAGAGATTTTTGTGTATGAGCCCTCCATCGCTCATCCGGACTGGCAAAAGTTTCTGTGCCTCTGTGCGGAGTGGGTCGCTCGAACCGGCTACGATGGAGCGTTCCTTGATGTCAACTCCACCGACGGCCAAACTGAGTGGGATCGGCAGCTGTTCGGCAAGTACCTCTCTGGGCGGTACAGCGCCGAGGAGATGTCAGAGCTGTTTGGGTTTGATTCGGTGAATGAAGTGGCTTTTGGTGAGACTAAGAGCGGCTTACTTTGGGCCGAGACACAACGGTTTCGCACCTGGGAGTTTGGCGAGCTATTCGCAATGATAAGAGATGCTGGAAAGCGTCACACCGAGGACTTTTTTGTCATCCCGAACGAGTCTGGTTACGGATCAATGGAGGCATATTACACTCGTCGTTCAATTGGGCACAGCCTCACATACAGCCACATCGGCTGTGAGATGACGATGTTCGAGGAGATGCAGCAGCCTGGACGGTTCGGGATGGACAGGATTTCCGATTTTATTCTGCCCTACCGCTCGTCTCTAGCCCATGGTATGCAGGGGGTTGTTCTTCAGTATCACGCAGGCGACCTGCATGGGCAGAATCTGGCCAACGCGGAAGCTGCTGCGGCTGGAGGTGGAGCGTTCGTTCAGCCTGGATTTGAGGCCAAGGAGCACAGCGGTTTCTGGACGGACTGGTTCGACCGGCATGCTGATAGGGTGGACGGCCTGGATTCGGTTCACGATGTGGGCTTGATGTTCTTCGCTGAGCAGGGGTATTGGGATCACCGCGCCCACATCGATTCTGTGTTCCGCATCCGCCATTCGCTATCAGACAACCACATCTTGTTCGACGTCTTGGTCGAGCCTCATTTCACCACCGAGGGGCTTTCTACTTTCGAGGCTGTGATCGTTCCCGAAGTCAGGTACATGAGCCAGATTGAGATGGATGCGCTGCTGCACTATGTTGCAGGCGGTGGTAAGCTGCTGATCATAGGCGAGTGCGGAAAATTCGATGAGCGTGGACAGCCAAGCGCCGTCACGCTGAAGGAGCGCATGGCAGCGTTTCCGACACGAGTCGCGTGTTTTGACACGCTCGAGGAACTCCTGCCAAATCGCGGCATTGAGATATTTGACCTCAGCGAAGATGATTTCAACGAGATCAAAGCCATATTCGACCTTCCAGACCGTGTTTCGTCGCCAGAGGAAGCACAGGCCGCACGACGTGTGCCGCTCACTGAGGCTCTGGAAACGCTCGCAGCGCATCGGCTCCGAAAACTGGACGATGACTCACCCTACACCCTTAGAGTCAGCGCGTTCCGCCATCCCAACGACGGACGTGTGATAGTCCACCTGGTCAACTACGATCTTCCTGTGGTCGGTCGCGGCAAATCTAGCGATCCGATACCTGCGGAAAACATCAGGGTCGGGATTCCTGCCAAGTCGGCCAAACTGTGGACGGCAGAGGGTGTAGACGGCGACGATCTTTTATGCGATGATGACGGCTTCGTCGTGCCGCAAGTGACGTCCTATGCGATGGTCGAGATCGCATAGCGGGTTTGATAATCACAGCGCCCTGTCGCGACGTTGTTCGACCGAACACGAGTCACTGGCACCGAGGTTTGGGGAATCACCGTAGGGACGCAACTCTGTTGTAGTTGCTTGCGGTGATTCCTCCAAGTGTGTCAGAATGCATATCTCCAGGCATGTGACTCCTCCTTTGTGTCATCCCCATCTGACCGATCCCGCGAAAAACTGTCATGTGAAGGGGGCGGCTTTATTTGGTAGCGCAAGTGCGTTAATATGTTATGGTTGTGATGGTATTCCAATGGAGTTGGTTGAGCGGTATTCGCAAAAAAATTGTGTACTACATCATCAAAACTGGATGTTCGTCCGTCTATATGTTCGAGACCTTCGCCTTGGGGGCTGATGGTCTGTGAAATCTCACACGGGGAACTGACATGCCGCGACGACTGTCCGCACCGATCCGACTACTCATTTCACTTCTGATCTGTTGACCTGCCCCCTGAAACTGGTCCAGTGTTAATGTTATGATTCGACCCATTTTCAGAGGAGGCGAACCATGCGGAGGAAGCATTACCGTCCACACAGTTCGTTGGGCTATCGACCGCCAGCGCCAGAGACAATCGACCGACACCGCTCACAATTATACTTTAGGCGGGCAACGCCACCGACGTCGCATATAGCGTAAATACTCCCGTTTATGGTATGGTCTACATAATGCGGTTTATGAGAACCCAGCGACCTCTAAATGTCGGTCCACTTACTACCGACAGTACGAGAATGAGCTGCCAGTACTAGATATAGGTATCGTGGGCAGGCGTATTGCGACCGATCTGGGGACCCAGATATGGGACCCACACCGACTCTAGTCGAAAACCTCCATGCAGTGCCGCCTGTGGACCTCGCAACCTAATGGACGGATGTAAAGGAGGACCTGGTCGAGCGAGTGACACTAGAGGACTTGATCCGCCCGAACAGCCCACCGAGTAGCCTTCAGTGGTCACATGCCCGCACGCGATTTAGGTACTTCTTTTCTTCTAGGGGGACTACAGGGGGTAACTTCTTTTCTATAGTATACTATTAGATAATATTAGCATATGGGGTACCACTTGTAAGCTCGTGTATTTATAGGTCTTGAGTGATAAGACATAGTGATATTGTTTAGACTTGATCTATTCCGTGGATAGCCTCGCGGGCGCGAGGATTTCCGCCAGACCACACATGCGGTGCCAATAGGTCGCCTCAATCCATCGCCTCAGGTCCGATAATCGGTCGAATTATAACACTAACTCCGGACCGGTTTCAGGGGGGCAGGTCACGCGAACGCCTTGAATTCCCGCAGTTGGCGCAAACCTGCGTAGGCCATCAGAAACGATTCTTGCGCAAGATGAGTGTCGCCCAAAATCGACTTTGCGTACCCGAACGCCATATCCTGAAATCTGTCAACCAACACCGCAAATGCGGCGCTTCTCTCTGCCACGCCCACATCTTGCGAGCGCGCCAACTCTACTGTTGTAGCCAGATCATCCACTGTTGTCGCCGTTGGGTTAGGGTGCATCTACTTTCAAAGTGCAAGGCATTGCGAAAAAGGTTTCATACCAACGCTGTGCAGACTCGCCAACTACCGCTCCAGGGGTTGTCTCAATGGCCGCCATCCGTTAGCGTGGTACAGGGCGGATCCCGATACGTCACAGGAGATTATAGGCCATGCCGAGCAGCAATCACCGCTTCATCTACAACTGCGATGGGAACAACACTTTCATTAACGACAAGTACCCCATGGATACCGATCAGCTTTTGGGCTACGTGGACGAGATCGCCAAGACGGGCGTGACGACATTTATGAAAAGCTGCCACATCGGGATGGATTTTAACTTCGACGGAAACCTTTGCGAGTTGGTCGGCACCCACATGAACACCGGGCAGAACGCCCGTTTGGATGACCCGGACATAGCAGAGCTCGGTACAGCGGAAATAGGCCTGAAAAATATGCGGCACCTGATCGATGAGGGGCACGATCCTTTGGATTTGACAATAGAACGGTCCCAAGAACTCGGAATGGAGACGTTTATAACGTTCCGCATGAACGAGGTCCACAATGTTGAACAGGCCGACAGTTGGTTGCTCTCAAGATTCTGGTCCGACCATCCCGAGTGGCATGTCGGAACTCCTGGTGATGAGCTACCCGATCTTCACACAGAGATCTTGGGTCCTGTAAGTCCGATCGTGAATTCGTGGATACCTGGGGGACTCAACTTTTTTATACCAGAAGTCAGGACCCATATTCTGGGTCAACTGAAGGAGATTTGCGAAAGATATCCCATCGACGGTTTGGACCTCGATTTTCAGCGGTTCCCGATCTATTTCCCGTTCGGTGAAGAGCAGAAGGGAATGCAGTTGATGACATTTTTCATTCATCAGGTGCGGGCGATGACGAACGACATCGCTGACGATCGCGAACGACCGCTGCTGCTCTCGGCGCGAGTGATGGCGAGGCCAGAACAGAATTTGGGTCTGGGCCTGGATGTACCAGCCTGGACGCGTGCTGGACTTTTGGACTTTGTTACTGTGTCACACTACCTCAAGAACTCATTTCCTCTCCCAATCTCAGAATATCGCAAAACTCTTCCTGCAGAACTACCGGTTTACGCCTCTGTCGAATATGAGACAGACAAAAAGGCCTATCAGAACATTGCGCGTCCGCTATGGAAAGACGGAGTAGACGGACTGATGATGTTCAATTTTTTCGCTGGCAGGGAAGGCACAAAAAGACCGCCGTTCGGTGTTTTCAAATCAATCAAGGAACCGGAAAAGGTTTCGGAATAATATGATTGATTAGACTGCGGAATCTTTTGGCATCAAAACCTGAATGCGTGCCGGTCTGTCGCTCTCGGAGATAGTCCGCCGCCTGGTCGAGCGAGTGACACTAGAGGACTTGATCCGACCAAAATAGCCCACCGAGTAGCCTTCAGTGGTCACATACCCGCACGCGATTAGGCACTTCTTTTCTTCTAGTGTACTATTAGATAACACCAGTACATGGGCGCTACTTGTAAGCTTATGTTTTTATAGGTCTTGAGTGGTGATCTCTTTAGACTTGATCTATTCCGTGGATAGCCTCGCGGGCGCGAGGAAGAGATTGCCAGACAGTTCGGGGAGATAATCGGGGCGGTCCGGCTCGACGCAGAGCTATGTGAATGGCTAGTGGAGGCGCTTAAGCAGAGCCACGAAGAGGAACAACGTTTCCACGATGAAGCCGTTGGGCGGCTAGAACACCAGCACAAGGTCCTTCAGACACGCCTTGAGACCATGTACGAGGATCGCCTTGATGGTCGAGTCTCACTGGATCAGTATGACGCCAAAGCTGCCGAGTGGAGGAAGTCCCAAGACGAACTGAACAGAAGCATCGCAGAGCACCGTCAGGCGAACCGCTCCTACTTGGACGAGGGGGTGGTTCTACTGGAACTCGCGCAACATGCAGTAGATATGTATGTTACGCATTCAATGGACGAAAAGCGGAAGCTCGTGGGGTTTGTCTGCTGGAACTCGATGATTTACAGTGGAGTAATTCTGCCAAACTATCGGCAACCCTTTGATATTCTTGCAGATACGAACCGCAAACAACAAAGGACGCAGACAACTTCTGGTGAAAAAAGTGGCCTACGTCCTATCAAGCTCCGGCGACAGGACTTGAACCTGTAACCTAGTGGTTAACAGCCACCCGCTCTGCCAATTGAGCTACGCCGGAAAAATCCGCAACCAGTGCAGAAGTTCTGACAATACCGCCCAAGGCCATCCGGGTCAAGCGGCAATGATAGAGTTGGGATAAGGGTTGCGCGAGACTGGTCATCTGAGACAATATATGCCGACATTTAGGTAGTTGTGCAGACCGGTATTACGTCGGAAACACGAAGTCTGGGTTGTTGGGAACAACCCCAAACATTCTGCAATCTTTGGCCTCGTCCGGCTCGCCTGTATGCACCGGGCATTGCGCCAGATCGGCTATTGACCATTTGGAGAGGACTTCGATTATCGAGTCGTGAAGCTCCGCCATCGCTCTATGGAAACTGCAAACGCCGTCCAACGAAGGTGTATCGCTGCAAAGGTCTCCGAAAATCTGCCCCTGACACGCCTCTAACACCGCGCGCATGGTGATCTCCTCAGAGGGGCGGCTAAGGGTGACTCCCCCTTGCGCGCCTCGGTACGCTCTAAGAATCCCCGCCCTTACAAGACTGCGCATCACCTTGGCGGTGTAAGTTGGGGAAGCGCCCAACTGATCTGCAATCAGCCTCGGCGCCACGGGAGTGCTGCTCCCGTCCAGCGACAGGAACAGAATAGCCTTGATAGCAAGCGCAGTAGTATTACCTATCATACAGAGTCTCCGACTATACAGATAAGTATTATCCGTTTTGTCTCTATTATCAAGGGGCTGTGGCATTTTGCTTGCGGATCAGGTCGTTGGGAAGGGGCGATGGAATCAGTTGTGGACAGGTTTGAGGAGCTAGCGTGGTGGTGAGTTAACCCGTTTCCGAGCGGGGGATCAGAGCGTCTTGTGGCGATTGCGGAGGGGCTGAGAGTCAGCGTGAACAAGCGTGGTTTGACTCGGTTGAATAGCGGACCGCGATCGCATCGACACATCGCGAGCCGTTGCTAATGCAAAAGCCGCTGCGCTGCTCATTCGGATTTGATGAATGATACAGCAGGAAAAGCCAGCGAAACGACCTACCTGGTGGGCATGAAATTCAGCGCAGACAGAAATATTTACCTGGCTGGCACCGTGCGGGTCCAAACATCAACGACCGCCTGGATGCGACGTCGGTTGATGTCCACGCCGATGACCGACAACTTCATTCTGACTGCGCTGCCTGCGCTAATACTACACCGCTTGGTGCAGGGGGCCTATCACCATTTTGCACCACTTGGGTCCTGTGTGCAGTAGGCTGTGAGCACTTTGTTGATGCCCTCGGCTACATTGGTGCAATCTGTCGCTGTGTACCACTGGTTAAGGCCGATAGTAATCACCCGATCAAATAGATCGTCTGCCACCGGGCAGTCGCCTTTGGAGTAGGTCACTTCGCCGCCCTGGCTTGTGTAGATCGGGTCATCAAACGGTCGATCGCCCTTTGTAGCCCCGGCGCGAAGCATGATCGGGAACATACCGTGGTAGATGTGCCAGTCAGGGCGACCACCCTCACCTCGCATTCCGCACTCTACACCCTCGGCGTTGAGCGCCTCCACAATCCGTCCACCAAGTTCGATTGTTTCAGGGAAAAACCGGAGCATGTACCCCACGTCGCCGTCGGCGTCGTTTGTTTTTTGTGGACGTATCTCACTGTAGGTATCTAGCTGCTCCACAATACTATTTTTGACGCTGCGAAAACGATCTAACGTGGCGGGTAGCTTAGCCATCTGAGGCACGTCCACCGCAGCTTCAAGCTCAGACAATCTGTAGTTCGTACCTACAAACAGCTCCCCCTCATACCTTGGAGGCCCGAACCTGTCGGGTCGCCACAAACCTCCGCCTTCCGCTAGGCAGTTAGCCCTGTCCCACAGTCGCTCGTCGGACATAATCAGTAAGCCACCCTCACCACCCCCGACAATCTTATATGACGAGATGCTAAAGCAGCCGATATCACCCAAAGAGCCGACACTGCGTCCATTGTAAGTTCCACCGCACGTCTGGGCGCAATCCTCCACGACTTTGATGTCATGAGATTTAGCAACTTCCAAAATCGGGTCCATATCACAAACGCCGCCCATTACGTGCGTCGGAGCAAGCGCAACGGTGCGGGGCGTTATCAGAGACTCGATCTTCTTGGGGTCCATATGGAGCGACTCGTCAACATCGCAGAAAATCGGCACTCCGCGGGCCATCACCACCGCTGCTGCGGTCGCATAGAATCCGATGGCTGGGCAGATCACCTCGGTTCCAGGTCCGACGCCAGCAGCCACGAACGCCGCATGCAGCGCCCCGGTACCAGAACTGACCGCGAGCGCGTATGGAACGTCGAACATCTCCCTGGCTGCCCGCTGAAACGCCTGGTTTTTGGTCTCAGGCATATCGGCGTAGTAGTTGCCCAGAAAAGGCCCAGCGCCCATATCCTCGGCTTTGACTGCGCTCTCTATTTTCGCCAAAGTACCCTCAGAAAAGCCGAACCTCTCCGCCAATGACATAAACTCTTCGACGCCGATTTTCGGCTCGCCCTGACCTTCTATTCCGCTGACGGCCTTCATCCCCCCCTGGAGTGCCAAGGCCTGCTGTTTTCGTGTGTCTTCGGACAATCTGTTCTCCTTAGGGTTTGTGATGCCGACCTAACTGTTCTGAATAGAAATACTCTTGCCGATACTACTCGACAGAGTCAAGACGGGTAGCCGCCGCTCAATTGGCCGAACCGACCAACCGAGCGAGTTTGACAAATTGGGCGTTCGTCAGCCCTCTATCGACCCATGGTTTCAGCAAAACCCAGCGCTCTTGGCTACAACAGACGCACCGGCTAAGCGTCGGTCCGATCAAGGGTATTCTCGATAGCCGTTATTATTGTTTTAGTGGCTTTGACACGCGCCCAGCGTTTGTTGTTGCCCTCAACGATTGTCCACGGTGCATAGCTGGTACTCGTGCGCTCGATCATCTCAGTAATCACCTCGGCGTAGGCGTCCCACTTCTCGCGGTTGCGCCAGTCTTCATCGGTGATCTTATGCTGTTTCTCTGGTATCTGCTGCCTGGACTCGAAACGCGCGAACTGCTCATCTTTGTCTATATGAATCCAGAACTTGACCACTACAGTACCAAAATTGACCAGACTCTGCTCAAATTCGGTTATCTCCTGGAATGACCGCTGATAGGTCTCCCGGTCGATAAACCCTTCAAGCCATTCCACTAACACACGGCCATACCATGTGCGATCGAATATACCTATGTGGCCAGCTTTAGGAATACGCCGCCAAAACCGCCACAGGTAGTGGTGAACCCGCTCCTCGCTGGATGGCGCGGCGATGGGGATCACCTCATAGCCACGAGGGTCGAGCAGTTCGGTCACCCGTTTGATGTTGCCGCCTTTTCCAGCAGCATCCCAACCTTCGTAGGCGATCACGACTGGAACTCGCCTCTTAAAACATTCGAACTCCAAGTCCCTCAACCGCTCTTGGAGACCGATGAGCTCCTCGTTGTACTCTTTTTTCCTAAGTCTGACCGAAAGATCGGCGCGGTCGAGTATCGTCGGAATGTCTTTGAGCGCTGTAGCGGTGGTAGTTGCGGGGTCCACCTCTGTGAACCTGGTGTCGTGCAGTTCGCGCTGTTCTTGGCGACGCCTTTTCAGTTCAAGCCCATCCTCAATCGCTTTGCTGACTGTCTGGATAATCTTTACGCGCCGATAGCGCCGCTGGGTTGCCTCAACGACAGTCCATGGGGCATCGCTGGTGTTTGTGCGTTCGAGCATCTCGTCGGCCACACGGAGGTGGTCATCATAGTTTTTGTAGTTTTTCCAGGTCTCAGGGGTGACCCGCCAGCTTTCTGCGGGGTTTTTTTCGAGCCACTTGAGCCGTCTCTTCAGCTCTTTCTTGCTAATATGCATGAACAGCTTGATTACGACCATATCGTCGTCAACAAGCTGCCGCTCAAACTGAGATATCTCTTGATAGGCGTTCTGCCACTGTCGTGGCTCGATGGTTCCCTCTATTCGCTCCCTTAACACCCTGTTGTACCACGAGCCATCGAACATGCC
>Ga0187827_10004446_pt1 | contig 17279 bp, 6 predicted proteins | sample ETNtaG_39_FD_167969 | JGI IMG/M metagenome (GOLD analysis project Ga0187827, IMG submission 167969) | Marine microbial and viral communities from oxygen minimum zone, Eastern Pacific Ocean - ETNP2014_SV_150_PacBio MetaG (Illumina Assembly) | ecosystem: Environmental > Aquatic > Marine > Hypoxic...
CGGAGGAAAGAGGCCAAGATCTGGCTGGAGCATTGCTTCTCCTCCCCGGAGGAGCACTTCATGTCTCGTTTTCGCTTGCTCCCGCGTCTTGGCCAGTTCTTGGGGGCGGACCGCCAGAACGTTTGCCGAGAATTGCGAAAGACCGTTCCGGCCCCGTGGATGATCCACGACCTCAACGTTCTGGTCAGTCAGTGAAGTGGAGGCAGATGCCCTCCAGGGGCTGAAGCCCACAAGAACAGGGGTCAGAGTGCCATGGCAGCCGAGATTTCATTTATCCAGGGTCAGCCCCAGCCAGTCCAGGTTTAGGCTGTTGCTGTCGACATTCTCCAGGCGAATGACGGTCTTGCCCTTTTGCAGGCCGAGAGCCACCGGCTTGCCGGCCGCATCGACCAGCATGAATGTCCTCCAGTCGTCACGGTCGTTGCTGTAGCCGCCGGTGCCGGTGAGTTCCATGGCTTCCATTCCTGGTGGGGTCTTGCCGTTGACCGTCAGTTTGCGGAGGGCACGGTATTCCGCGGTGCACGCGTGGATGAGGAGCTGGCGTTGGCCGGCCTTTGGGATGTCAAAAGACCACTCCAGCCAGTGGCCGGCATTGTCCCAGTGCAGAAAGGCCTTTTTGCTGGTACCCACTTTTGTTGCGGCGATGGTGACGCTCCCCCCTCCCTGACCGGTGAAGGATTCGGCTTCCACCTTGACATCCAGTTGCGGTGGCTTTTCCGCGGCGGGAAGCATCTTCAAGACCGTGGATGCCAGCATGGGTGGAGGCGGTGGCTCGATCTCGAATTTGATTTCGCCTTCCGCACGGGGGACGGGAGACGGGGCAGGTGCACGGGCAGAGGACAAATGAATGACGCCCCCCTCTGGCGTGACTTCGATCTGCCTGCCATTGAGGACCATTGTTCCTGCCGCCATGAATGAAACATCCTTCGCGTCCGTGCAGACCGTCGCCGTCTCTTTCTCAGTGAATTCTGCTCCCGCTCCTTCAACCGTCGAAGCCGCCTGAAAGAGCAGCTTGTCTTCGTGCAGAAGTCGCCGGCCCTGCACGAGGAACCAGGAGGTCAGCCGACCATTCTCCTTACGCAGACAGACCACCCGGGCGTCAGTCTCTATGGCTTCGGCAGAGAACACATTATTGCCCGCATGATTGATGTGCCATTGATCGTTGAACTTTCGTCCTCGATCTTCGATGGCCACAATCACACTGGTTATATCGCCCTCCTTCGTGCCGCGGGTGATGCTCACTTTCGCCGGCGCGAAATCTGGCGGAGTGGGGTAAAGAACGGTGAGGAAGGTCGCTGGCATCTCTTTCTCAAAGGTAAACTGTGCCACGTCTACGGGGATTTTTTTATACCAGGCATAGCTGACGGCGCCCGGAACAATCTCGGTCTTCATACCCTTCTGCGACTGATTCGCTATGACCAGGGAAGGCAGGTCTTTCTGTCCTTCTTTGGGAGAGAGGATCACCGATGAGCCAGCGACCTCACCTTTAAGATCCTCGAAGGGATGCCAGCGCTGATCGAGACGGTGACGGCCCTTGCCTGTCAGCCGATCCATGCAGAGCCAGTAGCCGGGGCCCGTCGGGCCGGGCTGCCTGAAGATGAGCGTCCGTTCATGTCGGAGCGGTTCGGAGTTGTCGGTGAGGCCGCGAAAGTAATCGAATTGGCCTGTGCTGATCCACTGCGCCTCCAGCGGGTCGCGGCGCTTCTGGGTCTTGCGGTCCACCATCACCGTGTTGTGCCCGATGGTCTGATGGAAGGGCGCTCTCATGGGCCAGGCATAACTGTAGCGGCCACTGTCGATGAGAAGGTCCGAGCCGTAGGCATAAAGGCTGATGTGTCCCATGTCATCGTGGCAGTGACCCAGATAGCCTCCCCAGTCGATGATGCTCCAGAGGGCGTTGCGGTCGCACCACGCACTGCGGCTCACGTAAAATCCCGCGGCGTCGAAAGCGTACGAGCGGTGCACGGGCGGCCGGCCCTCCTTGCCATCGGAGACGACGTAGCGCATGTCGTCTCGGCGAAACATTTCGTAACCACGTCTTAGAAAGCGGTCAGCCGACATGGGGCCGGCGTCGCCTATTTGCGCCATCCGACGATTGGGTTTCGATCCGTAGAGATAGAGCTCGTGCATCTTTTCAATCTTGCTGATGAACTCATCGATGCCGGCGCCTTCCACCTGGTTCAGATGACCGAGCCGGACAGGATCCATGAAACAGCTCATGGTCATGCTGTGGTATCCCGGGGTGCGCTCGACGTGTACACCGTCTTCGAGCACCTGTTTCTGAAGTTCACGTTTCAGTCTGCGAAAGCCTTCCTCTCGCCAGGCTTTGGCTTCTTTGAATTCCGGAAACAGAACTCCGAGCTCGACAAGCCCGCGGGCTTCGGCAACGACCCAGTTCCCGGTTCTGGCGGCATGGGTCATGAGAAATCGGCCGTGCTCCCGCAACTCGGTGAGAAAGACAAACTGGGCATCCTCGTTCCAGGCATCCGAATGGCGGACCTGCAGCCACGCATTGATCCAACTGGAGTAGATGCGGACCGTCGCGTTCAGCGTGCTCCAGGCCCACCGGTAACGAAAACGGTCCCACCGTTCCATCGGGTTGTCCTTTGCCCAGTCGAAAAGCTGCTGCTTGATCTCTTCGCCGTATTTTTCGTTGCCCGTCTGCCAGTAGGCCCCGGCAATGGTGCGCCAATGGAAGTGCCGGTGAATCTTGGTGGGCCATTCGACGTCGATCGTGGGAAAGATGTGCCAGTCGAAATCTCCGCCAAGGTCGTAGACCGGCTCCTTGTAAGAATGGATGGGCATCCTGTGGGTCAGGTACTGGTCGGCCGTGCGATGAATTCGGTTGCCTGGCCTGCGCGAGAGCGGTTCCTCGAAACGGGAGTACCAACTCGGCTTCTTGCGCGCCTTGTAGTATTTGAGCAATGCCAATCTTGCTGCGGCGTAATCACCGGCACTTGCTTTCCCCTTCACTTTTTCCAGGCCGGGACGCTCAAGATCCAGACCGGCGAACAGCGAACGGTCATCCAGAAAGATCTTCTCCCACCAGGGCAGCGTGTATCCAAGCTCCTTCCATGCCTCGTCCAGGTTCTGAATGGCTTCCGCTGGATTATCAGGCTCTGTCGAGGCAAAAGCGTCTGCCCTCTTGACCGCGCCGGCCAGCAGCGAAAAAGAATCCCACATCCTGTTACGCTGAGCGAAGTCGTTCAGAGGCGCCAGCCGCGCTTCCAGTTTTTCGACCTTTTCACGGAGAGGTGCGGAGCGCTGCTTCCAGGTGCCGGCAAAGAACTGGCTTGTCCTGTGGCCACGGTCTTCACCCTTCGAAACCGTGATACCGGGCAGTTCGCCGACTTCGCCTTTCAGGATGACGCGCCAGTAGTAGGTCTTGCCGAGGGCTAGCGGCTCAGGCGGTGAAAAGGTCTTGCCGGTAACAGCGAAAGTTTGAGTCTTTGCGGGATCGAACGCTGAGTCGGTGGAAACGGACAGCTCACCTTTACCATCGGACTGCCATCGGAACGTGGGCTTGCCGTCTCCAACCGTAGAATTCTGTTCCGGCGAGAGAGCGGTCACCGGCCGGGCGCGCAACAGCGAAACATCGTCCCACCATGCGGTGCCTCCGCCGTGGTGGAACAGGACGAGATTGAATCGGACCGATTCGGCGGGGAGGCCGGCGAGCCACTGATGGCGACGCCAGCCGTAAGGCCCGGCCCCGCAGAACCGGTAATCACTCTTCAAAACCCGGCCTTCTGCGTTGACCGATGTGAGGCGAGCGGAGGTCCGTTGCGGGTGGTTGCTCTTACCATCCACCTTTACCCAGGCGGACAACAGATAGACGTGCTCCGGGTCAGTATGGGACTGCCGGAATCCCACGGACAGCCCGGCCCGGCACTTGGGCCGCCCTTCGATCCGGACCGAGCTCTTTCCAGTATGAGCGACTTTTCGATCCAGTTGAATCTTGGCCTCGGTTCTAAAAGAGGACTTGCTCCAGCCGTCAGGAGTGTCGTCATGGTTGCCGTCGATCTCGAAGCTCCGGTTGGTTAACAGTTCGCCGGACGTCTTCCCTGTTCCAGGAATCGGTATCGTGCTCAGGCGGAAATCAGCGATTCGGATTCGCGTCTCGGGGTCGAGCCGGTGGGCCCAGTTGGAGCTGAAGAAGACGCGGCCGATCTTGTCCCAGCCAAGTGGTTCGCGGGCGGCGCCAAGCGTTTCCCGGGCAAAGACAAACTTTCTCCAACCTTCAAAGTTTGAGCTGAAAGTGAGAGAGTAGTAATCCGGCCCTTCCGTCTTTTCGTTTTCCGAAGTGATGATGAGAGAAAGCCTCGAATCGGTCGCTTTCTCCGAGTGAACCCGAAATGAGAAAGCCGCGTAAGGGGTCCAGTTGCCAGGCGGGTTCTGACAGGGAATCGAAGTCTTCTTCGCAATGTCCGGCCAGAAGAGCGCAGGCTTGCCTTCGTAGAGCACAGCCGCGTCCGCAGTTAGCCCGTCCCATTTTGAAAGGATGAGGTCCTCGGCAGAGGCTGAGACAGAGGTCAGAAACAGGATCGTCAGGGTTGCAGGATTCACTCTATTGTTTGCCTTTCAGATGGAAGAGGCGTTGCCTCGCCAGAATGGATCAGTCGCACGGTTCAATCAGTTTCGGATCCAGGATAGCACCATGCTCATCCAGTAGACGCTGCAATTGCGAGACGGATATCTCGTGGCAGTTCCCCCCAGTCTGATGGATCGACAGCGCTGCGACCGTGCCCGCGGCTTCGCCGGTCATGGCGCATGTTGGGATGGCTCGCGTGGCATCCCATGCCGTTGTGTCAGCGGAGATGCATCGCCCTGCAGTGAGGAGATTTTTCATTTTTGCTCCACAGATGGAGCGCAGAGGAACAGCGTAGACAGGGCCGGCCTTCCGCCAGTCTCCCGTCAGCCCGATGGCATCATCAAACCACTGGTGCATGTGTTGCTCGCCAAGAGAAACGGAACCAACGAGGCGCCGCGTCATGCGAAAACATGGGATGGAAGGCGGCGCGACGATCTGGATTTCTGCATCCGGGTCATGAGCACGGAGGTCAGCCAGTTTCTTTCGCATCATCTCACGGGTACCCAGAATGTGGGCCGTGACCTGGTCGGCGTCATCCCCTCTGAAGAAAGGGCCCGTCGCGTCGTCTTTCGTTGCGTGGGGGCTGTAGTGATTGGACATTGCGTGCAGCTTCAGGCCGTTGTCCCTCAGGCTGTAGAACCAACCGCACAAGACGTTCGAGTCGAGCGATTCGGTCTGTTCCCCGGCCAGGAAACAGACATCGGCATCGCCCGTGGCATCGACCACCATGCGGCAGGCGATTGCGCTCCTGCCGCTCTTGTTCTCCACCAGTAGATGACGTATCCCGCCGTCCTCGATGCCCACCGCGCACACGCGAGTATCATACAGAATCTTGACTCCGGCTTCGGCGACCAGCTCCTCCAGAGCCAGCAGGTAGGACGCCGGATTGAACTCCACCCGATAGCGGGCCTTCCTGCGCTCCCCCGGGTCGCCTCCTGGTTGCCAGCAAGGTGGAATGCCGCGGAAGCGAGCAGATGGATCGTCGCAGCCCAGATCTCTTACCGAGAGCTTGAGAAGCTCTTCCGCCAGGCCGCCGATGACCTGACGCCCTTTGCCGTCGCAAAGAGGCAGCCAGATGATGACATTTCCGAGCGTGGCCAGGCCGCCCAGAGAGCAGGCTTTCTCCAACAGGCAGACAGAGACCCCGTGACGTGCCGCAGCAACCGCCGCTGCCACACCAGCGATCCCGCCTCCAGCTACGACAACATCGAACGTGTCGTAAACGGGCAGGTCTCGTGCCGGTTCGGTAAAGGTCTTTCGAGTGTTCATGTTTACTGTTCTCGAGTTCAGCGGAGAACTTGCCCGCGCTTCTCAGATATCACAGGCCCCAAACTAAAGCTCGTACTGTGGTATCTTCATCCATTCTCCGTCCTTGAGCGCCGATTGATGGGCGATGACACCGGCCAGGGTCATGTTGAGCGCATCGCCTGCGTCTACCACCGGCTTGCGATTGAGCAGGATCGACTCGATGAAGTCGTTCGAGAGATACCCGTGAGAGCCGCCGTGACCGCCGCCGCTGACGCGGGGAGGCAGTGGTGGTTTGCTGGTGTTTACCTTGGGCGTGTTGCCGTTCTTCTGGCCGAAGACCCGACCTGTCTCGCCGTGGGCGCCCGGCATATCCCAGCTTACCGCCATGCGCGACATGCCGCCTTCGCTTGTCTTGAGCAGGGCGACTTCGGTGCCGAAGGGGTTCTTGTAGGCATTGCCGTCGGCCTTGAGATGTCCGACGATGCTGGGCATGCCCAGGCAGGAGGCCTCCGTCAACCGGCCGCCGCTGACCGCGACGTAGAAGCCTGTGGAATGAGTGGGATACCACATGGGCGCCAGCCCTTTGCGCCATCCGTTGCCGTCGACCTTCCCCGTCTTCGGGTTGTAGCTGCCAAGCGGAGCTCCCATGTAATGGTAGTACTCCCCCTCCGAGTAGACCAGCTTGCCCAAAGCGCCCGCCTGATACTGCTGCCGCGAGGCGTAGCAATTGGGTCTGAACGCCGTGGTCTCGAACATCATGTATTTCTTGCCGCTTGCCTTCACCGCATTGAACAGCAGCTCGGCCTCTTCGAGACCATTGGAGCCGAAAACCGCTGGAACCGCGCTAGCCACATGCTTGCCGTGCTTCAGCGCCATAACGGCCAGGCGCGCATGGCTGGGGGCATCCGTGGCGATGAAGACGGCCTCGATGTTGTCGTCCTTGACCATTTCCTCGCAGGAGGGGTAGGTCTTCTTGCAGCGGCAGACTTTCGCCAACCCGGCGCAGCGATTGGGATCGAGATCACTGACGGCCACCACCTCAACGTTTGGGTGCGTCTGGAAGGAGAATTGCGCGCCGAACCTGCACAGGCCGTAACCCGCGATGCCGACGCGAACCTTGCGGTCGGAGACGGGCTGCCAGCCCTTTGCGGTTTTGGTTTTGGGTTTGGGCTCGGCTTTCCGTGTCTTTTCGAAGCCGGGGATGACGTTTCCCTCGAGATCCTTCGGTATGTCATCCAGGCCCAGGTCGAGATCGTCCTCGCCCGCCTCCTCGCCTGTCACTCCGGCCAGCCCCATGGCCAACCCCGCACCACCGGCCACCTGCATGAAATCCCGACGTGAGATACCTTTCTGTTCTTCTGCTTCCATCTGTCTTTTCTCCTTGCTATATCGCTTGGGTAAAGTCACGAATCAGCGGCGGTCACTACCATACGCTTATTTCATCCTGTTGGCTCAAATCCGCTGATCCAGAAATTCGAGCTTCATTTCGACTGGGTCTTCGTGTCAGATTTTTTGAGCTTTTCTGCGGCAGCATAGATCATCAACCAAATGCATTGGATGACGCCTTCCTTCCGAGGCCCTGGCAATAGTAATTTTCAGCCCTCTGCTATTGTTGTGGCCGGCTGTTTCGCATTGCTTTCGGGGCTCCCTCCCAGTTCCCGGCAACAGTCGACGACGAACTTCGTTTGGTCCATAGTGCGGTTGGGGTAGCCGGCGACACCAAGGATGAAGTGGTCCCACGGTTCCGCTTCGCGGATCATCTGGTGAATGCTCTCGCGCACGGCGGCGCGATCATCCAACGGCCCAGCCAGTTGTTGCACGCCTGCCATAACAGTGATGCGGTTGCCAAGGGCCTTGCGCCCGTCGGCTACCGTGACGTTGCCGATCGACGGGATGGTGAAGGCGTGCACACCGTCCATTTTTGTGCGCCGGTAGAGCTGCAGCAGGTCACGAATGTGCCCGCAGGAGTGGTGGAAGTAGAGCTTCCCTGCGGCGTGTGCCGCGTCGGCGCGCGCGTCGGTCAGGTCGAGATTGCATGCCTCGAACATGGCGGGCGAAATGGTCGTCGTCGAGGTGTCGTCGACACTGACCACTATGTCAATATCGGACTGCACGCCGATGGCCAGGCGTTGCTGGTAGTTGCGTTCCATTACAGCGAAGAGGTCGCGCAGCGCGTCAGGCGCGTCGGCCCAGAGATAAGCGAGCGCGGCGACACCCGAGTAGACGCGGAACATCATCCCCAGAGGCGTGCCGTGAATGTTGCCCAGAATCAAGCCGTCGTCGCCGATCAGTTCTCGCCGCTCGCGAGTCCGTGCGATGCCATCGGGATCCGACTCGATGACTTCGTCCTCAAAGATCGATGCCAGGGCCGGTAAATCCTCCGGTCCTTTGACCGGGTGCTCAGTCCAGTTGCTGGAAACAGCTCCGGTGCGGTCGCGGCAGGTGCGGATGATCTCGCGCAGGTCGCCCTTGGGCGTGTGCCAGACGCGAGTCGTAATATCGTCCTCCGTCGTCTCCTCGACCGCCACATTTCGCCGCGTGATGCGCACCGGCATGCCATACCAGTCCATGATGTCGAGGCCGAGAAAGCGTGAAAAGGTCACGGTAGCTGTGCCTCCCCAGCGGACCTCGCCGAGCGCGGCAGCCAGATCGGGGTCCATGCCCTCGCGATTGGGCTGGTTGTAGGGGTCACAGTGTCCGGTGACGGGAATCCAGTCCGGGATCTCGTGACGAAAGATCTTCATCATGTTTTCACGAGGTGTCGTCATGGCTGGTACTTTGGGATTGTCGTTCAGCATGTCAACAGTGGCTTCCTCTGCTTCCTTCAGGAGGCGTCTTAGAGGGAGAATTGGCCGAAGAGGTCCGGAAGGTATCTGGTGGGTATCCATGATCAGATCGGCCACATTTTCATCTGGCACCCATGCAGATGATGTCGCCCTGCCTGGTACAGATGTAGAGACGATCCTCTGCAGCGATCATCCCGTCGAAGATTGGGGTTTCAGACAACTGGTGTTGGGACAGAGTTCTGCCGTCGATGGCTGAGACCGCTCGCAACTCGCTGCCCATCCGGCCACGAAATGCACCAGCGGGATCTTTCTCCGGAACCGTGTCCGGGGGGCCGCAGACGAAAAGTGTTTTGCCGGCAAGGACCATCGCCCTTACCCGTACCGGGAGCCATTGGTTCCACACGGGAGGTGCGCCTCGGGAAAATCCCATGCCCTTGTCCTTGCCCCAGGCCCGCGGGTCAAGGGTGGGCTCGTTTTCGTTGTCGTCCGCAACCAGTTGGTAGCCCTTGCTGCCGGGCTTGTAGATGGGGCTCAGCGCGGTTCGTGCGGTATAGGCTTTCAGCGCGTAAGTATTCTTTGGGCCGATGGACAGCAACTGCCCGGCCTTGGGTGCAAGGTTGGCTATGTTGAATCCCGTCCAGGTCTTGGAGTACATCCAGTACGTGCGACTGAAAAACGAGGCATCGAGGAACCCGCTGGTCGTGAACAGGTGCAGCCCGACATCCCGTTCGCCGACGTTCTGGTTTTCGTCCACGAGAATGCCCGCCAACTGGTCGTAGGTGGCGTATGTTTTGTTCCTCCATTTGACCTTGAAGATGTCTTCGTTGACGTATTCTTTGTTGTCCAGATTGATGGACGGCCTCTTGGTGACTTCTGCCTTGCCCAGGTAGGGGGAGAGCTGGAGTTTCAGATCCGGGGTGAATTTCATCTGGTTGAGATAGATGTAGCCGCCCTCGGCAACCAGGATGTCAGAGTTGGCGCCCTCGATGTGATAGGAGGCCACAAATTCATTTCGTTCCCGGTCTACGCGAGTATCAGCAATCGTATTGAGCACGGCGCGGTGCCGAATCTCCCCGGTTGCGATTTCCACCGCGAACATCCGGATGCCCCCGTCGATAAAGCTGGACCTTCCAGCACTGCAGTAGGCCAGGCCGCCGATGACCGCAACGCTGCCGTGCAGGCGCCACGCGGATTCCAACTGCCCGGACAGGGCCAGCCATCGCTCCGCCGGAGCCAATCGACGTCGCCAGCTCAGCTTGCCGTCCTCAGCCCGAAGGCAATAGAGAAAGCCGTCGGCGCCGCCGAAAACGAGAAGCCCCCGGTGGAGCGTGGGCGGGGAATCAATCCTGGCATCCGCGACGAATGACCAGAGCGTCTTCCCGTTTCGCGCATCCAGCGCAAAGAGGGTGTGCTTGTTCTTTGCCGCCACATAGAGGCGCCCGTCCGCAACCACGGCGGGAGTCAGTTCCGTTCCCAGGCTGGCTTTCCAGTTTCGTTTCAGAGTCGCGGGAACCGCGTTCGGGGTTGCACCGGTACGGCGGCTGTCGTGACGGTAGAGCGGCCAGTCCTTCGCATCCGTTTTCTGATCCGTGTTGAACCCGTATGCGGGGCCTTTCTCCACCGGCCCCGGTTTCGAACGCTCGGACAGGCCTTGCAGATCCTGACGAGTTTCGCCGGCAAACGCGCTCAGCCCCTTGTTCAACGCGGAGGAATAACAGAAACATGAATGTGGCGGGGCATATAGCAGACCATTGGCGGGCATGATTCCGTAAGTACAGGTGCCGCGAAGCCAGTCGTTCTGATTATGCGGCTCATCGCTCAGGCTCAGGAATTCAACACCGCGATATTGGGTAATCAGGTAGTTCTCGGTTGCCTTGGCGCGATAGCACCGCAGATGGTGCCCGTGACTCTGCACGCCGCTTGCATCGAGCACCTTTGCCACCTTACCCGTCTTCACATCGTATGCTTTCACAGTGCCGGAATTGCCGGAGCACCAGATGTTGCCCTGTGCATAAAACAGGTCGAACTCCCGCATCGAACTGCCCTTGGGCCCCGGCGCCTCCCACACGATTCTTCCATCCTTCAGATCGAGGGCCCGTATCTGCTGGCGCGAAGAGAGTACCGCTTTGCCGTCGACAACGATCAGCATCCGGGCGTTGCGTCGTCTGCCGGTCTTGCTGGATTTCTTGTCCGCGATCCTCCAACGCTGGCTCCCATCCTTGCGGTTCAGGCAGACGAGCTCCTTGCGGTTGTGATAAAGCACTTCGTTCGGACCGGCGGAAAGGGACTGGGAAGACAGCCAGGCATCCTTCTTCTGCCATTCGACCTGCTCCGTTTTGGAGTTGTAGCTCGTGAGCAGGGCGGCGAATTTGTTTCTCTCCAACTGGAGGCGGCTCGCGCAGATCACCTCGTCTCCGTCTGCGAGGATTTCCTCGGCGCCTTCGGTGCCGGCGATCGTGCCCAGGGTTTCGCCGGTGGTGGCATCCAGGATGTCCACCTTGCCGCCGTACTCAAAGGTGCAATATAAACGGTCCCCATCGACCACCAGCCGGCGCGCCATGGTCCCGCCGAAGAAACGCAGGGCCCTGGTTCGCCACACGTGGCTGCCCCAATTCTTCAGGGGCCGTTCCCAAAGCAGGGAGCCGTTAAAGGCATCGCGGGCCATCAGGGTCCATTTTTCCGGCAGCCGCTGGTCTTCCAGACCCGTGATCCCCTTGTCAAAGATCATGAACATCCGGCTCTGCCCGGTCACCAGCGCGGCGACACTGTTATTCATCTCATGACTTCTTCCCCAGAGCGCCCCGGCTTTCCATTGGAGGCGACGGGGAGGGCCGACTTTTTTATCGCTGGAAACGGCATTGCCGTTGGCGCCGTGAAGAAAGTGAGTCCAATCGTCCATCCCATCGGGCCATGCCTTGACAAGTTTCTTCCATTCATCTCCCTTTCGAATCCAGGCCGCTCCCAGCGGGATCAACACTCGAAGAATCTCTGATTCGGAAACTCCCATCAGGTCGTCGGCCACGATCAGATTAATGAGATTATCGGCATAGGGGAGGCGGTCTTCCTGGAGCACACGCACGGAAACGGGGCCATAGACGCCCTCGGACTGAAGGTGCTCCCGTGCTTTGGCGACGCGTTCCCGATCTCGCTCCAGCGCCTGGATGACGAACTGACCTTTGCGATGCAGGTCGATCATGTGCCCGGTGTCAGCACCCAGTCGGACCAGGATTCCTCCTTTGCCTCGGTGTTCGAGAACGATGGAAGGATCAAGGGTTACGGCATCAGTTGCGAGCGCGGCTGCGAACCAGGCCAGACAGATGTTGGGGATACGCATTGTTCTCATGGCGAGGCTGAGAAGTTCGGTGGCGTTCTGAATTAAGGCGAGTGATTTTACTCGGCGGCAAAGGGTGATGACACCGCGAGTTTCTGAACGCACTCAGGGTCTGTCAGGAAAAAAGTGTGTCATTTCGACCCCTGTGGGCTTTTCCTGTCCTTTACCCATAAGTCTCACTGGGCAAGCCAGTGGCCTCTAACTCTCATTACTGACTTCACGCGAGGAAGAAGCGTGACACTCCACTGGGCAAGCCAGTGGCCTCATTAGAGACGATGATTGCCCAGCCGGACTTATGGGTAAATGACAGGGCTTGCCACGCAGTTGAAGGAGTAGAACTGTCGTAAGACACACCAGACCTTGGCGGCCTGGTGGGGTTGCTCCACAGGTGAATCAGGATAGTGTCTTGCGACATTGGCAACCCTCTTCGGCGGCCAGAGGATCTTCAACGAGACCGAGCATGAAAGTGATGCAGCAATTTCGATTCTTTTGCTTTTCATTTGTCCTCACTTCACTCGCGTTCGCCCAAACCAGAACCAGCGAACAGGCCATCGATGGCGAGCGTTACCTCGTCCTTGAAAACGCGCACGCAAGAATCAAGGTTTGGCCGAACGCGGGTGCGGCCATCACCGAATACACGGACAAGCGCACAGACACCAACTTTGCCACCGGGCCGACACAGAAAGGCGCGGCCGGTTACGCGTGGAAGGATGTCACTCGCCTGCACCCGGCCGATCCTTCTTCGAACTGGATGGGGGCGAAACCGTATCAGGCGTCTTTCAAGGAAGGCAAGGGTTATCAGTCCATCTTTGCGAGCTGCCAGGCTGCGCACTTGCGCGTCGAGCGAGAGATGCGACTGCACGATAAGAGCACGCAGCTCACGGTGCTCATTCGGCACACCAACATTTCCAAAGAGCCGAAATCTATCTGGCTGCGATGGCATCCTTACATGGTGCTTGACGACGTACATGCGAAGCATTCATTCATCATGATACCGGGCCCCGGTCCAAATGAGATGCGCAAGATCCCGGTCGGGGCCGGGTGGGAGGCACACTTCATGGATGTGCCCGGCTATTGGATGGCAGCGAATGCCCGCACCGGTGTGGGCATGTGGATGACGTTTCGAAGATCCGATGTGGTCATCAATGCAACATGGACGGACTACAAGTATCGCTTTCATCCCAGGCGCGGATGGTTCACCGCCGAGTTGTATCCTCGCCCGGTAATGGTCGAGCCCGGCAAGTCCCTCGAGCTTCAGTGCACGTATCAGCCGTTCTCCGGCACGGATAAAGACGGAAACCTCACTTTGGATCTCCTGTCCGAAGTCGACCAGGCGGGAGCAAAGAGGTTCGTGGCCCGGACGCGCCCCAACCTACAGACGATCGGCGATCACACTATGGTACCCAGACCTAACCAGGGGTGGACGGCGATCCAGCAGAATCGATTCTTCTTCAGTCACCGACGCCGCGATCGGTTTGCCATTCGGGATTGGGGAATCGTCGATGCGATGATGGCCATCCCGGCAGATCAGTCGCTCGTCGTGCGGTTGCGTCTCTTCGGGCACGCATTCGATTCATACGAAAGCGGAGTGAACCTGCGATACCGACTGCGTGTCCTCAACGGCCAGGGCGAGCTCGCCAAGGAACAATCCTGGGGATACGCCATCAATCCGGCGGAGTTTCGGCGCATCGACATGCAGGAGAAGCTCTCCATCGAAGGACTGCCAGACGGGATGTACACCTTCGAACTTGAAGCCTTCGAGAACCGGGCCAAGACGCCGGTCCACCGTTACGTTGAAAAGCGAAGGCTTGGCGGCAACGCGCTCAAAGCCTATTCGGAGAGACGCCGCAAAGAGGGGCCCCGTGACCTGTTGAAAACGGAGCGACCCTTCGTCAAGGCTTTGCGGACAATTGCGCTGCCGAAATCGGTTTTCCCGATTCCCATCGGGGTTGAAGAAGCCGCTGGTCTCGAACGCAAAGGCTGGCCGGTGCGAGTCGGCGTTCCGTTCCCACAAGGAAAAGTCAAGAAAGGAACGCGTCTCATCGTCTACTCGCCGGAGGGCAAACCGGTCGTCACACAGACACACCTCATGGGCACGTGGCCGGATGGCAGCGTGCGATGGGTGCTCGTGGAGTTTCAGGCGGATGTTCCGGCGAATGGCCACGTGTTTTACCAGGTGAAGCCAATCGATGGTGGGCCGGACTGGGGCGTGCTGGCTGCAGGACAGGGCGATGCCATCAAGATCGATGCTGGCGAAGGCGGTTTAAGAATGAACATTCCAACCAGAGGCGATGGCGCGTTGTTCGGGATGTGCGGCAAGGATGACATCTGGTGGTCAACGGAAACAGATCGATACAAGTTCAAGCTTGTTGGGGAAGAGGCGGGGATCACCATCGAGGAGAACGGCCCCGTGCGCGCAGTTGTGAAGGCCGTTGGCTGGTATTTCGCTGAAGGCAAGGCAAGGCCCATCGCACGAGGCGAATTGCGCGCGGAATTCTTTCGGGGACAGAAAAACTGGAAGCTCCACCACACATTCACCTACGCGGGCAATCCGTGGCAGGACAAACTGGCCAGCACCGGTATCCGTTTTCAATTGCCTGCATTCAAAGACGGAACGGCCCATCTCGACCTTGACGGCAAAGTGACGACCGGGAAAAGGCTGTCCCTCTATCAGGGCAGCGAGAACACCGCGTCGATTCGCGAGGCCGGCAAGACCAAGGCGTCGGGCAAACGCTCAACCGGGGCTGCCGCGCTGGGGGCCGGAAACCAGAAGACAGCCATCTACCATCGCAACCTCTGGCAGCTCTATCCGAAACAGGTCGATGCCAATGCTGCTGAAGGCACTTTCACGTTCAGCTATTGGCCGGAGAAGGCCGGTGCTCACGATTGGCGCCCACGTGAAGACGGCTGGATACCATCGAGCTCATCACCGCAGGCCCTTGCCGTCGGCGTCTCTCGCACGCACGAATTCGTCATCGATCCTTCGGGTGCGATGCCGCTCACCCAGTTTGACGCGGTCTACAACGAGCCGGTCATCGCAGCCGTCCCGCCACGCTACCTCTGCTCGACACGGGCTTTGATGCACCTGCAGCCATACAATCCGGCGAAGGCATCCCAACTCGAAAACCTGATCAGCGAGACCTACGACAGCTACATCCTTAACGCTGAGGCGCACGGCTGGTATGGCGAGTGGCGTTACGGCACGGTGCCCAATGTCTATCGCGAAGACGAACGCCGCTGGGCCGATTACGGACGCTACGCGAACATCATGAACGAACAGGATATCTGCCACGTGCCCTGGCTGGCGTTCCTGCGCAGCGGCGACCGCAAGTATTACAAATTCGCTGAGGCCAATACGCGCCATCTGATGGAGGTAGCGACCATTCGCTTGAATCCGGTCTGGTCCCAGGGCGTGGGATTGAGCCGTCGGCACCACGAGTGCATCTGGCTCGGCGGGCCGGACTGGGCACATTCGATGCTCGACCCGTTCCTCGAGATGTACCACGCCACAGGCTACCGGCCCGCATGGGATGCCACCGTGCGATGCGCAAGCGCCATGGCCGAGCAGCGTACCGGTTCCTGGCGATACATTTCCAACCCGGTGGCCGCGCTGTCCCGGTTGTATCTCGAAACGCAGAATCCCTTCTACAAGGAACAGGCCGACCGCATCTGGAAGGATCTCTGCGAACCGGATCGTAATCGCTGGTACGATCACGACCACGGCGCCCGAATGGCACTCTACTACAGCCAGCTCAACCCCGACTGCAAACGCATCTGGAAGGAGATGTCCGACAGCAAAGAAGCGCGCAAGCCATTCCAATTCCTCGATTCACTCGCGGCCCTTTATGAACAAACCGGCGACACCAGTTACGCGACGACCGCGCTCAAAGTTTTCCGCGCACAGGCTGCTAACTGTCAGAGATACGACCCCAAGCGCGAAGACCCAATGATGTGGAGCATCTCCATGCACACCCAGCATAATCTCGCCGCGCTCCGTCAGATGGTCTACGCATCGAAGGCGATTCAGGATGCGCTGGATCTGGAGGCGAAGGAAAAGTAGTCAGAACGTGCACCTCTGTCCTTCTGCAATCATCGCGCGCTTCCCAGAACCCTGAAGACCTCGTCGATAGTGGTGACCCCTTCAGATGCCAGGTGGATGCCGTGGGCGCCTATCGTGGTCATGCCCTGTTCGATGGCCTGGGCCTGCAGGTCGTCTGCCTTTTTGCCTCGGCGGATCGCAATCTCCATTTCCGGACTCATGGACAGAACTTCGGCAATGACGGTTCTGCCGCGGTAACCGGTCTGTTTGCACTGCTTGCACCTGGCCGGCTTGCGATAGTTGTTGGAAAGCGAAGTCCATCTCATCCCTCCACTGACAGCTATCTCTTTTGCGTCTTCGAGCAGGCGTTTCGGTGGACGGGCTTTTGTGCTGCATTCCGGGCAGAGCTTGCGTACCAGCCTCTGAGCCACGATTGCACGGGTTGCATCTGCCACGATGAAGGGATCGCTTCCAATATCCACCTGCCGCTGCAACGCTCCTGCAGAGGTGTCCGTGTGCAAAGTGGTGAGCACAAGGTGTCCTGTGAGCGCGCACTGCTGTGCGATGATGAGAGACTCGCGATTCCGAATCTCACCGACCAGGATGATGTCAGGATCCGAGCGCAGGGCCGAACGCATGGCCACCGGGAAGGTCAGACCATCCCGATCGCGCACCTGGATCTGTGTCACTTTCGGGAGCACGTACTCGACCGGGTCTTCGATGGACAGCACTTTCCTTTCATCTGCCACCAGTTCATTGAGGCACGAATAGAGAACGGTTGTTTTGCCGGAGCCTGTGGGGCCGGTCAGAAAAACAATCCCCCAGGGCAGCGCCAGAGCTTCGCGCAGTCTTGCCATGTCTTCGGGCAGATACTCGATTCGGTTCAGGTCGAGAGACACTGCGCTGGGGTCGAGAATCCGCACGGTCACAGACTCTCCAAAATGTGCGGGGAGAAATGAGACTCTCAGGTCCAGAGTTTTCCCTCGTTTCGGCTCCGCCAGGATTCGCCCGTCCTGGGGCCGAACTTTTTCCAAAACGTCGCAGCCGGACATTCTCTTCCACTGCTCAATGATTGCCGGCAGCAGTCGCAGGTCGATTCCCGCTATCGGATGGAGGACACCATCGATCCGGAAACGAAGGGAGATGATTGCCTTGCCTCCTGCAGATTCCGTGAAAGGCTCGATGTGGATGTCCGATGCCTTCATGACTTCGGCCAGGCGTATCATCAGATGAACGGCACGCAGGACAGGCTCAGAATCGGCATTTGAGATGTCCCTTGCCCCAAGT
>Ga0187827_10004447_pt1 | contig 17279 bp, 15 predicted proteins | sample ETNtaG_39_FD_167969 | JGI IMG/M metagenome (GOLD analysis project Ga0187827, IMG submission 167969) | Marine microbial and viral communities from oxygen minimum zone, Eastern Pacific Ocean - ETNP2014_SV_150_PacBio MetaG (Illumina Assembly) | ecosystem: Environmental > Aquatic > Marine > Hypoxic...
GAGACTCGAAAACGTCTCGCATCGAGTTTGGCGATGTTGCTTGACAAGGAAGAATTGCGTCCTGCTAGAAAGCATGGAAACATACCATTATGAGTTGGGATTGATGAGTGAGCATAGCGAGGAAGTATTGCGTACCGCTGCAATTATGGCGGTCCTCAGCCTGATTCAAGAGTCTTCACAATCGGAATCCATCGGCCGTAGGTCGGGAACTGCATGGGCACAAGATCATCGTAGGTTGAACAGTGGCCAGTCCAGTCTGTTGTGGCGTCGTTCGTCGAGATCTCCATGGAGGTGAAATGATGGGTGAATCCAGAAAGGTAATTGTTGATGGCAAGGAATTTGAGGTCGAGATTGAACTCGAAGGAGACTCATACAGCGCAAGCGTGGGAGGTCGAACATTCACAATCAAGATTCCTGATGCACCTCCTGCTCCATCGAAGCGCAGTAGAGACAGTTCTCGTGGCAAGAAGAGTGGAACCATTTCTGCAAACATTCCTGGGAAGGTAGTCACGATTGACGTTTCAGTTGGAGATGTGGTTGAAGAGGGACATGTGGTCCTAATACTCGAGGCGATGAAGATGCAGAACGAAATCACCGCTCCTATTTCTGGAACTGTGGATTCAATCAATTGCGAGGAAGGTCAGTCAATTGAAGCAAATGTACCTCTGGTCATTATCAAGCCCGATGAGGAATCCGAGGATTGAAAGGTAAGCAACGGGAGGGGGGATACGTGTCCGAAGAACCCAGTTGTGATTATCCCGGCTGCGAAGTCGATGGATTTGTTATCAGCAGGTTGTCTCCAGAAGGATATCTGGTTGCCACTGGGAAGAAGGCCTATTCCTTCAGAGAGGCGTATCGCCGATTCCACTATTGTCAAGCACATCATGATGAGTTGATGGCAAATGTCTGGTCGAGAGTACGCAAGCCTGATGACAAGTCCGATGGGCATGTAGCACCTACGGCAATCTGAGCGCAGGGAAAGAACAGGTCCCCCACTCCGGAATTAATCACTTGCGATATCAAGCTTCGATTTCGGTCTGAGTAGTCATTGTTTCTTCTACGGACCTTGTCGTCTTTTCTTGCACTTGACGGGCGAGGAAAGATACTACATCTAGAATCTCGATGTCATTCTTGGGGTCTCCTTCAAACTTCAGGCACTCGAAGTGAGAGACACACTTGGGGCATGATGTCAGCATGATGTCGGCACCAGTGGCTCGCATCTCCTCAAAGCGATTGACACGCAGGGCACGGCTGTTCTCATTACAGGACATCATGCTCGAGACTCCGCAACACATTGCTTCTTCTCCATGATGTTCCATCTCTACCAGTTTCACTCCATCTACATCTGCGAGCAGTTCACGAGGCTCATCGTAGATACCCATCTGTCTACCCAATCTGCATGGGTCATGATAGGTTACCTTGAGTTCTTCCTCGACTGCAAGTTCCATGTTGAATTTATTGAGTTGCAGGAATTCGGTAGTGTGCATGATCTTGATATCATCGAGTTCGTAATCTCTAGCAAAGGTACGGAAACATTCTGCACATGAAGATACCAGTGTATCGATTCCACTGGCCTTGATCTTGCGCTGGTTGTAAGCCTTGAGTTTCTCAAACACCTCGCTCATTCCTTGCCATTTCTGGTCGTGGCCACAACACTTCAGGAAATCTCTACCCAGATATGCCACATCCACATCCATCGCTTCAAACAAAGTGAATGCCGCAGTGGTGTTCTCGCCTAGGTCCATTTCACCTCGATTGACGTGAGAGAAAATCATCTCCTGATCGATATAATCGACACAACCGGGATAGTATCCAATCTTGCTGTCGATGGGGTAGTCCTCAACGCTGATGAAGTTCTCATCATCTTCATCCTCGGCTTCTGCAGTAAGAACGGCTTGCAATACTGTGTGAGCAATCTCTGCCGCAGGTGGTCCACCAACAATGAGGTTGCGACGAATATCAATATATGAATCGTAATCCACCAGTTGTGGGCAGGCATTGGTACAAGCACTACATGTCAGACAGGAATACAACGGCACTCCGTCGTCCTCATTGTTCCAAGAGTTGTAGATGATGTTCAATTTATCACCTGCATTGAACAGTCGAACAGGACAAGCATCATCGCAGAGATCACAATCGTAGCACTTGTTCATCTCAAACTCATAGCCTCGTCCCATTTTCCTTAGAATTGCCCAGACAACCGCACCGACTGCCAATGGTGGGATGAAGAGACTGTAGGTAAGTTTGGCATCCAAGCCCTTGGGGTTGACATGATATCCGGGGTTCTCAATAATCTCGTAGGAATCATCTCCACCCATTGCGATTATACCTCCTACATCTGAGAGATTGACAACTCTCCCATCTTCCTTGTAGATGAGAAGTGGCTGATAGGAGGAAATCGCCCATGAACTGGTGATGCTGACGTTGGAAGGGATTTCATTGCTACTGAGGCTGAACTCAGCACTGTAGGTTCCTGGTGCTAACTCGGTTGTAAGAGAGTCGCAATCATTGGTACTGGCTGCGAGATTTCCGCTACTGTCGATGAACTTCATCTCAGCACTGACTAGGTTTGTGGTCAGGACTCCATTGGTTTTCCTTTGCTCTGGGTCTGTGTTACGATACTCACAGGAGAAGTCCGTGATGACAGAATCCAACCAAGTATCGTCTATTGTTACACTTTGGGTCTGGGTGAAGGAGAAGGTTCCGTTGCGTTCATCTGAACCATACCCTCCATTGACACCAGCATCCTTATCCTGATGATTATTGACATCAGCGAAATCCAAAATTATTTTTTGAGTCGGTTGATACAGGGTCCAATCGAGCCAATCTCTAGCAGGAACGATGAGATCATCGTATTTGCCATCGGTGAATTCGTTTGCTGAATGCACTTCGGTATCAAGAGGTTGACTTCTCATCTTGTAGAGTTCTTCTTCAGTCTCCATGGCGCCGAATCCATCGGCATCCCAGAATCCATTATTGTATATCGGCCATGTCCAAGCGCTGATTAGAATAGCAATGATGGCTCCGCCCACGGCTATCTGTTTGCCCAGTTTCGGTGTCGTTCGTAAACCAATGCTGTTGATCAGGAACCATCTGGTGCCGAAGTATATGGCGAACCAGATGATTATTCCTGTCATTATCCACGGTATCGCATTGAAGAAATCAGCCATCCACGGTTCTCTGACTCCGCAAACGAGGTCTCCATGACTGTCGAGGCGGCAGAAATCAGCGCGGTTCTTGCCATATAACTCGAGGAAGATATTGATTGAGAATACTGAAATGAACCAAATGTGAGCAAGATAGATTGCTCCAGCAGTGGCAAAAACAGGGTCCTCTACACCTCTCTTGGCACGACCTCCAAGGAAAGGTGGCAGTGCGAGGATGCCGACTGGGATGCCGGTTAGGAATGAACCCCACCATGCTGCATTCCATGGGAAGACTGGTTGTCCGAAGAAGTCACCAATGGGTCCAAGCGGGACGTCGAATTGAGGCAGATACTCTCCCCAGCGTAGGTATCCATAAGAGAACAGTACATACCAATCAGGAAACACGAAACCTGCTTGAGCGAAGGGGTCTGCAGCATTGTGTAGTGGGGGTGGAATCAACCAAGAATAGAATGAAAGTACAGCGAGTATAGCTGCGAAGATGATGCAGTCTCTGAGCACCTCGTGTGGCCAGAAACCGTGTCCGAGTTTGGTACGAATACGCTTTTCTCCAACATCCTTCAGTTTGGCCTTCTCAGTCATGTAGGTGTCTGCAACCCTGCCAAAATTTTCTATGAGTCCCATATTTCCACCTCCTTCAATGCGGCTCCGCAATTCCTTGTACCCAGACGATGAACATGTGTACGATAATCAGTGCTGTAACTATGACTGGAAGGATGAATACGTGAATGAAATACATCCGAGTGACAGTACCTCCTGAGAGGCTGGTGCCGCCGAACAACAGAGTTGCGATGTATTTTCCAATAAGTGGTGAAGAGTTACTCATGTTGATGCCGATGGTTGCAGCACCAAAGGCCAGTGCATCCCACGGTAACAGGTATCCCGAATACCCGAACACTATTGTCAGGAACATCAATGCAATTCCGATGAGCCAGTTCAATTCCCGAGGGTTCCTGTATGCTCCTGTGAAGTATACCCTACACATATGCAGGAAAACCGCAGCCACCATGAAGTGGGTAGCCCAATGATGTATGGATCTGACGATGTAGCCGAATGGCAGGTCGAGCATGATGAATTGCATGCTCGCATATGCAGGACTTGGGTCTCCATCACCACCGGGGACGTAGTAGATTCCGAGCACGGTTCCTGTAATCACTAGAATGATGAAGGCGATGAAGGAGATTCCGCCTAAGCAGTATAGTGGATACCAGTACCAGATGATGCGCAACTTGTATTTCTCTGCGTGAGAAAGTGGCATCTGTCGATGCATGTCGTAGTAAGCATCCTTGGACATCGACCAGTAATCCTGAACTCTAAAACGAGTATCAAGCCACGAGAATACCCAAAGAAAAGAGCGTTCGGCAATTCCCATTTTGCCACTTGCTTCCACTGCTCTGAGGATATCGCGACGAGGCATGTCTTGATTTTCCTTGCGAAGTGTGAAAGCGACTAATACGGTGATGAAGACGATGAAGAACCACAGAACCCAGAATATTACATTCATCAAATCACCTCAATCACAATATGTCAACCAGTCGAGGGTTGAGACTCCATCTATCGTCAGTACGTTTCCTTCTATGATGTCACCGTTGATGATGACTGGAATCAGCGGCAATCCTACCGGTGCAGGTCCGCCGGTCAGACGGATTCCAGCATACTTGAATTCCTGACCATTGGATCTGTTCCTGTTGATGTTCATCTCCAGCAATGTAGGGTCGAAACGGCTTGAATGGCAGATACAGAACAACTTGGTACCTCCACTATCGGTGCCTCCCGCAGACCAGTGGTCTTCAGTAAATGTATTATCAACCAACTGCCAACCTGGAATACAACATAGATGAGGACAGCGAGAGAATATCATGATGATGTCAGAATCTGGGAAGATAAGTGGTTCCTTCTCGACTATATCTTCGAAGTGCCCGACGTATTTTCCTGTTGTATCGTATCCTTCAGCGGTTTGGAAACGAGGTTTGTTATCGACGACAGGCGTTCCCGTATTGTGTGAATTGGGAATGTAATTGACAGTTACTGGAAGTCCTTGCCAGACTCCAGATGCTCCTGATGTGCCAGTCTTAGTGTTGCTTGCTTCAGCCACGAAATCAGATTTCTTCATCTCTTGCAGATGCATGGAACCGTACCAAGCAGTATCTTCACGGCCCTTGGCCCAGTATTTCACAGCCGAATCTCCTTCTGAGCCCCCTCCGCCGGGCATCAAGATGGTGGCGAATCCCAAGGCCCCCATACTAGCAGCAAGAATACCTGCTGCGGTATTGAATCCGTAGCGCATGAATTGACGACGATTCATTGAGGTTGCATCATCGCTAATAGATGACCTACCGCCTTCTTGGGGTGCTGGACGCAGATTGAATTCCTTTACCATGCCATCACCTCAAATCTTGTATTCCACCCAGTCCTTGGGGTGCTCTTGAATGTACTTCGGGCGTCGATGTTTGACGATGATCTTGTCTGGCATGACCCATTTCATGTACACTATTCCCATCATACAGAGTGTGAGCAGAGTCATTGCAAAGTGGAACGAGAGTTGTTGTGGGTCCCAGTGGTTGAAAAGGCCGTAGAGCATGATACCAATCCAATAAGTCACCCAGAACAATCCCCAGACAAAGAAGAACATGACCAGCATGCTACTGCCACTTGGTGCTAGGCTGGCATTGACTATGGTCCCAGCTTCGGCTGGATTGAAGACTCCATGGTCAACGGCAGAGAGGTATTGTTCCTCGCTGAGATCCACGCCTTCGAGAGCGACCTTGGCATCTTCTACACTCACTTTGCCACTGGCAACCTCTTCGAGAAGTTTGGTGACCATATCTCCCGACATCATTGATCACCTCGTCTTTCAGTATGGTATCTCAAACGCAATAGATTGCTGCGCCCCTTGTATGAGGTTGAGAATCCATATCTCAACATCAGGCCGCAGAAGACAATGACTAGAATGACTGAGAGGAAACCAAGCAATCCTAACCAGTGGGCACGAAGTGGTGCCCCCATATCATGGAGGGACAAGCCATGCTCGGCAGTCTGAGGGGCCTCAAGTTCGCCATCGCCGACGAAAATAGTTCTGGTTCTTACATCCTCTCCCTCAGCAACTCCTTCGGGAATTGCGAACATCAAGTGATTCCAGCGGTCAGCATTGGTCGCACCTTGGTCTCCATTGACTGAGTTTCCACTCACTCTGAATACGACATCACCCGCTTCTGAATCTGGAGCGGTCCAAGCCACAGTCCAACTTCTATCCGCCGCAGCCGCTCCAGCAGCAGTATGGGTCAAGGTCTGCTCATCACCTTCGACTGCAGTTTGAACCAGGTTCTCGGAGCCGCTGCCGGCAGTGAGACTTCCTATGTTGACGCGCATTGAAAATCCTGCAGCATATGTGCCATCGGCTGATGGGCCACCAATGATCTGCAGTACCATTTCGTACGTTTGTCCAGCAAGATATCGATATGGAACATCTGCCATCAGTACAGTGACTTCATTGTCAGCACCATCCGGATTATGGCAAAGACATCCCATCTCAGCAACATCACTGATCTCTTCACCATCGGCGTTGTTGACATGGGTGCCGCCAATGCCGTTGTGAACTCCCATGCTGACGCCTGGCAATGCCAGTAGAATCGCCATTATCGCGGCAAGTCCTAATCGGTATTTGTTCATGGACTCACCGAGCGTTTCGCTCCAATTGTAATTGGCTCATAAGTATTTGCAGCCCTCCCGTAGGGAGGGAGGTCTGCAGTGATGTGATTCCCAGTGCCAGCCATGAAAATTCTTGCTCTCTCTCAATCGCCGTAGAGAAAGTCCTATGCGTGATGCTGGATGACGAGAGGTTGGAGTGAACATGTCCGAATTGCCATTCAAGAATACTTACCGTCTCACCCCAGGACAACTCGAGGCTTTAGATGAGGCTGAGGAATTGATGGAGAAGCACGATTTGAATGCAGCAGAAGAGGCATTGTTGAGAATGCTTGAGGAAGACCCATTGTGTATTCCCGTACTCAATAATCTGGGTCATCTGTACGGGAAATTACTTTCTGAATTTGAGAAGGCCGTGGAATATTACGAGAAGGTCCTTGAGCTTGAACCTGACAATGCCTGGGCAAGAGACCAGAGGCGTAGATATCAACGATATTGTTCCTATGACTGAAGGTCATCATTCAAGGGCCCTCGCTACTCCACGGTGACTGATGCGAGCGAGGAGAGACTCGGATATCCTCATCGCCGGTGTTGGTGGATTGGGTTGCGCTTGGGCTGCCAAGGCGCACGAGGGTGTTGTCGATAATGCAGATCTGCTGCTTGTTGACCATCCACATTCAGAGGTGCCCGATGCCGAGGCGCATCGATTGGACCTCGGACTTGAACCTCATCCGGCTGGCTGTGCTTCTCTGCCACAACTTGCCAAACAGAGGATGATGGCCCATGGACAGAACACTGCAGCAGTCATGGAATCAATTGAACTGGTAATCCTGATGGCTGGACTAGGTGGTGGGGCGGGCAGTGGGGCTGCTCCAGAACTTGCTAGACAGGCCCGAAGAAGCGGGGCTTTGGTGTTGACGATTGCAGCTCTGCCCTTTGACTCCCAATCTGCGAGAACTATTGTCGCAAGAGATGCATTGCAAGACCTTGAACAGAGCAGCGACGTATGTGTCAGATTGTCACTTGATAGATTGGCATGGCAGGCCAAAGAGAGGGGCTCAGATTGGAGGAAAGGCGCTTCATGGATTGAGGAATTGGTTCACGGAATGGTACAGACCATCTGTAGGATGGGATTGATCAATCTAGACCTGATGGATCTCAGGGCAGTCGTCGAGCGCAAAGGTAAGGCGACGATGCTGGTTGCAGAGGGGGCTTCAAGCGACCCATTGGAAGTGTTCGAGAAGGCGCTTAGAGCACCTTTGGATGATCTTGCAATAATCGGCGCTAGAAGTTGTCTTCTACAGGTGGAAGGCGGCAGGGGGATGACAGTGTCGCAAGTGGAGGCGGTTTCGAATGCTTTCACTCAAGGGTTGCATCCAGAGGCATTGGTGATTCTAGGAGCCAGAATGACTCCAGAACTCGAAGGACGACTCAGGGCGGTTGCAGTGGTGTCTGGAATCAACCAAGGCATTGCCAATGTGGGTACTGATGCCGAGTGATCAATCAAGGACTTCTATTTCTTCATCTTCGATCACTTCAACCACATCCTCATCATCAGATATTTCTTCGATCACTTCAACCACTTCTTCCTCAGAGTCCTCGTCTGCGACCCCTTCCTCGATGTTCTCATCCTCTTCGGTAATCTCATCGTCTTCCTGAGTTGACGATACAGTTTCATCATCCTCGGCTTTTTCTGTAATCTCATCGCCTTCAAGCAAGTCGGATTCTTCTTCTCCCTCATCCTCCATCGATACTTCTATTTCTTCTTCGGCATCTGAATCAGGTGTGGGAGATTCCATGTCAGTGGTTATTGACTCAGGCGTTTTCGATTCTTTCCATGGCAATTGCAAGATACTGCTCCGATGTAGATACATAAGCGTCAGGTAGGTGATTCCGTGTCCAAGCATCAAAACTTGCGATACGTCGTTGAGCACGATTGCAATCATCGAGATGGAGCCTGCGTAACCGAATCCAAAAGTCAGCCCCCAGAACAAAGCATTCTGTTCGGTGAAGTATTGGCTATCGACCTGAAGTGAGCGACTGGAGAGTCCATAGATGGCTAGTATCACAGTCATTATCATCAGAGATAATTCTTCGATTGTGGAAACTATCTCTGGTTCGCCAAAGCCACTGAATTTCCTCCAGATCGACAATAGGTGCCAAGCAGCGAACAATTGGATGCAGATTCCCAGTCCAAAACTCGAACGAGCTCCACCGATACTGTGTCCCGCATATTCGCGGGCTGGTCTTGCCCAGACGTGGATGGAGGCTTGTCCTGCAAGTAGCACCAGCAGATAGGCGAAATGATCCTTGAGTATCTGTCCAGGTGCAACAGTATCGGTTGTTGCAGCGCTCTGAAAAATCCATAGCATTGAGAAACCGAGTAGTTGAACAATCAATATTTGGACAATACTTGAACTCAGAAGATGAGGGGAGCGTGTAGTCTCATCCATGAACATCGGTCTGCCGAACATTATGCCCTTGACGGTCATGCGGAATGATATTGCTTGCCCTATCGACCACGCAATGAATAGAGCAGCCAAGGCCAACGGCACACCTTCTGCCCATCCCTCCAGTGGGCGCCCTTCCGAGAAGATTGAGAATAGAATCCCCATTATCAATGCGCTCAGAATCAGTGGAGGTATCACGACTTTGATCAGTTGTTGCAATTGATGAATCGCCCAGGCCGAGAATCCTTTACTTTCTGTATCTTTGAATGGAGTGGTTTGAATCAGGTCTTTCCACCGCTCTGATCTAGCGGCCAATGCAATGATCGTGTATGACATGGCGAAGGAGATGTATGCCATTGCGGCCACGACGCCCGAGTCTTCGGACCTCTTGACGTAACTGTAGAGTATGGAGGACGCGACGACCAGTAACAACAGGTGAGGAAAGGTCCGTGGTGAGAGTAATACCGCTATGAGGCGTGCGAAACCTAGCCTGTGCACTTCATCCTCAGAAAGGTCCTGTTGCTTAGATTCCCCCGACATGAATCTCCGCCTCAGGAAGTACCTGTGGGTCGAAGGCTATCAAGTCTAGCGGCTGTGGCGGGGGCATGGGGGGCGGACGACCATCCAAGGCCAAGCGTGGCAAGCATCGCTGGATTGGCCTCTCTGTGGATGAATCTCTTGATGAGAGAGAGTCTCTGAACGCATTCCTTGAATCGGCTCTTGAACTGAGTCGCGCTTGGCGATTATACGATTTGCAAGTCACTGATGACGGTTTGAGGGCAATAATCAGAGTGCGGCTTGAGGATTACCCTAGTGCCTTAGAGGCATTTTCCGAAGGCAAGGTGGTGAGCCTTACGGCCTCTGGTAAGATACGATTGGTCAGGGAGCGTCTTGGATTACAGCGTCCAGTACGGCGAAGGCATCGTTGAATCGCTACTTTGTACTATATTTGGAGCGAAGCCCTTTTGCTCGTAAGTTCGGCAGATGCTCTTGTGAGTAGTTCATCGGAGGCCGAGCAGAAGTCCGAGGAGGAGTTGGATGAGAGTGATTCCAATTCAGAACCAGAACTCGAAGAGCCCTCTATAGAAATGGTTGATGCGGATGATGACCTCAGTGCTGTTGTCGAAGAGGCAATGGATGATTCAGCTGATGAAGTCATTGCAGGAGATGCTGATTCTATTACTGTTGAACCCACACTGGTCGATGTAGCAGTTCCACTTTTGCGTAGATGGTGGAAAGCGGATGATTCTCATCTTGCAGCAACTATCCCTGAATTCGCTTTCCTTTCCAAGGTAGAGGTGATCAGGGGAGTGATTGTTCTCTCCCTGTCAACACTGCTGTTACAGATTTGGAACATGCTGTTTGGATTGGCAACATCTGCCTCCGGAATCAGGGAGAATACCGTCAACTGGTGGAACTATTTCTTTGTCAGTGGCAATGACAGTAGTATTGCTCCAGAGTTTTCTGATCCACTGGGTTGGGCTTTGCTCATCGCGACATTCTGTATTCTGTTATCCACCATGCCTCGCCGTCCAAAGGATTGAATCGGGTAGGGCCTTGGGAGAGATATGGCTGGTGGTGGAGCGGCTCCTCCTGTGAAACTGAACGATGTTGCAGTTTTGATGGGCGGTGTCTTGCTGTTGACCGCTTTTGTCCTTCTATTCTGGGATCCTGCTATAGAGTTGAAGCCCCCTGAGGTCGAGGGAGAATTGCCTCCTGGCTCATACCCTGCAACTGCACATCATCAGACATATGACCTATCTTCGGGAGATGAGGTTGTCGTGGATTTGGATCTAATCGACTGTCCAGGTGAAGAGGATGCAGGAGATTGTGGAATTGTGAGCATCGCTTGGGCCCCTGAAGGAGAGACGTTGGATGCTGATGATTGGACACATCACCAGATGAAGGAGGGTGGTAGTCTGGAAGAGAATTTCGATGTTACAGATTCAGGAGAATGGACGCTATACCTCAGTACCGATTCTGAAATCTCCGTCGATATGGATGTCGAACATCAATGGATGGTTCCTTGGGTGGCGATGTTCACTGGTTTTGCGATAGCATCTTGGGGAATCTGGCATGGCCAAGTGTCATCTGAGGATTGATCCCAGATTCAATGGAAACGTAATGGAAGATGAAAGTAATGGATAACTTAAGGAACATATTACTCAACATATGGGTTTGGGGTTCGTTGATTGGAATCATGAGGTTAGGCCACTACATGAATTGGAAAACATCGTTGCCTGACCGTTTGAAACTTCTTGGCTTGTTATTTGTATGGATAGTTGTAATTGTTTTGTTGTATCAATTTTTCCCAGATTTTGCTATATATCATAGGGAAGGGTGACGTCTGACGGCGTGCTAATACCTGCGAAGAAATCGTTCCTCAAGAGAATAATCAAGTGTTGAATGACCACGTTAAGTCGTAGGTAGAATCACAAGTAACTATTTCCTGACCTGTATTGATTAGTAATCTTCCCGAATTGTCCAAACCAATGACTGTGCCACTGAAATCGGGAGACGAGACACGTGCCCCACGGTTCAGTTTCAAACCCATGGAATGCCATGCTATGGCGATGATTTCCTCCTCGCTATGGTCGGGGATGCAGTTTCGTTTCTCTAAAAGACCTGCCAAAGCACAATCGATTCGTTGTGCCAGTTCTTGGGCATCGATGCCCGAGATGGAACTCCGCCCCTTCATATCATCTTCAGTCAGATTCACGCCAATCCCCAGAACCACTCTTTCGCCATCGCCCGTTGTTCTTGATTGGGCAAGAGTTCCAGAGATTTTCCCTCCAGAATTGCAAATGTCATTGGGCCACTTCATCCAATGGTTTGCTTCTTCTGATTCAAGTGTGTCCAGTGCACCCATAACTGCAGAACCAGCAGCCAATTGAAGCAGACCAGGAGAATACGTTTCCATCAACCATGATGCAGTCATGTCTCCATGATTCGAAAGCCATGAGCGTTCTCTCTGGCCCTTTCCTTGGTTCTGGATTTCAGCTCTCAAACAACGACCACTCACTCCTCCTTCATCCAGAAGCACTGAGTTTGTTGATGAGACTTCTTGCACGGTTTCAATCTCACGCCCCCCCCAAGGCTTCCAGAATGCCAGGACCTCAAGGTGCTCTCCATCGCCAAATGTCATTGAAACGGTTGGTCTGTATGCCCATCCTCCTGCAATCGCCTGTTCGCCAAGGTATCTTCCAATTGTGGTGGAAGAACGAATTATCAACACCGTTCCATCTTTCTTCAACAGTTTCCCTCGTTCTATTTCAGCCAGTAGCAATGCACCTGAACCCTGGCTCCAGTCCAGATCTACCATTCCTGCCTCCTCCAATGGACCTAGGTGTGGTTCGCCTTGTTTTGGCGGGTCCAGATAAGGCGGATTCCAAATAATCAAGTCGAATTCATGACCTCCGCTCCAAGTCTTGATCTCACCTTCCCCAGGTCCCCCTTCGATGACTGTCAATCTGTCTTCAATTCCCATTTCTTTGGCTCTGCCTCTGAGCGCTGCTACAGCAAGAGGATTGATGTCACAAGTATGTACCTGAAATCCTCTGATTGCTGCCCAGATACTGACCGCTCCAGAGCCGCATCCAATCTCGAGTAGTCGCCGGTCGGCACCAGCTCCAAAAACGCTCAAAGAGTCACACAGAATCCCAGTATCCTCGCCCGGCGGATACACTGTCGGCGCGATGGCCAAATCTATCAACAATCCATCAGGTGCGCACCATTCTACTTCTTCTAGAGGCCTTTCGTACAGATTCAATTCACGTTCAATGTTTTCTTTAGCGAATGAGTCTCGAATGATAATTCCTCCAAATCAGTCTGAAATCGGGCTTTTTCCGCGAAGGTTTGATATTGTTAGGTCTTAACTCAGTTCTCGGGCCGGACCCAACTTGGCTTCAGGGGGCCCGTGCGGAGCCTATGGCTCCTCTGTCGATGGATTTACATACCCCCCCACGGTCCGCCGAAAGCCCTGACTACGCGTCGGGCCTGTAGCTCAGTCAGGTAGAGCGCCGGGCTTTTAACCCGGTGCGCGCGGGTTCGAACCCCGTCGGGCCCACTTCCTGACCCCTACTGGCTTGATGTTTAGAGGGCAGTTTGGAGGGTCTCAAAATGGTTGTGAAAAGTGCTACAAAAAAGCGGCTGATGGAACTTGGTGTTGATGAGGAATATGCTCACAAGTTGGCGACCGATAGAAACATGGCTGACATCAAGCAATTGTCGATTGATGAAGTTGCTAACGTAGTTTCACTTTCCAAGGACGATGATAAGTTCTCTTCACTGATGGATGTCATCAGAGAAGTGGGGGCAACTCGTCGCAAGAGGCGCTCGAAGAAGATCACCATCAATGCAAAGGCAGTGGATGAAGATGACTTCCCCCTTGGATTGACCAAGTTCAATGTTCTGAATCATGAGATGGTTCCACACCAGGAATTGATTGGAGAGGATGAAGAGGAAGAAGCACTTGAGCCATGGGGGCTTGTTGTTGAGGATGAGGAGACAGGAGAGCCTCGTCTTGCAAAGGAACTGCTTCCAAAGATACTCATCACCGATCCTGTGATCCAAGTCATCAAGGAAACGAGAGAGAAAGAGGATATGTTGCTGGCTGCAGCCGATCCTGAACATGTTCCACTTCCTGCGGGCTGGTTGGCCGACCGTGTCATTCGCGTGAACAGACAAAGCCTATCAGCCGGAGTATCAGTTGCTTATCGCCTCATTGTGGAGGGGAACTAGGGGGAATAATCATGCAGGAGATAATCAAGTCATTTTTTCGCGAGCGTAGTCTCGTAAATCACCAACTAGCTTCCTACGACGATTGTATTCCCACCACTGACTCCAGAGAGTCGAGAATGGAGAAGATTGTACGTTCAATTAGCGTAGGTACAGATGAAGAGGTTGATGACGGTCAAGGTGGTATCATCAAACTCGACGTCATCGATCAAGACATTGTTGTTCGTCTCAAGAAGATTCAGTTGGGAACGCCCACCATTCGTGAAGCCAACGGTAGTGAGCACGATGCTACTCCAATGGAATGCAGGTTGCGAAAGTTGACCTATATGTCTCCAGTAATGATTGATTTCACCATCTATAGAAATGGCATACCCCAGAATCCTGAGAAGGGCGTTCAAGTGGGCAGTCTACCTATCATGACACGTTCGGCTAGGTGCAACCTACATCCAAATCATTTGGTCAAGGATGGCGTACTCAACCCCTCTCATTCTGAAGATGACAAGAACACTGCATACGATCTATGGCGCAAGAAGGGCGAAGACCCTCTTGACCCTGGGGGCTATTTCATCATCAATGGAACTGAGCGAGTCCTCATTTCGATGGAAGACCTTGCTCCAAACAGAGTGACCATTGAGATCAACAAGAGATATGCAAAGAAGACAGAGGTCGCCAAGATATTCTCTCAGAAGGAGGGTGTGCGTAAACCACTCACTGTGGAGAAGCGCCGAGATGGAATGCTGATGGTCAAGATCAGCACCGCAGGCACAACCCCCATTCCAGTTGTATTGTTGATGCGTGCTTTGGGAATCGAGAAGGATCAGGATGTTTTCCAAGCGATTGCAGGACCTACTCAGACCTTCAAGTACATCGTTGCCAATATCAACGAAGTCAAGGACAATGAGGAATACGCAGTTGAGAATGTCGAGGAATCACATCAGTGGTTGGAGAAGAAATTCGCAGCGGGACAACAGAAGGAATACCGAGAAGCAAGAGTGCAGCAACTGCTTGACAGAGAAGTTCTACCACACTTGGGTGATGCTCCTGAGGATAGGAAGAAGAAGGCCATCTTCATTGGGAGAATCGTTCGTCAGGTTCTGGAGATGGCGCTTGATGACAAGCCTCCAAATGACAAGGACCACTATGCGAACAAGCGCGTCAGATTGGCTGGCGATCTGTTTGAGGACTTGTTCCGTGTTTCCATGAATCAGTTGGCACGCGACCTCAAGTATCAACTTGAGAGGCATCACAACCGCAAGCGTGATCTGAAGATCACCTCCTGTTTGAGACCAGATGTTCTGACCTCGAAGATTCTCCATGCACTTGCCACAGGTAACTGGGTCGGTGGAAGGAGTGGTGTCAGTCAATTGCTGGATCGAACCACATATCTTGCGGCTCTTTCACACCTGCGAAGGGTGACCAGCCCATTGGTACGTAGCCAACCACATTTCGAAGCAAGAGATTTGCACCCCACGCAGTGGGGACGTTTGTGTCCAAATGAGACTCCAGAAGGTCAGAATTGTGGCCTGGTGAAGAATGCTGCACAGATGATTGACATTTCAGAGCAGGTCAATGAGGCCGATATCAGAGCCCGACTTGATGAGATGGATGTTTTCCAGCCAGAGGATTGGACCGATGGAGATAGGATACACGTCAATGGCGATATCTATGGTATTCACAAGCGTGGTAAGAACCTCGTCAAGCAATTCAAGAATGCTCGTCGAAGAGGCTCTATCAGGCCTGAGGTAAGTATTCGGCACGACATCACAAACAAGGACATCTTCATCAACACCGACAAGGGAAGGATTCTACGCCCACTATTGATTCTTCACGATGGAGCACCACGTTTGACTACAGCGGACTTGAAGGATCTGGATTCTGGCGAGATGTTGTTCAAGGATCTGTTGAACAAGGGTGTTGTGGAGTGGATCGACGCAGAAGAGGAAGAGGACCTTCTAGTCGCTCCTCGCCCATTCATTCTACCTGCAGTTGCTCCCAAGTCCTGCAAGAAGATCGCTGGTCGTCCATTATCGTATGAGAATGTTGAATGGACCAACATGGGTGAGGAAGGAGTCGACTATGCCAAGTTGAAGGCAACAGTCAAGATGCCTAATGGCACCACAGTTGTGGAGACATTCAGGGCTAAACTGATGTATGACAGCACCTACACTCACGTTGAGATTGACCCTCAACTGATAATGGGTGTTTGCGCAAGCCTCATTCCTTATCCTGAGCACAATTCAACCCCTCGTGTCACAGGTGGAACAGCGATGGTCAAGCAGAGTCTTGGATTGCCAAGTGCCAACTATCGATTGCGCCCAGATACACGCTTGCATGTATTGCACTATCCTCAGCGCAGCATAGTTGGAACAGATGCCATGGAGGCAACAAAGTTCCTGCAGCGACCAGGTGGACAGAATTACGTTGTCGCAGTCATGTCACTACATGGTTACAACATGCAGGATGCAGTCATTATGAACCGTGCCAGTGTTGAGAGAGCACTTGGTCGTTCGACTTTCATTCGAACATACAATGCAGAGCGCCGCCGTTATCCTGGCGGTCAGATTGAAGAGATTGAGATACCTGGTTCAGGTCTTGAAGAAGTCAAGGGTTTGAAACCTGTTGAAGAGTACTCGCATCTTGAGGATGATGGCCTTCCAACACCTGAGGTTAAACTTGGAAGTGGAGATGTTCTGGTTGGAAAGACCAGTCCACCGCGTTTCCTTGAGGAGACTGGAGCAGGTGCTTTCCTGCAGGCTCAAGAACGCCGAGAGTCCTCTATGCTGGTACGCAATGGAGAATATGGATACGTCGACAATGTATATGTCACCGAATCTCTGGACAGCGGGCGCTTGTGTCGTATCACATTGAGAAGTCATAAGATTCCCGAAGTCGGCGATAAGTTCGCTTCCAGACACGGTCAGAAAGGAGTCATTGGTAGATTGGTGGACCCAGAGGATCTGCCATTCACCAGAGATGGAGTGGTCCCTGACCTAATCATCAACCCGCATGCTATTCCTAGCAGGATGACTGTGGCTCACGTTCTAGAGATGATTGGTGGCAAGGTCGGTTCCTTGGAAGGACGATACATCAACGGTACTGCGTTCCGTGGTGAGAAAGAGGAGAGTCTACGTGAGGGATTGATTCAACATGGATATGCCCACACAGGAAGAGAATCGATGTATAATGGAGAGACCGGAGAAGAATATCCAGCAGATATCTTCCTTGGTGTGATTTACTATCAGAAACTGCACCACATGGTATCTGGTAAGATACACGCTCGTTC
>Ga0187827_10004448_pt1 | contig 17278 bp, 13 predicted proteins | sample ETNtaG_39_FD_167969 | JGI IMG/M metagenome (GOLD analysis project Ga0187827, IMG submission 167969) | Marine microbial and viral communities from oxygen minimum zone, Eastern Pacific Ocean - ETNP2014_SV_150_PacBio MetaG (Illumina Assembly) | ecosystem: Environmental > Aquatic > Marine > Hypoxic...
TAATATTTCAAAATAATATTTAATTCACGGAGTCTTCTCTTGTTTACAAGAAGAGGATAAAAAAAATAGTAAGAAATAAAATTGTTTGTTGTAAGAATGTGAATTTTCATGTTATTATTTTATTCCACTGTGCCATTATTTTATTAAGAGCATACTGCTTACTGACATATTTTGCCTTTTTACCCATTCTCTCTCTCAGCTCCTTCTTCTCCATTAAGCTTTTAAGTGCCTTTTCTAATTCATATTTATCTTCAGGAGGAACCAGCAACCCATTAATTCCATGGTGGATCAACTGACTGGGACCTGTTGGACAGTCAAAACTCACAACAGGCAGGCCGCAAGCCATCGCTTCAAGGAGGGCATTAGGAAATCCCTCATATCGTGATGAAAGCACAAACAAATCGCACCTTGACATGATACTGAAGGGGTTTTTAACCCTGCCAGCAAAAAATACCGCATTCTCAATATGAAGCTCTCTTGCTCTTGACTTCAATTCATTCTTTAAGGCTCCTTCTCCTAAAATAATAAGATTCCAGTTGCTATGACGTCTGTATATATTTGCAAACACATCGATCAAGAGATCAAAACCTTTTTGCGTTGTCATACTCCCCATTGCCACAAGTTTATTACAAGTCGGCAATAACACTTCAGGCTCATTATATAAGCTTTCAGGATCAACTTTTGCAGGGTTGTGTATTACTTGAACCGATCCATTGTAGCTCCGGAAATATTCTTTTATACTGTCAGTCTGTACTACAAGATGGTCAGCTAAGGGATATAGAATTTTCCTTAACCAAAACCAGGTTTTACGGTTTTCCTTAGCGGATTTTGGGTGATTACGCTCCGAGATTATAATTTTACACGACAGAAAACGAGTAGCCAACAAAACAAGAATATTTGTCGAAGATATAAAGCTGATTACACAGTCAGGTTTAGATTGTAAAATGTACTTACGTAAAACCTGAATACGCTTTAGATTATTTAACAACCCGCCTATCCAAAAATTAGACTGATATACAATATTTAAAGCATGCCATTTAATAGACTTTGAAATGTGATAATGCGGAGATTTACCATCATCAAAAGTTAATATAGTGATCTGATGTGCAGCCTCAGCCCAATAATTAGCCATTATTGAAATGACCCTTTCTGCTCCACCTCCTGATAGTGACGATATTACCAATGTGATTTTCACAGAGTTCAATTTGCTACATCAAGGAGGGTATCATATATATCCTCTAATTTTTCCTGATAAGTCTCAACACAGAATTTTGAGTTTATGGTTTCATAACCTCCCTGGATTAATTTCTTTCTAAGTAATTTATCTTCCAGAATTTCAATTATTGAGTTCTTTAAGGCTTCAATATCTCCATAATCAACAAGAAGACCATTAGTTCCATGTTCTATTATCTCAGGTATCCCACCTATCCTTGTTCCAACAACCGGGGTTCCCACATCCATCGCTTCCAATAGCACACGTCCAAATCCCTCTTCGTTTGATGGAAGTACTAATAAATTTGCATTTCTTATAAATGCCTGAGGACTACTTCTATAGCCCAAAAAAAACACATGCTGTTTTACATTCAGTTCAGAAACATATTCTTTTAATTTCTTCTCTTCTTCGCCGTCACCCACTAAAAAAAGCTTTGCATTAATATTATTATTCATAATTTGCTCAAAGCCTTTTACTAAAAAAGGTATCCCTTTACATTTTATTAACCTTCCAACAAAAATTATTTTATATCCATCATATTCTGACACGACTGTAACGCCATTATCCCGTAAATCGCTGCTTTCAATAGATTGATAGACATTATATATAACATCAACCTTTTTAGAATCCAATCCCTTCTGAACCCAATGTCGCTTTATTTGCTCAGATATTGCTATATAATGTAGCTTAATTATTCTTGTGTAAGCAGTTTTATATTGATTCAACCCATATGAATTAAATGTCCTTAAATGAGACACACATGGTATACTCAATGACTTAGCAACAAACAAACCCATAAAATTAAGCATCACCTGATTATTGAGATGAATCAGGTCAATGTTTTTGCTCCTGGCAAGCATTTTTATTTTAGAGATTGTGACACTATGTATAATGTACTCAAACCACACACTTAATAAAGGAAAGTACTTGAGCATAAACCCATTCAGCTTTCCAAGTATGTACTTCTGCCACCTTCCACCATCACTGAATATCACATCATTGATATAATGACATTCAGTTCCAATTTTGGTTAATCTCTCATAAAAAACTGATTTATTAAAGAAAACGACGTTAAACTTGTATTTATTTTGATTTAAATTTTTTATTGTAATGTATAGGCTGTGAAACGACCCACCATAACCTGATTGTCCACATTCGATAAGGAGTATATTTTTATATGTTTTCATTTGGGAGTCTTTCATTATCTTCGGGAAGGTATTTATTCCGAAAACCAAGGATTACTGGAATCCAACTGGAATATACGGTAAGCACGTCTGATATATTATTGTATTGGACCAAAAAAAGATGAGTGCAAAAATGTCAAACTATAAAATTATACCTTTTTATACAGAATCTGAAATCTCTTTAATCAACTCATATACACGTCTGCAAGACTGCCCATCCTTGTAGTCATGAACTGTATCCCTGATCTGTAACCTTTTTTCGAAAAAAGGATCTTCACCTTTATGAAACATCTCCAAACATTCTAAAAATTCTTTTTGCGTTCTTGGTTTTGGGCCAGGGGTAAATTCATCATAATCACAATGGAATCCACCAACTCTATTGAAATATTCAATATCGTAAGGCATAAATATCATAGGCCTACTTAGCAATAAATAATCAAGTTGGATTGAAGAATAATCCGTTATCAGGCAATCTGCAAGGCACATCAACAACTGAATATCAGTATATACATCAATCGTTATAATCTTCATAACATCCCTATATTTTTTTATATTTAACCAGAACTGCTCGTTTCTCTTTTGCCTACGCATATCTACCATATGAGGCCTGAGAATAATATTCATATTCTTTTCTTTAAGAAAACCAGCAATCTTTTCAATATCACAATCAGGAAAAGGGAAAAAATTTGTTGGTTCATGTTTTCGCCAGGTAGGAACATATAAAATGTTATAAAGAGCTAATCCATATTTTTTAATAATGCGTTGAATTATAGTATCATAATTACCGCAGAAAATATCATTTCTTGGATAGCCGGTAACTCTAATTTGTGAAGAAAACAAACCAAAGCTACTCTTCTCATATTCGGCATTCCACTGAGATATTACAGTTAAATAATCCATAGTTCCTCTATTCCTGGTCATAGAAGAATCGCATCTCATACCTCCTTCTTCCACCATAAGTGTTTTCCTAAAAGCTGCTCCATGAGATAGGTACAATTCCTTTGGAAATCCTCTATATGGTTCATACAACAAAACATCGCGTATTCCGTAAGATGTTACTATCAAAACTGCCCTTACGGAATACCATAATCCCTTTAACGAACTTTTTAGGCAGGCTTCACCTCCCAATCCTCTCACATGTGAAATTACATCACCGTTGTCAGTAAGCCATACATATCTAAATTCATCACCATGATATTTTAAGCAGTATTCATATAAAAACCCGCCATTGTCACCAAAGTGTTTACCCAGGTATGATCCAAACAATATGAGGTTTTTTTGTTTTGGTACTAGATATGATAATGATGGAAGTAAAAAAGATAATGTCGGCTTTATGAGCCTACTGATAATTATGTTTTTAATCCTTGCTATATTCAAACTTATTGAGGTTTCCTTAGCATGGTATCTGCAATCAGCAATTTTTAACCATCATATTTCTGAGAATTAAGAATCCGTAGCAAATATTCTTCTCAATCTCTTCTTTAAACTACGCCTTAATGACAACCTTTTAGGCACAAGTAAAGTTTCGCGAAATTCTGCCCATTTCAATTTTTTAACAGGTTTCAGCCAATAATTAAACCCTTTGAGTATATAGAGATTAAGCATTAAGAAATTGACAGGCTCCTTAAACAATAGTTTCGAATATGAAATCAAGAACTCCTTTAATATAATTAGGAATGGTTGGTCAATATTTAATGCATAATGTTTTACTCTGTGACTAATGGCTGCTTCACAATATAACCAGTTATGCCAGGCAGCAAGTTCAAGGTTGCTGAGTTTGGAAAAATTTATGACCAGATCATTCTTTTCAATTAGTTCCTCATGAACATATCTCGCATCTTTTATATACCCATTCTTAAGGCCGAAATAATAAGAAGGAGAGCCTGGGAAAGGTGACAAATAAGCACAATCAATTATATCTCCAAAGAAATAACAAGACCATAATCCCTGTCTGGTACTATAAATAGTTTGTCTATCCTCTCCGGGCACACCTATAATAAGAGCTAACCTGCAGAATATTCCATATTGATAAAGCATGTTCACAGCAGTAATATTCTGCTGTGGAGTTACCTTTTTGTACATTTGCTTAAGCATCTTAGGATCAAAAGATTCTACACCAACAAAAAATTGACAACAATTGGATTCCTTTAACATTTCTACAATTTCTATTGTAATCTGGTTAGCTCTGCCTGACCCTATCCAGTAAATACCATATTTCTTCATAAGCCCACATAAATCCTTCAATCTTTTCTCATCCGCAGTCATGAGCTCATCACTAAACAGTAAAAAGCTATAATTGCTATCCTTTAGAACCTTAATGTTTTCCTCTAACCTCCCTTTGCTATAACTTCGATATCCTTTCTGATGCCGATAACAGAAAAAACAGGTATGGGTGCAGCCGCGAGACGCAATAAAACTGGCTGCCTTATGCCCCTCCTCTTTAAAACGTATAGCATTCTCATCAATCAAGCATATGGCATTAATCTTAGAGTTATACTTATCTAATTTAAAGCTTTCTGGGTTTACCAGAGGAAGGTCATCCATCACCGCATATTGCTTTTCCCTTTCCGTAAGGAACACCTCATTGTCCTTTTTAAAGGCAATCCCAGGCACTGCATCCAAACTGTCATTTGCTTCAATACAAGATACTATTTTAGGTATTGTGACCTCCCCTTCTCCAAAAACAACAATATCCACAGGACAGGAATTGAGTATAAACTCATGGTCAGCCACAACATGCCCACCAACAACAACTAAGATATCTTTTCGCTTTGCCTTTAACAACTCTACAAAAACTTTTAGATCATTATATATAAATGCGACACCACTAACACAAGCAAGAGAATAGTTATTGTCTAAGACAATATCTACAAGCTCCTGGACTGTATATTCTTCCACTTGATTGTCAATAAAATCAAATGTATGACCTTCGGTTTCAAGAAGATCCTTGTAAAAGCCATAATGCCAAGGGATATGCCTTTTAAAGCCTTGCTTACCCCTAAGTCTTGTTAGTAGTATTTTCATGTTACGCTTTTTATTCTCCCATACAAACTCTATTTAATATCTACAAACAATCTTTTCAAGCGCCGGCTTAAACTATGCCTTAAATATAACCTTTTCGGGGCAACCAGTGTTTTGCGAAATTCGGCCCACTTCAATTTTTTAACAGGTTTCAACCAATAACTAAACCCTTTGAATATATAAAGATTAAACATAAAGAAATTAGCAGACTCCTTGAACAACAGTTCACAATATATCTTAATAAATTTTTTCAAAGTATCGAGGAAAGGCTGATCAACACTTAGTGCCGAATGTTTTACTCTGTAGCTAATTGCAAATTCAAGACATATCCAGCTATGCCAGGCAATAAGTTCAAGATTGCTGAGTTTGGAAAAATTTATGACCAGGTCATTCTTTTCAAGTAGTAACTCATGAACATATCTTGCATCTTTTATATACCCATTCTTAAGGCCAAAATGATAGGATGGAGAGCCTGGGTAAGGAGATAAAAAAGCCATATCAAGAAAATCAAGCGCGAAATAACAAGACCAAATACCTTTTCTAGTATTAAAAATAGTACTTCTGTCTTCTCCAGGTGTGCCTATAATCATACAAAACATGTAAGTCAACCCATATTGATATAGCAGATTAATAGCAGCAATATTCTGCTGTGGAGTTACCCTTTTGTACATCTGCTTGAGCATCTTAGGGTCGAATGATTCTACGCCAACAAAAAGATCACAACAATTAGAGTCCTTCAAAATTTCCATAACTTCATGTGTAATATGGTCCGCTCTGGCTGAGCCCGTCCAGTAAATTTCATATTTCTTGGTAAGCTCACATAACCCCTTCAACCATATCTTGTTTGCTGTAATATTTTCATCGTTAAACCACACAAAGCTGCAATTCATTTCTTTAAGAATCTTAATATTTTCCTCTAACCTCTCTTTACTATAACTTCGATGCCCTTTCAAATGTCGATAACAGAAAAAACAGGAATGGGTACAGCCACGAGTAGCGGTAAATGTTAACAACTTATGTTTTTCCTCTTTAAAACGTATGGCCCTTTCATCAACCAGGAACCTGTATGGTACACTAGTCTTATATTTATCTAATTTAAAACCTTCCGGGTTTATGACAGGAAGATCATCCATTACGGCGTATTGTTTTTCTTTTTCTGTAACAACTACCTTATTTCCCCTTTTAAAGGCAATTCCAGGTACGGTATCCAAATCATCCTTCGATTCAATACAGGACAATATTTTTGGCAAAGTTATATCTCCTTCTCCAAATACAATAATATCTATAGGACAGGTATTGATAAGAAATTCAGAATCTGCAACAACATGCCCGCCAACAATAACTAAGACACCTTCTCGCTTCTTCTTTAACAACTCTGTAAAAGATTTTAAGTCATTATATATGGTTGCCATACCACCAGTTCCGACAATATCATAATTATAGTCTAGGACGATATCAACAAGCTCTTGAACTGCATATCCTTCTACTGAATTGTCAATAATATCTACTTTGTGACCTTTAACTTCTAAAATGTCCTTGTAAAAGCCATAATGCCAAGGGATATGCCTGTTTGGTCCTTTTCTTCCAATGAATCTAATCAATAATATGTTCATATTATTTTCTTTTGCCTATTACATATTTCTGAAACAAATAATTAAAATATAGAATATTTCTCCTTATAACAATCTCTTCATAAGCTCTCATAAAATAATATTTTAAGCTCTTATTTTTTTCCCTAATAGGCACAATGAGTTCAGTTAAATACATATAGATTATTATGAACAATGAAATCTTATCAGGATTATATTTAATAATGCCTTTTCCAAAAACAGATTGTTTATTTCTTATTTTATCTAAAATCTCATCTTTATCTAATTTTTCCAGCTTAAGATAATGATACACGTACCCCTTAAAATCTTTCTCGTGGTGCCAATCCGGCCCACAAGTAATAGCTATATTTTTATTTTCTCTCCTATACCTTTGATAAAGCGAATAACTTTTGTAGTTAGGAAAACAGGTATTGTTGTATCTACTATTGAGAATTTCTATTGCGTCTACCTTAACGAACTCTGCACTATATTTATCATCATGGTAGTAGGTTGGATGAGCATATGAGGAAAGCCCTTCGGCATTTTTGATGACTGAAAGCTTTTCCTCAACACTATCTACTTCATGAAACTCTTCTAATCCAAAAACTGCAATATGGGTTTTCCCTTCAATGGTAAATTCTATACCAGGAACCAATAAGAGAGAATCTGTTGACAACCTTTTGCATTCAGTTTTATATTCATCATAAAGCTCTTTCGTAAATGTTCCATCGTGTTCAGCAAAAAATATAAATGAAATATTCTCCTGTTTAGCGTATGCAACATAATCCTCAAGGGTTAATGTAGCGTCGCATGAGTATGTTGTATGCACATGGAAAACCCCCTTATAAATCATATTTTGTCTATTATTCATATTGTTTCCGAGTCACATTATTGACTATAACAGTTCTACACAAAGGAGATTCAATATTTGCTCAACATAGACTTTTACACCACTCCCTGATCTCGCTCAATCTTTCAACAAACAAGTGCAGACCATACTTGCACAGGGAACAATTACAAAAATGTAGTGTTTTAACTGAAGTAATATCAATTGAGCAATGGTAAGTTGCAATTTTATGGTGTTGGAGAAAGAGCCAAGGGCATGTCGCTGTGAACAGCCTACTTAATAAGTTATTTACTTGGGATGTGCTTTAAAAGTTTAGGTTTTGTTTTCTTCCACAATGATATATCAAAAGAAACATCAACTGGCAATTTAAATGGTATATCTTTAAGGCTTTTCTTCATAATATCAGGTCGGAAGGTTTTGTAAAACTCATACTGACTTCTACGTTCGGCTCCGATATGCAAGATTTTTGGAAGAGACACACCTTTACTTATGGCTATCAATAACATGTGAATGTCTTCGCAAATATTAGAAATTAATTCCCTCGAAGAATATTGATCAACTAATGCTTTTGGGAATTTGAGATTTTCCGGGTCGACGAAAGACATTCTCAAGATCAATGAATGATTCATATCACAAAGTATCTCCTCACCAATTAACTTAGACCAACCATACTGTGTAACTGGGTGGGGATAGTCTTTTTCACTATAACTGCCCCTATTCCCATCAAAAACATAATCACTACTAATTTGCATTAAAAAACAGTTGTATTTCAAGCAAATCCTTTTGACATTTTGTACGCCCATGACATTAGTTAAATATAACAACTCAGGATTTTCCCTTGCTTCTGTTTCTCCAACCAAAGCTGCGCAATTCAGAAAAATAATGTTTTTCAAATCCAGTCTATTAAAATAACTATCAACACTTTCATAACTACTGATATCAAGTCCTCTATGAGAAGGCGCCAGAAGTCTCAGGTTATCTATTTGTTCCACTAACCTTTTTCCGAGACGGCCACTTCCTCCACTCATCAAAACCGTATCATTGTAGATACTATAGGAATTCATGGTTTATAGACCAGGGTGGGTTTCTCAGATCGTCGACATAATAGTTTATGGGCATGTTTCTGCAGGTAGGAGTGTATTGCTGACAGTTGATAGTATCAATTGACCTTTCCAGCTCCAGATTCATCTGAGAGTTGCCCCAGATTTCCTTTAAGCTCATGTGATTCAAATCACCAATATCAAATTTTTCTACATCCCTCGTATTTTTGCAGAACTTAACTTTTCCATTAGCCGTTATGGTGCCTACACAAAAGTGTGCTGCACATTCCTGCACTTTTGGCTTAAGCATAGGGTTATCCGCATACATTACCCCTAGTATCCTTAAGCCAGAGGATTCGAACTTTTTCCTCCATGGAGAAATTTCATCCTTCCACCATTTTTCGTCAAAATCAAACATGTTCTGACGCAATTGAACATAATCCAGTTCTTTATATAAATTATTTTCTAATAAATTGGATAAACAATGTTGATTTTCTTTATTTACAAGAAGTGCAATACCTAATGATAAAGGGCTGCTTTTCTCCTTAATCCTCTTGTTTAAGCTATCAATGTTGTTTAATACTTGTTCAAAATCATTCTTCCCTTGGACTACTTTATACGTTTCGGCGCTGAGACCCGCCATAGAAACTCTCACCCACTTGAAGTTGTCAATGAAAAAATCTTCAGGATACCGGTGCATGAGAGCGCCGTTGGTCATTAGACCATTAACAAATCCAAGATTTTTAGAATACTTAACAACCTTTTCAAAATTTTTATATAAAAGGGGTTCTCCACCTCCTGTCCAATTTATAGATATAGTTCCCAACTCATTTAATTCCCCAAGTACCCTCATCACTAAATCAACACTGAGAGATTGCTTTTCTCTTTCTAAAAAATCTGCGACATTACAAAACTTACAACTATGATTACACAAATTTGTTACATCTATCTCAACATTGAGAGGAAATGGCCTTTTTCCATCTATAATCTTTTGAAGATGCCCTGGATGATACCGTAACTTGTTTCTTATATCATAAGGGTTGCCTGCCAAAAATAACCTCCATCATAAAAGTTTGTTTTATTCTATCCAAATCTTTTATTTACTTCCTATACATTTTCTACTGATCAACAAGCTATCAGTTTCACATTGAATCTCAATTAAACGTATTGTACACAGCATTATTATATTTTTTATAGACCAGTTTTTCCTGTACTGATTAAAACATTATGTCAATTCTGGTCAGGATTATAACCATGAGTACTTCTAAAATAAGTTGCGTATAATTTATAATCTAATGGGTACGAATAATTTGAATGTTCAAAACGCCATGTCCATATATTTTTCAGCATTATCTGCAATACCAATCGTGGAAGGTTAAATCCACACTCTCTAACGATATTTTCATATGATCTCTGTCGGGCATATCTCAGACTAACCCCGATATATTTATATAAATCAATATCCTTCACCCACGAAAGCCTGGCTTCTGATGCATAATCTCGCTTTGCCCATTCACGGAAAGTACTGGGATTTGAATAACCATATTCTTTAACCAGGAAATCGTACATCTCCCCACCCGGATACGGCCTTAACAAATTAGGGCCGCTTATCTCATATTCAGGATTAATATCATGCAAGATTTTCATTAATCGCATAGTCGCCTTAAGATCCTCATGTGTCTCGCCCGGAAAACCTGACATAAAAGACAACATAGGAACAATCCCAAATTCCTTCATTTTTTTAACAGAATTTATAATATGCTGAACGGTTATTCCTTTTTTAATAAAATCTAATATCTTTTGAGAACCAGACTCTGCTCCTATACCAAGCTTCTCCAAACCAGCCTTGGTAGCCAAGGACAGGAATTTGTCATCCAAATGACCTTCTCTAAAAAAACTGGCTTTTGTCAGTGCTATCCATTTAAAATTCAGTTTTTTATTAATTATACCTTCACATATCTGTCTCGAATGTTTTATATTAATAAATGCGAGCTCATCCCTTAGCCCCATACGTTTTACATTATCATAAACTTCCATATTACGCTCTATTTCATCCAAAACCTTTTCAGGGCTACGGTATCTCATTTTTCTATTCATCGTAGACGCATGTATGCAAAATGTGCATTTGAAAGTACAACCCTTATTTGTTAAAACCCTAATCAGTTTACCCTTTTTAAATCCTTGCCTTACTTTTTCATTACACAACCCCCAATCAATAAAAGGAAGTTTGTCCAAATCTACACTTGGACGAGGAGAGTTATCAATTATCTTGCCATTAGACTTATAGGTAATCGATCTTATATCTTTAAAATCCGTTTTGTTATTTTCCAGTGCCCTAACTAATTCCAGCATTGTATCTTCACCTTCATCCTTAACAACAAAATCAACTGCCCGATCTTCTGCTGTTTGTTTCGGGAAAAGAGTGGGATGTGGCCCTCCCAATATAATTCTTACATTAGGATATAATTTTTTTATATTATCCAGAATAGGTACTAATCTACAGATATGACAACTCATAGTGTATATGCCTATACAAAGAGCCTCTTTTGCTTCATCATATATTTTAGATTCATAATTTTCCTCAACTACACAATCTATTAACTTAACATCATATCCAATTTCCTTCAAAACCGTTCCTATATACAAAAGTCCTACAGGGGTATTGAAAGGCTTTGGCTGGGCATCAAAATACGGAGTTGGGAATATTAAAAGAATCTTACTCTTTGCACTCATTAGATATCACACCTTTCTGAATAACTTAAACAAGTCTACTATATTATAATTGCTAAATGACCCACTAATTTAAGCTTAACAAAAAACTTAATTAATTAATTAGATAACACTGTCCTGTAACACATCTGCCTTTGTTAGATACTAAAAAAGCTGTCAAGTAAGCTATTTCATGAGGTTCAATTAACCTTCCTAAATCTAGGCCTCTTGTTATCTCAGAGCACATCTCTTCTTGAGTAACATTTCTCTCCCTAGCCATTTTCCTTACATCTTCCATTGCCATCTCAGTATTTACCCAGCCTGGACATATTGCATTAACAGTAATATCCTTTGCACCTAGCTCCCTTGCCCAGCATTTAGTAAGCCCCAAAAGCGCATGTTTACTTGTACAGTACGCCCCAAAACCTGCTCGGCCTTCCATGCCTAACTGTGAGGATATATTAATTATACTCCCACCGTTCTTAATCCATTTTAGAAGACCCTTTGTAAGATAATACACTCCATTGAGATTAGTATTAAGTATGTTATCCCACAAGCCAAAATCATCTTCCAGTTTCTCAATCCCGCAAATACCTGCATTATTTATCAACACATTTAATGGTTCCTCCCATTCACCAACGAATCTCTCAACAAGAGCCCTGTTACCAATATCAAGCTGTAAATAGTCAATTTCTCCATATTGAGAAAGCTCTATGGAAGTATTCTTTAAGTCTTTAAGTGTTCTGCCACAGATATAGACCTTGAGACCGGCATTCAAGAGTTCCAAGGTTATAGCCTTACCAATCCCACGAGAACCCCCTGTCACTAGTGCAGTCTTTTTTGCCTTATCTTCAGTCACTATTTTAACTCTAATAACATTCAGACAAAGATCTTGTCAGTATATCATTACCACATGGTATATGATAATCGCCATCATAATTCCAGAGCGATCCTATACTATCAAGCAGTACAAGCTGTACATCGCCGTATAGATATCTCTTGTTATAACGTAGCGCCGTTATAATATCATCTACTTTTATCTGCTTATCGATTTTCAACGGTAGCCTATATTTCTCCAATATATCATAATGAACATCAACCAGCTCATTGTCCGCTATGTCTAACAACGCTGATATTCTTGCCGCAGCAACCATTCCAATTGATACTGCACCACCGTGTCCAAATTTGTATCCCGAGAGATACTCAACCGCATGCCCGACAGTGTGTCCGTATTGCAACACCAAAGCCTCCGCTTTTTCTTTCGGATCGACATCTATCAACTTCGTCTTTAATTCAATATTTTTCTTCACCACATACTCAAGAAAATCAACGTCATTAATCTCTCCATGATAATCCATCAAATATGCATAAAAATTTGGGTCTTGTGCAATTGCATGTTTTATGCATTCCGAAAGACCGTCTCTAAGCCCAAACTCATCAGAGGTTATCAAGGCAGAAGGATCAACAATTATCTTCAAGGGCTCATAATAACTTCCTATCAAATTCTTCCCTTTGTCACCATTTACGGCCTGTTTTATGCTAATCGCCGCATCACATTGGGCCATTAAAGTTGTGGGTATATGAATAAGATATATCCCCCGGTATAAGGTTGAAGCCAGGAAACCTGTCACATTATTTACCGTACCTCCACCAAGTGAAATCAAAATGCTCCGCTCATCTATACCCTCGGTTAGTATCCTTTCTGAAAGAGAGATATAGTTCTGGAGTGTCTTGGAAGTTTCACCTGAGGAAAGTACAATCTTGCTGATATTGTAGCCGATAGACCTTAACTTCCTAAAGACATCTTCACCAAACAGTTTGTCTACATTTTCGTCGGTAATGAGAAAATGAGGCGAGTCTGTATGATTTTCCGGAATAAGCTCAATCGTATCAATCTCACTTAAACAATCCTGTTTTACATATATCTCCGTTTCAATCTCTTTCCTAGTAAAGAAAGTGGAAAAAGGGTCTAAACTGGCGAACCTTTTTCTTATATTAACTCTTTTGGATTTATTTATAGGTTGTTTTCTCAAAAACATCTCAGCCCTTATCCTGACAGAAGGAGTGTTAACGTCAAACCACGTCTGCTGTTTCAGGTATAGCACTTTCAACATATCTATCTTGGATAAGTGTTCGAATACCAAAGGCAATGTCCTCAGCCCTCCATTCTCATTTGTTACACTTTTAATTGTCTTTACTGCGTCGGCCCCAAAATGATATATTCCAGTTTCAATACTACTGTTTAAATCTGGCACCTTAACATATGAAATGGAACCATCACCTAAAACGTTTATTCTTAAATTAGCTCCTGTGAAATCCTCTTGAACACTTGACGGACATATTAAAGAGGTAACCCCGTTAAATTGCATATCGTCATTAAAAAAAATATCAAACGGATTATATTCAAAAAAAAGATCACACGGACTCAAAAAGAAAGGTTCCTTAATTATATCGCCTATGACTGAGATAGAACTAAGCATACCATCCTGCCATTTGGGATTATTGATAAACTTAATCTTTGTATTTACAAATGGATTTGCCAGCAGTTCCTTTTCTATCAATTCACCACCGTATCCCAAGACAACATAAATATTATCCAGCCCCGTCTCCTGCATTCTCTCAACATTCCAGATAATCAGGGATTTATGACCAATATGTACCAAAGGCTTTAATGAATCCTGACTGTCAAGCCTTTCTCCCCACCCGGCTGCTAATATTACTCCAGTTCTTGTTTTCATATTCATTCCCTATTCACTATATCCAGCAGCCTGGATAATCTGCAATTAACGCTTCAGCTTTGATTAAATCTTCTGGTGTATCAACCTCAAACCATCTATACCCGCTGATGTCTTCATTCAAAACTGTACTCCCTTTATCAACTAAATGATTAAGTATGTCTTCTGTTACGCCACTATTGCCCATCTCCTCAAATACCTCATCGACTGCAGCAATAAAGCCATCTAGCCTTGACTTTGGACAATATACCAGCCCTATATATCCGGTGTCATATCGTTTCAGTGTTTTGGAAATATTTCTTAAACTGGTTCCACTTAGAAGGATTTTCATCTGATCATCCTCTATATCTTTAATCCTATCACTAAATATAGTTACCTCCTTCAAATCAATGCCCCTATTCATTACAGTTTCTAATAGCTCTTTGGAGAAGACATGATCAACATTAAAAAGAAGGAATTCATCTTTTATATAGGGCAATGCGCATTTAACACTGCATATGTTCCCTTTTTTATAGTCAATATTATTAATCATAATCACTTTATCAGTTGAATATAAGCTATGAATCAAAGATCCAAGGTAACCGTATCCGCTTCCTCCTACGACCACAATCCTGTTCACATTAACATATATGGCCATATCGACAACATATCTAATTAGTTCTTTATCCATAACCCTCAACATTGCTTTTGGGTAGCAATTTGTCATACTCCTTATTCTAGTTCCTATTCCAGCTGCAAGTATTATTGCGTTCATAAGTTAAATAAATCAGCCCCTAAAGTTTACAATATTTAATATATCTCTTTTATAAATATTCAGGTTATTGTATAAACCCAGAAAATAATTAAATCTTTTTCTTGCAATATCTATCTTGAATGAAACATAAATTGGCCATATTACAGCCTCTCTCAAAAGTCTGTATTTAAGACCTTGATAAAAGAAATCTTTCTCAGCATCAGTTAAAGCTCTTTCTTTATTATACGATTTAACAAAGCCCTCAAATAACCTTAAATCCAATCTATTATCAATAAAGCAATACCAGCATATTACCGTCGTAATATCATTAAGTAAAACACCATAATATCCGTTGTCAAAGTCAACAAAACCAGCAACAATATTTTTGTTTCTAACTAAAACGTTTTCTGGCTTTATATCCTGATGAGTTCCGCCTTTCAAGAGGCTATCTGCAAATGGTATCTTTAAAAGTTCATCTTCGATAAATCTAAATCCCCCAATTAAGTCAGAGAACTTGGATTCAATGTGATATCTATTTTTATCAATTATGATTAACAAATCATCATAATCCCAAGTCAACGCCTCATCATTTTGCCGCTCATTCGTCAGAAGCGTATGCATCCACCCCTGAAGCCTTCCAATCTGCCGAATCAAATCTGTTGACACTTCCTTTATATTATCTCCTTGAATATATCTGTATAATATACATGGTTTTCCTTCAAATTCGATGCTCCACTTATTATTTAATGTATGAATAATCTCAGGAGAAGGAAAGCTATTTTTTTGCAACACATGTAATATCTGTATAGTGTATTTTAGTTCATTAATAGTTTTTCTATTATAAACACGAAATACAAACCTGTCTTTATCGGCTAAAATCATAAAGTTATTATTTTGCACCCCATTTCTAAAGGGAATTACCTTTTTTGTATACAAGTTGTAATTACATAAGATAAATCTCTTAATATTCTCACTACTGATTAAACTCACTATTGAACTCGAATCTTTAAATATCAACCAAACTATAATAAAATAAATATCGCCTTCTTTATCCTGCCACCCCATGAATCAAATAATTCGTCATATAGAAAGCATTTTCTTTCTTAGATTACTGCTTAATAAATTCATAATCCTTACTCTCTCTGATTATTTCAAAGGGAATTTAGCACTCTCAGAAACATTATATTATAGAAAATGAAACGCCAGCTGATAGAGTCGGATTTCAAAAACACTGCTATAGCCTTTTGAGTTCTCACAAGCAAACCTTCTCTTACTTAACAGTTCGCAAGAGTACATTAAGAAGTGAACATTGATGGAATTAACAGGATATTCAAACAATCATATTAATCATAATCGACTCTTTAAATATCTTTTAACTATGTCTTTCTGGAATTTCTTGTAGAAGCTACTTAAGGGTAAATACCTTTGGCACTCAAAACAGATATCCGGAACATTTCCCATAAACCAATTATTTCTTATACCTACCAATTCCCTGCTATGCCATATATCAAGAAGGCTATCATCCTTAATATTTCCAATCTTCAAATCAGCATTTAAATCCCTACAGCTACAAAAATTAACCTCACCGTTATATAGAACATTAATCTTTCTAAAAAGCTCATAACATGGTTCTTTTGTCATATCAAACTTGTTTTGACAAATACCGTAGCCTGATGGTAAATCACTTTCTTTAATCCTTCCACCCCACGAATCATATAATTCATCAAAGAAGTGTATCTCTTCCTCCTTGAAATATTGTTTAATACTCTTAAAATCCATATTATCTGTTGTCTTGCTGAAAGGTTTAGGCACCCTCATTGATAAATGTATATTTACCCGTTTATTTAGCTTATTGTTGCTTTCACATATCAGATGAATGTTCCTCAGCACCTTTTTATAACTATCAACCTTGTATAGTTTTTCAAACGTCTTTTCGTCGCAAATACACGTTGAAATCTTGATTGCAGTAATCCCCGATGTTAATAAATCATTAACATTTGCTTTGGAAAGGGGGATGAGATTTGTATAAAACCATATATCCGTTATCTTCTTTTTACTCCGTGCGTATCTAATTTTATCTATAATATTATTATCAAGAAGAGGTTCACCAACTGTTGGCGTTAAGTTTATACTACCACCACCTATATCACAATATTCATCGATAGTCTTTTTGTATACATCCTCTCCCATCACTCCTTTCTTTCTTT
>Ga0187827_10004450_pt1 | contig 17274 bp, 17 predicted proteins | sample ETNtaG_39_FD_167969 | JGI IMG/M metagenome (GOLD analysis project Ga0187827, IMG submission 167969) | Marine microbial and viral communities from oxygen minimum zone, Eastern Pacific Ocean - ETNP2014_SV_150_PacBio MetaG (Illumina Assembly) | ecosystem: Environmental > Aquatic > Marine > Hypoxic...
CTCTGGAAATTTTAGAAAACAACCAATTAACTGTAACCTCTTCTTTTATGCCTGCACCCGGAGTAGCGTAAAGCGATTCGTTTCCCATTATCATCACTGGGAAATTTGTAAAGACAAATTTGTTTAATATCTCGAAAATTAACGTCTTGCAATTACTATTGATTTTGTCGTCACACAAAGTTGATTACCACAATGCAAGGACACATAAAGAACATAAAAAGTCTTGACAAGATAACCACCTGTGGTGGTAAGCTCATTAGGTACCACTAAATATGGTGTTGGGTTGTGTCCGTCCCAACATTGCAAAAGATCTTTGCTCATTTGATTTACTTGAAATGGATCTAACTTAGTGAACAGTTTTTGTAGGTTAGCTTGTATGGTTTGTCCTTTTTGCGAAAATAGCAATTCTAAGGTGGTGGAATCTCGAGAATCACCGGACGGAGTCCGGCGCAGGAGAGAATGTAATAGATGCGGACTACGTTTCACCACATATGAGCGCGTTTACAAAAAAAGTATTATGATCATAAAAAGGGACGGTCGCAGGGAACCTTTCTCTCAAGAAAAACTGGAAAATTCTCTCGTAGTAGCCTGTGCCAAAAGACCATTGGAGGTTGGGAAAATTTCTAGAATAGTTGTAGACATAGAAACCGAATTAAATTCTATTTCTAAATTAGAAATAGAATCGTACGTAATTGGAGAAGTTGTGATGGATAAATTGAAAAAGTTGGATCAAGTTGCATATATAAGATACGCTTCAGTGTATAGAAACTTCCAAGATGAAAAAAGCTTTACACAAGCAATTGAATCACTCAATGAAATCAAAGAAAAAAGTAAAACTACAAACAAAAACCAACTTCGCCTAATTAAAGATGATTTATCAGAATTTTCTAAAAAACGAAAACACCAAATTTAACACCTGGAGGAATTTTAAGTATGGCAACAAAACCAGTCCAATATTCAAAAATGAAAACTAGCCCCATCGATTTTAAACCAGAGGTTATTTCAGAAAACGCTAATGTCATACTTCAAAAGAGGTACCTTCAAAAAGACAATAATGGAAAAGTAACAGAAACTCCTGATGGAATGTTTAGACGGGTAGCGAAAGCTCTCGCAGAACCAGAATTAAACTACAATAAATCTTCTCAACAAGCAACACAAATTTCAGAGGATTTTTATAGGATGATGGCCTCACTTAAATTCCTACCTAATTCACCCACCATGATGAATGCGGGTACTGGAGCTGGAACTTTATCTGCCTGTTTTGTCCTTCCATTAACAGATAGCATGGAAGGTATTATGAGGGCTGCACACGACGCAGCAATGGTACAAAAATTTGGTGGTGGAACTGGATTTGCCTTATCTGAACTTAGACCAAAAGATTCTCCCATTAAGACAACACATGGTAAAGCATGTGGACCTATATCTGTGTTGAAACATTTATCGTCAGTATCCACACTGGTTACGCAGGGAGGAAAGCGAGATGGGGCAAACATGGCAGTCATGGATATCCACCACCCCGACATATTGGAATTCATAGAATGTAAAAGTATTGAAGGAGATATTCATAACTTCAATATATCTGTCGGAGCATCCGATGAGTTTATGGAAGCTGTCAAAAACGACTCCGAATACCCTCTTCGCAGCCTATCAGACCCTTCAGACCCAAAAAGTACAAAAATTGAAGTTGGGAAACTAAGAGCTCGTAAAGTATTTGAAAAAATCGTTCAAGGTGCTTGGAAGAACGGCGAACCTGGAATGATATTTTTAGATGAAGTAAACAGGAACAGCCCAGTAATTCATCTAGGTAAAATAACAGCTACTAACCCTTGCGGTGAACAACCTTTACTGCCTAACGAATCTTGTAATCTAGGATCAATTGATGTTGGAAAATTTGTAATTTATGATTCCTCTGGTCCAAAAATAGATTGGAACGATTTATCAAAGGTGATTCGATTATCCATCAGATTTCTTGATAACGTAATCGACGCAAATAAATATGCAGTTGAGCCAATCAAAAAAATGACCTACGGGACAAGAAAATTAGGATTAGGAGTCATGGGATTCGCTGATCTACTAGTAAAATTGCAAATACCATACGACAGCAAAATGGGTATCGAACTCGGTCGGAAATTAATGCTTTTCTTCAAAAACGAAGCCGACGCTGAATCTTTGTCACTGGCAAAGGAAAGAGGTCCATTTCCTGAGTGGAATAACTCCAAACAAAAAGGACGAGGCGAGCCAAAATATAGAAACGCTTGTAGATTAACCGTAGCTCCTACTGGAACAATTTCGATGATTGCAGGAGCGTCAAGCGGCATCGAACCAATATTCTCGCTAGCATTCAGAAAACAAAATATACTAGGAGGAGAAACCCTTTATTATGTGGATGGTAACTTTGAAAAAATGGCCAACGAAGGTGGTTTCTACAGCGAAGAACTATTGGAATATTTGTCTAATGGTGGTTCTCTCCAAGAAAGACAGGACGTCCCAGATAATATAAAACGACTTTTCCGTGTGTCATCAGACATATCACCGGAAGACCATGTATTAATGCAGGCAGCATTCCAAGAAAGCACCGACGCTGGTATATCTAAAACCATCAACTTTCCAAACACCGCTTCAATCGAAGACGTAGAATCCGCTTATATGTTAGCCTGGGAAACAAAGTGCAAAGGAATAACTGTTTACAGAGCAGGTAGCCGGGATAAGGAAGTTCTCACAACAGGGCATTCAAAACAAGAATACGGAGACGAATCAACGGATTTAACCGATCAGATTAAATCTTACGTGGTGGAAAGAGATAGGCCCCAAGCTTTGAGTGGAATAACACGTAGAGTTAGGACTGGACGGGGTAATTTGTTTGTAACAATAAACGTAGCTGATGATGGAAGGCCATTTGAAGTTTTTGCTACCCACGGTAAAGCCGGAGGCAACGATGCAGCTATGGCTGAAGCAGTTTCCAGAATGGCATCTCTTTCATTAAGATGCGGAATAAATCCTCAAGACGTCGTCGAACAACTCAGAGGTATAACTGATGTACCGTCATGGGATGGAGGGGAATTAATAAGGTCCGTTCCAGATGCTATCGCACTAGTATTAGAACAATTGGTTAATAAACCACCAGAATCTATCAAAGACCTACGAAACAGTGATTCACACCAATCGGAAATGTTCGCCTCTCGTTCACCAAAAGAATTAGGACTCCCAACGACTGCTTCAATAGATGTTATCCAATCTAAACCTAAAGTTGAAGTCACAGTCGGAGAAACACAATTATGCCCTGAATGCTCATATGGTTTAGCCCATGAAGAAGGTTGTGTTAAATGTTATTCGTGCGGTTTTAGTAAGTGTTAACAATTCACAATCGTTGATAAATATATGACGATGGGGAACTAGCTTAATGGGATTAAAGTTAGTTACTAAAAACTAAGAAACATGACGACAATACCTAAAATAGCAATAACCCTTGGAGATCCTTCAGGGATAGGCCCGGAAATCGTAGTAAAAGCTATTACTCACCCTTCTCTAGGCAAGACATCACAAAAGATCGTAATAGGAACAACCCGGCAAGTAATAAAAGCACTTCAGTTGGCAGGAATAGAGAAAGAAGTTCAAACTTTAAAACATCCTACCAACACGGAAGAAACAGACGATGTAATCCGAGTTCTAGAATGCCCTGAATATGAAGAAAAAGATTTTCTTTACGGTAAACACATAAAAGAGTCTGGGGCTGCATCTCATTTTTGGGTAGAAAGGGCAACGAAACTTTGCTTAGAAAAGTCCGTAGACGCCATGGTTACAGCTCCCGTCAACAAAGTTTCATGGAAAATAGCTGGCAGTAAAGATACTGGTCACCTAGAAGTATTTAAACGTTTAACTTCGTCTGATTATGTGGCTACTATGTTGTTAAGCGACAATTTAAGGTGCATGCACTTATCGACACATAAACCTCTATCTGAGGCATGTGAGTATGTAACAAAAGAAAATGTTCTCAGAGCCATCGAACTCACATATAAACATTTTGTTGAATGGGGTTTTGAAAATCCTAAAATCGGAGTGGCCGCATTAAATCCCCATGCATCGGACGACGGTATTATAGGAAACACAGAATCCGAAGAAATCACTCCTGCAATTAACACAGCAAAATTGTTAAATATAAATGTTTCAGGTCCCCACCCTGCTGATTCTGTTTTCAATCAAGGAATTAATGGGAAATATGATGTCATTATAGTAATGTATCACGATCAGGGTCATATACCAGTCAAGGTGTTTGGGTTGGAAAGATCCGTCACCGTCAACCTTGGATTACCTTTTATACGAACCTCAGTGGATCATGGTACTGCTTTCGATATAGCTGGGAAAAATAAGGCTGATGAAACAAGTATGATTGAAGCAATAAAACTGTCTATCTCATTGGCCAATTGCCAAGGTTTTAAAGGGACTAAATAACAAACTTTTTACCCATGATATTTAATTTCTCAAACACACTAATATTCAGTAATGCAGTAGGAAATTGAGGAAAATTTGCGCATCACTTTCATAGGTGGAGGTAATATGGCAGAGGCCATAATTTCTGGTATAAAAAAAACAAATCTGGTGTACAATATAACGGTTAGCGAACCGGTTAAATCTAGAAGAACACACTTACTTGAAACATACCAAGTTAATGTTGAAAAAAATAACGTTATTGCTATTCAAAAAGCAGATTTGATCATTCTTGCTATTAAACCTCAAAGTTTTAACGAATTGTCTTCCGAAATTTGTGAAATATTATCCGTCAACCAAACAATTTTATCCATAATGGCGGGAATAAATTTACACCATATCAGTATGAATTTAAATCATCATAAAATTGTTCGAGTAATGCCAAATACTCCTGCCCAAGTAGGAAAAGGCGTAGCCGTATGGACGGCTACAGATTCTGTGGATTCAGAAATGTTGAAATTTATCAAAGCTATTTTCCAGAGTTGTGGACTAGAAACACAAGTTAACGAAGAAAAATATATCGATATAGCTACGGCTATTTCGGGCAGTGGCCCTGCCTATGTTTTCTTGTTTATTGAAGCCTTAATTGATGCGGGTGTTAAATTAGGATTGGAAAGCAGTTTAGCGAAAAAATTAGCTATAGAAACAGTTTTAGGCAGCGCACATCTGGCTTCTAATTCGACCAAACAACCTAGCGAATTAAGACGTATGGTAACCTCACCTGGTGGGACTACTGAATCAGGATTAAAAACTCTCGAATCACATGGATTTAACACGTCTATAGATAGAGCTGTCAATTCTGCATTTAATCGGGGTATTGAATTATCTAAGGAGGTAAAATAAATTGATATCTGTTTTAGATAACTTTTGTCAAATCCTTTTTTTCTTAATCATAATTAGGTCATTGTCAACGTGGTTCCCAAACTCAGCAAGAACAAATCCCATTATTAGATTGGTTTATTATATAACTGATCCCCTGATAGTGCCTCTATCCAGAGTAGTACCTCGTTTAGGTATGATAGATTTAACACCTATGATAGCAGCGATAATATTAATCGCATTACAGCGATTATTGCGTTCCATTGCTTAGTATTTTAATTAGGGACATTTAATCGATTTATAATCCGAATATCCCCTGCCGAAACACAATACCTGTAACCGGCTTTATCTATTAAAAGTAACCTGCCATAACTGTCAACATTTTCAACTAAAGCCTTTAAATGTTTCGGGCTTTTACCAGTGCCTAAGTATGAATAAGTAATTTCTTCACCGACGCAGTTTAAATAACTTTTCCATTCGTTCACAACGGATTCCCCGTTGGATAATCTTTGCAACAATGTATCAAAATGGTTAATAAGTAAATTCAGGGTGAATAAACGGTCTACATCCCTGTTCAGAAGGGTTTTCATACTCGTAGTTCTATCGGGAAGGAGATCGTGAACACTAGGATCAAGATTGATATTTAAACCGATCCCTACAACCACATTACATAGTGAATCATATTGTTGGAACCTAGATTCCGCTATAACACCCGAAATTTTGTCACCGTCGATTTGAATATCATTGGGCCATTTAATAGCAATTTCGGCATTATCAACGTACGGTTTAATCGTGTAAACAACCGATAAAGCAGCCGCCATCAATATTTCAGGTACAATATTGCCTTTTAACTTCAATAAAACCGAGCATAAAATATCTTCGCCTTTATTTGAAAACCATTTGTTTCCCGTACGACCCCTACCTGACGTTTGATGATCAGCCAGTATCACCAAGCCACTTTCCGCTTTTCCTTGTTCAAATAAATTCCAGGCATAATTCATAGTGGAATCGACTCTTGTCAGATGAGTAATGTGATTCCCTATGACGATTCGTTTAGACACCCTTTATTTAATCCACCCGTTTTCTTATTCCTGATATATTTAGACACATTAAAAATATACTTGTTAATCAGGTTTTACAAAAAGTTGAAGTTGCATGCACATCCTGAAATTTCCCAAAATAGCATTACAACAAAAACACTTTACGTTCCACAAAATCACAGATCAGATAATGATTGATGATATTTAATCGAACACAAAAATTTTATAGAATTGATCAAACGAGAATCAACAGATTCATCTATCGATAATCACATTAGGATTAAAGAGATAATAAAAAATCAAACCTTGACGTACATAAATTTATACAAACAATAAAACTAACTTCGTTTTACAGTTTGCATTAAATGAAAACAAGAAGACGTATATTGCTACATTGCAATTGGGGTTTTACAAAAAAGTGGAAATAGTTTATGAAATTTGACAATTCAATAAAGTTGTATGAGCGCGGGCTCAAATCCATCGCAGGTGGTGTATCCAGTCAAATAAGAATTGATGAACCAGCTGATGTGCCGCTTTTCTTTACAAAAGCCAAAGGTTCAAAGATTTGGGACGCTGACGGTAATGAGTACATCGATTATATACAAGGCATGGGTCCAAATATTTTCGGCCACGCTCCAGATTTTATTATTCAGGCTGTAAATCTGGATATGCAAAACGGCTTTGTGTTCGCCGGTCAGCATGAAAAAGAATTGGAAGTAGCTGAAATGGCTTTGGAAATGATACCAATGGTTAACGCTAGCGTACGTTTCGCATCATCTGGAACAGAAATAGATCAATTAGCAATACGGTTAATGAGAGGATACACGGGTAGAAATAAGTACATTAAATTTGAAGGTCACTATCATGGATGGACAGATTCTGTTTCTTATAGCGTGCATCCTAATTTGGAATACGCGGGAAGTTTAGAAAATCCATTTCCTGTTTTTGAATCTATGGGAATAGACAATGGAACACGTGATTCAATTGTAACGTGTCAATGGAACGACCTAGATCTTCTAGAAAAAGCGTTCACGGACAACAAAGGAGAAATCGCCGGCGTTATCATGGAACCAATACTTGCTAACTCCAATTGTATCTACCCTAACGATGGTTATTTAGAAGGGGTTAAAGCATTGTGTGAAGCACATGGATCGTTATTATGTTTTGACGAAGTGATCACTGGGTTCAGAATAGCTGCTGGGGGAGCACAAGAAATCACAAAAGTTATTCCGGATATTGCCACTTACGCCAAATCTATGGCCGGCGGATTCCCAATAGCGATGCTGGTTGGGCGTCGCGATATCATGGATTTTATAGGTTCAGGAAAGGTGTATCACGGTGGAAGTTTTAATTCCAACGTTATGTCTATTTCTGCTGCCCATGCTTCTCTAAATTATCTTCAAGATCCCAAGCGCCAACTATATAAAAAGATGAATAATGTGGGGGACTCCCTGATAAAAGGGCTCCGAGAGGTAGCAAAATCATCAGACTCTGACTTACATATACAAGGAAATGGATCTCTGTTCGCGATATCGTTTACTAAAGAAAAACAAATTCGTAACTGGCGGGAACATTTTCTGCATTGCGATGAAATAAAATACAGCTCTTTTGCCAAGGCTATGTTGTCAAACGGCATTCGCCTTTCAAGTAATGGTCGTATTCATATTTCTTCAGCTCATAGTTATGAAGACATTGATAGAACCCTAGAAGCAACTAAATATGCACTGAAATGTTTGTAAGTATCTTTTAGTGGTCGGTAGTTATGTTTGTACTGGAGAAATATTTTGCCCTGGAAATCAGCTGTTTCTAATGAAACTAACCTCGAGGACGCAATAGAAGATTTATCTAGTCAGATTGGGATGTTTAAATTCACAAAATCCCCAACTGTATGTGTAATTTTCGTTTCCGTTCATCATGAAGAATTTTATGATTCTTTGCCGAAATTGGTTAACAAATCGTTAAAATCAGATATTTTGATTGGGTGTTCTGGTACAGGCGTTATTGGCAATGGATTAGAACTAGAAGGTAAGCCTGGTGTGTCCGTGGCATACGGCGTTTTACCGTCTGTTAAAATGACCCCATTCCATATGTATGAAAATGATCTGCCTACTTTAGATGCCCCACCAGAAAAGTGGGAACACATTTTGAATGTATCCCCCAAAGAATGTGAGGGGATGTTGCTGTTCCCGGACCCTTATAGTATCGATACTGAACATCTGTTGTCTGGATTGGACTTCACGTACCCAAACACAATAAAAACTGGCGGATTAGTTAGTGGTGGAAACAAATTGGGTGACAATGCTTTATTTGTAGACGATAAAGTCTTTAGGTCAGGAGTTGTAGGTATTTCATTTTGGGGTAATATGTCTTTGGAAACATTGGTATCCAACGGTTGTAAACCCATAGGTGAACCTATGGTGGTTACTAAATCTGACGAAAATATTATATTGGAGTTGAATAGTGCTAACCCCTTGGAAATATTAGGTAATATATACGAAACCAATAACCCAAGAAACCAGAACCTCATTCGGAATTCTCTTCAACTGGGTATTGTAATGGATAGGCTGAGCCAAAATGGTTCAAATAGTAACTATTTGATTAGAAATATTTTGGGGGCATCAGAAACCGATGGCAGCATCGAGGTTGGAGAATTAATATACGAAGGTCAAATCGTTCAATTTCATATAAGAGACTCAAAAACAGCAAATGAAGAGATAAATCAATTATTAGAAAATTCATCTTCAAAATTAGAAGAACATCCACCCGACTCAATGTTCATGTTTAGTTGCATAGGTAGTAGCAAAGAGGTGTTTCAGAAGGGAAACTCCAATAACACTGTGTTTACGAAAAACATAAGGAATATCCCAACAACCGGTTTTTTTTCTAACGGGGAAATAGGTCAGATCGGAGACCAAACATTTTTACATGGATATACTTCGAGCTTCACGTTAGTTAAATCACGACCAGTAAACCATTAACATGAAATATCTAACTGTCAATTTCTCCGCCAAAAACAAATTCACTTACCAACATTCGCTGACTCATGATTTCTCGAGATTTTAAGCTGTCAGACAACCTGTCCTTATTATCTTTATAACCGACTGCAATCGCACATATAGATTCGTATTTGGATTTTTGTTTCCCCATAAATTCAATGGCTTTATCTCGATGTATGCCCCCCATAGCGTGAGTATATAATCCCATATACCTAGCTTGAATAGCCAAAGACATCCAAGCCGCTCCTGTATCAAACTGGGCTGTACGAATTTCTCGACCGTCTGAAGTTGAGGTAAGACAAAATACTAATATCAACAACGGAGCTTCCGAAGCCCATATTTTATTGCTATCCATTAACACCGCGTTAAGCTTTTCTCTTTTTTTACCCGACGAGGCATAAATAAATCGCCATGGCTGGTTGTTAGATCCTGATGGTGCCCACCGAGCCGCTTCAAATAACCGAGAAATATCCTCGGAGGCAATAGGGGTTTTTTTGAAAGATCTGGGGGACCATCTATTAATAAATATCTCGTTAATGGAAACATCTGGATGTCTAGTATTTAATTCCATTGAAGAAACCTCCATTTTATTTTGTTAGTTTTTCGAGCACGTTGGATTGGTTATTTTATTTAATATAATTAACAAACCTTATATTATTTCTAATTTTTTAATCTTTTCTAATCTCTGAAGATGAAATATCTATTCTAAATTCACTTTCTGGTAGAAGTTTAAAAAGTTGGCGACTTTTTTTCGGCATCTTCAAATCACCAAGGGTTTTAAATCGACCTGATTCATCAATTCTCCCGCCAACAATAAAGGAACAATGATTTTCTGTAATCATATTTAATGCATCAACTACTGCATCTGAATAATAGTAGAAGTCCTTTTTTTTATAATATTTAGGGTCCAACAATCTAGTCGCAGTATCATACCCGATAACAAATGTAGAACCTGGTAGTATAGTCGATTTTTCCGTAAATCTTGGTGAAGCCGTAACGCAAAAGGATTTGTCTGGAGGAAAACATTTTATACGGTTCAACAATGTGCTTTTAGGTAAAACAGGTTTATCTACATTGCAGATGGAAATTTCGTATATTCCTTTTTTACCTGTCATTTTTTCTGCGGCAGATAACATTTGAATATGACCCTCGTGTAAAGGATTGAACGAACCCGATAAAATAAGGGAATCGCCTGGTCTAGAAGTGGTCCACAAACCATCAGATTGTCTAAGGGCAAACGATATGCTCCCATCGTAAAGACCATCAAGAATATTCAATGGTACCTTCATTCTTGTGTAAATCTAAGTTTAACGATATATCCAAGTTAAACGCTCCCGATAAAAAATTCAAAACAACGCTCGATATAATCTCATCTTGTTTAAATCTAGATCGAAATTCATTAGAAAAATAAATTGACGCGCAGTAAACCTTTTCTCCATTGGTCCAAGCTATGTAAGCCCTGTCTGATCCCTTCCGAACGGGGATAGTAGCTATAGCAGCCGTGCAGCTTATTCCAATGGTTTCAACATTGTTTCCTTGTTCATAAGCTTTAGATCGTTTGTATGCAATATTAGCTAAAAGTATTGCTTCTTCTTTAGAAACGTGACTTTCGTAATTTTCTTTAATATAGGCGAATAATGAAGATTTAGAATATGGTACGGTTACCTCTAAAACTGTTTTTGAAGCCCCCGGAACAGATAATATATCAGCCATAGCTGATAACCCACCTCCAGTAATCACTGCAACAAATTTACCAGAAGAATCGTGTAGCTTCTTTATGAGTCTCTTTTTATTAGTCGTGTAAGTCATTTAGTGATTTTAATACACCATTCATAACAACGTGGATTATATAATTCATCTATTAGTTTAAAGATTTATTTGTTGTAAAATCATAACTTAACGAGTACGGAGTAGAGATATGTTGGAAAAATTCCATGTTCCAATTCAAGACACAATACGTGTAGAAATAAGTGAACTTAGAAAAACCGTTAAGTCCATATTTATTAAACTAGGTTTAAATGAAGAAGATTCTGTACAGGCTACAGATACACTCGTTAATGCGGATGAACGAGGTGTTGACACACACGGAGTATCAAACATGCTACGGATATATGTAGAACAATTTTCCAGTGGTTTTTACAATGTAAATCCAGAATGGAAAATCGTTCGTGAAAGCCCAACTACCGCAAACATAGATTGTGATGGTGGTTTAGGTCTAGTCCTTGTTCCAAGAGCAATGGATATAGCTATTGAGAAAGCGAAAGAAACCGGAATTGGTGCCGTAACTATGTCGAATGGGCGACACGCCGGAATGATGGCTTATCATGCAATGAAAGCCATTCCCAACGATATGATCGGATACGCTGTGACAGCAGGTGGACAAAATATGGTACCAACTTTTGGAGCCGAACCAAGATTAGCAGCAAATCCCCATGCGTGGGCAATACCTGCAGGAAACGAACCAGACTTCGTTCTAGATATTTCTTCCTCATCCGTCGCCGCAAATAAAATCGGTTTACTAAGAAGACTTAATGAAAAGATTTTACCAGGATTAATGGCCACTGAAGACGGATCTCCAATTATGAAAGAGCAAGAAGTTCCTGAAAACACTTGGCTTTTGCCGACAGGGGGCACGAGAGAATTAGGATCTCACAAGGGTTATGGATTGAGCGCAGTAGCTCAAATTTTTGGAGGCATACTTTCAAGTGGTTCTTTTGGAAAATATGGACAGGGAAAGATGTCACACTTTGTATCTGCATACGACATTAGCGCTTTCACCGATTTAGACAGGTTCAAAAAATCAATGGACGAATTTCTAAAATATTTACGAGATACCCCTACTGCACCAGGCCAGGAACGCGTATATTACGCCGGTTTGCCGGAACATGAAGAGGAAATTATACGTAAAGAAAAAGGTGTTCCACTACACAAGGAAGTAATTGATTGGTTTGATTCAATAACTTCAGAATTTAACATAGATGATTTAGTCATAAAGAGTAAATAAATTCAACAAAATGCTAGAACATTTTTCAGTTAATTCACAAGATCAGGTATTGGTTTCCAAGTCGAAGCTATTTGAAGTTACGTTAAAAATACTTTTGGCAATGCGAATGCCGGAGGCAGACGCATCGCTGGCAAGTGACGCTCTGATAGAAGCTGATATGAGAGGATGTGAAACCCACGGAGTTTCAAATATGCTAAGAAATTATGTTAAGGCATTTCGCACCGGTCAAATCAATCCTAATCCCAAATGGAAATACATCGTGAATGGAAAAGCTACAGCAACAATTGATGCCGACAAATCACACGGATTGGTTATTTGTCCTAAAGCAATGGATATCGCGATAGAAAAGGCAAAGAAATATGGGATCGGGGCGGTAACAATTCTCAATTCAACTCACGCAGGAATGATGGCCTATCACTCTATGCGTGCTCTAAAGCACGACATGATAGGATATGCTATTACAGGGGGAGGAGCAGTTATGGTGCCAACTTTTGGAGCGATACCAAGAGTCGGTGCAGTACCTCATTCGTGGGCCGTTCCAACCGACAAAGAGCCCCCATTTGTTTTAGATATATCGTCATCTTCAATTGCAGCCAACAAAATTGAGTTGTTAAGAAGAACTGGTGCAAAAGTGTTACCAGGATTTTTGGCAAATGAACAAGGTATCCCGGAAATGAAACCTCATTCTGTTCCAAATACTGTAAATCTTCTTCCTTGGGGTAGTACACGTGAATTAGGGTCCCACAAAGGGTATGGATTAGCGGTAGTTGGACAAGTATTTTCTGGAATACTATCTTCAGGACTGTTTGGAGTGCACCCGGAAAAACTTGGCAGTCAGTTTGTTGCGGCCTACAGCATAGATGCCTTTACGGAAGTGCAAAAATTCAAACGATCAATGGACGAATTTTTAACTTACTTGAAAGAAACACCTCCTGCTCCTAGCCATGACCGTGTATATTACGCCGGTGAAATTGAACACGAAGAAATGGAGAATAGGACACTGAACGGTATCCCCTTACATTTTGAAGTAATTGAGTGGTTTAAAATGATCACCAAAGAATTAAAAATACCTAGCATAGATCTGGATTAAGTTTCATTTTCAACCGTAATTTTTCAAAACAAGCGTAGGATATATAATGGGATCGTTTCACCTTCTAACTGTTAAAAATGTTTTAATACCCAAATTTATGTAGCTAAGTGATTTTATGGATCGTTTGTTATATTTTTAGTGAAAGTATGTTTAGGAAGGTTTGCAATGGATAAACTGTATATTTTGGGAGCAGGTACACCTACTCCCACTCCATATCGATTTGGCAGTGCCTATGTTCTTCAGTTAGGCCATGAAAAAATAATGTTTGACTGTGGACCTGCAACAACCCACAAACTAGTAAAAGCTGGGTTATGGCCTACCGAAATAGATCATCTATTTTTTACCCATCACCACTTCGATCATGACATCGATTATCCATGCTTTTTGTTATGTAGGTGGGATCAATCGATTGGAAAAGAAAAGCAATTAAAAGTCTTTGGTCCAACACTTACCGAAAAAATAACTGAAGGAATTTTAGGAGAAAATGGACTTTTTTCTCATGATTGGAAAGCTCGAGTTTACCATCCTCTTAGTCAAAAAATTTACGAAAATAGAGGAGGTAAATTACCAAGGAAACCCCCAAAAGTTCAAGCTAAAGACATTGGTATTGGAAGAGTTTACACAGCAAATACTTGGGAAGTTATGTCGGCACATGCAGAACATGTCCAGCCTTATCTCGATTCATTGGCGTACAGATTAGAAACAAAAGGAGGCAAATCTATTGTATTTACGGGAGACACACAACCATGTAAATCTGTTATTAATCTTGCCAAAAATGCTGACGTAATGCTGTGCATGTGTTGGGACGTCCAAGAAACTATGGATAATAGCGGAGAAGGGTTTGGTCAATGTGGAACAATCGGGGCCGCAAGAATGGCGGAAGAAGCTGGCGTAAAAAAGTTAATACTAGTGCACACAGGACCCAATATTGAACCCAGAAATTCTTCAACAAATGGGATAGAAGGTATCCGAGACATCTACTCTGGCGAGGTCGTATACGCCGAAGAACTTATGGACGTTAACATTTAATCTCAATTCAGTATAGGTAACAATTTTGGCAAAAATAACAGATCTGCAAATAGACGTAATAGAACGAAACCCGGGTTCCGTAAAAGTTCAAGATAATCGTATGGACCTTGGAGGTGAAGTTGTTCAAGGTGTTTTACGAATTAAAACTGAAGAGGGCATGGAAGGTAACGCATTTATTGGAGAACAGGGAACTTCCTCACACAATCAGATAAAACTAATAGTTTCAACTTTGAAGCCGATACTAATTGGACGTGAAACCTCGCAAAGAGAATGGTTATGGTCTCAACTTGAACTAATTACTGGTTTGGGCCAGCCTATCAATGCAGCTTGGGCCCCCGTGGATGTAGCTTTATGGGATTTGGCGGGTAAGCAAGCCGGCCTGTCCATTGCCGAAATGTTGGGAATTTGTAAGTACGAAATACCTCTGTACGCAACCTACCCACCTCGCCACAAATCCTCTGAAGGATTCGTTGATGAGGCAAAACAACTAAAAGATGAGGGATTTCAGGCGTATAAAATCCACCCAGGGAATATGAACGTTAGAGAAACAAACAAAGCTATCACACGAATAAGAGAAGAAGTCGGAGACACTTTTACTCTTATGTTGGATAGAAATCATGGCTACACACTAGAACAGGCATTAAAAGTTGGAAAGGCATTAGACGCAAACGATTATTATTGGTTTGAAGACCCTGTCAATGTCAACGACTACAAATCGATAAGAAAATTGAGCAGCTCGTTAATAACCCCCATAAATATGAGCGATTCTGCAACTTTTCTTTTTAGACAATCGGCACACTTTATTGCCGAAAATCTCGTCAGGATGATTAGAGGAACTTCTAGAAAATTAGGCATTACGGGTTTAAAAAAATTATGCTCAATGGCTGAAGGATTTGGTTTAAACTGTGAAATTGGATTGGCAGGAAATTCCCTCATGAACGCAGCGAATCTTCACGTAATAATGAGCGTATCAAATTGTACTTTTTTTGAATATTGGAGACCTGAAACCCTTCACCAATGGGGAGTAGTTAACGAAATATCAATAAAATCTAATGGGAAACTTTCTGCGCCAAGTGAGCCTGGGCTCGGTGTTATTTTGGATGAAGATTGGATCCAACATCATAGAATAGACACTATTTGATTAAATTTTCCTTGCGATAAAAAGACTCGATTATTAATTGACACAAAAAAATACCCGAAATTCCAGTCCCGTTATCGGTCTATCCACTATAGTTATTTCTATACTATTTTCTATAGCCACACTCATATATGTAGGTGCAGGATCGGCCAGCGTTAGAATTAATGAACTATCAACTGAACAACAAATTGGCTTGGCAGAACCTGTTTGGTGGGATAAGAGTTTAGTTTTTATATGCCCTCTACATTGAAACCAACTGCTCGCCAACATACTATCTTTCACTACGCTTGGATTATCGTTATCGTAGCCACAGTGGTACAAGGCGTAGGTTCTGCAATAAGAATGTCTTTCGGAGTAATGGTGGAACCCCTAGTTTTTTCTTTTGGATGGTCGGCTGGTACGGTGGGGTTGGCATATGGTTTAATGTCTATAATATCGGCACTTTTTGCTCCTGTCGCGGGATGGATGGGGACTAGATTTGGAGCTAGAAAAACTATGTTTTTCGGGTCAATATTATTTGGGATAGGTATGTTGATGACAGCAAAAGTTAATTCATTAGCTAACTTTTACCTTTCATATGGAATCATATTTGGTATATCTCAATCAATGTTGTTGGTTCCGGTGATTCCAGCAGTCGCTGGTTGGTTCAGAAGATACATCGGCCTTGCAACAGGAATAATGATGGTTTCCTGGAGCCTCGGACCAGCATTAATGATCCAATTTATGGCTATATTATTAGAAAAAAATGGATGGAGCAACACCTTTATAATCATAGGAATAGTTGGATTTCTACTTCTGGTTTTTTTGATATTAATATTTCGAGACACTCCTGAACAAAGTGGAAAATTAGCTTATGGAATTTTGCCTGATGATAAACCATTAGTAACTACCGGGAATAATGTTCATCGTATACAAAAACTCCATGAAAATTATGCATACAGAACTAATTCATTTTGGCATCTAATAAACATACATTTTTTGGGTTGCGCCGGTCACGCAATTATTTTAATAGGAATCATACCCCTTGGAATTTCAAGGGGTCTCAGCCCTCTCACCGCAGCAGGAGTTCTTAGTTTAATATCCGTAGTAAGTATCTCGACTAGGTTTATAACGCCAATTCTATCGGATTCCCTAGGGTCAAAACCCGTCTTTTTCGTTTCATTTTTGGGCCAAGGGCTTGGAGTTTTACTTTTGTTAAATGCCACCAGTGTTTTTGATTTTTATTTGTTTGCAATTCTTTGGGCAATTCCCTACGGAGGGGAAGGAACATCATTCCCAGTGATAAACAGACAATATTATGGTCATATGCCGATGGGAACCATTTATGGTTGGCAACTTCTAGGTGCAGGATTAGGTATGGCGTTGGGTGGTATATTACCCGGATTAACTTTCGATATATCAGGGAATTACACAATAGCCATTTATTTGTCTTCTGCTTTCAGTTTATTTGGTGCCATTGTAATATTGTTCTTGAAATCGACTAACAAAAGTATCATCCCTAATTGGCCTGAAATAGAACCATCGAAGTCATAACAACGCATATTTGCAAATTTATTTATAGCCGACCATGTTGACTAAACTTTTAGATTCAATCAAATATGTGCCTCCATAGGAAGTTTTTGTATACCCAAATGCTATTTGACCTTTTTTTAAAAATTCGAACCTAAACCATG
>Ga0187827_10004456_pt1 | contig 17269 bp, 9 predicted proteins | sample ETNtaG_39_FD_167969 | JGI IMG/M metagenome (GOLD analysis project Ga0187827, IMG submission 167969) | Marine microbial and viral communities from oxygen minimum zone, Eastern Pacific Ocean - ETNP2014_SV_150_PacBio MetaG (Illumina Assembly) | ecosystem: Environmental > Aquatic > Marine > Hypoxic...
GCATTCCCCCCACTATTGGAAGTAATTTCGGGAGAAAATTCATTTACATCTGTCACTGTAACTATAATAGTTTGGTTATCAGTATTGCTTCCAGGGTCTGTAACTGTAACAATTACAAGATATTCATTATTAGTACCATCATCAGCAGGACTTTCATAATTTGGTGTACTTGCAAATGTTAATTCTCCTGAACTACCATTAATTGCAAAATCAGCTGCATCGGTCCCGCTAATACTATAAGTGCAGGATGTACATGCTGTTGAAGAGCCATCTGCATCAGTCGCAGTCACGGTTGTAACAGCAGAAGTATTGTTTTCTGCAAAACTAATACTAGCTGCATTCCCCCCACTATTGGAAGTAATTTCGGGAGAAAATTCATTTACATCTGTCACTGTGACTGTGATAGTTTGGCTATCAGTATTACTTCCAGGGTCTGTAACTGTAACAATTACAAGATATTCATTATTAGTACCATCATCAGCAGGACTTTCATAATTTGGTGTACTTGCAAATGTTAATTCTCCTGAACTGCCATCAATTGCAAAATCAGCTGCATCGGTCCCGCTAATACTATAAGTGCAGGATGTACATGCTGTTGAAGAGCCATCTGCATCAGTCGCAGTCACGGTTGTAACAGCAGAAGTATTATTTTCTGCAAAACTAATACTCGCTGCATTCCCCCCACTATTGGAAGTAATTTCGGGAGAAAATTCATTTACATCTGTTACTGTAACTGTGATAGTTTGGCTATCAGTATTACTTCCAGAATCAGTAACGGTAACGATAACAATATATTCATTATTAGTACCATCATCAGCAGGACTTTCATAATTAGGTGTACTTACAAATGTTAATTCTCCTGAACTGCCATCAATTGCAAAATCAGCTGCATCTGTACCACTCTTGCTATATGTGGCTGTATCACCAACATCTGCATCGGTCGAAGTCACAGTTGTAATAGCGGATGTATTGTTTTCTGCAAAACTAATACTAGCTGCATCTCCTCCACCATTGGAAGTTATAACAGGTGATGCACCAAATAATACTGTAAAGGGTAAAATTATGTATATGTATCTAAGAAATTTAATTTGCATATAATGATTCTATATTTATAATGTAAAAATCAATAATATCTAAATAATAATAAAATGCAGTATAAGTAAAATTAGGTGTAATTTTATGGATATTATACGTAAAATCAAGCATTTAGCAAATGGTATCTTTATGTAATTAATTCAGCAAAATTGTTTTAATATATTAGTTTATTAGACTCTAATTAACAATATATTTTATAAACAATATTTTATTAATTTTTCTTTGGGATTATTATGATAAAAAGAGATAAAACAATATTATATATATTACTTCATCTATCATCTTTTTCAATGGTATTTAGTGGACCTGAAACTGCTATTAATCGGTTAGATAGCAAAAATGTTGAAAATTATTTAGCTCCAATAGGAACCATGTTAAGTACAGGTTTAAACAGTGGATATTCCAGTAAAGTATCATCTCATAAGTTATTAGGATTTGATATAACTTTGAATATCGCAAATGTGATGTTACCATCCAATAGTAAGGATTATAATTTTATAGTTCCGGATGATTCTATTCATTATTTATTTCCATTTAAATTTCCAAAAAGTTATGTAGTTGAATATGAGCAGGATCCTTTAGCTCAGGATTGGATACTTATGCATATACCAAATGCTAATACAAATGGTAGTGATCCGAGTCATTTTAGTAATGATGGATTATTTCAAGATTATAATATTGAATTTAGGTTGCCCTTGAATACCTTATTATTTCTATCTGAAGGTCAGTCTGCACCAACTATTTTTGGTGATAGTACGAGCCCTTTGCAGTTTGATTTCAATATTGCAGGAGACGCATTATATAATCATATTGCAGATGGTATTTGGGAAGAAGTAAAAGGCACTCCTGGAATTGGTGATACTTTATGGGTGTATGGAGATTGGGGGTTGATAGCAAAGACATCGCCTCTTGATAGTACCAGTTTTAGAGATTATTTTGCTGAAAATGAAAGTCTTCGTGATACGTTACAAACTACTCTAGAAGCTATGAACATCAATATGTTTGTTCCTGGGGGATTTGGTCATCTTTTTGGAAAAAGTATTTCATTACCAATATTACAGGCATCTTGTGGGCTGCCTTATCATACAGAGATAACAATAAGAGCATTACCTAAATTAAACATTTCTTCTATAGGGACTTTGCAGTATGGAGGTATTGGAGGTAAAGTTGACATTAGTAAACATATAAATGATCTATTTACTCATGGACCAATCTATGCAGATAAACTTGATATGGCATCTTATTCAAATATTTTTACTAAAAATATTAAAACCGAAGATGTAGAAAAAGCTTTGAATGATTTTAGAGTATATGATTTAGATACTCAGGAGTTAGATAGTTTGAATTATCTTTTTTTACAGGGTGATACACTTGTTATAAAAAGAATTCAAAAGAATATCAAAAAAACTGTTTCGAAGTATAAAAATTTACCTAGAGCACTAATAACGATGGAAGGAGATCAATTAGTTTCGCCCAATGATATATCTCTAGGATATTATATCAACTACTATAAATTAAGTTTAGGTGCTCCCGAGATTAAATCAATAAATAGCATTATACTGATTCAAGCAGGCAAAAAATTTGATACTTCTTTTGCATCTTGGCTTGAGGATTTAGGAATCTATGGGGGGTTTGGTTTTGAGTCTTCAAATATAGATTTATCATATACATATACAAACACTCTGAATGAATCCAATGATATTTCAAAAAGTTTTAGTGGTAAAAATGCGTTCAGAGGTCTCATTGGAACCAGAATGAAAATTTCATATGTAGATTTCTATATCGATTATAATATAGGGGTTAGCAATACGATTAATACTGGATTTGGTATTACATTCAAATAAAAAATATTTTTTCTGCATTCCATCTTATTAACAATATGCTATAATTATATTTTCCATGACACACTCTGTCAGACTGTTAGAATGTGAATACAGGTAGATAATATGTTAATGGATTAGAAAGGGAGAATAGGATAAGTGGGCTACTTAATTAGCATAAGTTTTTGAGTGACAATATGATCTCCAGCGATCATCTTTAAAAAGTAAATGCCACTAGTTTGTTCTGATGCATCCCAGATTATTGAATGATAGCCTTGTATTTGTGTACCATGGTATAGTGTAGTAATCTTTCGTCCTCCCATATCATATATAATAATGTTGATATTGGACATCTTAGGCATTGAATAGTTTATATTTGTTACTGGATTGAATGGGTTGGGGTAAATATTCAGGATACTATATTTATCAGGTATAATATTTTGATGCTGTGATAATAATGAACCATCACAATTATATCCTTCATTAGGGCCATCTTCACCACACACACCACATTCATCCACTACAAGTATCATCTCACTATTAATTACAGTTTCAAATATATCACTACATGGAGAATCTGTACTATATTGCTCACATTGATCGAGAAAACTAGTGTAAAATGGGTTTAAAAAACTTTTTACAATTCCTGCATTTTCACTACATCTTATCAATCCATCGGTATAGAGTTCATTGGTTAATGGATCGATATCTGAACAATTGCCTGAACAATTACCACAAGAATCTAATTGGAATTCAGTCCCGCATATTCCATCACATCCTGCTAGCATTACATTATTTACATTTGGGGTACATACAATAAAATCCGGTATAGGAATGCCAAAATATGTTGTATCTGTAATTTCACAAGAACCATTACAATTACCACATTCATCTTCTAACGCTAAACCACCGCATTCACCTGCACAATCAATCGCTGCAACACAGTGGCCATCACAGTTATAATTTGCTTGTGCATACTCACATGATCCATCATCTTCACATAAATTATCAGCACAAAATTGAGTATAATTACAAGCCGTGTTATCTAAACACCCCGATAGTTCACAATTACTAAGGTCTTGATCATTATAATCAATATATTCATGAAGGCATTCTGGATATGATGGGCAAAGATTATTATTTTTAATAGAAAATGAAGATGTAGCCCAGTTAATATTTAAATTACAGATGCTTTCTGGAACTTGTCCGCTTAATTGATTATCTCTTAATTCCAAAACTGACAGGCTAGAAAGACTGCCGATACTATCTGGAATTACACCGCTGAGGTTATTATATTCTAGGCTTAACTCTATCAAGTTTGATAAATTTACTATTCCTGTTGGTATTTCTCCTGTAAGAGAATTGTCTCTTAAATTTAGTGATGATAAACTATCAAGATTTACTATGCTCTCAGGTATAGTCCCACTAATCTGATTATAAACTTCTAATATAGTCAGTCGCTTTTGTGCTCCATTTGACCAGTCCTGATTTCCAAGGTCTAATGGATCTATGCCTAAGTTACTACTATCGATTAAAGTCTGTAGGAAATTAAGATCCGCTAAGTTATACCCACTACAGTTATAACCTTGTATTGGACCGTCTCCATCACATATGCCACATTCATCTACATTTGGTTCACAACAACCAATATCACCATAAATTTCACCCGAACCACCGCAGATATTGCAAGCATCTATTGTATTTCCATTACAGTCACACTCACCATCTGGTATGCCACTACCACCACAAACTCCACACTCATCTTCTATTGCACTGCCGCCCCATGTCCCAGTACAGTCCTGTACACAGTCATTAGATGTATCATTATCACAGATACCACAATTATCTTCTAAAGAGTCACCATTTGGAGTCCCATCACAGTCTACACAGGATGCATTATCACCACCACAAACTCCACATTCATCTATTGGTGAATCACCTTCACATGGCACTACTCTAATAGTGAGACATCCATCAACAACGGTAAATAATATTTCTTGTTGAATATCAGTAAACATGATACTCTCAGGAATAATACAGGCATCAGATATATTACCAAGAATATTTAAGATAATTAAAGTATCAATTCCTGCAGGTATGGTAGTTCCAGCTAAATGATAAAAACCAAAAATTGTATTTCCAGCAGAATTAATAGTCATACCTGCATTCTCAGCTGCTCCGCCGTATGCATCCTCAACGATCACCCCTGTAATTTCAAACTCAAAATTCTTAATTTCATCTGTACTCTCATATAGGATCTCAATTTGAGCTGAACCTGGGCAATCAGAGACTTCGCAAACCATAGAACCATCAGGACACTGTGTATCAGGCCCGGAACCATTACATACTCCGCAAGCATCTTCTACTGAATCCCCTCCGCAAACACCAGCACAATCAAGTTCTTGACCTTCAGGACATTCATTATCACATTCTCCATTTCCATTATTATCGCTACCACCACAAATAGAACATTCATCGAAAGTTGCAGTTCCACCACATTCACCGGCACAATCTTCACCAACTGTACAGTTACCATTACAGTCATAATTATCCTCTGCATATGCACAGCTGTCATTATTTTCAATTGTAGCATCTTCATTATAGTTACAGGCTAACTCATCCATACATCCAGAGATCTCAATACCTCCATCGAAATATTCAAATGGAAGAGCTACTTCACCGATTGAATCAGCAACAATAATGGTAGAAAGACCTGTAGGCTCACCATCAAGTTCTAACTCTATCAGCGTACCACATCCATCAATTGTTGAACCCTGAAGTGAAAAACCAATCACTGTAGTCTCATTAGCAGTTATCATAAAGCCTTCTGCTGCAGCATTTCCACCAGATGCAGATATGATATTAGCACCATCCACGTTAAACTGGAAACCGGCAATAGGAGTGTCTGTATTATAATAAATAGAACCTCCCGATGTTACATGAAGACTATACTCAGGCATAGTACAGGCTTCACCATCCCAAACACCATCGGATGGCCCAATCATAATAGTTAAACAATCCACAACTATCTGATCTAAAGCATCCCCAGCGGAATCTGAAATTACCACATCTTCCAAACAAGCAGCGTTTGCATTCCCTTCAATATTAAGAATAACAAGAATGCCTTCACCTGCTGGAATAGTAGTCCCTGTGAGACTAAAACCTAGGACAGTAGTTTCATTGAAAGAAATCATAAACCCAGCATCTTCAGCTGCACCTCCTGAGGCTCCAATTACTGTCACACCTGTTACATCAAACTGAATGCCTGCGATTGGCGAAACACTATTATACATTATTTCAATGGTTTCACCAGGTTGATCTAGGCAGTCTGAAGGGTCACATGCCATTGTTCCATCCCAGCATTCGTCAGGACCGTCACCATTACATTCACCACATATATCTTCAACCGCTGATCCGCCGCAAACACCAGCACAGTCGATTTCAGCAATGCAATTTCCATCACAGTCATAATTATTTTCTGCATAGGTACAACTGTCGTCATCTTCAATTGCATCCGCATTATAGTTGCAGGCAGACTCATCGGTACAGCCTGCTAGGCAGTCACAAGAACAAACACATATTTCACATATATTACCCAAATCTAAAAACTCATTAGCACAGTCGTAAAAGGGAGAAGATAAAATAATATCACAAGTAACTCCATAATATGCATAAATACCATTGGGGTCATCTAATTCTGAACAATCAAATATATATTCAAATTCAATTGCTTCACCATTACTATCAGATATTATAATATTAGACAGGCCGACAGGTTCGCCAGTCAAGTCCAGAACTACAAGTATACCCGAACCAACAGGAATACTGGTGCCAGATAAACTAAAACTGAGCACCGTAGTTTCATTGGAAGATGTCATAAAGCCTGCAATTGCTGCCTCACCTCCTGAAGCATTATTTACAGTTGCTCCATCAACATCAAACTGAAAGCCGGCTATAGCAGTAACAGTCGTATATTCAACATTCCATATATCATTGCCAGTATTTACCAGGCTCAAGGTATTCTGGGCAGATAGGAGCCCAACAAATAAAAATAATATAATAATGTAAATTCTTGTTTTCATACTCATCTATTATTTAATAAATAGAATAGACCCCATAAAGAAACAGTTTTTTTGCAGTTTATCATAACTTGGTATTATATACAACAATAATCAATCTCTTTGTGTCGAGTATCACACAACTTTCTCTTTAATAAAAACTAAAAAGGATTAATCAAATATGTGATAATTGAGGAAAAAGAGAGATACGGAATGAATGGCAGTGCTTTTGAACGATTAAATCCTTCTATAAAAGAAAGACTAATAAAGACTATTAAGGCAAGAATAGAAGATAGGAAAATTGCAATAAGAATTTGTATTGGGCCAAGCCAGGCTCCCAGGATAGCAATGATGAACAAATCACCAAAACCCATTGTTTGTTTATGAAAAATAAACCAGTTAAATGCAAACACAAAGGAAATAAATCCTAGACCTATAATCGTACCCGATATCGGAACCATCAAATCAACTGTCCAAATTAAATGATAGCATAATAATCCTAAGGCCATAGATACAATAATCGTTGTAGGTACCTGCATCCATTTCTGATCAATAATAGTTAATACTAATAGGTTTATAAACATCCAGTAAAATAATAGTGATTCAGGGTATAATATAGATTTCATGGCAATAAATAACACTATCGCAGATAGAAACTCAATTATTGGATAAAGAAATGAAATGCGTTTTGAACAATTTGCACATTGACCTAATTGCATAATAAAACTTACAATTGGAATATTGCGGTAGAATGGTATCATTGCTTCGCATTTAGGGCAGAATGATCGAGGAGTTATAACTGAAATGTTTTTTGGGAGTCTGTAAATTAATACATTTAGGAAACTACCAATAGCACCCCCTAAAATAAAGTAAAGGGAATCTGGTAGCAATTTAATTTCCTATTGCTTCACCAAAATGAAAGATTGGTAAATATGTTACTACAACAATTGCAGCAATTACACCACCAACGAGAACAACAAGGGCAGGCTCAATAATTGAAGTCAATCTATCGACTGAAGCATTCACCTGTTTTGTATAAAATTCAGATGCTTTTAGAGCAAGGCCATCAATTTCACCTGTCTCCTCACCAGTACTTAAGAGTTGAATCATAATAGGTGGGAATTTGCCTGTTGATTTTAGGGCAGCTGAAATATTAATACCATTCTCAATCTCAATACTTGCTTTTTGAGTTGCTAATTGAAAAATACGATTGTCAACTACTCTGGCTAATAAATCCATCGTATCTAATACCTGGACACCTGAACCAATTAATATTCCAAAAGTTTTGGTGAATTTGCTGTAAATATTTGATTCAATAATACTTCCAAATATGGGCAATTTTAATAATATTTGATCTTTTATTAATGTGCCTGTATCTGTTAATGATAAAAACCAAAGTGTAATCACAATCAAAATGCACATAAAAGTTATAAAGAATACATTATTATTAAACCAGCTGCCCATACTAACTAACATAACTGTATAATAGGGCAATTCTGATCCAAGTGCGTCATACACTTCACTGAAGCGGGGTAGAAGCCACGTAAATGTCACAAACAACATTGCAATTAAGAACCCAATGATAAATATAGGGTAATACATTGCAGATGTGACCTTTCTTTGTGTATCACTAACTGTTTCAAGATATACTGATAACTCATCTAAGGTCTCGTACAATTTACCACTTACTTCTCCCGCCCTTACTAATGAAACATATAAATTCGAGAATACTCCAGGGTGTCTTGAAATTGCATCAGATAATAATAATCCTTTCTTAACATTATTCTCTAAATCTTCAATAATTATTTTGAATTTTTTATTTTTTTCCTCTAAGGCAAGAAAATGCAGAGACTTTTCTATGGTTAAACCTGAAGAGAACATAGTGGATATTTGACGAGTGAAGAATACTAGATCCGATAGAGGTATCCTTGTCTTCATTTTTCTTACAGCAAGATTGAAACGATCTATAAACGGATCCAGAAAATCAAAGACTTCATCTCTTTCATCTAGTTTAACAATGGAGAGGTTTTTTTTTGACAGTATTTCCATTGCATCTGATAGATTAACTGCAGTTAGGTTGCCTTCAGTTCTTTTCCCTTCTTGAGATCTAGCAATGTATGTATATTCAGGCACAACTAATCTTCTACAGTAACTCTTATTACCTCTTCTAAACTAGTGGCGCCATTTATTAATTTTTCTATCGCCGCATCTCTAAGGGGGGTCATACCATTTTGTTTTGCTGCTTCAACAATTTCGTTCTGATTGGAGTTGTCAAAGATGAGCTGTTTCATATTTCGATCTACTTCGATAATTTCATGAATTGCAGTTCGTCCTTTATATCCTGTATTATGATTGGATCTATCTGGAATACCTTTATAAAACTCGGTGTTTTTAATTTTGTCTTTTGGGAAATTGATTCTTCCGAGCTCAACGTCATTTGGTGTTGTAACTTCTTTATTGTCAGGGTCTATTGTTCTAATTAGACGCTGGGCCATTATTAAGTTTAATGATGCCCCCAATAGGAATGGAGGTATGCCAAGATCAAGCAACCTCATAATAGTGGAAGGAGCATCATTGGCATGGACCGTGCTAAACACTAGATGCCCTGTCATAGAAAACTTGACGGCTATATTTGCAGTTTCTTCATCACGAATCTCACCAATCAATAATACATCTGGGTCTTGTCTTAAAATTGACCGCAAAGAAGATGCAAAATCAAGCCCAATTGTTTCATGAATCTGCACCTGATTGATACCAGGAACCTGGTATTCTACGGGATCCTCAACAGTTGTTATATTAATATCTTCAGATTTAATTTCCTGTAAAGCTGCATATAATGTAGTTGATTTACCACTTCCGGTTGGTCCGGAAATTATCACCATACCATAAGGCTTGCTAATCCAATTTCTAAAAACTTTTAGTTTTTTTTCTGGGAATCCAAGATTAGTGAGTGTTAATTGTTTTTCTCCACTTCCCAATAAACGTAATACAACTTTTTCTCCATGGACGGTCGGCAAGATTGATACCCTCACATCTATCTCTCTATTGGCAGTTTTTATTTTCATACGTCCATCCTGTGGAACACGATGCTCAGCAATATTGAGTTTAGAAAGAATTTTGATTCTTGTAACAATCCCATTTAGAGACGTCATGGGTGGAGTCATTATTTTAATTAATACACCATCTATCCTAATCCTTACTGTCACTTCAATTTTACCAGGTTCAATATGTATATCTGATGAATCTTCTTTAATTGCTTCTGTCAACATTAAGTTCACCAGTTTGACAAATGGCGCATCATCTGCTGAGACTTCCTCTGTAGCTAAATTAAGTTCATCGCTTTCCCCTTCTTCATCTCCACTGATAATACTGATACTTGAAATAGCATCCTGAATTTGTCCGGATTTATTGATTCTATCATATAGTATTCCTATAGCATTTTCGATATCAGATTTCCCAGCTACATGGATCTCGGGTTTGAGATTAGTTATCTTTTGAACCGAATCAATAACTTCAAGATTTTCTGGATCTTCCATCGCCAATCTAATTGTAGTATCAGTTTTTTGGACTGCAATAACTAGATTTTCCTTTGCAAAATCTTCTGAAATTAATGACACTACATTTTCATTGCTGTTTAGCAGATCTTCATCAGATATGATCTTAAATCCAAGTTGCATTGAATAAGCTAACGCCAAATTATTTTCAGTAATAAATCCCTTACTTAACAGGATGCGTCCTAACTTATCTTTTTTTATTTTCTGTTCTTCAAGTGCTTCAGTAAGCTGTGTTTCCTCTATATAGCCTTCATGTATCAATATGTTGCCTATTTTTTCAAATTGGGGATTAAAATTAGCCATTTTAGTCTGTCTCTGATTTAACAATTAGTAGTGATGTTGTTACAACTGGATTATTTGTACTTGGGGTAATTAATGAGACAGTTAAAGTAGGGGAAAATGTTGCATATGTAATATCAGGAGTAGTTCCCGTTGGAATATTTACCCCCTCACTATATTGGATGATCCACTGTCCAACACCTGTTGAACTAGTTCTTGCATAGTGCAGATCATCAACTTGAATAAGAGCATTTGCAGGGAGTCCATTATTTTCTATAACCCAAGAATAGTCAGGTGCATAATTCTCTATACATGTCCAACAGTCCAATACAAGTGGAAGAGCTGGGTCTGCTCCATCAAATGGAGTACATGTACCTGTGACTCCATCCAAATCAGTATCTTCTCCATTACAAACATGTAAAAAGGATGCTTGGGGTGCATCTAATAATATTTCTGCATTATATACTGGGAATTGAAAGTAATCCGTTACTGTTGCTATCACTGTGACATTTTGAACATCTGTTTCTGCATTTACATTAAATGGAAATTGCGAAAAATCCCACTGAGTTGGTTGTACAATTAAACTTATTGAACATTCATAGCAGGGAAAAACAATTCCATCTCCACTATGGTTGGTACGACTATCTATAATAAAAATTGAATTATTTGAGTATGCTTGCGCAAACACAATGACCTCAGCCGCAATACTATTAGAGCCAAAAAGAATCTTTGTAAAAGCAACACCGGGGTGTGAAAGTCCATCAATGGGGCTTGCCATTCCTACCTCTCCCTCTCCAACAATTACAGCGGGATGGGCAGCCTTCTCCCAATAAGTGGGATTGTCAATCCTATCTGCAGGACAATTTGCTGTTTGATTTATACAGACGTATACTATAGAATCTAGAACGGAGGTGTTTGTAGAATCTGGAGATAACCATGTGGCTTTATCTTCATAATTATAAGAGAGACTCGCATCATAAGTGTCTGTTTTTTCTCTTATTTTAAAATATATTGAAGTAGAGTCTGCTACAGGGTTTGAATGTATATCTTCAAGATAAACACTTAAAGGATATTCATAAATACCTCCTCCTGGGATAGGCGTCATATCAATAACACTGAAATTAAGTTCACCATATTCAGGAGGACCTGTCACAATAGTAAGTGGAATACTTTCTGCAATAGCAATAGGTGTAGCACTCGCACAATCATTATTATTACAGTCATCTGGGTTGAATAGTTTTACAGTTAAATGGACGGATCCTGGCGCAGTCCCTGAAACGATTGTTACACTAGATTCGCCAGAATCAGTTGTTTTGGTTACTTCTGCTACGCCATTTTCTAATGTTGCACCCTCTGGTGTGCCCGTAAGTTCAAAGTGAACAAGATAGTCTTCATCATATACTATATTGCCAGCATCATCTGTAATCTGAACAAATACTTCAGAATATTCAATCCCTCCTCCGCCTTTTACCATTATTTCATCTTGATCAGGGGGGAGTATTTCTATATGATTTGCGCCTGTACTTTCTACAATTATTTGAATAGTATCACTCACATCATATTGTTCAACAGTTCCAATGATATAGGCAATACCACGGTCATTACCGATGTTGAAATCCACTGTGGTTTCTCCCTCCGAATCAAAAGGAGAACCTGGAGAAATATTTCCAAAAGGCACCCATGTGAAACTATCTTCTACTTCTCCAGAAGAACCAGTTGTGTCTTTTTGGAGACTGGAAAACTCAATAATTGTACCTGTGGGAGGAGCATTATTAATGGAATCCTGCAAAGTTGCGGTGATTCTGGCAGAAGTAGTGTTTATACAAGTAGCACAGGGCAGTATATATGCTTCTGAAATTAATTCTAATTCTGCTGAATCTTCATACCAGCTAGGCAGTCCATTGCTGATTACTATTTGAACTGTTGTACTATGTTCAGTTGATGGTATCTCAATAGATACATTTAATGTATATAATTCTTTATATGTATCTGGAAGCCAGTCAAAAAGGGTGGGATGAACATAAAGGATTGAAAAGGCTGCTATATCATTTACATCACTTACCAGTGTATCCGTTATAGCTCCACCTGCTAATAAATAAGCAGCTCCATTATAACTAGGTTCATCGGTCAATTCATCAGTTAATTTAAATTGAAACGGGATGCCTTCAATTAATGCTCCATTTTCATCTAGTGCCCGTGCATAAATAGTATCCATTTTTATAAGGTCTGGATGCTCTAATGTGAAATTTGATTCATGAGGATTAGCAGATATAAATGATACTTCATCAAGTAATAAGGTATTTCCTACTGTTTCTATCTTAATTGTATCAGCAAATAAATTAAGAGTATCATTTTCCGGATCAACAATTTTGGCTATAAGGTAATCAATGCCATCATAATCGTGCGAATATTTTAATGATGCTAAACCATATGTTTCATTAGCTTCTGATTCCTCACTTACACTATTTGTTTCACACGTGTTTGCAAAAGGCCTGTCAATAACTCCATTTGGGATACCATATGGATTCACTAATGCACCATCTGTATTTACAATGGTAGAATCTCCTATTAACTGAAATCTAACCGGTATATTGCAAAGACCCACTCCTGCAATATCTCTTGCAATTACAGATATTTCATTTTCTACTGATGCGAGATTTACCAAATTCAAATTATTTGGATAAAAATTAAAATATTCAATTGCATCTAAATTTAAACCAGTCAATTCATGGGTTAAGATTACTGTATCATGGACAGATATCGCACTGGCATCATTACCTGCGCCAACATCAATCATAATTGTAATGATTGTATCTGAAAGTATACCGCTATAATATTCATATATACTATTTACTACACCAAGAGAATCTGTAAGTCCATTGGGTGGTGTTAATGTACCCACAGCATTATTTAATAAATTAAATTCTACATAGGCATCTTTTGATGGAAGACCATCATAGAATATTTGGGCTTTTATAGTATCTTTAATATCAATGATATTATTTGTAGTTGATTCATAAATACTAACGTCAGTATATATATTATATCCATCATTTGATCCTGTGGAGTTGGATGACGTTTCAACTGCGGTGGGTTCTTCGTTGCATGTAGAGACAATGATAATTAAAAAAATAAATTTAATGATTGGCCTTATAAAACAGGATGCTGCAAATAAGATGTTATGGAAACTATTTATCATTTATTTGTTTATCAATATTATTAACGTTTTTCATCTGGTTTGACTTCTTTCAAATGCAATGAATCTGGTTGTGCCTGCTCTGTATTTATTAATTCATCAACAACCTGTTCCCTCTCTTTGGGTGTCGGCTGCTCAATCTTTCTTTCATACATCTCATTTTCAAAATCAATATGATAGTGCTTTTTTTCGATGGAAGAATAATTGTCTGCAATAATTCTTGGTGTAATTTCAATAATTAAATCTGTTTTTGTTTCTTTTTCAACTTTATGGACAAATAATCTTCTCCCAATAAATGGAATTCTCCATAATAACGGGACTTTATTTTCAGTCAATGTTTTACTACCAGAAAATAAGCCTGCTATTACAATAGTTTCATTGTCTTTGACCCTGACTGTTGTAGTAGATAATCGTTTTTTCACCCAGGGAATATTTCTATCAGGACCTATAAAATCATATATTGAGCTGACCTCTGGTGTGACTCGAGTTGTTATATAACCATCTGAATTCACAGAGGGTAATATATTTAATTTTACTCCTACCTCTTCTCTCTGAACCTGCACCTGTCCTCCTACACCTCCGCTAGATAATATATAAGGGACAATATCAACCATTGAAATAGTTGCCAAATGCCCATTTAAAGTAACAACTTCAGAATTTGCTAATACTTTAGCTGAATTATTTTTTAATAACATATCTATTGTCACATCATATGCGGTAAGTTGGCGACTTAGGCCCTGAATGGGATCAGCAATATTGGCATATGGCATATCTGGAAAATTATTCAATGACGATCTTTCACTTTCATCCTCATAAAAAAAACCTAAATTCTGATCTTCTCCCTGCACATTATAATTATAACCAGGGTAAAGTGATCCTGTAGTACTCCCATCAGGGAATGTAATTGGAGCTGCATTTTCAGCTACAATGGTACTGATTTGCGCAAGACGTGCCCAGTCAATTCCTATGTTTTCTTCATCTCCATAGGTGACCTCTATTAATCTGGCTTGAAGTGATATTTGAATAGCTGGTGTATCAATATTATTTATGATTTTAGCTATTTCAGCTATTTTTTTTGGACTTGCACTAACCAAAATACGATTACCTGTGCTGTCAACTGTTATATTTGTGGTTATACTACTAAGTAAACTACTTATTTCTATAGCGCTTGAATATTTTAATTCAAATACGACAGGAGAAATACCGATATCACCTTTTAACTTATCTGGGCTTGCAACAAGAATTGAACCATCAACGATTTCATAACTCAGACCAGCAGCTCGCACCACTAAATTAATCGCTTGCTCTATGCTAACATCAACCATATGTATTGTAATCTGATCTTCATCACTTACAGATGGGCCAGTAACAATATTATATCCACTCATCTCAGTGATCACAGAAAGAACTTTTGATAACTTACTTTCTTCTGCATGAAGAGTAATCGTTGGTGAAGTTTCACTATTATTATCACTGCCTAATAAGAATGATTGTGACAATATGTAAATAATGATATATATATATCTAATCATAATTTGGTGATTTAGTTTTCTATTGAAGAATCTAATCCTTTATAAAAGTTATAACTTTTCCCATTTTTACTAAATTCGACCTCTTTTTCCATAATTGATGAAATAACGCCACCAGCAATTGAATCTCCTGCTTCGACTGTATATTCCATATCTCGGTATCTCACAATCGCCATGTGTTTATTAGTTGAAGGAGCAGTTACAATTGCAGTAACATAGATATATTTTGAGCTCCCTGCAAAGCGGGGATCAAATCCATCAAAAGCAATAACATTACTGAGTTCTGTTGGGGGATCATCAATAATAAATTTATAATTTTCTCTTTTTATGAAATCATTTTCAATAGTTTTAACTTTATTTTGGAGGTTTCTATCCGTACCTATTTCCTGATTATTAAATTCCCCCCACAGTTTATTTACAGTTAAATAAGATTGATAATTTTTATAAATAAGAAATATTGAAATCACTATTGCAATACCAAGAGTGATGCTCCACAAAGCTAAAGATTTTTTATTCATTTATATAAAAACTATGCACTTTATATACATTAATTTACTATTAAAGAGTTTTAATAGTATTATCTATTCCCAAATGTCTTTTTAATTTTTTACTATGAGACTTTGCTTCTTCTATATCATCAAAATACCCTACATAGATAGTATATACAAGTATATTATTTAATATTTTTTCTGATATTCTTGCATTATAGCCCGCATTTTTCAACGCTTTTGACAATCTAGATGCAATTGATTGATCTTTATAGTATCCATCTATTGCAATAGTTATTGAGTTATCACTTCTCGTTTTAGGAGTTGATTTAAAGTCCTTATCATGTGTATCAATATTGTCTACCTCACCTTGGAGCATACTGATATCTTGATTTATATTTTGCTGGTATTTTTGCAGTTCTTCCTGTATTGATTCTATTTCATTTTTTAATCGAAGGTTTTCATCTGTGATGGTTGCAAGAGTCTCTTGTAGTTTGTCATTTTCCTCATTTATCTGTTGACTAATTTGCTTTTTCTTTATTTCTTCTTGTAATGAACTTATCTCATTAGTTACATTTTTTTGGTTTTTTTGCAGTTCTTCCTGTATTGATTCTATTTCATTTTTTAATCGAAGGTTTTCATCTGCGGTAATTGCAAGAGTCTCCTTTAATTGTTTTTCAATATCTGACTGATTTTTTTCCAAAGCATCTTGATAACTATTTATTACTCTCTGCAATCTATCGTTTTCCTCATTTATCTGTTTTGTGGTGATTACTGCATTTTCCTGTTCACTAACTTGTTTTTTCTTTAGTTCTTCTTGTAGTGAACTTATCTCATTAGTTACATTTTTTTGATTTTTTTGTAATTCTTCTTGGATCAATTCTATTTCATTTTTTAATCGAAGGTTTTCATCTGCGGTAATTGTAAGAGTTTCCTTTAATTGTTTTTCAATATCTGACTGATTTTTTTCCAAAGCATCTTGATAGCCATCGATTACTCCCTGTAATCTAATATTTTCCTCATTTATATACTTTGTTGTAACCGCTTCATCTTCATCTCCACTAATTTGTTTTTTCTTTATTTCTTCTTGTAATGAGCTTATCTCATTAATTACATTTTTTTGATTTTTTTGTAATTCTTGCTGTATTAATTCTATTTCATTTTTTAATCGAAGGTTTTCATCTGCGGTAATTGCGAGAGTTCCCTTTAGCTGTTCTTCAAAATCAATATTTGCTTTACTTAGCATATTT